>Ga0247823_10000153_pt1 | contig 56930 bp, 51 predicted proteins | sample 13C_PalmiticAcid_2_FD_192426 | JGI IMG/M metagenome (GOLD analysis project Ga0247823, IMG submission 192426) | Soil microbial communities from agricultural site in Penn Yan, New York, United States - 13C_PalmiticAcid_Day30 | ecosystem: Environmental > Terrestrial > Soil > Agricultural land... | reverse complement strand
GGGCCGAACGCGGTGCGCGTGCTGGCCGAGTGGGGCCTGATGGACGCCCTGCAGTCCTGCGCCGCGTTCCCGGAGGCGCTGCGCGTGCGCGACGCCCACCGGGCCACCCAGCTCGGCCACCTGCGCCTAGGCGCCCTGGCGCTGGCGCGCCACGGGCAACACTACGCCACCCTGCACCGCGCCGACCTGCACGGCCTGCTGCTGAGCGCGGTGCAGCGCCGGCCCGAGGTGCAGCTGCGCCAGGGCGAGCGGCTGGCGAGGTGGACGGAAGACGGCGAGGGCGTGCAGGTGGCGCTGGAGGATGGCGAGACGCTGTCGGGCGAGGCGCTGATCGGCTGCGATGGCCTGTGGAGCCGGGTGCGCGCTGGCCTGCTCGGCGGGCCGCCCGTGCGCGCCACCGGCCACCTGGCCTACCGGGGCATGGTGCGCTCGGTGGACCTGCCCACGCCCCTGCGCGCCAACCTGGTCACGGCCTGGCTGGCGCCGCGCCTGCACGTGGTGCACTACCCGGTGAAGCAGGGCGACTGGTTCAACCTCGTGGCGGTGGTGCAAGGCCAGCTGCCGCCCGGCGACGACCCCCAGGGCTGGACGCACGAGGCCCACGCCAGCGACCTGCGGCGCGCCCTGGGCCCGGCCTGCGGCGAGCTGATGGCCATGGTCGCGGCCGTGCCCGACTGGACGCTGTGGCCGCTGAACGACCGGCCCGCCTTGCGCGGCCCGCACGAACAGGCGCGCGGCCGCGTGGCCCTGCTGGGCGATGCCGCCCACCCCATGCGGCCCTATTTCGCGCAGGGCGCGGCCATGGCCATCGAGGACGCCTGGACGCTCGGGCGCCTGGTGCAGGACCGCGAGGCCGGCAGCGACTGGGCGCTGTGGCTGTCGCGCTACGCCCGGACCCGCTGGCAGCGCAACGCGCGCGTGCAGAAGCTCTCGCAGCGCAACGGCGTGGTCTTCCACGCCCAGGGCATGCTGCGCTGGGCGCGGGACTCCGCCATGAGCATGCTGGGCGAACGATTGCTGGACAATACGTGGCTCTACGACGGACCGCCCGAGCCGCTTGAATGAAACACCCCCCTGCGCCGCTGCGCGGCTTCCCCCCTCCGTGGCGCGCCTTCGGCGCTTCGAGGGGGGACGGCATCTCGGGCCGGCGCAGCCGGACCCTTGATGCCTCTGGCGGGGGTGCTTCTTGCGTTGCGGGCCTTGCGCCGGCCTTGTGAAAACCGTGTAAATCCATCCTGAAACCAGAGGTAGACATGCCCTTCCAGAACACCCCCGTCACCCGCCGCCATGCCCTGGCCACCGCCGCCGCCGTGGCCGCTTCCACCGTGCTGCCGAGCGCGCACGCCCAGGCCGCCTGGCCCAGCCGGCCGCTGAAGATCATCGTGGGCTTCCCCGGCGGTTCCTCGCCCGACCTCACCGCGCGACTCCTGGCCGAGCCGCTGCAGCAGGCCCTGGGCCAGCCGGTGGTGATCGAGAACCGGCCCGGTGCCGGCGGCAACATCGCCGCCGCGGCGGTGGCCCGCGCCACCGACGACCACACCATCGGCCTGATGATCAACGGCAACATGACGATCGCCAAGATCCTCAACCCCGACACCACCTACGACCCGATCACCGAGCTGGCCCCCGTCTCGCTGATCGCCGTCGCGCCCCTGGTGCTCAGCGTGCCCGCCGGCGTGGCCGAGAGCGGCGCGGCCTACATCGCCGCCGCGCGCGCCTCCGGCGACAAGTGGAACTACGGCACGCCCGGCGTGGGCACCGTGGCCCACCTGGGCATGGAGCTGCTCAAGAGCCGCGCCGGCATCGCGCCGGTGCACGTGCCGTACCCGGGCAACCCGCAGGTCATCACCGCCATGCTGGGGGGCCAGGTGCAGATGTCGCTGCTGCCCCCGGGCCTGGCCATGCCGCAGGTGATGGCGGGCAAGCTCAAGGCCATCGGCGTCACGTCGACCGGCCGCAGCAGCCTGGTGCCCGGCGTGCCCAGCCTGAGCGAGGCCGGCGTGCGCGACTTCCAGCTCGAGATCTGGAACGCCGTGGCCGCGCCCAACAGCCTGCCCAAGGCGCACGTGAACCGCCTGGCCACCCTGCTGACCGAGATCGTGCGCCGCGAGGACATCCGCCAGAAGATCTTCGGCCAGGGCTGGCAGGTCGCTGGCACCGGCCCCGAAGGCCTGGCGCGCCGCATCAAGAGCGACACGGCCGCCATGGCTGAGGTCATCCAGCGCAACCACATCCGCCCGGGCTGAGCGGCCGCTCCCTGCCGGCTGGCGGGGTCTCGCGGGTGGTGGCGCGAACGCCCGCGAACTGCTAATGTCGCGCTCTCATGAGTGAACACGCTGCGCCCGCGCCCGTTGGGGTCCGCCTCCACGCGCTGGATAACTTGCGCGCCATCCTCATGTGGCTGGGCATCGTGTTGCATGTGGCGGCGGTCTACACGACGCACCCCATGCCCAACGTCTGGCTCGACGAGCAGCGCACGGCCTTCGCCGATGCCCTGGTGAGCTTCATCCACGTGTTCCGCATGCCCGCCTTCTTCATCCTGGCGGGTTTTTTCGCGGCGCTGCTGGCCGAATCGCGCGGCCCGGGCGGCCTGCTGCGCAACCGGCTCGCGCGCCTGGCCCTGCCGTTCGCGATCTTCTGGCCCATCCTGTGGGTGCTCACCAGCCTGGCGGCGCTGCTGTTCCTGAACCGGCTGGCGCTCAACCAATGGGGGTTCGACCTGGCCGTGGCCGCGAACGTGCCCGACCGCGGCATCAGCACCATGCACATGTGGTTCCTGTGGCTGCTGCTGTGGTTCTGCGTGATCACCGCCGGGCTGATGCGCCTGCCCCGGCGCTGGTTCGCGCCCGCTGGCGCGGTGCTGGCCTGGGTGGCGCGCCGGCCCTGGGGCTTCGCGCTGCTGGCGCTGCCGCTGCTGGCCGCCACCGCCGGCTACCCGCGTGGCTTCATCGTGAACTCGGGCTCCTTCCTGCCGCCGTGGAACGAATGGGTGCACTACGGCGTGTACTTCGGCTTCGGGCTGATGCTGCATGGGCAGCAGGCGGTGCTGTTCGCGCAGTTCCAGCGCCGCTGGGGGCTCTTCGCGGCGCTCGGCCTGGGGTTCTACCTGCTGTCCGGCCTGGTGACGCAGCGCCACGGCCCCATGCTGCTGGGCGCCTACAGCTTCCATTGCGCGGCCTGGCTCTGGGCCTTCGCGTCGATTGGCCTGGCCTTGCGCTTCCTGCAGTCGCGCCACAGGGTGCTGGGCTACCTCGCGGAGAGCGCCTACTGGGTCTACCTGGTGCACTTCCCGTTCACCATCCTGTTCGGCGCGCTGCTGTACCAGCTGCCACTGCCCGCCCTGCTCAAGATCGCCATCAACATCACGGCCACCACGCTGGTCTGCCTGGGCAGCTACCAGCTCTTCGTGCGCCACACCTGGATCAGCCAGCTGCTCAATGGCAAGCGCCACCGCCGGCCCCGGCGCGACCTGCCCGGCGCGGCCGGCGGCCTGGCCTGATCCCGGCGGGGGGGCTGGCCTCAGGCCGATGCGCGCAAGGCCCGCGCCGCGGCCACCATATTGCCCAGCGCCGGGATGACCTCGAGCCACTGGCGGGTCTTGAGCCCGCAGTCCGGGTTCACCCACAGGCGCTCGGCGGGGATGCGCCGCGCCGCCTTCTTCATCAGCTGCACGATGTGGTCCTGCGTGGGGATGTTGGGCGAGTGGATGTCGTAGACGCCTGGGCCGATCTGATTCGGGTAGTTGAAGTGGTCGAACGCGTCGAGCAGCTCCATGTCCGAGCGCGAGGTCTCGATGGTGATCACGTCGGCGTCCATGTCGGCGATCGAGGCGAGGATGTCGTTGAACTCCGAATAACACATGTGGGTGTGGATCTGCGTCTCGTCGCGCACGCCGTTGGCGGTGAGGCGGAACGCCTCCACCGCCCAGTCCAGGTAGTTCGGCCACAACGAGCGGCGCAGCGGCAGGCCTTCGCGCAGCGCGGCCTCGTCGATCTGGATCACCCGAACGCCGGCCTGCTCCAGGTCCAGCACCTCCTGGCGGATCGCCAGCGCGAGCTGCTGGCAGGAGACTGAGCGCGGCTGGTCGTCGCGCACGAAGGACCAGTTCAGGATCGTGACCGGCCCGGTGAGCATGCCCTTCATGGGTTTGTCCGTGAGCGACTGCGCGTAGGTGATCCATTCCACCGTCATCGGGCGGGGCCGGGCGATGTCGCCGAACAGGATGGGCGGTTTCACGCAGCGCGAACCGTAGGACTGCACCCAGCCGAACTGGCTGAACGCATAGCCGTCGAGCTGTTCGCCGAAGTACTCCACCATGTCGTTGCGCTCGGCCTCTCCGTGCACCAGCACGTCCAGGCCCAGCGCTTCCTGCTCGCGCACGCTGCGCGCGATCTCGGCCTGCATGGCCGCGCGGTAGCCCGCCGCGTCGAGGCGCCCGGCCTTGAGCTCGCTGCGCGCGTGGCGGATCTCCGCCGTCTGCGGGAACGAGCCGATGGTGGTGGTGGGGTAGGCCGGCAGCTTCAGCAGCGCGGCCTGCCGCGGTGCGCGCTCGGCATAGGGGCTCTGGCGCTGGCCGAGGCGCGCGTCGATCGCCGCGACCTCGGCCTGCACCGCCGGCTTGTGCACGCGTGCCGACGCCCGGCGCGCCGCCAGCGCCGCGCGGTGGGCGGCGAGTTCGTCGCGCACGGCGTCGCGGCCTTCGTTCAGCGCGCGCCCCAGCAATTTCAGTTCATCGAGCTTCTGCAGCGCGAAGGCCAGCCAGGACTTCACCTCGGCGTCCAGCTTCTGTTCGCTGCCCAGGTCCACCGGCACATGCAGCAGGGAGCACGACGGCGCGATCCACAGCCGATCACCCAGGCGCTGCGCGAGCGGCTCCAGCCAGTCCAGCAGTTCCGTGAGGTCGGTCTTCCAGATGTTGCGCCCGCTGACGATGCCCAGCGACAGCACCTTGTGCGCGGGCATCAGGTGGATCAGGGGCAGCACGTCGTCGCGCGCGTCCAGGGTGTCGATGTGCAGCCCGGCCACCGGCAGGTTCGCTGCCAGGTACTTGTTCTCCAGCAGGGGGCCGAAGTAGGTGGCCAGCAGCAGCTTGGTGCGGCAGATTTTCAGGTGGTGGTAGGCGGTGTTGAACGCGTGCTGCCACTCGGCGTCGAGTTCGGTGACGAGCAGCGGTTCGTCGATCTGCACCCACTCCACCCCCTGCGCGGCCAGCGCGTGCAGCAGCTGCGCGTAGACCGGCAGCAGGCGCGGCAGCAGCGCGAGTTTGTCGCTGCCGTCCTTGGCCTTGCCCAGCGCCAGGTAGGTCACCGGGCCCACGATGACCGGCTTGGCCTTCACGCCCTGGGCCTGGGCTTCGGCGAGCTGCGCGAGCAGGCGCGAGGCGTCGAGCTGGAAGTCGGTGGTGGCCGTGAACTCGGGGACGATGTAGGGGTAGTTGGAGTCGAACCACTTGGTCATCTCGCCCGCGGCCACGCCGCCGCAGCAGGCACCGTGCTCGTCCTCGGCCTGGGCCGAGCGGCCTCGGGCCACGCGGAACAGGTTGTCCAGCGCATCGCCATGGAAACCGCTCACGCGCTGGGGCAGGTTGCCCAGCGTGAAGCTCATGTCCAGCACCTGATCGTAGAACGAGAAGTCGCCCACGGGCACGAAGTCCAGGCCGGCCTGGTCGGCCCAGTGGCGCTGGCGCAGTTGCGCGCCGAGCGCCTTCAGGGCGTCGCGCGAGGACTCGCCATTCCAGTAGGACTCGAGCGCGAACTTGAGTTCGCGCCGGGCGCCGATGCGGGGAAAGCCGAGGTTGTGGAGGGTGGTCATGGGCCGCTCTGAGGTGGAAATTGAAAGGAAAGAGCGGCGGATGGTAGGCAAATGGATCAATGAAGTAAAATGGTCTTATCTCACGTATTCATGAATTTCACTCATTCATCATGCTGGAACGCATCCATCTCGCCGTGGTGCAGGAAGTCGAGAAACAGGGCTCGCTGACGGCGGCGGCCGAGGTGCTGTGCGTCACGCAATCGGCGCTGAGCCACAGCATGAAAAAGCTGGAGCAGCAGCTGGGCACCGACATCTGGCTGCGCGAAGGCCGCAGCCTGCGCCTCACGCAGGCCGGGCAGTACCTGCTGGCCGTGGCCGGGCGCGTGCTGCCGCAGCTGGACCAGGCGGAAGACCAGCTGCGCCAGTTCGCGAAAGGCGAACGCGGCAGCCTGCGCATCGGCATGGAATGCCACCCGTGCTACCAGTGGCTGTTGAAAGTCGTCTCGCCCTACCTCGCGGCCTGGCCCGATGTGGACGTGGACGTGAAGCAGAAATTCCAGTTCGGCGGCATCGGCGCGCTGTTCGGCCACGAGATCGACCTGCTGGTCACGCCCGACCCGCTCTACAAGCCCGGGCTGCGCTACGAGCCGGTGTTCGACTACGAACAGGTGCTGGTGGTCGCGCGGGGCCATGCGCTGGCCGGGCTGCCCTACGTGAAGCCCCGGCAGCTCACGCAGGAGGTGCTGATCACCTACCCGGTGGAGACCGACCGCCTGGACATCTACAACCAGTTCCTGCAGCCCGCCGGCATCACGCCGCGGCGTCACAAGACCATCGAGACCACGGACATCATGCTGCAGATGGTGGCCAGCGGCCGGGGCGTCGCGGCCCTGCCGCGCTGGCTGGTGGAAGAGTACGCGGCCAAGGTCGACGTGGTGCCCGTGCGCCTGGGGCCGCGCGGCATCGCGAAGCAGATCTTTCTCGGCGCGCGCGAGGCCGATGGGCAGACCGACTACCTGCAGGCCTTCATCGAGCTGGCGCGCCGGCGAGCGCAATGACCCGGGTCGGGCTCAGCCACGCCGGTGCCTCGTGGGCCAGGGTCACGATGGCCATGGCCGGCAGCTCCCGCCGCAGCAGCCCGTAGAGCCGCCGTCCTTCATCGGCCGGCAGGGAGCTGAAGGCCTCGTCCAGCCACAGCACATCGGGGCGCACGAGCAGGGCCCGCGCGATGCCCAGGCGCTGGCGTTCGCCGGCGGAGAGCGCTTCGTTCCACGGCGCGTCGGTCGACAGCGGCTCGACGAGCCGCGGCAGCCCGACCGCCTCCAGCGCGGCCGCTGCCGACGCGAGCGGGACCTCGGCCGCGTCCATCGGGTACAGCAGGCCCTCGCGCAGGCTGCCGCCCAGGGGCAGGTAGCTCTGCTGCTGCACCACCCAGGGCCGCAGGAAGCCGCTGGCCGCCTCGCCCGAGGCCAGCGGCCAGGCGCCCATCACGGCGCGCATCACGCTGGTCTTGCCCGCGCCCGGCGCGCCCACGATCAGCAGCTGTTCACCGGCCCGCACCTGCAGCGCATCGACCTGGGCGATGGGCGCTCCGTAGCCGGGCGCGCCCACGCTCAACCCCCGCACCGACAGCCCCTCCGCGGCGGTGGGCGCGATCGGCAAGGCCGTGCGCGCCTGGCGGCGCTGCTCGATCGCCGCCTCGAACTCGGTGAGCCGCTGGATCACCGCGGCGGCTTCCGCGATCGTGGTGTACGAGGTGATCAGGTACGACAGCGCGGTGCGCACGTGCGCGAAGGCCGAGCCCGCCTGCATCAGCACGCCCAGCGTCATCTTGCCGGCGAAGTACAGCGGGCTCATGATCATGTAGGGGAAGACCAGCGAGGCGTGGCGGTAGCTCATGGTGAAGAACGACAGCGAGCGTTGCCGGCGCATCAGCGCGAAGGTGTTTCGCATCAGCGCCTCGAACCGGCGCGCCAGCCCGGCGCGTTCCCACGCTTCGCCGCGGGCCAGGGCAATGGCCTCGCCGTCGTCGCGCACGTGCACCAGCGCGTAGCGGTAGTCCGCCTCGCGCCGCTCCTGCTCCACCTCCAGCGGAATCAGCGGGCGGCCGACGAGGTGCGTGATCACCGTGCCGACGATCGCGTAGGCGAGCGCGGCCCACACCAGGTAGCCCGGCAGATCCCACGACAGACCGAGCGAGGTGAGCGGCGCCTTCGCCGACAGCTCCCACAGGATGAACACGAAGGACGCCAGCGAGACCAGCGCGCCGATCAGGCCGACGGTGAGCGAGATCGCCAGGCGCACGAACGAGCGCACGTCCTCGGCGATGCGCTGGTCCGGGTTGTCCGGCCCGTCGCCCAGGACTTGTAGGCGGTAGTGCACCGGCCCGTCCAGCCAGCGCGCGGCCAGCCCGTCGCTCATCCAGCGGCGCCAGCGGATCGACAGCCATTGCGTCACGTAGGTCTGGAAGGTGTTCACCAGCACGAAGCCGACGCCGATCCCGCAGTAGATCCACATCTGCCGCATGAACTCGCCGCCGTTGCGCTGCTGCAGCGCCTCGAAGAAGGCGCCGCGCCAGTGGTTGATGGCGACGTCGATGCCGACCATGGCCAGCTGGAGTGCGATCACGCCGATGAACAGGGCGCGGGCCATGGCCCGCTCCGATGAACCGAAGTACGGCCGCGCCAGGCGGATGCCGTCCTTCAGGGAGCGCCACAGGCTGGGTTTCGATGGGGTGGTCATGGGGGTCGGCACGCGCTGTTGGACGCGTTGAGCAGGGGACTCGGACAGGTGGTGCAGAACACGCGGTCCGGCACCAGGTAACGCATGCAGCAGATGCGCCGCATGCGGTGCACGCCCTCGGCGCGCGGCAGGTAGATCACCGGGCGGTGCAGGGGGGTGGGCATCTCCAGCCACTCGCGCGCGGGCGCCAGGCCGTGCAGGCCAGGGTGGGTCTCATCCAGTCGGCGGATGAAGGCCTCGAACAGGTTGCCCGCGTTGCTCCACAGCACGCGGCGCGTGACGTCGGTGCGCGCGGCCATCTGTTCGACAAAGGGCACGAGGTGCTTGTGCAGGAATTCGTGCCAGGACGTGTCGGGGTCGTCGGCCGCTTGATCGAGGTCGCCCGGCGCGGGCAGGCGCAGGCAGAGCGTGCGGCCTTGCGCGTCCAGGTCGAAGCTCACGCCATCGAGCGCGGTGGGCAGGCGCCGGCCCATCAGCACGCGGCCGATGAACCAGGCCGGCATCACGATGGCGAAGTGCCATTTCGACCAGATCGACGCCACCACGCGAGCGTCGGTCGCGCCGTGCGCGGCATCGAAAAACCGGCGCACCAGGGCCAGGTGCGCCGGCGTCATCAGCGCCTGCACGCCGACGGTGTGCTGCCCGTCCGGCGGTGGTCCGATGCCGAGCCGGCCCCGGAACGGCGCCATGGAGCCGCCGAACGCGGCGTCGAGCTCGGCACCGTCCCAGGGCGAGGCCATCATGGCCGCTCAGAACGACTTCGAGGCGGTCAGGGCCACGCGGCGGCCCGTGCCGTAGTAGCAGTTCGTGGCGTTGTCGCAGTTCGCCACGTAGCGGCGGTCGGCCAGGTTCTTCACCACCAGCGAGGTCTCCCAACCCTTGAGCGAGGGCGAGAGGTTCACCAGGCTCCACTGCACGCCCAGGTCGAACAGCGTGGCGGACGGCACCTCGAAGGTGTTGAGCGCGTCGCCCGCCGACTCGCCCACGTGGCGCAGGCCGACCGAGAACCTCAGGCCCTGGAGCGCGCCCGCGCCGACGCGGTACGACAGCCAGGCCGAGGCCTGTTGTTCGGGCACGCCCACCGGGTGCTTGCCCACCCCGTTGACGGTGTTGGTCGCGGTGACGACCGCGTCGGTCGCCGAGTACGAGAGCATGGCGTCCAGGCCGCGCGCGAGCCCGGCCTTGAGCTCGATCTCGCCCCCGCGCGAGCGCACCCCGCCCGTCTGCGTGGCGAAGCCCGGGTTGGCCAGGTCGTTGGTGAGCACGTTGCGCTGCTTGAGTTCGTAGACCGAGGCCGTGGCCACGAGGGCGCGGCCCGGCGGCACCCACTTGACCCCGGCCTCGATCTGCTTGCCGGTGTGCGGCTCGAACGGGCGGCCCGCCGCGCTGGTGCCGGTGACGGGCGAGAACGACTCCGCGTAGTTCACGAACGGCGACCAGCCGCCGCCCAGGTCGTAGCTGGCGCCCAGCTGGCCGGTGGTGGCCAGGTCGCGCTTGGGGGTGTACGAAGGATCGCTGAAGCGCCCGGTGACGGTGTTGAGCACGGCGGTCTTCTGGTCCAGCGTGGCCTTGTCGCGGCGCAGCCCGACCAGCACCGACAGCCGCCCCCAGTCGATCTGGTCCTGCACGTAGAGCGCGGTCTGGCGCAGGCGCTGCTCGCGCTTGGACGTGATGGGGTTGGCCGGCAAGGCCTGGCCGTACACCGGGTTGTAGAGGTCCAGCGCGAAGGCCGGGGCCGCGCGGGTGCCTGTGCCCTGGTAGTTGGGCACGCGCGCCGCGTCCAGGCCCAGCATCACCCGATGCTTCGTGCCGGCGGCATCGAACCGCGCCACCACGCGCGTATCGACCTGCTTGGTCACGATGGTGTAGTCGGCCGCGAACAGCCGCCGCGTCCAGCCGGTGGCGCCCGCCGCCACGCCCGTGGCCTGCATCTCGTCCACATGGATGTCTACTTTCTTGTAAGCGGCGTTCTGCTCGATGGACCAGATCTCGTTGAAGCGGTGCGAGAACGCATAGCCCACGCGCCAGGCGTCCTTGTCCGAGTCGTGGCGCGCAGGCTCACCGAGGAACAGGCCGCGCGAGATGAAGCGCCCGTCGGCGCCCGGCACGATGGTGCCCACGCTCGGCAGCGGCTGGTGCACGGTGAGGCTCGGGTCTTCCTGGCGGTTGGCCATCAGCGTGAGCCGCGTGGCGGCGTCGGGCTTCCAGGTGAGAGCGCCCGCGAAGTAGCGGCGGTCGGACTTGGTGTGGTCGATCTCGCCATCGCCCTTGCGCACCAGGCCCGTGAGGCGGTACTGCCAGGTGGCGTCGGCGTTCAGCGCGCCGCCCAGGTCGAACTGGCCCTGGCGCAGACCATGGCTGCCCACGCGCAGGCCCACCTCGCGCACGGTCTCGGCCGTGGGGCGCTTGGTGCGCAGGTCGATCAGGCCGCCGGGGCTGCCCTGGCCGTAGAGCGCCGACGCGGGGCCCCGCAGCAGCTCGACGCGTTCGAGCCCGTAAGGCTCCTCGGCCCAGTTGCTGTCGTGCAGCTTGAGGCCATCGAGGTACTGGTAGACCAGGAAGCCGCGCACCATGGGGTACTCGCGCGTGAGCGCGCCGCTCGAATAACCACCGCCGTACAGACCCGGCGCGTGCTCCAGCGCTTCCATGACGGACTGCGCGTCGCGCGCCTTCATCTCGGTGTCGGTGACGGCGCTCACCGAGCGCGGCAGGCGCTCGATGGGGGTGGCGCTCTTGGTGGCCGTGGCCGCCTCGCTGGCGCGCAGGCCTTCGGTGCGCACCTCCACCGGTGCCAGCGTCCCCGCGTCCTGCGCCGCCAGGGTGGCCGAGGACAGCGCGCCCATCAGGGCCACGGTGCAAACGGATGAACGGTGGCCGCGAAAGGCCCGGCCCTGGCGCTGACGCGCGGGCAATGAATGACGCATGAGAACTCTCCTCCAACGGCCCGCGTCCCCGCAGGCCCAACGACAGAAAAACGCGTGGGGAGGGAACGTGATGGTGGGGCGGCGCCGGCGCTGGCGGACGCAGCTCGGCTTGGCCCGGACCACGCACTCCCGCAGCGTCCGAAGGCGATGCGAAGGCCGGTATCCGGGCTCGCGGAGCGTCGTCGTGCAGGCGTTGTGGGCATGCTCGCGACAGGAACTTCTCGCCTTCCCACGCCTGGAGGCGCAGTGGCTGCCGATGCCGTGGCATCGCGTGAGCGTTCCCGAATCCGCTGACCGTTGCGGGGGCAGCACAGGCTTGTTGCGCCGTGAAAGACGCCGTCACCTGTTTCCCGTTTAACCCCATCGCCATGGCTGGCGGCGGGGCACCTTCGAACCGTGCGGTTCGACCCGATGGAAGGGTCGAACCGGCCGGCGATTATAGAACCCGCAGGGGTATCGCCTCGGTTCGGAGGCTGTGTTCCGCCAGGCCCTGGCTCGCTCGCAGGCGGTTCGGCGCGAGCGCGCCCGCGCAATCCAGGATGGGGTAGGCGATCGAGCAGATGTGCGAATTGATGCGCTTGAGATCGCTGATCAGGTCGATGTGCAGCGAGCTGGTCTCGATGCTTTGCACGGTGTTGTCGGTCAGGCGCACGAGGTGGCTGGTGGCGTAGGCGCGCTCCAGGTCCCGGAAGCGCGCCTTTTCTTCCAGCAGCTTTTGCGCGTCGCGCACGTTGCCGTTGAGGAACACGCTCATGCCCAGGCGCAGGTTGTCGATGAGCCGGGCGTGCAGCTCGCAGATCTCGGCCATGCCGGCGTCCGAGAAATTGCGCCCCATCTTGATCTTCTTGTCCTCGATGTCCAGCAGCACGCGCTCGACGGTGTCGCCGATCTGCTCCATGTTGATGGTGAAGCTGATGATGTCGGCCCAGCGCCGGCTTTCTTCTTCGGCCAGCGCCTCGCGGGAGATCTTGGTCAGGTAGTACTTGATGGCCGAGTACAGCTCGTCGACCGAGTCATCGAGCTTGCGCAACTCCTCGGCCAGGCGCAGGTCGTTGTTCTTGATCACGGTCAGCATGCCGACCATCATGGTCTCGACCACGTCGGCCTGGTGCATGGCCTCGCGCGCCGCGCAGGAGATTGCCAGCGAGGGCGTGGCCAGCGCCGACGGGTCCAGGTGGTGCGGCCGCCCGGCCACCCGGTGCTTGTCGGGCTTGGGCAGCAGGCGCTCGACCCAGCGCGCCACGATCTGGGTGACGCCGATGAACAGGAGGGCGACGGCGATGTTGAAGCTCAGGTGGAACAGCACCACCAGCGTCGCCGGGTCCGCCACATAGGGCTGCATGCCGTGCAGCCATTCCGGCGCCAGCGGCGCCGCCAGCAGCACGCCCAGTGCCTTGAACATCAGGTTGCCCAGCGGCACCTGGCGCACCTCGATGGCCGAACGCGCCGTGGTCACCACGGCCAGCAGACCGCTGCCCAGGTTGGCGCCCAGCACCATGCCCAGGGCCATGTCCGTGGGCACGACACCGGACGCCGCGAGGGTGGCGGTCAGCAGCACGATGGCCAGGCTGGAATAGGCCATGAGGGCCAGCGCGGCGCCCACCGTGATCTCCAGCAGCAGATCGCTGTTGACGGAGACCAGCAGCGCCTTCACCACGGGCGACTGGGTCAGCACCTCGGTGGACTGCGACACCAGGCGCAGCGCCAGCAGCATCAGCCCCAGGCCGATCAGCACCCGGCCCACGCGGCCGACGGCCGTTTGCTGGCGGGAGATGAACATCACCACCCCACCGAGAATGAGCAGCGGCGACAGCCAGGACAGGTCGAAAGAGAACACCACCGTCATCAGGCTGGTGCCGATGTCGGCACCCAGCATCACCGCGAGGGCCACCGGCAGGCTCAGCAGCCCCTGCCCGACGAAGGACGACACGATGAGCGCGGTCGCCGTGCTCGACTGCACCAGGGCCGTGACGCCCAGGCCCGAGAGGGCCGCGGTGAAGCGGTTGCCGATGCTGCGCGCCAGGACCTGCCTCAGGTTGGCACCGAACACGCGCAGGATGCCGGTGCGCACAAGCTGGGTGGACCAGACGAGCAGAGCGATCGCTGCCAGAAGATTCAACAGGTGTTTCATGTCGGCAGCCGATCGCAAGCTCAGTCGACCTTCGCCCCCGATGCCCGCACCACCTTGCCCCAGGCCTGGAGCTCGTCGTCCATGAAGCGCTTTAATTCGGCGCCGCCGCCCGTGCCGGGTTCGGCGCCATCGCTGGCCAGGGCCGCGTTGACGGTGGGGCTGCCGATCGCGTTCTGCGCCGCCTGGGTCAGGCGCTCGAGCACCGGCTTCGGTGTGCCGGCGGGCGCGAGCAGGCCGGCCCATGAGGTCACCGAGAAGTCCTTCACGCCCGCCTCCTGCATCGTCGGCAGCTCGGGGGCGGCGGTGGAGCGCCGGTCGGAGGTCACGGCCAGGCCCTTGAGCTTGCCGCCGCGCGCGTGGCCGATGGCGCTGGGCATGGTCTCGAAGCCGAACTGCGCCTCGTTCGACATCAGCGCGACCATGGCAGGGCCGCCGCCCTTGTAGGGGATGTGCTGCACGTCGGTGCCGGTGGCGCTCTTGAAGATCTCCCCCGCGAGGTGGGCCGGCGAGCCGTTGCCCGACGAGGCGTAGAACGTGCCCGGGTTGGCCTTCGCATGGGCGATGAGTTCGGGCACGGAGTTCACGCGCAGCTGGGGCGGCACGACGAGCAGCAAGGGGTACTTGGCCACCAGCGCGATGGGTTCGAACGATTTGATCGGATCGAACTTGAGCTTGTAGAGATGGGGGTTGATCGCCTGGCTGCTGAGCGTCGCCATGAAGACGGTGTAGCCGTCCGGCGGCGCCGCGGCCACCATCTCGGCCGCGAGGTTGCCGGCCGCGCCGGGCCGGTTGTCCACGATCACCGACTGGCCCAGCAGTTCGGTCATGCGCTGGGCCAGCACACGGGCGAGCTTGTCGGTGGACCCTCCGGCGGCGAACCCCACCACGATGCGGACCGGTTTGTTCGGGAAGGCCTGGGCGTTGGCGGATCCCGCCGCGCAGAGTCCAAGGCAAACCAGGATTCCTTTTTGCTTCCAGCTGATCATGGGGGATGTCTCCTTTGTTGAAGTTTTCGAACGCACCGATGGCCAGTGGCCTAGGCTGTGTGGTTCAGCGCCAGGTCAATGACGTCAAAATTCCGCAGCCGCCGTTGCGGCACGCCCGTGAGCACGCGGTTGAAGAGAAGGGGAACGCGTTGCTCGGACAGCCCGCCGTGGGAGCGCAGCGGCACCGTGAGCCCCGACAGGTCGTGCTGGCTGCTCGAGGTGCCCAGCACCGACAGCCTATGGCTCAGCACCACCAGATCCCCGATGCGGTCGGGCGGCAGCTCGAAGCGGGCGGCGGCGCTCGCCCGGTCCAGCACGTCTTCCACCTCGGGGATCCTCAGCAGATGTTGCTGGATCGCGGGGATGTCCGCCGGGTTCGACACATAGACCGTGGCATACGAACCCAGGGCGCCGTGATGCACCACGTACGGGTCGGTGATCGGCAGCAGCACGCGGGCCTTGCCCAGGCCGGCGGTGCGGTCCAGCAGGTCCTGCAGGAACACGATGTTGGGCTTGCCCAGCGCATCGCTCTTCGCGTTCATGCCATGGTCCGCGGTGATGCCGATCACCGCCCCGAGCCGGTCCAGCTCCTGCAGGTAGCGGTCCATCATGGCGTAGAAGCTGTTCGCGCCTTCGGTGCCCGGCGCGAACTTGTGTTGCACGTAGTCGGTGGTCGACAGGTACATGAGGTCCGGCCGCTCGGTGCGCAGCAGCATCACCCCCGCCGCGAACACGAATTCCGAGAGGTCCGCGCTGTACACCGACGGCAGGGGCAGGCCGACCTTGGCCAGCACGTCGTCGATGCCGTTGTCCACGAGGGTGGCCTGGTCGGCCTTCTCCGCGGAGAAGCAGATGCCCTGGAGCCCGTGGCCGAGCAGGCTGCGAAGCTTGTCCTTGGCCGTGACGACCGCCACCTTCCCCCCGGCCTGCGCGAGCTGCGCCAGGATGGTCGGCGCGCGAAGGTAGCGCGCATCGTTCATCAGCACCTCGGCGTTCTGCTCGGGATCGAAGAAGTAGTTGCCGCAGATGCCGTGCACGCTGGGCGGCGCGCCGGTGACGATCGACAGGTTGTTCGGGTTCGTGAAGGAGGGCATCACGCAGTCGCCCGACAGCACGGTGCCCCCTTGTGACAGCCGGGCGAAGAAGGGCGCATGCCCCGCTTGCACGGCCTGGTTGATGTACTCCTGCTCACAGCCGTCGATGCAGACGATGACGGTCGGTGTGCCAGGGGTGTTGTAGCTGCGCCGGTTGACGGTGAGGGTGGCTGTGTTCATGGGTCGAAGCTTATTTGGATAGATAAACTGACACCATCGATAAATAATCGTCTTACCGTGAGTAAAAATCACGGATTAAATGGTTTCCGTCCCCACCCACCGGCCCGCCCACCATGCCCCACCAGCTCCCGCCCCTCAACGCCTTGCGCATCTTCGAAGTGACGGCACGCGCCGGCAGCTACACCGAGGCCGCGAAAGAACTGAACCTCACCCACGGCGCGGTGAGCCGGCAGATCCAGCTGCTGGAGCACTCGCTGGGCCAACCCCTGTTCCGCAAGGAAGGCCAGCGCATGGTGGCGACGGGGCATGCCAAAGCCTTCGCGCGCGAGATCAGCGCCGCGTTCGACCACATCAGCGACGCGTCCCGGCGCTATGGCAAGAACGCCGCGAGCAAGGTGATCCGCGTCAACGCCCCGGCCACGCTGGCGATGCGCTGGCTGATCCCGCAGCTGGCGGAGTTCCGCGCGCGCCATCCCGCCACCGAAGTGCGGATTTCCACGGCCTTCAGCCACGACCCGGTCCTCAAGGGCAGCTTCGATGTGGCCATTCGCCGGGCGCCCGGCGACCAGACGCAGTTCGAGGTGGCGCCGCTGTTCACCGAAAACACGACCGTCATTGCCAGCGCCACGCTGCTCCGGGGGCGCGCGCTGAAAACGCCGCGGCAGCTGGAGAAGGCGGTGCTGCTGTCCACCGAGTCCCGGCCTGGCGACTGGGAGAACTGGCTCGGCGCGGCGGGTTGCGCGGACCTGCGCCCGATGCAGACGCTGCGCTTCGACCACTTCTTCGTCACGCTGCAGGCCGTGGTCGACGGCATGGGGTTCGGCATCGGCACCTTCCCCACACTGGCGGCCGACGTGGAGCTCGGCCGGCTGGTCACGCCGTTCCCGCGGTGGCAGGTGCCGGGCAGCGCCTACTTTGTGCTGGTGCCACTGGACTCCGACAAACCCAAGCACCTGCGCGAGTTCCTCGCATGGCTGCACGCCGCCAGCGAGCGTGCCGCGCAGTAGCCGCGGCCTAGTGGCTGGCCACGGCGCTCCAGAGCATGGTGCCGCCCGCCACCAGCAACAGGCCATCCATGAGCAGCCGGAATCTCTCCGCGTCGAGCTGGCGCACGTAGCGCTTCGCGATGAACGCACCGGCCATCAACGACGATCCGATCACCAGTCCCTTCGCCACGGACGCCAGGGGCAGCCCGCCCAGCGTGCCAAAGGCCAGCGTCTTGGCGGCATAGACACCCAGTGAGCTCATCGCCTCCGTGCCCAGGTAGGCCCCTTTGACCAGTCCGTGCGCGAGAAAGAAGGGCGCGTTGATGGGGCCGGTGCTGACGACGATGCCTGTCAGGAAGCCGATGCCCAGGCCGACCAGGGCCAGATGCCAGAGCCGGAGCACCAGGGCCTGGCGCGCCATCCAGCGGCGCAAGGGGATCATGGCGAGGAAAAACAGGCCCATCACCGCCTCCACGATCCGGCCTGGCAGGACCAGCAACGTCGCCGCCCCGAGTGCCGCGGCGGGCATGCCGGTCGCGCTGTAGACGCCGACCACGCGCCAGTCCACCTCCCGCCACCAGGCGGCGACCCGCGAGGCATTCGCCATCATCGACGCGATCGCCATGATGGGCACGGCCTCGCGCGGCCCGAACACCAGCACCAGGGCCGGCATCAACATGATGGAGGTGCCGAAGCCGACGACGCCGCCCACCGTGCCGGCCACCAACCCGAGCACGAGCACCAGCGTGAAGTCCATGGACATGGGATCTGAATGAATGAGGGTTGTCGGGCTGGGCAGAACTGTAACCAGCTTCCGCGCGCCGCATGGTGGCCCGACCCCGGCGAGCCCTGGACGCATCGGCGGGCGCTGCTCAGGTTCGCGCCACGCGTTCCAGTGGCGCGGGCCCGAAGCTCACGCGCTGCGGCCGCTTGTAGCGCGCCAGCCGCTGTTCCACGAAACCGATCAGCTCGGCTTCGGTGGCCGTCGCGCCGGGCTTGAGCGCGCAGGCCGCGTGCACGGCCTCGCCCCATTTCTCATCCGCCCGCCCGAACACGAAGGCTTCGGCCACGGCCGGGTGTTCGAGCAGCACCTGTTCCACTTCGGCCGGGTAGACGTTTTCACCGCCGCTCTTGATGAGTTGCTTGTGCGCCGCACGGCCGGTGAACCACAGCCAGCCGTCCCCATCGAGGCGGCCCAGGTCGCCGGTGCGGTGCCAGGGGTCGGCGGGCTTGAAGGGGCGTTGCTGCGCCACGTCCCAATAGCCCAGGAACACCGTGGGGCCGCGCACCGCGATCTCGCCTTCCACGCCGGCGGCCACGGGCTGGCCGGCCGCGTCCTGGATGCGGATCTGCGAGGGCGGCACGGCGCGGCCGGCGGCGCCGGGGCGCTCGCTCTGCAGGCCCAGGCACACCATGCTCGACACCTCGGCCTGGCCATAGGCCGACCAGAAGCCGGCGCCCGGGCACAGCGCGGCCAGGCGCTCCAGCGTGGCCGAGGGTTCCAGGCCCATGCCGATGCGCAGGCTGGCCAGCGAAGCGCCGCTGGCCTGGGCCGCGTCGAGCATGGCGCCGAGCATGGGCGCGAAGGTGGCGCTCACGGTGACCTGGTGTTGTTCCACCGCCGCCACGGCGGCGGCGGGGTCGAAGCGCGGCAGCAGCACACACGCGCCGCCCGCGGCCAGCAACGCGAGCGAGAGGCCGATGCCGGCCGCGTGGAACAGCGGCAGCACACCGAGCCAGCGGTCGTCCACACCGAGCGACCACACCTCGCCGATCTGCCGGGCCGAGGCGGTGAGCTGCGACTGCGCCAGCACCGCGCCGCGCGCGTGGCCTTCCACGGCGGCGGTGAACAGCATGACCGCGCCGAGTTCCGGCGCGTCCCGCCGTGCCACCGGGGGCGCGGTGGGCGGGCCGGCGACGGCGAGCGACGGCCAGTTCGCCGCGCCGAGCACCACCGTGGGCACGCCGGGCATGCCCTCGGGCCAGGCCGCCTGCCACAGGGGCGCGCAGGCGGCGTCCACCACGGTCAGCACCGGCGCGGCGTCGCGCGCCTGCTGGGCCATTTCGGCCGGCGAGAGCCGCAGGTTCAGCGGCACCAGCATCGCGCCCAGCCAGGCCACCGCGCCCAGCATCACCAGCACCTCGGCGCGGTTGCCGGCGATCAGCACCACGCGGTCGCCCTGGCCGACACCCAGGGTCGACAGCGCGGCGGCCTGCCGCTGCACGGCCTCGTAGAGCATGGTGTGAGACTGCGGCGCGCCGTCGTCGATCACGGCGGGGCGGTCGGCGTGGGCCACGGCGTTGTGCGCGAGCAGGTCGATCAGCGTGGGCAGGGCGGAGGTCATGGAGTCATCCTAAAAACGGGAGGGGCCGGCGGGTGCGAAGCCCAGGCTGCGCTGGCGCGCGGCATCGTATTGGTCGGCGAGTTCGTCCACCAGCGCGGCGACGGGTAACACGCCGTGCACGCCGGCCACCGAGTGGCCAGCGCTGAAGAGTTCGGTCCAGCGCCGGGGGCGTTGCCGGGTGTCGCGGGTGCCGTACAGCTCGGCGGCGTCGGCTTTCAAGGCGCTGGCATCGAGCGCATCGGGGTCGAGGCCCGCATCGACGAGGGAGGCGCGCAGCCAGTTCACCGGCAGCCCGGTGAACGCGCTGGACGGCACGATGTCGTCCCAGCCCGCGTCCACCAGCATGCGCCGGTGGGCCTCGCTGGCCAGGCTCTCGGGCGTGGCGATGAAGCGCGTGCCCATGTAGCCGAGGTCGGCGCCCAGGGCCTGCGCGGCCCACAGCGCGTGGCCGTCGCTCAGGCCGCCGGCGATCACCAGCGGGCCGTCGAACAGCGCGCGCAGCGAGCGCACGCCGGCGAAGGGGCTGACCCAGCCGGTCTGCCCGCCCGCGCCCGCGCACAGCAGCACCAGGCCGTCCACGCCGGCGGCCAGCGCCTTCTCGGCGTGCGCCAGCGTGGCCACGTCGGCGAACACGCGGCAGCCCGCACCGTGCAGCGGTTCCACCAGCGCGGCCGGCGAGCCCACGCTGGTGATCACGAGTTCCACCTTCTCGCGCAGCACGCAGGCCAGGTCGTCGGCGAGCGTGGCGCTGCGCACGATGAGGTTGACGGCGAAGGGCGCGGCCTTCGTGGTGTCGCCGATGGCCTCGCGGATGTTGGCGATCCACGCCGCCAGTTCACCGTGCCGGCGGCAGTTGGCGGCCGGGAAGGCGCCGATCACGCCCGCGCGGCAGGCGGCCGCCACCAGCGCCGGCCCGGACACGTGCAGCATGGGCGCCGCGATCAGCGGCAGCCGCAGGCGCGTGCGCCATTCGGCGGGCAAGGCCATGGCGACTCAGCGGCCGGTGAACGTGGGCGCGCGCTTGGCCACGAAGGCCGAGGTGCCTTCGCGCGCGTCGGCGGTGCGGGCACAGGCCTTGAGCAGTTGCTGCTCCAGCGAGAGGTAGGCCTGCAGCGAGAGCGCGGGGCCTTCGAGCGAGAGCCGCTTCATGGCCGCGAGCGAGGCCGGCGCCGAGGCGCACAGGCGCTGCACCAAAGCCTGCGCGGCGGCCTCCAGTTCGGCGGCGGGAAACACCTGGTCCACCGCCCCGGCGGCCAGGCATTGCGCGGCGTCGATGGGGTCGCTGAGCATCAGCCACTGCTGCGCGCGCACCGGGCCCACGCGCCGCGCGAGGAAGTAGGAAGCGCCCACGTCGGGTGAGAGACCGATCGCCGCGTACCCCGTGCGCAGCTTCATGGTGTCGCTGGCGAGCACGAAGTCGCCGCACAGCGCCAGGCCCACGCCCGCGCCGCCCACCGGGCCGCCCACCACCGTGACGATGGGGCAGGTGGCCTGCGCGAGCTTGAGGTAACCCGGCAGCAGCTCGTCGAGGATCTCGTCCACCAGCTCATCGAGCCGGTCGCCCGCCTTCACGAACTCGCGGATGTCGCCACCCGCGCAGAAGATCGGCCCGCGCGCCTCGATCACCACAGCGCGCGGTTGCCCCGCGAGCACCTCGTCGATGGCGCGCACCAGCGCGGGCGCGTTCGACGGGCCCAGCGCGTTGTTGTGTTCGGGTCGGTTGAGCACGATGCGCCCCACGCCCTGGCCGTCCACGTTCCATTCGATGCCATTCATTTCATTCATGATTTTTTCTCGGTTGCGCAGCGCATGCAGTGATCCCATCCAGGATGCCGCCGATCTGGCTCCGCCAGTCGGCCAGCATCGCCCCCTGGGGGGGTGACGCCGCAGGCGGCGCGGGGGGTGTCTACCCCAGCCATCTCTTTCTCCGGCGGTAGTGTTTGACTTCGCGGTAATTGCGCCGCTCGCCGCTGGCCTGGTGGCCCAGGTAGAACTCCTGGATGTCCTCGTTGGCGCGCAGCTCGGCGGCCGTGCCTTCGAGCACCACGCGGCCGTTTTCCAGGATGTAGCCGTGGTCGGCCAGCTCCAGCGCGGCTTGGGCGTGCTGCTCCACGATCAGCAGCGACACGCCCTCGGCGCGCAGCTTGGCCAGCAGGCCGAAGATCTCGCTCACCATCATGGGCGCCAGGCCCAGCGAGGGCTCGTCGATCATCAGCAGCTTGGGTTGGGCCATCATGGCGCGGCCGATCAGCAGCAGCTGCTGTTCACCGCCAGAGAGGTAGCCGGCGGTGCGCGTGCGCAGCTCGGCCAGGCGCGGGATCAGGCCGTAGACCCGCTCCAGCCCTTGCTTCACATCGGCCATGCGCGTGAGCCGGTGCCCGCCCACCACCAGGTTCTGCTCGGCGGTCATGTGGCGCAGCACCTTGCGGCCTTCGACCACGTGCACCACGCCGTCGGCCACCATCCGCTCGGCGGACGCGCCGGTGATGTCCTGGCCCAGCATGCGCACGTTGCCCGAGGCGACGCGGCCTTCCTCCACGTCCAGCATGCCGGAGATGGTCTTGAGGGTGGTGCTCTTGCCGGCCCCGTTGGGGCCGAGCAGCACGGTGCAACCCCCGGCGGCCACTTCCAGCGTGATGCCTTTCAGCGAAAGGATCACGTCGGCGTAGAGCACCTCGACGTTGTTCAGGGCGATCAGCGGTTCCGACACGGCGCTGCTCTCGCTCACCACTTCGCCAGCTTGGGCACCGGCACGCCCCGGGCCACCGTGGTCAGCTTGCCACCCACCACCTGGCCGATGTTGACGCGCGGGTCCTTGATGGGGAAGGGGGCTTCGACGGAGAAGTCGATGTCGCCGCCGCCGGTGAAGCCGAAGAAGTCCTTGGCCGGGAAGTGGGTCTCGATCAGCGTGTTGTAGAGCATCTCGCCGGTGAGCTTGTCGCCGCCGTGCTTCTTCGCGGCCGCCTCCACCGCGCGCACCAGCACCAGGGTCTGGTTGATGCCGATGGTGGTGATCGAGTGCCAGGGCGCCTTCACGCCGTACTTGGCCACCAGCATGTCGTAGAACTTCTTGGCCTCGGTGTCCTCGTCGGTGGCGATCACGCCGGCGTGCACCTCGTAGTCCCCGTCCATGGCCGACAGGCTGCCCAGCAGCTTCTGCAGCATGGCGGGCGAGTTCTGCAGGCTGTAGACGATGGGCACGTTCTTGCCCAGGGTCTGCATGGCGCGCTTTACCGCCACCGCCTGCTGGATGTTGGAGGGCACCAGCACCACCTCGGCACCGGCGTTGAGCACGCGGCGCAGTTGCAGCGTCACGTCGGCCGGCTGGGGCTCCACATACACCATCTCGACCAGGGTCACGACGTTGGGGTTGGCCTTGGCGTAGGCGATGATGCCCTTGCCCATGTCGGCGAAGGTGGGCGAGGCTTCGGTGGTGAACATCGCCACCTTCACCGGGCGGCCCGGGGTCTTGGTTTTCTGGAACCAGTCGATGAAGCCGGAGACTTCATGCACGAAGGTCGGCCGCGTGGCCAGCACCCACTGGTTGGGGCGCCAGCCGAAGCCGTTGGCCGCCGAGCCCAGGATCATGGGCACCTTGTCGGTGGGCAGGCGCTGCTGCAGGGCCGAGGTGTCGGGGCCGCCGAGCGACAGGCCGATCACCGGCTTGGTGGCCAGCACGCCGGGCCACAGGCTGGCGGTCTGCGCGGTGTCGTAGCGCGTGTCGTAGGTCTTGAGCTCGAGCTTCACGCCCAGCTTGGTGCCCACCTCCGCGTTCCACCAGTTCACCACCCCTTCGCGGCCCGGGCCCACCATGGGCATGATGGCCGCGAACGGGCCCGAGTAGTCGGACAGCGCGGGGATCTGGTACACGGTCTGTGCGCTGGCGGGCGCGAGCGCCGAGGCGGTGATGCCCGCGAGCAGGGCGGCTTGCGCGGCCCAGTGTTTCAGTGCTTTCATGACGTCTCCTGGTTGGAATGAAGGTCTGCGAAGAAGAGGCTCACCACTTGCCCAGCCTGGGCACGGGCACGCCCTTGGCCACGGTGACGAGCTTGCCGCCCACCACCTGGCCGATGTTGATGCGCGGGTCCCTGGTGGGGAAAGGCGCCTCCACCGAGAAGTCGAGGTCGCCGCCGGTGAGGCCGAAGAAGTCCTTCGCGGGGAAGGTGGTCTCCAGCAGCGTGCTGTAGATCAGTTCACCGGTCAGCTTGTCGGGGCCGTGCTTCTTCGCGGCCACCTCGATGGCGCGCACGGCCAGCAGCGTCTGCGTCATGCCCAGCGAGGTGATGGCGTGCCAGGGCACCTTCATGCCGTGTTTGGCCACCAGCAGGTCGTAGAAGCGCTTGGCCTCGGTGTCTTCCTCGCTGGTGATCACGCCCCCGTGCATCTCGTAGTCACCTTCCATCGCGGCCATGCTGCCCACCAGCTTCTGCAGCATGCCGGGCGAGTTCTGCAGGCCGTGCACGATGGGCACGTTCTTCCCCAGCGCCTGCATGGCGCGCTTCACCGCCACGGCCTGCTGGATGTTGGTGGGCACCAGGATCACCTCGGCGCCCGCGTTGAGCACGCGGCGCAGCTGCAGCGTCACGTCGGTGGGCTGCACGTCCACGAAGACCATCTCCACCAGGTTCACCACGTTGGGGGTGGCCTTGGCGTAGGCCGACACACCCTTGGCCATGTCGGCGAAGCTGGGCGAGGCCTCGGTGGTGAACATCGCCACCTTCAGCGGGCGGCCCGGGGTCTTGGTCTTCTGGTACCACTCGATGAAGCCGGTGATTTCGTGCACGAAGGTGGGCCGGGGCGTGAGCACCCACTGGTTGGGGCGCCAGCCCGAGCCGTTGGCCGCCGAGCCCGAGATCATCACCACCTTGTCGGTGGGCAGGCGCTGCTGCAGGGCCGAGGTGTCGGGCCCGCCGGCCGAGAGGCCCACCAGCGGTTTGGTGGCCAGCACGCCGGGCCACAGGCTGGCGGTCTGCGCCGCGTCGTAGCGCGTGTCGTAGCTCTTCACCTCGATCTTCACGCCCATCTTCGCGCCCACCTCGGCGTTCCACCAGGTCGTCACCGCCTCGCGGCCGCCGGCCATCATCGGCATGATGGACGAGAACGGCCCGGAGAAATCGGACATCGCGGGCACCTGGTACACGGTCTGCGCCGTGGCCGGCAGGGCCGCCGACAGACACAGCCCGGCCACGGTGGCGGTGCGGGCCGCCCAGCTCTTCAGTGTTTGCATGTTGTCTCCTGTTGTCGTGATGGGTGCCGCCCCCCGGCGGTCAGTACGGGAACGGCCAGAGTCGGTACGCCTGCTTGGTGATCTGCACGCGGTGCATCACGCCCTTGGGCTCGAAGAGCAGGAACAGAATGATCACGGTGCCCAGCAGCACGTTCATGGCGGCGAAGACGAAGTCCTGCCCCACGGCGGGCACCCACTGGATGACGCTCGGGCCAAGGCTGGTCACGCCCTCGCGCGCCAGCTGGATCAGCACGGTGCCGATCAGCGCGCCGACGATGGAGCCCAGGCCGCCGACGATCATCATGGCGATCATCCAGATGGCGTTGAACAGCGTGAACTGCTCCACCGACACGTGGCGCAGCGCCACCACCCACAGGCCGCCGGCCACGCCGGCGTAGAAGGCGCTGACCAGGAAGGCGCGCGCCTTGGTGGCGGCCACGGGGATGCCCATCATGCCGGCGGCCACGTCGTCGTCGCGCACCGCCTCGAAGCTGCGGCCGTGGCGCGAGCGCACGATGCCGAAGGCCCCGATGGTCATGACCATCAGCACGATGAACGAGAAGCCGTAGATCGCGCGGTCGTTGTTCAGCGAGATGCCCAGGGCCGTGGCCGACTCCACGTGCAGGCCGCCCGCGCCGCCCAGCCAGGCCTGCGGCAGGTTGAGCACCAGGAAGTGGAACAGCGCCTGCGCCGCGATGGTGGTGAGCGCGAGGTAGAAGCCCTTGATGCGCGCCGCCGTCAGGCCGAACATCACGCCGAAGAGGGCCGCGCCAGCGCCGCCGATGAGCAGCGCCGCGAGCGCGTCCCAACCGGCCGACATGGCCAGCGCCGCGCCGTAGGCGCCCACGCCCATGAAGGCCGACTGCCCCAGGTTGATCTGGCCCGCGTAGCCGGTGCAGATCTGCAGGCCGATCACGGCCACGGCGGTGATGAAGGTGGTGTAGCCGATGCTGACCCAGCGGTCCGAGGCCCACCAGGGCAGCGTGGCCAGCACGAGCAGCAGGATCAGCAGGCACACCCATTGCGCGCGCGTGCGGATCAGGGAGCGGTCGCCCGCGTGGCTGGTGAAGAAAATGCCGGACGGGTCCATCACACACGCTCCACATGGCGCCAGCCGAACAGGCCGGTGGGACGCACCAGCAGGATCAGCAGCATGAAAACAAAGGGCACGATGGACGAGGCCGAGCCGCCGATCGCAGGGTCCACATAGGCCGCCACCAGGGCCTGCACGATGCCAACGATGGCACCGGCCAGGATCAGCCCGCCGATGGATTCCAGGCCGGCCAGCAGCGCCACCGGCAGCGCGGCCAGGGCCACGTCGGCCGTGCCCACCGTGAGCGAGCGACCGCTGAGCAGCACGATGGCGCCGGCCGTGGCGATCACCGAGCCCATCATCCAGGCCAGGGTGACGGCGCGCTTGACCGAGATGCCGAGCGAGATCGCGGTGGTGGGTTCTTCGGCCACCGCCGTCAGCGTGAGGCCGGCGCGGGTGCGGTTGAAGAACCACGACATGCCCACCGTCACCACCAGCGTGAGGATGGCGCCGATCACCAGCGACGACGGGAAGATCATGTCGCCGACGATGAAGGGCGTGGGCGGCAGCAGCACGGGGAACTGGCGGTCCGCCGCGCCCCACACCACCAGCACGATGCCGCGGATCAGGATCACCAGGCCGATGGTCACCATCACCATGGAGAACACCGACTCGCCCACCAGCCGCTCGAAGAACAGCCGCTCGATCAGCCAGCCGTAGACCAGCGCGCAGACGAAGGCCAGCGGAATGGCCAGCCAGGGCGGGAGGTTGGCGCCCAGCGTGAGCGTCCACACCGCGTAGGCGCCGAGCATCATCAGCTCGCCCTGCGCGAAGTTGAACACCTTGCTGGCGCGGTAGATCACCATGAAGCCCAGCGCCAGCAAGGCGTAGATCTGGCCTTGCAGGAAGCCGTTGAAGAGGTAGTTGAAGAAGTCGATCATGGGGTCAGGTCTCCTGGTCGCGCGAGGCCGGCACATGGCCGGTGGTCACGTCGGCGCGCAGCACGCCGGCGCGGCCGTCCTGGTAGCGCACGGGGATTTCGATGGTCGTGCCGGGCCGGTTGTCGTACATCGCGTCGATCAGCGCGCCGTAGCGCTGCTCGATGAAGTCGCGCTTGAGCTTGCGGGTGCGCGTGAGCTCGCCCTCGTCGGCGTCCAGCTCCTTGGGCAGGTTCACGAAGTGCTTCAGGCGCGCGGCCTCCGGCAGGGCCTGGTTCACGCCCGCGATCTCCTTCGCCACCTGCGCCAGCACCTCGGGGCGCTGCGACAGGTCGGTGAAGGTGGTGAACGACACGCCGTTGCGCTCGGCCCAGCGGCCGAACACGTCGCCGTCGATGTTCACCAGCGCGGTCACGTGCGAGCGCGTCGGGTCGCCCACCACCATCACCTCGCGGATGTAGGGCGAGAAGCGCAGCCGCACCTCGATGAACTGCTTGGAGAACAGGTGGCCACCCTGCAGCCGGTTCATGTGCTCCACGCGGTCGTAGTAGATGAGCTCGTTGCCGCTGGGCCCCTGGCCCACCGCGTCGCCGGTCTGGAACCAGCCGTCGTTCATCTTCTCGGCGCTCTTCTCGGGCTTGCCCCAGTAGCCGGAGAAGCCCGCGCCGCCGCGCACCTCGAGACCACCGCCCTCGGTCAGGCGCCATTCCATCGGCACGCCCCAGGCGCTGGCCATGGCCACGGTCTCGCCGATGGTCTCGGCGTTGACGCGCTCGCCCTGGTGCACCGTGATCAGGCCGAACTCGCTGCAGCCGTACACGTTGCGCAGCATCACGCCCATGGCCGCGAACAGGCGGAAGATGTCGGGCGCCACCGCCGCGCCGCCGGTGAAGGCGATGCGCGCGCGTTTCAGGCCGAGCTGCTCGCGCAGCGGGCGCAGCACCAGCGCGTCGGCCAGCGGCAGCTGGGCGCGCACCCACCACGAGCGCGCGCGGGTGTCCATCTGGTCCGCGCGCGCCAGCTTGCCGATGCGCAGGCCCCAGTCCACCACCTTCTGGCGCCAGGGCGCGGCGTCCAGCATGCGGGCGTGCACGCGCGCGGCCAGGCTCTCCCACTGGCGCGGGCCGAAGAACACCATTTCGCAGGCCAGCTCGCGGATCGCTTCCTGGATCTGGTCCGGCCGCTCGGCGAAGTTCACGCGCAGCGGGCGCATCAAGCCCATGGTCACGCCCACCCACTGCTCAGTGGCCCACGACAGCGGGATGTACGACAGGTACTCGCCGCCTTCGGGCACCTGCATGGTCTGGCCGATCAGCTCGGCGTTGTGCATCAGCGAGGCGTGCGTGGTGATCACACCCTTGGGCGCGCCGGTGGTGCCCGAGGTGTAGGACAGCACGGCGATGTCGCTCGCCTGGCCCTGCATCACCGACTGCTCGAACCAGGCCGCGTCCTCGGCCGGCGCGCGGAACGCGTCCCAGCCCAGCAGGCCTTCGTGCCGGTACGACCACAGGCCGCCCGACTCCCACCACACCACGGTGTGCAGGCCGCCGTGGCGCGCCATCACGGGCAGCACCTTGTCCACCTGCTCCTGGTCTTCGGCGAACACGCAGACCGCCTGCGCGTCGGCCACGATGTAGTCCACCTCGGCTTGCGCCGCGTCGGGGTACAGCGCCACCACCTTGGCGCCCACCGCCATCGCGGCCCACTCGGCCCAGTACAGCTCGGGCCGGTTCTCGCTCAGCAGCACCACGGTCTGGCCGCGCTGCACGCCGCGCGCGCGCAGGCCCAGGGCCAGGGCGCGCACTTCGTCGCGCACGTCGGCCCAGCTGAATTCGTGCCACACGCCGTCGCGCTTGTGGCGTTGCGCCACCTCGCCGCCGCGCGTGGCCGCGTTGTGCAGCAGCCATTGCGGCAGGGTCTGCGGGGTCTTGTTGGGGGTGGTGCTCATGCGATCCGGCGCCGGGCCGCCCCAAGCCGGATCAGCCCCCTTGGGGGGCAGCGACTCGCGCAGCGATGGAGCGTGGGGGCTCATGCGTGTACTCCCAGGTAGGCGGAGATGACCTTCTCGTCTTTTTGCACGGCGGCGGGCGAGGCGTCGGCGATCTTGCGGCCGAAGTTCAGCACGATCACGCGGTCGGCGATGTCCATCACCACACCCATGTCGTGCTCCACCAGCACCACCGGGATCTGCCTCGATTCGCGGATGTCCAGGATGAAGCGCGCCAGGTCTTCCTTCTCTTCGCTGTTCATGCCGGCCATGGGCTCGTCCAGCAGCAGCATGCGCGGCTCCATGGCCAGCGCGCGGCCAAGGTCCACGCGCTTGCGCATGCCGTAGCCCAGCGTGCCCACCGTGTGGTGGCGCAGGTGCTCGAGTTCGAGAAAGCCCAGGATCTCCTCGGCCACGGCGCGGTGCGCCACCTCTTCGCGGTGCGCGAAGGGGTAGTAGAGGAAGGCCGTGGTCAGCGTGCTCTTCATGTGCATGTAGCGGCCGACCAGGATGTTGTCGAGCACGCTCATGTGGGGCAGCAGGTGCGTGCCCTGGAAGGTGCGCGCCAGGCCGGCCTGGGCCACGCGGTGCACCGGCCAGCGGCCGATGTCCTGGCCTTCGAACCGCACCGTGCCGGTGCTCGGGCGGTAGAAGCCCGAGAGCACGTTGAGCAGCGAGCTCTTGCCCGCGCCGTTGGGGCCGATGAGGGCCACCAGCTCCTGGTGGCCGATGTCCACCGAAATCTCGGACAGCGCGGTGACGCCGCCGAATTTCAGCGTGAGGTCGCGCGCCTCCAGCATGGCGGCGTGGGAACGCCGGGCTTCAGTCATGGGTAGGGACCTCTTGCAAGGGGGTGAAGCGGGGCGCGGCGCCGGTGCGGCGTTCGCCCGAAGGCGTCTGCGCGTACAGGCCGCGCACCACGTTGTGCGGGTGGCGGGCGGCCTCGTCCAGCGTGAGCACCGGGGCGAAGCAGGCGTCCGTGCCTTCGAGCAGATCGCACCAGTGCTGGCGCGGCTGCGTGAGGAAGAGGGCGCGCAGGCGCTCTTTCAGGGCCGGCCAGGCGGTGGTGTCGAACTGGGCGGCCGGGTCCACGTCGGTGAGGCCGAGCTTTTGCACCAGCAGCGCATAGAACTGCGGCTCGATCGCGCCCAGCGTGACGAAGCCGCCGTCCGCGCAGCGGTAGACGTCGTAGAACGGCGAGTCGTGGAACACGCTGGGCCGGTCCTTGCCTTGGCCGCCCAGGCCGCCGGTGCCGGCGATCCATTGCGCCAGGCCGCCCAGCATGGCGACCACGTCCACGATGGCTGCATCCACCACGCAGCCCTGGCCGCTCTGGCGCGCCTGCAGCACGCCGCTCACGATGCCCAGCGCCAGGCCGAGCGCGCCGCCGGCATCGCCCAGCACCGTGGGCGGCGAGACCGGCAGCTGGCCGTGCACCGCCGACAGCGAAAGCATGCCGCTGAGCGCCACGTAGTTGATGTCGTGCCCGGCCGCGTGCGCCAGCGGGCCTTGCTGGCCCCAGCCCGTCATGCGGCCGTAGACCAGCTTCGGGTTCACCGCCGCGCAAGCGGCAGGGCCCAGGCCCAGGCGCTCCATCACGCCCGGGCGGTTGCCTTCGATCAGCGCGTCCGCGCTGGCCACCAGGCCCAGGGCCTGGGCCACGTCGTCGGGGTGCTTGAGGTTGAGTTCGACCACGGTCTTGCCTTCGCGCAGCGGCGGTTGCCCGCCGCCCGAGAGCTTGTCGACCACGGAGGAGGTGCCCGGCCGCGCGATCACGGTGACGCGCGCGCCCAGGTCCGCCAGCACCCGGCCGCACAGCGGGCCGGGGCCGATGCCCTCGAACTCGATCACGTGGAGGTGGTTCAGCGGCCGTATAGGGATACCTCCGACCTGAAGGTCTGCGGTGCGAGCGCCTTCGGGCGGCCGTGCGGCGCTCATCAACCCACCACCTTGCGCGCGATCAGGTCTTTCATGATCTCGTTGGCGCCGCCGTAGATGCGCTGCACGCGCGAGTCGGCGTAGAGCCGGGCGATCGGGTACTCGGCCATGTAGCCGTAGCCGCCGAAGAGCTGCAGGCACTCGTCCGTGACCTTGCCCTGCTGCTCCGAGCACCACCACTTGGCCATGTAGGCGGCCTCGTTGTCCAGCGTGCCGTCCAGCTGGCGCTGGATGCAGTCGTTCACGAAGGTGCGCACCACGTGCGCCAGCGTGGCGCACTCCGCCAGCTTGAAGCGCGTGTTCTGGAAGTCGGCCAGCGCCTGGCCGAAGGCCTTGCGCTGCTTGGTGTAGTCCACCGTGAGCTCCACCGCGCGCTCGATTACCGCCGCCGCGTTCACCGCGAGCAGCAGGCGCTCGTAGGTGAGCTGGCTCATCAGCTGCTTGAAGCCTTCGCCCTCCTTGCCGCCGAGCAGCTGCGAAGCCGGCACGCGCACGCCGTCGAACGAGAGTTCGGCGGTGTCCGACGCGTGCTGGCCCAGCTTCTCCAGCCGCCGGCCCACGCTGAAGCCGGGCAGGTTCTCGGTTTCCATCACGATCAGGGACACACCCTTGGCACCGGCCTCGCCCGTGCGCACCACCACCACCAGCAGGTTGGCGGTGAAGCCGTTGGTGATGAAGGTCTTGGCGCCGTCCACCACGTAGTGGTCGCCATCGAGCCGGGCCTTGGTGCGGATGGCCTTCAGGTCCGAGCCCGCGCCGGGTTCGGTCATGGCGATGCCGGCCAGCATCTCGCCGCTGACGAGCTTGGGCAGCCAGCGCTGCTTCTGTGCTTCGGTGCCGTATTCCAGGATGTAGTGCGAGGCGATGGAGTGCACGCCGGTGTTGGCCGGGATCTCCTGCTTGGAGAGCTCGTCCTGCACCACCAGCTGGTAGGCGATGCTCGCGCCCGGGCCGCCATAGGCCTCGGGCATTTCGGGCAACAGGAAGCCCAGCTCGCCCAGGGCGCGCCAGGACTCGCGGGGAATGAAACCCTGGCGGCGCCAGGCTTCGAGCCTGGGTGCGAGCTTGTCCGCCACGCAGCGGCGGACCTGCTCGCGAAAGCCTTCGATATCGGCATCCATCCAGGGATGCTGGTGCAGGCGCGGCAGCATGCTCACATGCCCGTGAGGCCGCCGGAGCAGATCAGCGTCTGGCCGCTGACGTAGTCCGACTCGGGGATGCAGAACAGGTACACCGAGCCTGCGGCCTCTTCCGGTGTGCCGCCCCGGCCCAGGGGAATGGTCTGCTCCATCATCGACAGCAGGCCGGGGTTCACGCCCACCTTGATGTCGCGCCCGTCGATGTTCGTGGTGGCGCCGTCGGCGGTGCTGCCGGTCAGCCGCGTCTTGATGAGGCCGAAGGCCACGCAGTTCACCGTCACGTTCATGCGGCCCCATTCCTTGGCCAGCGCCTGCGTCACGCCCATGATGCCGGCCTTGGCCGCCGAGTAGTTGGTCTGGCCCACGTTGCCGAACACACCGGCCATGGACGAGATGTTCACCACCTTGCGCACCTTGCGCACGCCGCTGTCCGTCTCGGCCTTGGAGAGGGCGCGGATCACCGGCTGCGCCGCGCGCAGGATGCGGAAGGGCGCGGTGAGGTGGCAGTCCATGATGGCGTACCACTGCTCGTCGGTCATCTTCTGGATCACGTTGTCCCAGGTGTAGCCGGCGTTGTTGACGATGATGTCCAGGCCCTTGAAGTTCTCCACGGCAGCGCCGATGAAGCGCTCCGAAAAATCGGGCGCGGTCACACTGCCCACGCAGGCCACGGCCTCGCCGCCCAGGGCCTTGATGGCCTCCACGGTCTCCTGCGCCGGATCGGCGTCGAGGTCGTTGATCACCAGGCGCGCGCCGTCCTGGGCGAGCTTGAGAGCGATTTCACGGCCGATGCCGCGCCCCGAGCCCGTGATCAGGGCCACCTTGCCGTCGAGTTTCTTGCTCATGCTGTGTCTTTCCTCTTGTGTGTGTCGGTGTGCGTTCAGGCGAGCGCGACGATGGCCTCGCCGACGATCTTGTTCTGGCCGTATTGGTTGGAAGAACTCACGGCCACGCGCGCGCAGGCCTCGCCGTCGAGGTCCATCAGCTCCACCACCTCGCCGCTGCAGGTGATGGCGTTGCCCAGGTGGGTGATGCCGGCGAAGCGCGCGTCGTACTGGCGCAGGCGCGACTGCGGCGCCCATTGCGTGATGAGCCGGCCCACCCAGGCCATGCCCAACATGCCCTGCGCGAACACGTCGGGCATGCCCGAACGGCGCGCGAAGTCCAGGTCGATGTGGATGGGGTTGTGGTCGCCCGAGGCGCCGCCGAAGAGCGCGAGCGTGGCGCGGTCCACCGGGGGGAGTTGCAGGGCGGGCAGGCGGTCGCCGACCTTGATCGATGCGGTCATGGTGTTCTCTTCCCTTTCAGTGGCGGACCACGAGCACGGTGCGCAGCTCGGCGACGAGTTCTTCGCGCTGGTTGGTCACCTTGGAGTCCTTGACGGCGAATTCCAGCTTGCCGCCCTTCTTGTCGTAGATGTCGGTGATGGTCGATTGCACGGTCACTGTGTCGCCCGCGCACACCGGCTGGAGGTAGCGGAACGACTGCTCGCCGTGCAGCAGCTTGGCCAGCGGGATGTCCAGGTCGGCCAGCAGCTGGTCGTTCGCGCCGCTGTCGAGCTCGGCCGCGAACAGGAAGGTGGGGGGCGCCGGCACGTCGGCGTAGCCGGCGGCCTGGGCCGCGGCCAGGTCCACATAGACCGGGTCCTTCTCGCCGATGGCCTTGGCGAAGAACTGCAGGCGTGTGCGGTCCACCGTGAGCACCGAGGGCTTCAACTGGTGGCCGATGAATTTCCTGTCGATCATGCGGCCACCTTTTCGTACATCGTCACCACGCAGGCGCCACCCAGGCCCAGGTTGTGCTGCAGCGCGATGCGCGCGCCTTCCACCTGGCGCTTCTCGGCCTGGCCGCGCAGTTGCTGCACGAGCTCGGTGCATTGCGCCAGACCGGTCGCGCCCAGCGGGTGGCCCTTGGAGAGCAGGCCGCCCGAAGGGTTGGTGACCACCTGGCCACCGTAGGTGTTGTCACCGTCTTCCACGAATTTCTGCGCGCCGCCGCGTTCGCACAGGCCCAGGGCCTCGTAGCTCAGCAGCTCGTTGTGCGCGAAGCAGTCGTGCAGTTCCACCACCTGCACGTCGCGCGGGCCCAGGCCCGCTTCGGCGTAGACCTGCTCGGCGCAGGCCTTGGCCATGCTGAAGCCGACCACCTCGCGCATGTCCTTGGCGCCGAAAGTGGCGGGGCCGTCCGTCGTCATGGCCTGAGCGCGGATGCGCACGGCCGTGTTCAGGCCATGCTTCTTCGCGAAGGCCTCCGAGCACACGATGGCCGCCGCCGAGCCGCAGGTGGGCGGGCAGGCCATCAGGCGCGTCATCACACCCGGCCACATCACCGGCGCGTTCATCACCTCTTCTTCCGTCACCACGGTGCGGAACAGCGCGAGCGGGTTGTTCGACGCGTGGCGGCTCGCCTTGGCGCGGATCTTGGCGAAGGTGTTCAGCGGCGTCCCGAACTCCTGCATGTGGGCCAGGCCCGCGCCGCCGAAGTAGCGCAGCGCCAGCGGAATCTCGCCATGGCCCACCAGTTCTTCCGTGGCGTCGTCGAAACGCTCGAAGGCGCTCGCGCGGTCCTTGAACACCGAGCCGAGGGCGCCTGGGTTCATCTGCTCGAAGCCCAGCGCCAGCACGCAGTCGGCCGCGCCGCTCATCACCGCCTGGCGCGCGAGAAAGAGCGCGGTGGAACCGGTGGAGCAGTTGTTGTTCACGTTCACGACGGGAATGCCCGTCATGCCCACCTCGTACAGCGCGCGCTGGCCGGCGGTGGAGTCGCCGTACACATAGCCCACGTAGGCCTGCTGCACCTTGGCGTAGTCCAGGCCCGCGTCGCGCAGCGCCGCGTTCACCGCCTTGGCCGCCATCTGCGGATAGGGCTCGCTCGCCCCGGGTTTGGTGAACGGCACCATGCCGACCCCCACGACATACACGTCTTGCTTCATGAACGGTCCTTTGTGCGATGGGGCGGCAACCCCGAAAAATTGGTCAGAAGACGGGGCGGATGCTAGGCTCCGCCCCATTTCCTAGCGATAGCCGAACACCCTGAAACCATGGCAAAAGACCTCAAACAGCGAAAACCTCGGGAAAACCCGGGGGCCTTCATTGCCCCTGTTTTCGTGTTCGGCATGCTCTCCGGGCCGGAAAGCCGGGGCATGAACATGGATGGCTATCTACGTCAAGTCGGGGTGGACCCGCATGCCCTGCGCCAACCCGGCCACCAGGGCGTCACGCCCATGCAGTACGTCGGGCTTTTTTATGCGCTGCTCAACGACATGAAGGACGAATGCATGGGCCTGTTCTCGCGCCCGTTCAAGCCCGGCAGCTTCGCGCTGACGGCGCGCGAAGGCCTGTCCGCGCACGACCTGCGGCGCGCGCTCAAGCGCATGAGCGCGGCGCTCAACCTGCTGCAGGACGACATCCTTTTCTCACTGCAGGTCAACGGCGACGAAGCCGGCCTGCACATGCAGACCATCGCCCCCGACCACCCCACGCCCGTGTTCGCGCAGGAGACCATGGTGCGCGTGCTCTGGCGTCTGGCCGCCTGGCTGCTGAACGCGCCGCTGCCCATCACGCACTTCGACTTCAGCTACCCCGAGCCCGACGGCCAGGAGGGCTACAACCTCGTGTTCCCCGCGCCCCGGCGCTACGGGCAGGCGGCTTTCGGCTTCTGGTTCAAGGCCAAGGAACTGGACACCCCGGTGAGCCGCGACGAGCCGGCCCTGCGCGTGTTCCTCACCGACGCGTACACGCAAGTCATCTCGCCGCCGCGCGACTTCGGGGCCGTGGCGCAGCGGGTGCGCAACCACCTTATGCGCAGCTACCCGCAATGGCCCTCGCTGGAGGCCGTGGCCGAACACCTGCACACCTCGCCATCGAGCCTGCAGCGGCACCTCTCGGCCGAACACACCTCGCTGCAATGGCTCAAGGACGACCTGCGGCGCGACCTCGCGATCTCGCGCCTGTCGTCATCGCGCGTGTCGCTGGTGCAGCTGGCGAGCGAACTCGGCTTCAGCGACAGCCCGACCTTTCAGCGCGCGTTCAAGAAGTGGACGGGAAAACACTGCGGGGCGTATCGGCGGCGCTGAAAGTCTCGCTTGCGAAGAAGGTCCTGGACGCGTCTGTCTGGCTCAGGCCAGATTGGCCTTGGATCCCGCGGGCGAATACATCACGACCAAGGCTGTCGCTGGCCCCGACAGGCAATGCCCGCGATGCGGGATTCTCGAATCGAAGTGGATGGTGTCGCCAGGCTCCAGCACGAACTTGTCCATGCCGACCTGCCATTCCACCCGCCCCGTGAGCACGTGCATCATTTCTTCGCCCTCGTGTTCGAAGAAGACGAACTTGTCGACCTTGTCCGGGAACGAAAAGATGAAGGGCTGGAGCGCTCGTCCCGTGGTGGCATCGGTCAGCGCAAAGTAGTCGTAGCCAAACTGGCTCCCACCCATGACGGTCGGGCGTTTGTCGGTCTTCTTGACGACGCTCACCCCGCGCCAGGCCGCGTGGGGGTTTTCGGTGAGCAGGCTGGCCGCCTCGATGCCGAGCACATCGGTGATGCGGGAGAGCGTGCCGATCGGAGGGACCTTCTTGCCGTTCTCGATGCGTGACAGGTAGGCTTTGCCGAATCCCGAGCGCTCCGCCACCTCGGCCAGCGTCAACTTGGCTTCCAGGCGGCGTTGCTTCAAGCGAGCGCCGAGCGCGATATGGACTTCCACCTCTTTGGGGGTGTTGGTTTCTGCGTCGGGTTTTGCGGTCTTTTTTGAACGTGCTGCAACCATGTTGCCTGATTTTTCCCTGGGGGTTGATGGGTTTCCCCAGCATATCTTATGTAGGGGCGTGCCTCATGAGGGAATGCCCCACGCCGCCCCACAGCGCGCTGCCTGGCACAGGTCGGGTCTCGCAATGGACACAGCCTTGCGGGCCGCCGAGCCCGCAAGGCTGTCTTGTTGCATGCCACTCCGTCAGCCGGATGGGGCTTCCGTCACCAGGCGGTCCCGCTTGGCGGTGTCAAATGCATGGGCATCGGCATCGGGCAGGGGCGCAACTTCTCGTACCACGGGCCAGACGGTGGAGAGTTGTGCGTTCAACTCCCGGTAGGCCTGTTGCGCGGCCGGGAGGTCCGCCACGGCATAAATCGCATTCACCGGGCAGACCATCTCGCACAGGGCACAGTTCGCGCAAGTGTCGGGGTTGATGACCACAAAGTTGGGCCCCCCGTGGAAGGCACCCTGTGGGCACACCGCGACGCAGTCCCCGTAGCGGCACGCGATGCAGGCTTCCGTGACGACGTAGGCCATGGCCGGTGCCTACTTGTCCGCTTCGAAGCCTGCGGCATTGAAGAAGATGTTGGGCTTGCGGTACACGGCCAGAATGGTGCAGCCCGTCTCCGAGCGCGTTTCGTGCAGCGAGCCCGGGTGGCGGTAGACAAACTGGCCGGCGTGGCACGTGCCATCGTGGTCGGAGAAAGCGCCCTCCAGCACATAGCTTTGTTCGATTTCGGGGTGCTTGTGGAAAGGAAGCACCGCACCCGGCTCCCACTTCAAGAGGACGGTCATTTCCCCGGATTCATCGTTGCGATAGAGGACCTTCATCTGGATTTTGGGGAACTGGGATGGCTTCCATTCCATCGTGGTGGGGTCCACGTAGACGGAACCGCCGATAGTCGGCTCGAGTTTCCCAACGAGGCGTTCTTTGAAAACGGCAGACATGTTTCTCTCCTGGTTGATGAACCCGGATGCCGGCCGGGTTGGTGCAAAGGTTGCCCAATGGGAAAACTTTGCGGGATTGGCAAATGGCGCTTTTTTCGACCCGTTGGCAAGTCCGCAAGTCGATGGTCCTGAAGTGACCGCCCGGATTGCCGGCCCGGGCGCGCAAGGGTGGTGCGGATGGTGTGGCTACAGTTCTCTCACCGAACTGTTGCGTGTCTCGCGCGCGAAGCACGCCGCGACAAAGGTGATGCTTGCCAGTGCGATCAGCAGGAGCGAGACGCCCTCCGAGCCGCCGAACTCGTTGACCAGCACGGTGGCCAGGATGGGGGTGAGACCACCGCCGATGGCGGCCGAGACTTGAAACCCGAACGAAGCGCCGGTGTACCGGACCCGCGCGCCGAACAGCTCGGGGAAGTAGGTGGCCTGGGGTCCGAACATGAGGCCGTGTCCGAAGCTCAGCGCAACGGCGATCGTGACGATGACGACATACGGGTCCTGGGTGTCCATCAACCAGAACAGCGGGAAGGCAAAGAGCACGGTGAAGATCGTTCCGGCGAAATAGAACGGACGCCGTCCGACGCGATCCGAGAGGTAGCCAAAGAGCGGAATCGTGACGATTTCAACCGCCGCCGCGATCATGATCGCGTTGAGCATCAGCGCCTTCGAGAGACCCAGATTCTTCGTGGCATACACGACCATGAAGACAGTCAGCATGTACACCCATGACACTTCGCAGATCTTGAGGCCCACGGCAATCAGGAAGTTCTTCGGGTGCTTGAAAACCGCCTCCACGAAAGGATTGCGCGCGATTTCCTTCTTGGCTTTCATTTCCAGGAAGACGGGCGACTCCGAGACCTTGAGGCGGATGAACGTTCCCAGCGCGACCAGCACGATGCTGGAGAGAAACGGGATGCGCCATCCCCAGGAGAGAAAGTCTTCCTCAGGCAGTTGCGACACGGCGGCGAACACCGCTGCGGAAAGAATGAGGCCGATGGGGAAACCGACCTGCACAAGGCTGCCGCAGAACCCTCGTCGGTGCTTGGGCGCATGTTCGAGGACCATCAATGCGGCGCCGCCCCATTCGCCACCGAGCCCGATCCCCTGGATGATCCGCAGCGTCACCAGAAGAATGGGTGCCCAGATGCCGATCTGCTCGTAGGTGGGCAGCAGCCCGATGGCGAAAGTGCCCAGGCCCATGATGACCAGCGTGACGAGGAGCATCGACTTGCGGCCCAGCTTGTCGCCGAGAAAACCGAAGAATGCGCCACCGAAGGGCCTGGCGAAGAAGCCTACGGCAGCGCTGCCGAGGGCGGCCAACGTGCCCAGGAACGGGTCATCGGCGGGGAAGAACAGCTTGTTGAAGACCAGCGCTGCGGCGGTGCCGTAGATGAGGAAGTCGTACCACTCGATGATGGTGCCTATCGAGCTGGCGAAGACGACTCGATTGACCTCGGAAGCGTGGGTACTGGCCGGCTCGGATTCGCGCTCGGCCGTTGCGGAGTAGCTCATGTCGGATTCCTGTGTGTGATCTCACTGAGTTCGTGGGACCGTGGCTTGACGAGGGATGCGCTGACTGGACGACGGGCAAAGCTCCGCCCTGCCGCGAACAGCGGCTGTTTGCGAAAGAGGGCGACCTTGGGTCGCGGTAGCGCGCCGGATCTTCGAGACCATCTGCACAGACGCCTGGATAAGGTGTCGGTGCGCGCAGCCGTCTCAGGACGGAGGAGGCTTGAACGGTGCTGGCATGGGCTGGCTCCTTCCAAAGATGTGGGTTGACCGGCGACGGTTGTCAAGCCAGTGAACGAATTCTAGATAAGTTTCCCAATGGGCAACTTATCGAAAACCCTATGGCAAGTTTCCTATTTGGAAACTATGGTTGAAGCCTTTCAGGAGCCCACATGCACGTCACTTTTCTTCTTTACGAGGGCGTCGAGCCCGTAGATCTGGCCGCCATCGGTGTGATTTCGATGGCCCGGCGGATCATTCCCGAGCTTTCCTACGAGACGGTCGCCGCCACACGCGATGCGGTCCCGTTCTCGAACGGTCTGATGGTGTTGCCCACGAAGACCTTCGACGAAGTGAAAGACGTCGACGTGTTGCTTGTGCCGGGCGGGCCTGGCTGGCGCAAGGCGTCGAAAGACCCGGTGATCCAGGCTTTCACGCGGCGTGTGGCCTCGCGCGCGACGCTGTGCTCTGTCTGCACGGGCGCGATGATTCTGGCGGAAGCGGGCCTGCTCGACGGAAAGACGGTCACCACCAAGACCGAGGTCGTACCGCCCGAGGTGTCGCCCCTTCTGGAACTGCGCGAGCGCTTTCCCTCCGTTCAGGCCGAGCATGCCTTGTTGGTGGATGCTGGGCAGGTCGTCACGGGGGGTGGCGTGACGCTGTGCATCGATGCGGTGCTCTATCTGCTGGAGAAGCGATTCGGCGAACAAGCGGCCAACGAGGTCGCGCGCATCATGGAGTATTCGGCGGCACGAAGCGCCAACCGGGCAAGGCTGGCGGTGCTGGCATGAGCTGCCGGGAGGGCGGACCCGGGTTCAGAGATCGGTGCGCAGGCGCCAGATCTCCGGGAACAGCACCACGTCGAGCATCTTGCGCAGGTAGCTCACGCCGCCCGTTCCACCGGTGCCGCGCTTGAAGCCGATCACGCGTTCCACCGTGGTCACGTGCCGGAAGCGCCAGAGGCGGAAGGCGTCTTCCAGGTCGGTGAGCTTTTCGCCGAGCTGGTACAGGTCCCAGTGGTCCTTGGGGTTGCGGTACACCTGCAACCAGGCCTGTTCGACGGCGTCGCTGGCTTCGTAGGGCTGGGTCCAGTCGCGCTGCGTGTGGCTGGCGGGCACGGCCAGGCCGCGCCGCGCGAGCAGGCGCAGGGCTTCGTCGTAGAGCGACGGCGCTTCGTAGGCGGCCTGCACGACGGCCATGCGCTCAGGGCTGTGGGCGTGCGGCTTGAGCATGGCTGCGTTCTTGTTGCCCATGGCGAATTCGATGCAGCGGTACTGGTGGCTCTGGAAGCCGCTGGATTGCGCGAGGTAGGGCCGCAGCGCGCTGTATTCGGGCGGGGTCATGGTGGCGAGCACGTCCCAGGCGTGCACCAGCTGTTCCATGATCTTCGAGGTGCGCGCGAGCATCTTGAAGGCGGGTTGCAGTTCGTCTTTCGCGATGCTGTGAATGGCGGCGCGCAGCTCGTGCAGCATGAGCTTCATCCAGAGTTCGCTGGTCTGGTGCTGCACGATGAAGAGCATTTCGTCGTGCGCGGGCGAGAGCGGTTTCTGCGCGTTGAGGATGGCGTCGAGCTGCAGGTAGTCGCCGTAGCTCATGTCGCGGCTGAAGTCGAGTTGCGCGCCTTCCTCGCGCACGATGTCTTCGGGCTGCGAGGCCGGATCGGTGTGGTGCGGGCACATGCTCAGGTCACCGCGTGTTTGGTGTTGAATTCGGCGCGCCGCCACTCGCCGGTCTCCAGCACCTGGCGCAGCTGGTCGGCGGCGTTCCACACGTCTTCGAAGCCGATGTAGAGGGGCGTGAAGCCGAAGCGCAGGATGTCCTTGTGGCGCTGGCCGTCGCCCGCGCGGAAGTCGCCCACCACGCCGCGCGCGATGAGGGCCTGCACGATGGCGTAGGCGCCTTCGTCCTTCGTGAGGCAGACCTGCGAGCCGCGCTCGGCCGGGTCCAGCGGCGTGGCCAGGCCGATGCCGTGGCCCTGGCAGCGTTCGTCCACGAGTTCGATGAAGAGGTCGGTGAGCGCGAGCGACTTGGTGCGCAGCGCGGCCATGCCGCCATGGGCTTCGGCGGCGAGCAGGGTGTCCACGCCGCATTCGAGCGCGGCCAGGCTGATCATGGGCTGGGTGCCGCACTGGTAGCGCGTGATGCCGGGCGCGGGCCGGTAGTCGGGCGTGAACTCGAAGGGCGTGGCGTGGCCCCACCAGCCGGCCAGGGGCTGCCAGAAGCGGTCGGCGTGGCGCGGGTTGACCCATACGAAGGCCGGCGCGCCCGGGCCACCGTTGAGGTACTTGTAGCCGCAACCCACGGCGTAGTCGGCGCCCGCGCCGGTCAGGTCCACCGGCACGGCGCCCGCGCTGTGCGCGAGGTCCCACAGCATGAGCGCGCCGGTGGCGTGCGCGGCGGCGGTGATGGCGGGCATGTCGTGCATGGCGCCGGTGCGGTAGTTCACGTGGGTGAGCATGAGCACGGCCACCTCGGGCGTGAGGGCGGCGGGGATTTCCTCGGGCTCCACCAGCATCAGTTCGAAGCCGTGCTGCTGGCACAGGGCTTCGGCGATGTAGAGGTCGGTGGGGAAGTTGCTGCGCTCGCTCACGATGCGCCGGCGCTTGGGGTGGTCGACGCTGGCGAGGTCCATCGCGGCCGAGAGCACCTTGAAGAGGTTGACCGAGGTGCTGTCGGTGGCGACCACGGTGCCGGGCTCGGCGCCGATGAGGCGCGCGATCTTGTCGCCCACCTTCTTCGGCTGGGCGAACCAGCCGTGCTTGTTCCAGCTTTGGATGAGGTCGGTGCCCCATTCCTGCGTCACCACTTCGGCCACGCGCGCGGGGGCGCTGCGCGGCATCACGCCGAGCGAGTTGCCGTCGAGGTAGATGGTGCCTTCGGGGAGGAAGAAGAGGTCGCGCAGGGCGCGCAGCGGGTCTTGCGCGTCGAGCGCACGGCAGTCGGCGAGGGTGGGGGCGTTGTTCATGGCAGTTGGCGCAGCACGGCGCGCACGGGGCTGGCGTCGGCAGTGGTGAGTTTGAGGGGCAGGGCGATGAGTTCGTAGTCGCCTTCGGGCACGCCGTCGAGCAGCAGGTTTTCCAGCACGCGCAGGCCGCGCCGGCGGATGGTCTGGTGGCTGTCGAGCGTCTTGCTGGCGGCGGGGTCGATGCTGGCGCTGTCGATGCCGATGAGCAGTACGCCGAGGTCGGCGAGTTGTTCCACGGTGTCGGGCGCGAAGGCGGGCAGGGCGTCGTCGAAGCGGTCCTGCGGCTGGTGTTCGTACACGCGCACGAGCACGCGCTGGGGAAGGTCGGTGAGCGCGTGCGCGATGTGTTCGGGCCTGACCAGCGGGCCGCAGCCGATGGCGTGGATCACGCGGCAGGGGCCGAGGAAGGCGTCGAGCGGCACATGGCCGATGGCGGCGCCGTCGGCGTCGTAGTGCAGCGGCGCGTCGGCGTGCGCACCCACGTGGGGCGAGAGCGTGATGGCGCTGACGTTGACCGGGCAGCCCGGGCCGATGGTGGTGGCCCACTGCTGGGTGTAGGCGGTGTCACCCGGAAAAACCGGGGCGCCGGCGTGCACCGGCGGAGAGATGTCCCAGAGCTGTTTCATGGTGCATGGAAGGTAGCACCCTGAAAAATTCCGTGGTGTCGGTTATTGCCAACAGACCCGGAAAATAGTTGAGGCTTGAATCAAATAAGCGCCGGCAGGCCGTGGCGCTGGCGGGCGCGCGCGCAGGCGTCGCTGCCTTCCTCGAACTCGCGGCAGGGCGAAGGCCGCCATTCGTAGATGCCGCAGACCGCCTTCTGGCCCACCTTGCCGGTGAGGGCGGCGCAGCGGGGCGGCGAATGGTCGGTGCCGCGCAGGCGGGCGGTGTGCTCGGTGACCTCGATCGCCAGCCCGCCGGGCACGGAGCCGCCCATCTCGTCCAGCTCGTGAACCGAAAAATCGACCCGGAAACAGGCGCAGCAGGCGCCGCAGCTGGTGCAGGTGCTCATGCGACTCTGGGCGCGAGCGCCGGCGCGCGGTAGACCAGCACCTTGAGCGCTCGCTCGGGCGAGGCGTCGGCAAAGGCCTCGGGGTTGGGCAGGCGCTGTTCGAACACCAGCTCGGGCGCGGCTTCCTGCATCTGCTGCCGCAGGAAGGCGGTGTCGAGCTCGGGCGCGTTGAGGCAGAGCAGCACCCGGCCGCCGGGCAGCAGCAGGTCGGGCAGGCGGCGCATCAGGCGCTGGTAGTCCTTGGTGGCGACGAAGCTGCCCTTCTGGAAGCTCGGCGGGTCGACGATGACCAGGCCGTAGGGGCCGCCGCGGGTGATCTTGCCCCAGGTCTTGAAGATGTCGTGCGCGAGGAAGCTGGCGCCGCCCGCGAGGCCGTTGAGCGGGTGGTTCTGCTGGCCGATGGCCATGGCGCCGCCGCTCATGTCCACGTTGACCACCTGTTTCGCGCCGCCCTGCAGCGCCACCACCGAGAAGGCGCAGGTGTAGGCGAACAGGTTCAGCACCTTTTGTTTGTCGGCATGCTCGCGCACCCATTGGCGGCCTTCGGCCATGTCCAGGAACAGGCCGTGGTTCTGGCCCTTGAGCACGTGCACCAGGAAGCGCGCGCCGCGCTCGCTCACCATGTGGGGTTCGGGCACGGCGCCGGCCATCAGGCGGGTTTCGGTCTGGCTGTCGTGCCGGCACTGGAAGACCCAGTTCAGCGGTTCGCCGGGCGCCACCTGGGTCCAACGTTCGGTCAGCGCGGTGTGCAACACGGCCAGCGTGGCCTCGTTCACGGGTTGGAAGCTGGTCAGCACCCAGACCGGGGGGAAGGCGTCCAGCGCCCATTGCTCGCAGCCCGGGTGCAGGCCGCCCCGGCCGTGGAAGACCCGCCGCGCCTCGGTGGCGGGTTCGAGGCGCGCGATGGCGTCGAGCAGGGCTTGCATCAGGCCAGGCGGCCGAGCAGCAGGTACTCCATCAGGGCCTTCTGGACGTGCATGCGGTTCTCGGCCTCGTCCCAGACGACGGACTGCGGGCTGTCGATCACCTCGGCGCTGACCTCTTCGCCTCGGTGCGCGGGCAGGCAGTGCATGAAGAGGGCGTCGGGCTGGGCGGTGCGCATCATGGCTTCGTCCACGCACCAGCGCTTGAAGGCGGCGCGCCGCACCTCGTTTTCGGCCTCGAAGCCCATGCTGGTCCACACGTCGGTGGTGACGAGGTTGGCGCCCGCGCAGGCTTCGAGCGGGTCCTTGAAGACCTTGTAGCAGGCCGGGTTGCGGATGCCGGCGAGCACCGGGTCCACCTCGTAGCCGCTGGGGGTGCTCACGTGCACCGTGAAGCCCAGCAGTTCGGCGGCCTGCAGCCAGGTGTTGGCCATGTTGTTGCCGTCGCCGACCCAGGCGACGACCTTGCCCTGGATGGAGCCGCGCCGCTCGATAAAGGTGAACAGGTCGGCGAGGATCTGGCAGGGGTGGAACTCGTTGGTCAGGCCGTTGATGACCGGCACGCGCGAGTGCGCCGCGAAGGCTTCGATCTTGCTTTGCTCGAAGGTGCGGATCATCACGATGTCGACCATGCGGCTGATCACGCGCGCGCTGTCCTCGATGGGCTCGGCGCGGCCGAGCTGGCTGTCGCCGGTGGTCAGGTGCACCACCGAGCCGCCCATCTGGTACATGCCGGCCTCGAAGCTCACGCGGGTGCGCGTGCTGGCCTTCTCGAAGATCATGGCCAGCGTGCGGTCGGGGTCGGCGAAGGGCTGGTACTTCTCGACCGCCTTGAACTTGCGCTTGATGAAGGCCGCGCGCTCGAACAGGTAGGCGTAGGTGGCGGCGTCGAGGTCCTTGAACTGCAGGTAGTGCGGGATCGTCATGGCGGGGGCGGCGCTCATTCGGCCAGGAAGGCGTGGATCAGCGGCAGCAGGATGGCGGCCACCTCGTCGGCCTCGGCCGTGGTCATGATCAGCGGGGGCACCATGCGGATCACGCTGTCGGCCGTGACCGAGAGCAGCAGGCCGGCGTCGGCGGCGCGCTGGGTGATCACGCCGCAGGGCTTGGTGAGCTCGATGCCGATCATCAGGCCCTGGCCGCGGATCTCCTTCACGCCGGCCTTGCCGATCAGATCCTTTTCAAGCACGGTGCGCAGGTGCTGGCCCACGCGGGCGGCGTTGTCCAGCAGGCCTTCCTCTTCCATGATGCGGATGGTCTCGACCCCGGCGCGCATGGCCAGCGGGTTGCCGCCGAAGGTGGTGCCGTGGTTGCCGGGCTGGAAGATGTGGGCGGCCTTGGGGCCGGCCACGACCGCGCCGATCGGCACGCCCGAGCCCAGGCCCTTGGCCAGCGGCATCACGTCGGGCACGATGCCGGCCCACTGGTGGGCGAACCACTTGCCGGTGCGGCCCATGCCGCACTGCACTTCGTCGATCATCAGCAGCCAGTCGTTGGCGTCGCACAGGGCGCGCACGTCCTTCAGGTACTGCGAGCGCATCGGGTTCACGCCGCCTTCACCCTGGATGGTCTCGAAGAACACGGCGACCACGTTGGGGTTGCCGGCGGTGGCCTTCTTCAGCGACTCGATGTCGTTGAGCGGCACGCGGATGAAGCCTTCGACCAGCGGGCCGAAGCCGGCCTGCACCTTGGGGTTGCCGGTGGCCGAGAGGGTGGCGATGGAACGGCCGTGGAAGGCTTTCTCGTAGACCACGATCTCGGGGCGCTCGATGCCCTTGTCGTGGCCGTACTTGCGCGCCAGCTTGAGCGCGGCCTCGTTGGCTTCCAGGCCGGTGCTGCAGAAGAACACGTTGGTCATGCCCGAGCGCTCCACCAGCATCTGCGCGAGCCGTTCCTGGTCGGGCACGTGGTAGTAGTTGCTGGAGTGGATCAGCTTGGCGATCTGGTCCTGCAGAGCGGGCACCAGTTTGGGGTGGCCGTGGCCCAGGGTGTTGACGGCGATGCCGCCCAGCGCGTCCAGGTACTCCTTGCCGTCGGTGTCCCACAGGCGCACGCCTCGGCCGTGTGACATCGCGATCGGCAGGCGGCCGTAGGTGTTCATCACGTGGGGCGAGGCGACGGGCTTGAGGGCGGCGTTCATGCAGGGACTCCGGTGGGAAGGGCCAAAAAGAAAGCGGCTCAACGAAGGTTGAGCCGTTGAAGCGCGATTTTAGGGGCAGCGGGCGGGCATCATCATTGCTTGTTGGGCATCGCTGAAATGCGCCCGGTGTACGCTAGCGGGTCCGGGTTATCCCTCGTTCCAAGTCTTATATAAGATAGAATACCTGCCTCCTGCCCCGGCGAGCGATCCTCGGTCCGGCGGCGGCATTCTTCCAGTCGAGCCCTCCATCCGAAGGCCTCTCCCCCCGATGGTTTCACCGACAGCCAAACAAGTTTTCATCCAGGGTGTCACGAAGGACGGCCGCACGTTCCGACCCAGTGACTGGGCCGAGCGCCTGGCCGGGGTGATGAGTTCGTTCCGCCCCGGGGGCGCCACCCCCGGCAGCCACCTGAGCTACTCCCCCTGGTGCGTGCCCAACAACATCAACGGCATCAAGTGCGTGGTGGTGCATGCGGACCTGCGCGAGGCCGAGCCCATGGCCTGGGACTTCTGCATGAACTTCGCGCGCGACAACGGCCTGCAGGTGGTCGAGGCCTGCCTCCTCCCCGATCCCCCGTCCAAGACCTGATCCCCCCGCTTTTGGCGCGGGCAACAAAAAAGCCGTCTTGCGACGGCTTTTTTGCTTTTGCTGGCAGCGCACCCGTTTCAAACGGCAGGCCTTGGGGGCCCGGGCTGGTGGTCTGGCGGGGCCAGACCGGGGCGGGTTCAGGCAGCGGCGGCTGCGAGACCCTTGACTTTGGCCGACAGGCGGCTCTTGTCGCGCGCGGCCTTGTTCTTGTGGAAGATGCCCTTGTCGGCGACGATGTCGACGACTTTCTGCATCTTGGCGAACAATTCGGTCGCCTTGGCTTTGTCACCGGTCAGAACGGCTTTTTCAACGTTCTTGACGGCGGTGCGGTATTTGGAGCGCAGCGAGGTGTTGGCTGCATTGATCTTGACGTCCTGGCGCACGCGTTTGCGGCCAGACGCCAGACGGGGGTTCTTTTTCTTCGGCTTGGTTGCCATAGTGAGTTCCTTCGGTGTTTGGGGATGATGCCAGCAAAGCCCGCGATTTTAGCACGGCCTGCCGGGCTGGCAAGGGTGGCCGGCCGGGCGGGGGGAGGGGGCGATCCCGGTCGTTACACTCGCCGCGTGACCCTTTTCAAGTCCGCCTCCCTCGTTTCGCTGCTCACGCTGGCGTCCCGCATCACCGGCCTGGTGCGCGAACTGCTGATGGCGGCGACCTTCGGCGCCAGCGCGCTGACCGACGCCTTCAACGTCGCCTTCCGCATCCCCAACCTGCTGCGCCGGCTGTTCGCCGAGGGCGCGTTCAGCCAGGCTTTCGTGCCGGTGCTGGCCGGCGTGCGGGAAAAAGAGGGCGACGACGCCACCCGGGTGCTGGTGAACCAGATCGCCACCGTGCTGGCCTGGGCGCTCACCGCCACCTGCGTGCTGGGCGTGGTGGGCGCGCCGGTGCTGGTCTGGGCCATGGCCAGCGGCCTGGACGACCCCGGCTTCGACGCCGCCGTGTTCATGACGCGCTGGATGTTCCCCTACATCGCCTTCATGTCCTTCGTGGCGCTGTCGGCCGGGATTCTGAACACCTGGAAACGTTTCGCGGTGCCGGCGGCCACGCCGGTGCTGCTCAACGTGGCCATGATCGCCGCCGCCGGCTGGGGCGCGCCCTGGTTCGCTTCGCTGGGCATCGAGCCCATCTACGCCATGGCCGGGGGCGTGCTGCTGGGCGGCACCCTGCAGCTGGGCGCGCAGATCCCGGCGTTGCGCCGGCTGGGCCTGCTGCCGCGCGTGAGCCTGCGCTGGTCGGCGCTGAAAACCGCCTGGCACCACCCCGGCACCCGCCGGGTGACCACCCTCATGCTGCCGGCGCTGCTGGGCGTGAGCGTGGCGCAGATCTCCCTGCTGATCAACACCCAGATCGCCTCGCACCTGGGCGCCGGCAGCGTGAGCTGGCTGACCTACGCCGACCGCCTGATGGAATTTCCCACCGCCATGCTGGGCGTGGCGCTGGGCGTGGTGCTGCTGCCGCAGCTGGCGGCGGCCAAGGCGTCCGACGACGCGGACCGCTACAGCGGCCTGCTCGACTGGGGCCTGCGCCTGGTGGTGCTGCTGGCCGTGCCCTGCGCGGTGGCGCTGCTCACCTTCGCCCACCCCCTGGTGGCCGTGCTGTACCACTATGGGGCGTTCACCGACGCCGACGTGCAGCGCACCGCCACCGCCCTGATGGGCTACGGCGCCGGCCTGATCGGCCTGGTCGCGATCAAGGTGCTGGCGCCGGGCTTCTACGCGCGGCAGGACATCCGCACGCCGGTGAAGATCGCCATTGGCGTGCTGGTGCTCACCCAGGTGCTCAACGTCCTGCTGGTGCCCCGGCTGGCCCACGCCGGGCTGGCGCTGGCGATCGGCATCGGCGCCATGGTCAATGCCCTGTTCCTGCTGGTGGGGCTGATCCGCCGGGGCGCTTACAAACCGTCACCGGGCTGGGCCCGCTTCGGCATGCAGGTGCTGGCGGCCAGCGCCTTGCTGGCGGTGTTCCTGATGTGGGTGGCCGCGCGCTTCAACTGGCTGGGCTTCGAAGGCCAGGCCCTGCAGCGCGTGGGCCTGCTCACGCTGTGCGTGCTGGGCGGGATGTTGGTCTATTTCCTCACGCTGCTGCTGGCGGGGTTGAACCTGAGGCAGTTCGTCAGAAAATGACGTAATCTGCGGAAACCGGATTCCCCATCATGCCGACCGCGTACGAATACCCCGCGCCGACCCCCCTGGGCTACTTCGCCGCCCTGGTGGGCGACGACGAGGCTTTGCCCCTGTTCGAGGCGGCCACGGCCGTGGCCCAGGACGAGTACCCCGACCTCGACGTGCAGCAGGTGCTGGGCGATGTGGATCAGATGCTCGCACGCGTGCGCCGGCGCTGCGCCGCCGACGCCGGGCCGATGCAGCGGCTGCGCACGCTCAACCAGTTCTTCTTCCGCGACATGGGGTTCGGCGGCAACGTCAACAACTACTACGACCCCGACAACAGCTTTCTCAACGCCGTGCTGCGCACGCGCCGGGGCATTCCCATCACGCTGGCCGTGCTCTGGCTAGAGCTGGCCCAGGGCCTGGGCCTGAAGGCGCGTGGCGTCAACTTTCCCGGCCACTTCATGGTCAAGGTCAACCTGCCCAACGGCCAGGTGGTGATCGACCCCTTCACCGGCCAGTCGCTCAGCCGCGAGGACCTCTCGGAGCGGCTGGAGCCCTACAAGCGCCGCAACGGCCTGGTGGACGACTTCGACGTGCCGGTGGGCCTGTACCTGCAGGCCGCCACGCCGCGCGAGATCCTGGCGCGCCTGCTGCGCAACCTCAAGGAAATCCACCGCACGCAGGAAGACTGGCTGCGCCTGATCGCCGTGCTGGACCGCCTGCTCATCCTGTTGCCCGACGCCTGGATCGAGTACCGCGACCGGGGCCTGGCCTGGGCCGAAATGGGCGACGTGCGCCTGGCCGTGGGCGACCTGGAAACCTACGTGGAACACGCCGACGACACGCTGGACCGCGACGCCATCGCCCAGCGCCTGCAGGAACTGCGCCGCGCGCTCAACTGAGCCGCCGCCCGCCCGCAGCGGCAGGGATGTGTCGCCATGTAATTCCGTTTGACGCGAGCCGGCCGCGCAGGGACCATGCGCGCCAATCCCGCCGATCCGGCGACAAGAAAAACGACGGTATGAAACAACTGATGCTGGTGGGCGCCACCGGTCTGGTGGGCAGCCATGTGCTGCGACAGGCCCTGGCCGACCCCGCCGTGGAACGCGTGGTCGCGCCGACCCGCAAGCCGCTGGCCCCGCACCCCAAACTGCTCAACCCCGTGGTGGACTTCGAGCGCCTGCCCGAAGACGCCGATTGGTGGCGGGTGGATGCGGTGATCTGCACCCTGGGCACCACCATCCGCGCGGCGGGCTCGCAGGCCGCTTTCTACAAGGTGGACCACGCCCACCCGCTGGAGGTGGCCTACCTCGCGCGCCGCCATGGCGCGCGGGCCTTCGCCCTGAACTCCGCGCTGGGGGCCGATGCGCGTTCGCGCGTGTTCTATTCGCGCACCAAGGGCGAGGTCGAACGCGACCTGCAGGCCGTGGGCTACCCCTCGCTCACGCTGGTGCGCCCGGGCCTGATCGGCGGGCAGCGGCAGGAGAGCCGGCCCCTGGAGCGGCTGGCGGTGCTGGTCTCGCGCGGCGTGCAGCCCCTGTTGCCCCGGCGCTACCGGGTGGTGCCGGCCGAGCGCATCGCGCACCACCTGCTGCAGGCGGCGCTGGCGGCGGCGCCGGGCGTGCACGTGCTGCCGTCCGAAGCGCTGATCTGAGCGGCGGCCGCGGCGCGGCTGCTTTTTTCGCATATGGAAACTCGGAATCGATCGTTGTTGATGCGCTGACCCGTTCCTAGACTGCCTCCTCTGAACACATTTGTTGGAGAGCAGACGATGGCGCAACGTGGCCTTTCTTCCCCGCTGTTGAGCGATGCCGCCGGGCAGCAGCAGATCGAGACCGATGTCCTGGTGATCGGGGGCGGGCCGGCGGGCGCCTGGGCGGCCATCGCGGCCGCCGCGCGCGGCGCCAGCGTGACCCTGGTGGAGAAGGGCTTCTGCGGCACCTCCGGCGCCACCGCGCCCTCGGGCACCGGCCTGTGGCACGTGCCGCGCGACGCGGCCGCGCGCGAGAAGGCCAAGGCCAGCCGCTACGCCATGGGCGGTGAACTGGCCGAGCACGCCTGGATGGACCGTGTGCTCGAACAAACCTGGCTCAACACCGAGACGCTCACGGAATGGGGCTATCCCTTCCCGATCGACACCGAAGGCCAGCTGCAGCGCACCTCGCTGCAGGGACCGGAGTACATGCGCCTGATGCGCAAGAAGGTGAAGGAGTCGGGTGCCCGCATCCTGGACCACAGCCCGGCGCTGGAGCTGCTGACCGACGAGAACGGCGACGTGGCCGGTGCCACCGGCATCACGCGCACCACGGGCGAGACCTGGGTGGCGCGCGCCGGCGCGGTGGTGATCACCACCGGCGGCTGCGCCTTCCTGAGCCGGGCGCTGGGCTGCAACGTGCTCACTGGCGACGGTTACCTGCTGGGCGCCGAGGTCGGCGCCGAGCTCTCGGGCATGGAGTTCTCCAACGCCTACGGCCTGGGGCCTTCCTTCTCGTCCGTCACCAAGTCCCTGTTCTACAACTGGGCCACCTTCTACGACCGCGACGGCGTGGCCATCGAGGGCGCGGGCTCCTCGCGCGGCCGCAGCGTGATCGCGCGCACCCTGCAGACGCAGCCGGTGTTCGCCTGCCTGGACCGGGCCGATGCCGAGATCCGCGCCTGGATGCGCCACGCGCAGCCCAATTTCTTCGTGTCCTTCGACCGCCAGGGCATCGACCCGTTCAAAGACCACTTTCCGGTGGCCCTGCGGCTGGAAGGCACGGTGCGCGGCACCGGCGGCCTGCACGTGATCGGTGACGACTGCGCGACCTCGGTGCCCGGCCTGTACGCGGCCGGCGACGCCGCCACGCGCGAGCTGATCTGCGGCGCTTTCACCGGTGGCGGCAGCCACAACGCGGCCTGGGCCATGTCGTCCGGCTTCTGGGCCGGCGCGGGCGCGGCCGATTTCAGCCGCGGCGCGCGCAGCCTGGCCAAACGCCGACTGCACCGCGCGGGCACCGCCGGCATCCAGGAAGGCGGGGTCCCGGCCTGGGACCCCGAAGAACTGGTGCGCGCGGTGCAGGCCGAGGTGTTCCCCTACGAACGCAACTGGACGCGCCGCGCCGACCTGCTGGAGGACTCGCTGCAGCGGCTCGACGCGCAGTGGGCGCGTGTGCGCCACGCCAGCGCGCCGAGCCTGCAGCAGGCGGTGCGTGCGCGCGAAGCCGTGGCCATGCTGGCCACCTCGCGCTGGATGTACCGCAGCGCCCTGCAGCGCACCGAGACGCGCGGCATGGCCCGCCGGCAGGACCACGCCGGCCTGGACCTGGGCCAGCGGCACCGCCTCGTCAGCGGCGGCCTGGACGAGGTCTGGGTGCGCCCGCAAACCGTTCGCCAACCGGTCAACCTGGACCTTGAAAGGCTCGCCGCATGATCGAAATCGTCAGCCCCGAACGCTGCACCGGCTGCAACATCTGTGTGAGCGCCTGCCCCACGCAGGTGTTCGAGGTGGTGCCCGGCGGCATCCCGCGCATCGCGCGCCAGTCGGACTGCCAGACCTGCTTCATGTGCGAGCTGTACTGCCCGACCGATGCGCTGTACGTCGCGCCGGTGGCGGACCACGCCGTCACCGTGGCCGAGGAGGGCACCGAGGTGCGGCAATGGATCGGCAGCTACCGCCGCGCCGTCGGCTGGGGCAAGGACCGCCAGCCCACCGCCGCGCTCGATGCGAGTTTTGAACTGCTGCGGCGCGCGCACTAGATGACCCACCCCGCCGCGCTTTGCGCGACCCCTCACGGGGGCAACACCTGCGGCCCGGCAAAGCCGGTTCCGCGGTGTTCTGGACGGAAACCCTTCAATCGCCCACGGAAACTTCCCATGACTCTCTGGAAACACTTGGCGGCCTTTGCGCTCGCCACCGCCGCCGCTTTCGGTGCCCACGCGCAGGCCCAGCCCGAGACCATCCGCTTCGGCGGCTTCGGCCAGGGCTTTGGTCAACCGCATGGCGTGGCCTTGCTCGCCATCGCGCAGGGCAAGGGCTTCATCGCCGACGAGTTCAAGGGCACGCCCGTGAAGCTCAGCTTCGAGTACTTCACCGGCACCGGTCCTGCGATCAACGAGGCCATCGCCAACAACCGGCTCGACGTCGCGCAATACGGCTCGCTGCCCAACATCATCGGCAAGGCCGGCGGTCTGCCCACGCGCATCCTGGCCTCCTACGGCTACACCACCGTCTTCGGCCTGGCCCGCAAGGACCTGGAGGTCAACTCGTTCAAGGACCTCAAGGGCCGCAAGGTGGCGGTGGCCAAGGGCACGGTGCTGCACTGGGCGCTGCTCAAGGCGCTGCAGGACAACGGCCTCACGCTGCGCGACATCCAGCTGGTCGACCTCAAGACCGCCGACCAGCTCGCGGCCCTGAGCGCCGGCAGCGTGGACGCGGCGGTGGGCTCCAGCAGCCTGCTGACCCTGCGCGACAAGGGCGTGGGCAAGGTGTTCTATTCGTCCAAGGACCAGGGCGCGAAAGCCTCGGGCTTCGGCGGCATCCTGGTGAGCGAGACCTTCGAGAAGCAGTACCCCGATGCCACGCAGCGCATCGCCAACGGCCTGGTCAAAGCCGCCCACTGGCTGGGCCAGGAGGCCAACCGCGACGAGGCCTACCGCATCTGGACGCTCTCGGGCATGCCCTACCAGGCCTTCAAGGACGACTACGACGGCGTCTCGCTCAAGGACGCCTTCAACCCGCGCGTGGACGCCTTCCTGCTCAGCCAGTACGACGACGCGATCGACTTCACCAAGGACAACAAGCTGATCCGCAACGACATCGACGTGGCGAAGTGGGCGGCCCCGCAGTACGTGGAGAACGCGCTGCGCGCCCAGGGCCTGCAGACCTACTGGACGAACCGCGCCGCCCTCGTGGCGCGCCGCTGAGACCGAGCCATGGCGGCCCTCGAACACCTGGCCGGCGGGGTCGGCGCCTCGCCGCTCCCGCGCGCCGCGGCCTGGCCGTGGCGCACCGCGCTGCCGGCCCCGCTGAGGCGCCTGCTGCTGGCGCTGGCCCTGCCGGCCGCGATCGTCGCGCTCTGGCAGTGGGCGGCGGTGCGGGGCTGGGTGCCGCCGCAGATCCTGCCGGCGCCCGCGCTGGTCTGGGACACGTTCCTGGAGCTTGCGCGTGGCGGTGAACTGCTCGAGGGCTTCCTCATCAGCCTGCAGCGCATCGGCTCGGGCCTGGCCCTCGGAGGGCCACTCGGCCTGGCGCTGGGCATCTGGCTGGGCGTGTCGGCGCGCGCGCGCAGCCACCTGGAGCCCACGCTGCGCGCCCTGTTCGCGGTGCCCACGCTGGGCTGGATTCCCATCCTCATCCTGATCTTCGGCATCGACGAGGCGCTCAAGGTCATCGTGATCGCCAAGGCCGTGATGGTGCCCGTGGTGCTCAGCACTTCCCGTGGCATCCGGAACATTCCGCTGGCCTACCTCGAAGCCGCGCGCGTGCTGCGCCTGCGCCCCTGGACGCGCCTGACCCGCCTCACGCTGCCGGCCTGCCTGCCCACGGTGTTCAGCGGATTCCGCCTCGGCCTGAGCCATGCCTTCATCGCGCTCATCGTGGTGGAGATGCTCGCGGCCACCGAAGGCATCGGCTACATGATGGTCTGGGGCCGCAAGCTGTTCCAGCTCGACATCGTGATCGTCGGCATCGTGGTCGTGGGTGTGGCGGGCTGCGTGCTGGACCTGCTGCTGCGCCGGCTCGAACGCGGCCTGAGCCGCTGGGCGCCCGGGCATGGCTGAGGCGCGCATCCCTCCCGGCGCCTGGCTGCCGCTGGCCATCGGCGCCGCCTGGCTGCTGCTGATCGACACCGGCGCCGTCGCCCACCCGCTGATGGTGCCGCTGCACGAGGTGCTGGCCGCGCCCTTCGTCGACGAGCAGGGCCGCCAGATCTGGTCGGCCGCCGCCAGCAGCCTGGTGCGCGTGGCGCTGGGCTTTCTCATCGGCGCCAGCCTGGGCATCGCTGTGGGCGTGGCCGTCGGTCTGTCGCGACCGGCGCAACTGGCCGTCGCGCCCACCGTGCACGGCCTGCGCCAGGTCGCGCTGTTCGCCTGGATTCCCTTGCTCACCGCCTGGTTCGGCAACGGCGATCTGGTGAAGATCGTGTTCATCTCGATCTCCACCTTCTTCCCGGTCTTCCTCAACACCGAGCAGGGCGTGCGCGGCATCGCGCCGGCCTACCGCGAGGTGGCCGCGATCGTGCGGCTCGGGCCCTGGCTGCGGTTGCGCCGGCTGGTGTTGCCCGCGATCCTGCCTGCGGTGCTGACCGGGGTGGAGCTCGCGCTGCTGACGGCCTGGATCGGCACCGTGGGTTCCGAATATGCGATCGGCACCGGCCGGGGCATCGGCGCCTACCTCGCCACCGCGCGCGACGTGTTCCGCATGGACCTGGTGCTGATCGGCGTGCTGGTGATGGCCCTGGGGGGCTACGGCCTGAGCCGCGTCGCGCAGCTTCTTTTCCTGCGCCTCATTCCCTGGAGAACCCGCTGATGAGCACCCCCACCCTGGATGCGGTCGCCTCCACCGCCCTGAGCCTGCGCAACGTGGGCAAGACCTACCGGATCGAGGGGCAGGACCTGCCGGTGCTGCAGCGCATCGGCCTGGAGATCGCGCGCGGCGAGTTCCTGAGCATCGTCGGTGCCTCGGGCTGTGGCAAGTCCACGCTGCTGCGCCTGATCGCGGGGCTGGACGACCGCTTCGATGGCGACATCCTGATCGATGGCGAACCGGTGGCCGGGCCGGGCGTGGAGCGCAGCCTGGTGTTCCAGGACCACCGCCTGTTTCCCTGGCTCAACGTCACGGACAACATCGGCCTGGGGCTCGACAGCCTGGACCTGAGCCGGCGCGAGCGCGAGGCGCGCATCCGCGAACAGCTCGAACTCGTGGGCCTCACGGGGTTCGCGCAAGCCTGGCCGCACCAGCTCTCGGGCGGCATGGCGCAGCGCGCGGCCATCGCTCGCGCGCTGGTCTCGCGGCCGGACATCCTGCTGATGGACGAGCCCTTCGGCGCGCTCGATTCGATCACCCGGGCCCACATGCAGGAAGAACTGCTGCGCATCTGGCGCGAGCGGCGCATCACCGTGGTGATCGTCACGCACGACGTGGACGAGGCCGTGTTCCTGGGCGACCGCGTGGCCGTGATGGAGCCCCGGCCGGGCCGGGTGCAGAGCGTGATCGAGGTCGACCTGCCGCGCCCGCGCGAGCGCACGGGCACGGCCTTCAATCAGATCAAGCAGCGCGTGCTCGGGCAGCTCAAGCGCTGAGCGCGCGGTCGCCTCAGGCGACGACGACGGCCGCGCCTTCGCCGCGTGCCGCGATCTTGCCGATCTCGTGCACGGTTTCACCGAGGCCGCGCAGCGTGGCGGCGCAGGCGGCGGCCTGGTCGGCGGCGATCACCACCACCATGCCGATGCCGTTGTTGAAGGTGCGGTTCATCTCGATGTCGTCGATGCCGGCGGTCTTCTGCAGCCAGGCGAACAGCTCGGTCTGCGGCCAGCTGCCCTTCACCAGGTGGGCGGCCGTGCCTTCGGGCAGCACGCGGGGGATGTTCTCCAGCAGGCCGCCGCCGGTGATGTGGGCCAGCGCCTTGATGGGGTGCGCGGCCAGCGCGGCCAGCACGTTCTTCACGTAGAGCCGGGTCGGCTTCATGATCGCTTCGCGGAACGGCTGGCCGTCCAGCGTGGCGGGCAGGTTCGCGCCCGCGCGCTCCAGGCACTTGCGCACCAGCGAGAAGCCGTTCGAATGCACGCCGTGCGAGGCCAGGCCCAGCACCACGTCGCCGGCTTGCACGCTCTGGCCGGTGAGGATCTTGGATTTTTCGACCGCGCCCACGCAGAAACCGGCCAGGTCGTACTCGCCGGCGGGGTACATGCCCGGCATTTCGGCGGTTTCACCGCCGATCAGCGCGCAGCCGCTGAGCTCGCAGCCCTTGGCGATGCCACCGACCACGGCGGCGGCGGTGTCCACGTCGAGCTTGCCGCAGGCGAAGTAGTCCAGGAAGAACAGGGGCTCGGCGCCTTGCACCAGCACGTCGTTCACGCTCATGCCCACGAGGTCGATGCCCACGGTGTCGTGCATGTTCCATTCGAACGCCAGCTTGAGCTTGGTGCCCACGCCGTCGGTGCCGGAGACCAGCACCGGTTCCTTGTAACGCTTGGGCACCTCGAACAGGGCGCCGAAACCGCCGATGCCGGCCAGCACGCCTTCGCGCATGGTCTTCTTGGCCAGCGGCTTGATGCGCTCGACCAGGGCGTCGCCCGCGTCGATGTCAACGCCGGCGTCTTTGTACGAAAGAGGGGTGGAGGGGGTGGTCATGGGCGGTCGGCCCCGGCGCAGGGCGGGGCCGACCGCCCATGAC
>Ga0247823_10000152_pt1 | contig 57100 bp, 62 predicted proteins | sample 13C_PalmiticAcid_2_FD_192426 | JGI IMG/M metagenome (GOLD analysis project Ga0247823, IMG submission 192426) | Soil microbial communities from agricultural site in Penn Yan, New York, United States - 13C_PalmiticAcid_Day30 | ecosystem: Environmental > Terrestrial > Soil > Agricultural land... | reverse complement strand
GGACGGCAAGAACGCCGGCGATCTGGGCGCCGGGGGCCTCGGCGGCGTTGACGCCCTGCGACAGCAGGTTGGGGCGCGGACCCTCGCCGGCGTTCTTGCCGTCCTGGTCGAAGATCGCCTCCTGGTGGCGGGTCGGCTCCCAGATGAACGTGCCCCAGCCGCGCTGGCCCGGCGCGTCGAACACCAGGTCGTTCACGTAGCGCTTCCGGCTGGAATATTCGGCCACGTAGAAGCCGTGGTCGCGGTAACGCTCGCCGAAGCGCGCGAAGGTGTTGGCCCAGTCGCCCTCGGCCGCCTGCTGGTAGCAGGAGAAGCCGGTGGCGTCGAAGCGCACGCCCCGCGCCAGCAGGCTGTCCATCCAGTGGCTGACGATCGTCCAGTGGCGGCCCAGGTGGTTGTGCAGGCTGGTCTTGACGCCCGGGACCGTCTCGCGCGAGGCGTCGAGGCCCGCGCTCAGCAGCCTGGCCAGCTTGTCGAAGCCGCCGGCGTCGGGAACGTTCAGGTGCACCGCGTCGGTGGCCGGGTTGCCGGTGGGGACGGGCAGGGGCACGCGGCCGTCGGGCCACAGCGTGCCGAAGGTGATCTCGTTGCCGATCACCACCATGTCGGGCCTGGCGCCGGCCTTGACCAGCGCGCCCAGCACCTGGCGGGTGTGGTCGCCGACCGCCTTCACGAGGGCGTCGAACGGCAGGTCCTTCCAGGCGGCGGGCTTGCCCTGCTTCTGCGGGTCGGCCCAGGTGTCGCTGTAGTGGAAGCTGATCGTCAGGTGCATGCCGGCGGCCTTGATCCGCCTGGCCATGGCGACGGTCTGGGCCAGGCCCGCCCACGGGTCGGTCTTGCGCTGGGCCGAATAGCCGTTCTCGGGATTGACGAAGACGCGGATCTTGATGGCGTTGAAGCCGGCCCCGTCAAGGATCGTCAGGATGTCCTGCCGGCGGCCGTTCGCGAAGAACTGCGCGCCGTCGGCCTCGTCCTGCGGGATCCAGGTGATGTCGGCGCCCAGCAGGAACGGGCCCGGACGGGCGCCTCCATTCTTGCTGATGGGCGCGGCGGCCAGGGCCGTCGGCGCGGCCGAGAGCAGGGGCAGGGCGGTCAGGCCCGCGGCGAAGGCGCGGCGGTCGAGGGTCATCGGCGGCTTCCTCCAGGGACCGCCTATGATGCGGTCTCATTATTTGGTATATCGTTTCAATATGTATCCTAGCGGCAATGCGCGCAGAAAGGGAAGGGCGCAGTCGGGCTGGCGGCGGCCTCGCCAGCCGCTATAGGGAGGAACGTTCGCAACCGGAGCCGTCCCCGCATGACCCGCCAGCTCGCCATCGGCCTCGTGGCCCACGACGACAAGAAGGCCGACCTCGTGGCCTGGGCCAAGGCGAACGCGGCGTTCCTGGAGAAAAGCATCCTCTACGGCACCGGCACCACCGGCGGCCGGGTGCTCGAGGCGCTGCCGCAGCTGCAGCTGACCCGCCTGAAGAGCGGTCCCCTGGGCGGCGACCAGCAGCTGGGCGCGATGATCGCCGAAGGGCGGCTGGATATCCTGATCTTCTTCGTCGACCCGCTTTCGCCCCAGCCGCACGACGTCGACGTCAAGGCGCTGATCCGACTGGCGACGTTGGCCGACATTCCGTTCGCCTGTAACCCGGCGACGGCGACGCTGGTGGTGAAGGGGTTGGGGTAATCAGGTCCTCTCCCTGAACGGGGAGGTGGCCCGAAGGGCCGGAGGGGGAAGTTCCTCCTGACGTCAAGGCGGCCGCTGGCTCATAGGCCACGTCCCCCTCCGTCGGCTTCGCCGACACCTCCCCCTTCAGGGGGAGGGTCTTTACCCCGGAAACTTCATCAGGTTCGGCTTGGGGATCGCGGCCTTGAAGCTGCCGCGGCTCTTGGACGTGTCCAGGCCGAACTCGGCCCAGGCGGCCAGGAAGCCGGTCTGCGGCGCGCTGGTCGCCAGCGGAACCAGGTTCAGCACCGGACGCGCGGCGACCAGGGCGCGGGCGGCGGCCCAGGCTTCCGGCTCGGCCGTGGCGTAGGCGCCGTCGCTGTTGACCAGTTCACCGGCCAGGGCCGGATCGGCGAAGCGCAGGGTCACGGCCGTATCGATCGGCAGGTCCGTCAGGCTGGTCAGCGCCTCGATCAGGGCCGACAGACTCATCTTGGCCAGGGTGGTGCGGCGCTCGCCGCCGGCGGCGCCCTTGATCGAGGCCGCGCCCGACTCGCCGTCCAGCTTCCGTACGAACGCCCAGCCGCCATAGCCGGGATCCTGCTTGCAGAGGGCGGCGGTCCAGAGGGTCACGGCGGGGCTGGTCATGGCCGTTTCCTAGCGCCTGGCGCGCTGATCCGCCATCCCGCCTGTTCACGAACGTGAACGAAATGTAAACAAGGTCCTAAATCTTAGAGTTAACGTCATTTTCGGATTGATGAACGTCGTTATAAATTGTGCGATCGCACCATCCACCGGTTGTGCGTCGGTAAAGCAAAAAGCGTGCCAAAATGGGTCAAAATCGCCGATCTAGGGGTCCCCGCGGCGATCAAAGTTAATGTGATCTGAATATTCATGGTTAACGGCGGATTCAGACCTGTTAACCCCTTGTTAAGAGCGTTGGCTCCGGTTTTGCTGATCTCGCGTTAAATCCATCCCGGCCGTGCCGAGGTGGGACGATCCCGGTGCGGAGTACGCGAGCGATGTTCGAATTCGTGGGGCGCGATCTGATGAGGCTTCTGGGCGTCGAGGGCCAGGGACGGATGTCCCATGCCGCGGCGCATCGGGAAGGCCTGACCGGCGGCGACACCGCGCTGCTGGAACTGATGGACCTGCGCCTGCTGACCAACGAAGCGCGCGCCGCCGACGTCGCCGCCGGCCGGATCGGTTGCAAGGACCGCGCGGTGCGCCTGCTGGAGGCCGCCGTGGTCTGGCGCGAAGTGGCCCGTCGCACCGGCGACGCCGCGGCTCTGCGCAAGGGCGCGGCCCAGGCCGAGGCCGCCGCCAGGCTGGCCGATACCGAACGCAAGACCGACCTCGTCTGCGCCGCCCGCTGCGAGCAGGCGGTTCTGGCCATGCTGGGCGCCGAACTGTTCGGCGACGAGGGCCTGCACGCCGCCGCGGGCGCCACGCTTTCCCTGGCCAAGACGGCCCACGGCCCGCACGCCGCCCTGGCCGCGAGCCTGCTGGCCGCCGTCGACGGCCGCATGGCCCTGTCCGACAACGACATCGACCGCGCCCTGGCCGCGGCCCAGGCCTTCGAGGCGCCGCTGGCGACCCTGGCCGGCGAGCGCGGCGCCAAGTCCGGCGGCGCCCGCCTGCAACTGGCCGAGCAGCGCGCCGCCCGCATCGACCTGCTGCTGGCCTGCGCCGTGCGCCTGAAGGACCGCGCCCTGGTCGAGGTCGCCCTGTCGGAATCCCGGACGGCGCTGGCCGCCCTCGACCCCGACTTCGAACCCCTGACCTGGTCGCGCCTCGAGCTGATGCGGGCCGAGGCCCTGGCGCGCCTGGGCGATTTCGACGGCGAACTGTCGCTGATCGCCGACGCCGTCGAGGCCGCGACCCAGGCCCTGGAGCCGCTGGATCCCGGTCACAGCCCGCTGGACTGGGCCCGCGCCCAGGCATCGCTGGGCGAGACCCTGCAGGCCATGGGCGAGGCGACGACCTCCGAGCGCTGTTTCGAGCAGGCAGTCACCTGCTTCGACCGCGCCACCCACATCGTGAAGGTGCAGCCGGCGCTGACCCTGCGGGCCGCCGTCGCCAACAACCGCGCCCTCAGCCTGGCGCGCTGCGCCGAGCTGACCGCCGACCTGGCCGTGCTCGACGCAGCCGAGATGGCCTTCAAGTCCGAGCTGGCCGAGCAGCCGGGCGCGCGCGACCCGGCCGGCTGGGCCGTGGCCCAGATGAACCTGGCCCGCCTCTACGAGGCCCGGGTCGAGATCACCGGCCGCGACGACGGGCGCCTGGACCGCGCGGCCACCGCCCTGGCCGTGGCGTTCGACGTCTTCGCCGAGCTTGGCCTGCGGTCGCTGACCGACATGGCGGCCCAGGGGTTGCAGCGGATCAAGCAGGCGAACGCCGCCTGACCCGAAATGAAACGCGGACGCCCTGACGGGACATCCGACAAGACCATAGGGAAGATACAGTGATCGCTTCGTTCGTTCTCGCCGCCGCCGTCACCACCGCCGCTCCGGCCCTGCAAGCCGAGCCGCAGGCCCGCGTGGTCCAGGTGGCGCAACCGCGCGAAGCCGTCGCCCTGCTCAGCTGCATGGTCAAGAGCAACGGCGGCCTGACCGATTGCAGCGTCCAGGCCGAAAGCCCTACCGACCTGGGCGTCGGCGACGCGGCCCTGCAGATGGCCTCGCAGATCCAGGTCGAACTGCTGGGCCCGGATGGCAAGAGCCGCGCCGGTTCATTCATCGACGTGCCGATTCGCATCCGCATCCGCTGAGGGACGAGTACGTGCCGCCCGATCCCCGCGAAGGCGGGGCAGGGCGCTGACGATGGAATTTATGGACCCCCGCCTCGGCGGGGGTTTTGCCGTTCAAGGGGCGCCTACTTCGCCAGTCCCGACTTCTGCAGCGTCTTGTAGGCCTTGATCACGCGCTGGAGCTTGTGCTCGGCGCTGCGGTCGCCGCCGTTCATGTCGGGGTGGCAGCGCTTGAGCAGTTCCTTGTAGCGCGTGCGGATGGCCGCGGCGTCGGCGTCGACGTCCAGGTCCATGTCGGCCAGGGCCTGGCGTTCCAGCTTGCCCAGGGCGCGGCTCGAGGCGGCCGATTCCGCGCGGCGCTGCTGGGCGCGGAACAGGCCGAAGGGGTCGGCCATGTTGCGGGCGTCGCGAGCGGCGGCGGCGGCGGCCTCGCGCGAGCCGGCGTCGGCCTTCATGCTCCAGGTCGGCCGCCCGCCGGTCATCTTCTCGCGCTCCTGCTCGGCGCGAATCTGACCCTCGTTCATGCCGGCGTAGAAGTTCCAGTTCTTGTTGTACTCGGCCGCGTGCTGCTGGCAGAAGTTGTAGTACTGGCCGGGCAGGTCGCGGCTCTTGGGCGCCTTGGCCTCGGCGGGGCGCAGGCAGTCGGGATGCTCGCAGCGCTTCTGGCCGGGCTTGAGTTTGTAGACGTCGTCCGCGCGCGGACCCTCCTCCTCGCCCGGCTTGGGCGGGCGGACTCGGATGTCGAAGAACTTGGGGCGGTACTCGAACGCGCGGCTCATGGCGCTTAGAGTAAGCGCAGGCTATTTCCGTTCAAGGATTGACATGCCGGAGATCGCCATGGGCGCCGTTGCGGACACCATCGAAGCCAAGCTCACCGCCGCCTTTTCGCCGACTCGGCTGGAATTGGTCGACGACAGCGATCGCCACAACGGCCATGCCGGGCACCGGGAAGGCGGGGAGAGCCACTTCAACCTGACGATCGAGGCGCAGGCCTTTGCCGGCAAGCCGCGCGTGGCCCGCCAGCGGCTGATTTTCCAGGCCCTGCGCGAGGAGATGGCCGGCCCTGTCCACGCCCTGTCGATCGTCGCCTTGGCTCCGGGCGAAAGCTGACCTTCAGCGTGCGGTTTGCGCTTGCATAACCGACCCGCGACTGATTGCCTCGGTTCCCGGCGCGATCCTGCCGGGACCCGAGGGATGGCATGAGCGCCGCACGTTCTTTTTCCGATATTCCAGGCTCCGACGAGGCCGCCATCGCCGCGCGGCTGCCGGCCTATCTGGCGCGGTCCTACGCCCGCTATTCCAACTTCACCGTCGCCAGCGCCGTGGTCGACGACCAGGGCGGCGTGCACTTCGGCGTCAATGTCGAGAACGCCGCCTATCCGTCGGGCACCTGCGCCGAGCAGACCGCCATCGGGGCGATGATCACCGCCGGCGGGCGCCGGATCGAGCGCGTCTACATCGCCGCCGGCTCCGACGCCGTGGTCCAGCCCTGCGGCGCTTGCCGCCAGCGCATCGGCGAGTTCGCCGCCAAGACCTGCGAGATCGTTTCGGTGCAGGGCGGCGCGGCCACCGTGCGCACGCCGTTCTGGAACCTGCTGCCCGAAGCGTTCGGGCCGGGGGATCTGGAGTAGGGGGAAGGCCCCCCCGCAGGACGCCTGCTTATCTCCTCCCCCGTGAAACGGGGGAGGGGGACCGCGAAGCGGTGGTGGGGGCGAGACTGGGCGCTGTGCCGGCCATCGCCCCCTCCGTCACGGCGCTGATAGCGCCGCGCCACCTCCCCCGTTGCACGGGGGAGGAGCAGGTTGGCGAAGCCGCCAGGCGGCTCTTAAGCAATAATATCCGGGGTCACCTGGTCTTCCAGGCGCACGATCTCGTCCTTCAGGGCCAGCTTGCGGCGCTTGAGGCGGGCGATCTGCAGCATGTCGGGCTGGGGGCGTTCCTCCAGGGCCGAGACGGCGTCGGACAGGTCCTGGTGCTCCTCGCGCAGCGTCGCCAGGCGACGCTCCACCGCGATGATGGTGTCTTCCGAAGGATCGTCGTCATTCATGGACGTTCCTCCCGTGGGCCCCTGTCCGAAGGCGGTGATAGATAGCAAAGCCTGACGGCCGGTAAAGGTCCCTCGCGGCTCTTCAGGCGAGGGCGTCGGCAAGTCGCGCCAGGGCCGCCTCGCGCGGCGGGTCGCCGGTGGCGCGGGCCGCCGCCAGCAGGGCGCCGTAGACGTCGCGCGTGGCGTCGACCGGGCCGCAGGTCGCCTCCAGGCTTTCCATCAGCACCTTTTCGCCCGCCAGTTCGGCCGCCTTGATCTGCTCGCGGAAGGCGTCGCGGGCGGTGTCGTCCACGTCGCGACGCGTAGGCTTCAGCGCCCGGCGCACGCCGCGCAACGGCGCGCCGACCTCGGCGTCCCAGGCGCGCACCAGGGCGGCGGCGCGCGGCAGGTCGACGGGGCGTCCCTCCAGCGACGCCCAGGCGGCCCACAGCAGGAACGGCACGTTCTGGCCGTGGGCGTCCTGCAGGTGCAGGCACGCGGCTGCGACAGGCTGTCGCGCATAGACGGAAAGAGCCCAGTCCCAGAACCGCATGGCCGTTAATTTTCGTCCGCTTGATTGACGGTTGGCAGATCCTCGCCCCAGCGCTTCACCGGCCCCCAGGTGAGGCCGAAGAGATCGAGGGCGCGGCCGACCGACTGGTCGACCATTTCCTCGATCGAGGCGGGTTTCGCATAGAACGCGGGAACCGGCGGGGCGATCACCGCGCCCATCTCGGCAAGGCGCGTCAGGGTGCGCAGGTGGCCAAGATGCAGCGGGCTTTCGCGCACCATCAGCACCAGCGGCCGGCGCTCCTTCAGCACCACGTCGGCGGCGCGGGTCAGCAGGGACGAGGTCACGCCGGTGGCGATCTCGCTCATGGTCCGCACCGAGCAGGGGGCGACGATCATGCCCAGCGTGCGGAACGAACCCGAGGCGATCGAGGCGCCGACATCGCCGACGCGATGCACGACGTCGGCCATGGCGGCGACGTCGCCGACCGCAAGGCCGGTCTCCTGGGTCAGGGTCAGGGCCGCCGACTTGCTCATCACGAGGTGGCTCTCGACGCCCAGTTCGCGGCAGGCGGCCAGGGCGCGCAGGCCGTAAAGGGCCCCCGAGGCGCCGGAGACGCCGACGACCAGGCGCGGCTTGGAAACGGGGGCTGCGGCGTCCGTCATGGTGAATTTTCGTCCGTCACGGGATTAAGCGGCGCCACGTCAAGCGCTGCTGGTTGCAATCATATGTGATCTGACAGTCCGGGCCAGCGGGTGTTCACTCCCTCGGTCAACAGCCCAAAAGGAGGCCTCACCGATGGCCATCGAATCCCGTATCCGCGAGCTGGGGTCCCGTCACGAGAACCTCGACCGCACGATCCAGGAGGAGACCAACCGTCCGGGTAGCGACGCCACCAGGCTCCGAGAGCTCAAGCGGCAGAAGCTCAGGCTCAAGGAGGAGATAGAGGGGCTTCGAGCCCGGCTCCATTAGAGCCTGCCCGTTTCCGTCGGAAACGGAAAAGCAGGCTTACAAAAGGAGCGTGGTCAGTCGCGCTCCGGCCCTGAAGGGCAAAGAAAAGGCCCATCCGAGCGTCGGATGGGCCTTTTTGCTGTCCGTTTCGGACGAGGATCAGTCCTCGTCGTCCTCGTCGTCGACATTGCCCGAGAACGAGCCGAACACGTCCTCGGCCTTGGGTTCGGCGCGCGAGGCGCGGATGTCGCGCTCTTCCTGCTCTTCCTCGGTAAGGTAGGCGGTTTCGGCCGCCGGGCGCAGGGTCGGATCTTCGGCGACGATGCCCTTCTTGGCGTCGTCCTTGGCCTTCTTCTCGGCCGCCTTCTTGACGAGGGCGTCGAGTTCCAGCTGGCCGACGAGGCCCAGGGTCACCGGGTCGACCGGCTTGATGTTGGCCGCGTTCCAGTGGGTGCGGTTGCGCACCTGCTCGATGGTGGCCTTGGTCGTTCCGAGGATCTTGGAGATCTGGGCGTCGGTCACTTCCGGGTGGTGGCGGATGAACCAGGCGATGGCGTCCGGACGGTCCTGGCGGCGCGACACCGGGGTGTAGCGCGGCGCCTTCTTGGCCGGCTTCAGCAGCTCGGCGTGACGGCTGACCTGCGCCTTCATGCGGTAGTTCGGGTTGCCCTGGGCCTTGTCCAGCTCTTCGCGGGTCAGCTGGCCGTTGCCGATGGGATCGGCGCCGCGGATGTCGCGCGCCACTTCGCCGTCGGCGATGCCGCGGACTTCCAGCGGGTGCAGGCCGCAGAAGTCGGCGATCTGCTCGAAGCTCAGCGAGGTGTTGTCCACGAGCCAGACGGCGGTCGCCTTGGGCATCAGGATGTCGGACATGCGGTCCTCCAGAAATGACGGCGCCCGACCTTTCGGCCGGGCGGGGTTGTTCAACACCGAGCTATAATGCGGTTCCGAGCGAAAGGGAACGGGGATCGATCATCTGTCGTCGGCTTGGCCGTTGGTCGGGCTGAACGCGATGTTCGCTTCTTCGGGCGTTCCCTTCTTCTCCGCACAATCCCCGCGAAAGCGGGGGCCCAGGCTTTTTCTGAAACGCGTGGCGCTCGACGATAAAACACCTGGGTCCCCGCTTTCGCGGGGATTTTACGGAAGTAGAGAGAGCCTTAGGTGGTGAGCACCACCTTGCCCACATGCTCGCCCGCCTCCAGGTGCGCATGGGCCTTGGCCGCCTCGGCCAGGGGGAAGGTGGCGTCGACGATCGGCGTCAGCTTGCCGGCCGCGATCCACGGCCACACCGTGCGCTCGACCTCGGCGGCCAGGCGGGCCTTCTCGTCGGCGGGGCGGGGGCGCAGGGTCGAGCCGGTGATCACCGCGCGCTTCTGCATCACTTTCATCACCGGCACTTCCAGCGTCCCGCCGGCCAGGGCGGCGATGTAGACGATGCGGCCGCCGGTCTTCAGGGCGTCCAGGTTCTTGTCGAAATAGGCCGCGCCGACCATGTCGAGCACCACGTCGACGCCGCCGGCCGCCTTGGCGACTTCGGCGAAGTCCTCGGTCTTGGCGTCGACGGCCAGATCGGCCCCAAGTTCGAGGGCCTTGGCCTTCTTGTCGGCCCCGCGGCCGGTGGCGATGACGGTGGCGCCAGCCGCCTTGGCCATGGCGATCGCCGTTGTCCCGATACCGGACGTGCCACCATGAATCAAAATGGTCTCGCCAGGCTTCAGCGCGCCATGTTCGAACACGTTGGCGAAGACGGTGAAGACCGTCTCGGGCAGGGCCGCGGCCTGGACGAAGTCGAAGCCGTTGGGGATCGGCAGGGCCTGGCGGGCGTCGACCACGGCGTACTGCGCGTAGCCGCCGCCGCCCAGCAGGGCGCAGACCTTGTCGCCGACCTTCCAGCGTCCCGCGGCGACCTCGACCTCGCCGGCGACCTCAAGGCCCAGCGTGCTCGGCGCGCCGGGGGGCGGAGGGTAGAAACCCAGGCGCTGCAAGAGATCCGGGCGGTTGACGCCCGCCGCGCGCACTCGGATCAGGATCTCGCCGGGGCCCGGCTGCGGGCGTTCGACCTGCGCGGGGCGCAGGGCGTCGGCCGTCCCTTTTCCGCCCTCGATCTCGATCGCGGTCATGGTCTGGGACATCGGCCTGTCGCTCCGTCGCGCTTGCGTTGCGCCCTAGGTAGGCGTCTCATGGCCGGTCGGAAAGGGAGGTCACCCATGATCGAAGAGCCGGTCGAGCCGCGCGCGTTCCGCGGCGACGCGCTGAACACGGCCACGCACGAGGATCTCGAGAGCTACGGCGTGCGCGAACTGGAAGAGCGGATCGAGGCCTTGGAAGCCGAGGTCGCCCGCACCAAGGCCCAGCTCAGCAAGAAGAAAGCGGGACGCGCGGCGGCCGATGCGCTGTTTGGTCGCCTAGACTAACGAAAGGTTTACGCTAGCAGTGGACGCTGACGTGCGCCTGCCGGTCGCACCGAGTCGGGCGGTCGCGAAACGGGACGTTAAGACTTGGCACGGGGGTTGCAGTCTTCCCCGACAAGCGAGACGTCCTCGCGGCCTTTGGGGCATTGAGTAGACATGACCGATCCGAACGCGTCCACGGCCCCCTGGCGGGCGGGAGTCATCCAGGACTTCGCCCGCTCGGAATTGTTCGACCGCACCTTCGACGAGGGCATGCTGCTGGTCGAGGAGACCGCGGCCTATCTCGACGGGGCCGGCCGGCACGACAGCAAGATCCTCTCGCGCAACGCCGCCCTGGCCTATGCGAGCGAGAGCATGCGTCTGACCACCCGCCTGATGCAGGTGGCCTCGTGGCTCCTGGTGCAGCGCGCGGTGAAGGAGGGCGAGATGGCCCCCGAGGCCGCCTGCGCCGAGAACTACCGCCTGGCCTTGGAGGCCGGCGAACAGCAGGCCGCCGTCGAGGACCTGCCCTTCGGCCTGGTCAGCCTGCTGCAGCGTTCCGAGCGCCTGTACGAGCGCGTCCGTCACCTGGACCAGCGCATGTATGTCGAGGCCGCCACCGTCGACGAGGCTCCGCGGCCCGTCCAGGCCCAGTTCGACCGCCTGACCGCCGCTTTCGGCGCGGCCTGAATTTCTTGACGCGCGCCCGGGACGCGCGCTCGGGCGGGTTAGCCGCTCACACTTAAATCCTGGCGCGCTCGCCCCGTTCAACTGATCCCGAAAGCGGGTTAGGAGAAGCGCGTGACCCAAGCGCCTTCCTCCGACTCGCCGTTGTTCCTGGGCCGCGTGCTCGTCCTGGCCGGATCCGATTCCGGTGGAGGCGCCGGCATCCAGGCAGACATCAAGACCATCACAGCCCTGGGCGGCTACGCGGCCACGGCCATCACCGCCGTCACCGTGCAGAACACCCTGGGCGTCACCGGCGTGCATCCGATTCCGCTCGAGGTGATCGAGGCCCAGGCCCGGGCCGTGCTCGACGACATCGGCGCCGACGCCTTCAAGACCGGCATGCTGGGCGACGTGGGCGTGGTCGAGACCGTGGCCCGGGTGCTGGCCAGCGCGCCGGACGTTCCGGCCGTGGTCGATCCGGTGATGATCGCCAAGGGCGGCGCGCCCCTGCTGGCCGACCGGGCGATCGACGCGGTGAAATCGCTGATGATCCCGCGCGCGGCCCTGCTGACCCCCAACGCTCCCGAGGCCTCGGCCCTGACCGGCTTGCCGGTCGAGACCCTCGACGACCAGCGCCGCGCCGGCGAGGCCCTGCTGGCCCTGGGCGCCCAGGCCGTGCTGATGAAGGGCGGCCATGTCGCGGGGGAACGGGTCGTCGACCTCCTGATCACCCCGCAGGGCGAAACCAGCTTCGAGGGCGAGCGGATCGACACCCGCCACACCCACGGCACCGGCTGCACCCTGGCCAGCGCGATCGCCACGGGCCTTTCGCAAGGCCTGCCGCTGACGCAGGCCGTCGCCCGGGCGTGGAACTACGTCCACGAGGCCATGCTGCGCGCGCCGGGCCTCGGGCAGGGCCACGGCCCGCTGGACCACGCCTGGCCGGTGCGCGGATGAGGCGCGCCGGGCTCGCGGTGGGCCTCGTCGTCGCGAGCCTGGGCCTTGGCGGCTGCATCCGGGTCGATGGCGTGGACATCACCAAGGCCCCAGGCGAGGTGTCGCTGGCCAAGGTGTTCGGCGATGACGCCGACCTGGTCTGCGTGCACGATCCCGCCCCGCCGTGGTTGCTGGACGTGGAGCCCGCCGTCGATCTCAAGGGCTCGCTGCGACGCTCGAACCTGGCGGCCGAACTGAAGCCCTACTGTTCACGCCTGGGCGGCCTCTGGTGGCGGGGCCGCTGGGTCGCCCCTTACGAAACACTGGTGCTGCGGATCCGCGACTGCAAGGTGATCGGCGTGCGCAGGGTGACCGTCGAGGGCTCGTATCCGATCGACGGCGCCCCCGACGAGTTCTGCACCAAGCCCGATCGTCTGGCCGCCATCCGCCCGGCCTGGTCGCCGACCCAAACCGTCCTGATCGACACCCAGAGAAGACCCGATGCCGTTGGAAGAACGCCTCGTTGAAATCGTCCGCGCCACGCCGACGACCATGCAGGTGCTGCGCACCGTCCGCGACCTTTCCCTGCCTGACTGGATGATCTTTTCCGGGGCGGTCTACCAGCCGGTGTTCAATTCCCTGACCGGCCGGCCGCTGGACTACGGCATCAAGGACTACGACGTCGCCTATCACGATGACAGCGACACCTCCTACGAGGCCGAGGATGTGGTGATCCGGCGCGTGGCCGCCGCCTTCGAGCCGCCGCTGCGCGAGCTGGTCGAGGTGCGCAACCAGGCCCGGGTGCATCTATGGTTCGAGAAGAAGTTCGGCGCCGACGAGCCCTATCCGGCCCTGCGTTCCAGCGCCGACGCCCTGGAGCGGTTCGTGGCCACGGCCTTTTGCGTCGGGGTGCGGCTGGAGGCAGACGAGACCTTGCGGGTCTGGGCGCCGTTCGGCCTGGACGACCTCTTTGCCATGCGCCTGCGGCCCAATCCGCTGCGGGTGAAGGGCGCGGGCGGCTGGGAACGCACCACCGGCTCGGCCAAGGCCCGCTGGCCGGAGATTAGCGTCGAGGGGTGAGCGCTCTGGACGCGGCGGTCGCCGCCCTCTACGGGAATTGATAGCGCTATCATTTTCGTGAGCGACCCCATGGCCCTGCCGCGCCGCACCCTGTTCAAAGGCCTCCTGGCGGGCGCCGCCGCCGCGCCGGCGCTAGCCGCGCAGGCCGCCGAGACCAAGCCAGCGCGGAACCCCGCGCCGACCTGGGGCAAGGGTCCCGACGGCCGCCGCGTCGCCGACCGGGGCGACGGGACGTACCTGAACCCGATCATCAGCGGCGATCACCCCGATCCCACGATCCTGAAGGACGGCGAGGTCTACTACATGACCTTCTCGTCGTTCCTGGCCTATCCCGGCCTGGTGATCTGGAAGTCGACGGATCTCGTGAACTGGACCCCGGTCGGCCCGGCTCTGCGCAAGCCGCTGGGCACGATCTGGGCCGTCGACCTCGTCAGGCACGAGGGTCGCTACTTCATCTACATCCCGGCCGATCCGACGGGGCAGGGCTGGTCGATCTTCGCCATCTGGGCCGACAGCATCGAGGGGCCGTGGAGCGATCCGGTCGACCTGAAGATCAGCGGCTGCATCGATCCGGGCCACGTCGTCGGCGAGGACGGCAAGCGCTACCTGTTCGTCAACGGCGTGCGCAAGATCCGCCTGACCGACGATGGCCTGGCCACCGACGGCCCGCTGGAGAAGGCCTACGACCCCTGGCGCTATCCCGACGACTGGATCGTCGAGAACTTCGCGCCCGAGGGCCCCAAGCTGCTGCGCCACAAGGGCTGGTTCTACCTGATCACCGCCGTCGGCGGCACGGCCGGGCCGGTGACCGGCCACATGGTCATCGCCGCCCGCTCGCGCTCGGTGCACGGCCCCTGGGAGCACTGCCCGCACAATCCGCTGGTGCGCACCCGAAGCAAGGACGAGCCGTGGTGGTCGCGCGGTCACGCCAGCCTGGTCGAGGGTCCCGCCGGCGACTGGTGGATGGTCTATCACGGCTACGAGAACGGCTACTGGACGCTGGGCCGCCAGACCCTGCTGGAGCCGATCGAATGGACCGCCGACGGCTGGTTCCGGCCGCTGGGCGGGGATCTCTCCAAGCCGATCCGCAAGCCGGGCGGCGGCAAGGCCGGGCCGTCGGGCATCTCGCTGAGCGACGACTTCTCGGGCGATCGCATGGGCGTGCAGTGGGCCTTCCATGAGCCCAAGCCCGACGAGGCGTCCCGCGCCACCTATGGCGGCAAGGCCCTGACGCTGAAGGGCAGGGGAACCTCGCCGATCGACAGCTCGCCGCTGACCTGCATCGTCGGCGACCGGTCGTACGAGGCCGAGATCTCGCTCGAACTGACCGGCGAGGCCGAGGCTGGCATCCTGCTGTTCTACAATCACAAGGCCTTCGTGGGCCTGGGCTTCACGCCGACCGACCTGAAGACCTTCCAGTACGCCGAGGAGCTGGCCTGGGCGCGGATCAAGCACGACGCCCGCCGCCTGCGCCTGAAGATCCGCAACGACGAGCACGTCGTCACCTACTGGTATTCCCACGACGATGGACGCACCTGGACCCGTCACGGCACGCGGATGGAGGTGTCGGGCATGCACCACAACGTGTTCGGCGGCTTCATCAGTTTGAAGCTGGGAATCTACGCTGCTGGAAGCGGGCAGGTGCGGCTGCGCGACTTCGTCTACCGGGCCAATCCGCCGAAGGTGGTCGAGAGCGCCTGACGGCTCGCTCAGGGAGTATTGTCATAGTGGCAATACTCCTTTTGCCTCATGGATCATTGCCCGTTACCGCTGTGGCCTCGCCCTGATGAGGAGGCTTTGGTGCGGATCGCGGTCCTGACGTTCGACGGCTACAACGAGCTCGACTCGTTCATCGCCGCCGCGATCCTCAATCGCATGAAGGCGCATGGCTGGGCGGCCTACATCACCGCGCCGACGCCGCAGGTGACCTCGCTGAACGGGGTGACCGTGCAGCGACAGCAGCCCCTGGAATTCGCCGCCGAGGCCGACGCCGTGCTGATCGGCAGCGGCTCGAAGACCCGACAGATCGCTTCCGACGAAGGCCTGCTGTCGCGGATCCGTCTCGATCCGTCGCGCCAGCTGATCGGCGCGCAGTGCTCGGGAACCCTGCTGCTGGCCAGGCTCGGCCTGGTCGGCGACCTGCCGGCCTGCACCGACCTGACGACCAGGCCCTGGGTGGTCGAGGCCGGGGTTAAGGTGCTGGACGCGCCGTTCGTCGCCCACGGCAATGTCGCCACCGCCGGCGGTTGCCTGGCCTCGCAGTACCTGGCCGCCTGGACCATCGCCCGGCTGGCGGGCCTGGCCGAAGCCGAGGCCGCCATCCACTACGTCGCGCCGGTGGGGGAGAAGCAGGCCTATGTCGCCCGCGCCCTGGCCGCGATCACACCCCATCTGCCCGTCGCCGACGCCGCCTGACTGAAGGAGCTCCCATGCGCCAGTGGACCATCGACGCCTTCGCGTCCGCCCCCTTCAAGGGCAACCCGGCCTGCGTGGTCGAGCCCTTCGACCTCTGGCCGTCCGACGCCTGGATGCAGGCCCTGGCGGCCGAGAACAACCAGGCCGAGACGGCCTTCCTGCTGAAGACCGCCGACCCGGCGCGCTTTGGCCTGCGCTGGTTCACCCCGGCCATCGAGGCGCCGCTGTGCGGCCACGCCACCCTGGCGGCCGCCCACGCCCTGTTCGCCGAGCTGGACGTCGAGGTCGGGGAACTGGCCTTCGACACCCTGTCGGGCGAACTGCGGGTCAAGCGCGACGGCGAGCGGCTGGAGATGGACTTCCCGGCCGATCCGCCCCGCCGGGTCGAGACGCCGGAGGGCCTGGCCGAGGCGCTGGGCGCGGATGTGGTCGAGACCTGGGCCGGGGCCTATCTGGTCGCCGTGATGCGGGACGAGGCGACCGTGCGCGGGCTCAAGCCCGATTTCGGCGCCCTCAACCGGCTGGACGGCGGCGCCAGCGCGGGGCCGGGCCAGGTGGTCGCCGTGGCCACGGCCGATCCCGGCCTACCCTATGCGGTGGTCAGCCGGTTCTTCGCCCCGGCCTTCGGCATTCCCGAGGATCCGACCACCGGCTCGGCCCACTGCATCCTGATGCCGCTGTACGGCGACAAGCTGGGCAAGCCGGCGCTGGAGTTCCACCAGGCCTATCCGGGCCGGGGCGGGGACCTCTCATGCGAAAGCCGCGGCGCGCGCGTGATCCTGCGCGGCCGCGGCCTCACCGTGGTGGAGAGCCGGCTCCGGGTGGAGCCGGCCTAGTGGTTACCAACGACCGCGGTGGTCGTTACGGTCGCCGCGGCCGTAGCCGTGGCCGTAGTCGCGGTCGTTGCGCTCGTAGCGGATCTGGGCGCTGATGCGGTCCAGGCGACGGTCGAGGTCGGCGCGTTCCCAACCGTTCAGGCCGCCGGCCCGATAGCGGTATTCGAGACGGGCCACTTCGCGCAGCTCGCCTTGCAGGCGGCGGGCTTCGTGGCGGTTCAGGTCGCCGGTGCGCACGCCGCGGTCGATCCGCTGCTCAAGCTGCGCCTGGCGCTGGTTGATGGGCTGGGCCATGGCCGCGGCGGGGACGGTGGCGGCCGCCAGGGCCGAGACCGCAACGATCGGCAGAATGATCTTCTTCATCGGTTCGGTTCCTTTCAACTGGTCCGTCGCCGGTCGCGACGACGTTGAAGACAAGAAACCACGTCCCGCCTGAAGCGGTTCTGAGCCCGTCGTTATGTTGAGTTCATCTACCTGAAGTCGTTGTCATGTCGCCGATCAGGCGGCGGCGGCCTCGGCCGCGGCCAGGCGCGCGGCGGCGGCCACGGCGTCCTCGATGGCGGTATAGAGCTTGGTGACCTCGATCGGCTTGGCCACGTGGCCGTCCATGCCGGCCGCCAGGTAGCCCTCGACCTGATGGACCAGGGCGTTGGCGGTGACCGCCACGATCGGGGTGCGGGGGCGGCCCTCGGCCTTCTCCAGCGAGCGGATGGTGCGGGCGGCCTCGACGCCGTCCATCACCGGCATGTGGATGTCCATCAGGATCACGTCGTGACCGCCGGCGCGCCAGGCCTCGACGCAGGCCGCGCCGTCGGCGACCAGCGCCACCTCGGCGCCCAGCGGCGCGAGCACGGCGGCGATGACCTTCTGGTTGGTCAGGTTGTCGTCGGCGGCCAGCACGCGCAGGCGGCGCGGGGCGCTCTCGTCGAGCGGTTCGACGGCGACTGGCGCGGGGACCTGGATCTCGCCCTTGCCGCGCGGCATGGCCACGACGACGGTGAAGGTCGAGCCCTGGCCCTCGCGGCTCTGGACATGGATGCCGCCGCCCATGACGGCGGCCAGTTCGCGGCAGATCGACAGGCCAAGGCCCGAACCGCCGAAGCGGCGGGTGGTCGAGCTGTCGGCCTGGACGAACTTGTCGAACAGGCGCGGCACGATGTCGGCGGCGATGCCGATGCCGGTGTCGGTGACGTCGATGCGCAGGCCAGAGCCGTCCTCGGCCGAGGCGAAGCGCACCGAGACCGCGCCCTCCAGCGTGAACTTCAGGGCGTTCGAGACCAGGTTGGTGAGGATCTGGCGCAGGCGGTCGACGTCGCCATGCCAGCCGCCAAGCGCCTCGGGGGCGACCATGACGCCGAACTCCAGGCCCTTGTCGCGGGCCTGGCCGACGAAGGTCTCGCGCAGCGAGGCGGCGAGGGCGGAAAGGTCGAAGTCGCGCTCGACCAGCTCCAGGCGGCCGGCCTCGATCTTCGACAGGTCGAGCACGTCGTTCAGCACGGCCAGCAGCAGACCGCCGGACTCACGGATCACCGACAGGCGCTCGCGCTGCTTGGCCGACAGGTCGTCCATGGCCATCACTTCGGTCATGGCCAGTACGCCGTTCAGCGGCGTGCGGATCTCGTGGCTCATATTGGCCAGGAAGTGCGACTTCAGCACGTTGGCGGCGTTGGCGTCGTCGCGGGCCTTGACCAGCTCGCCCATGGCCGAGCGCAGGTCGTGGTCATTGGCTTCCAGGCGCGAGACCAAGTGGTTGAAGCTATCGGTCAGGCTGTGGAAGACGTCGTCGTCGCTGGCCTGCTGGACGGGGCTGTAGCGGCCGCCCTGGGCCATGTCGTGCATGGCGTCGGACAAGCGCTGCATCGGCTTGGTCATCCGCCGGGCCAGGCTGTTGGCCAGGAGGATGGCCAGGCCCGCCGCGCCGAAGAACAGGGCGCCGGTCAAGGCCAGGTCGCGGGCGAGGATCTCGACCAGGCTGGGCTGGCGGGCCACCAGGGCCAGTTCGCCGACCTTGCGGCCCTGGAGCACCACGGGGCGGGTCAGGGTCTCGACATTGGCCTCGTTGTCGACGCCGATGCGCGCGACGGTCTGGCCGGAAAGATCGACGAGGCGCGCGCCGGCCACGTGCGGGGCGCGGATGACGGCGTCGAGGGCGCGGCTGGCGCCGACGGCGTTGTGGTCGGCCAGGGACGGGGCGGCGCCGGCCGCCACCATCTCGGCCAGGACGCGGTGGTTCTCGCGCGCTTCCTGCCGCGCCACGCTCCACTGCTGGAGCATGAAGCACAGGCATGCGGCGGTGAGCGCGGCGACCGTGGTGCCCAGCGCCACGCCGGCGATTCGCGCCTGCAAGGGCGCGTGAGCGGCGGCTTCCGAATTGCGGCGCGTGTCGTCCATGGCCCTTCCGCAGGTCAAACATGGCCATTTTGCCGCAAGGTTCCTAACGACTCGCTTCCAGTCCCAGGTGCAGTCGCGACAAAACAACGCTAGGGCGCATTTTCGATTGCGGCCGCGTTAATGATTCGTTTACCTATTCACTCGGTTCTCTGGAGGAGTCGGGTGTGGAAAAAGTTTTCGTAGCTCAACGTGTCGCCAATAAGCTTTTCGCGACCGAGAACGCCGTAGATACGGCGATGATGGAAGCCGCCGAACTGATGGCGGACATGCTGAAGGCCCGTAAGGACCTCGGCCTGTCGGCGGTCGTCGGCGACAAGGCCAGCGCCAAGCTGGTCGAGGCCCTGGCCGCGCTGGGAGAAGCCCGCAGCGCCATGGTCGACATGCATGGCCAGCTGAACGAAGTGAAGCTGCGCATGGGCATCCGCACGAAGCTGGCGGGCGTCGAAGACAAGTCGGGCGACCTCGGTGGCACGACCGGTCACGCCGAAGGTCTTCGCACCGTCGCCTGACGGCAAAGTTGCAAGACTTTAACTTAGCAGGGCCCCTAATTTGCGTTAGGGGCCTTTCGCATGCTTGCTAGCGCCATCTCCGCCGCGATCTGGATTGCGATCGTCTCGCTGGTGGCCTTCGCATGGCTGAAGGGAAGTCGTCCCGAACGCATGGGATCCCTGGCCGTGCTGCTCGGCGCCCTGGCCGTGATGATCACTCACAAGCTGTTGCCGGAAGGCGTGCAGGCGGTCGTGCTGCTGGTCATCGACGCGGCCCTGGCCGTCGCCTTCCTGATGCTGGCCATGCGCTTCGTCAGCCAGTGGCTGGGCGTGGCGATGATCCTGCAGGCGGTGCAGTTCAGCCTGCACGCCTACTATCTCGTGGTCGAGAAGCCGCACGACTACCTCTACAGAAGCGTCAACAACATCAACACCATCGGCGTGCTGCTGGCGGTGCTGGTGGGCACGCTGCTGGCCTGGCGCCGCAACGCCCGCGCCGCAAAATAATTGCCCTGGCCGGACCATCGGTCGCGACCCGTGGAATAAAATTTCAAAATTTCGGTCTTGCCTTCCGAGCGAAAACGCGGTTTTTCGCCGGCGGGCCACGCCCCCCCAACGGGGCGCAGTCCATCTGTAAGGATGGGAGACATCGCCATGACTACCCTCGCCAAGCCGGCAATCCGTCCGGCTCGCCCCGAGTTCTCTTCCGGCCCCTGCGCCAAGCGCCCCGGCTGGTCCCCCGAAAATCTGAGGAACGCGGTCCTGGGCCGCTCGCACCGCTCCAAGCTGGGCAAGGCGCGCCTGAAGGCCGCCATCGACCAGACGCGCGACGTGCTCGAAGTGCCCGCCGACTTCCTGATCGGCATCGTCCCCGGCTCGGACACCGGCGCCGTCGAGATGGCGATGTGGTCGATGCTGGGCGCCCGCCCCGTGCAACTGATGGCCTTCGAGTCTTTCGGCAAGGACTGGGTCACGGACGTCACCAAGCAACTGAAGCTGCCCGACGTCGAGGTGCTGAGCGCCCCGTACGGCGAGCTGCCCGACACCGCCAAGGTCGATCCTGCCAAGGACCTGGTCTTCACCTGGAACGGCACGACTTCGGGCGTGCGCGTGCCCAACGCCGACTTCATCTCGGCCGACCGTGAAGGCATCACCATCTGCGACGCCACCAGCGCCGCCTTCGCCCAGGACCTGGACTGGACCAAGCTCGATGTCGTGACCTTCTCCTGGCAGAAGGCGCTGGGCGGCGAGGGCGCGCACGGGATCCTGATCCTGTCGCCGCGCGCCGTGGCCCGCCTGGAAAGCTACGTCCCGGCCTGGCCGATGCCCAAGCTGTTCCGCATGACCAAGAACGGGAAGGTCACGCTCGACCTGTTCGAGGGCGCGACGATCAACACCCCGTCGATGCTGTGCGTGGAAGACGCCCTGGACGCCCTGCAATGGGGCGCCTCGATCGGCGGCCTGCAGGCCATGCAGGGCCGCGCCGACCAGAACCTCAAGGTCCTGGCCGACTGGGTCGAGAAGACCGAGTGGGTCGACTTCCTGGCCGCCTCGCCGGAAATCCGCTCCAACACCTCGGTCTGCCTGAAGGTGGTGGACGCCCAGATCGCCGCCCTGCCGGCCGACGCCCAGGCCGACTTCGCCAAGAAGCTGGCCAACCTGCTCGAGAAGGAGGGCGCGGCCCTCGACATCGGCGGCTATCGCGACGCCCCGGCCGGCCTGCGGATCTGGTGCGGCGCGACGGTCGAGGCCTCGGATCTCGAGGCCCTGACGCCGTGGCTCGACTGGGCCTTCGCCGAGACCAAGGCGGCCACGCTCCAGGCGGCCTGAAGCCGGTGTTCGCCGATCCCCTGACGCAGCGCCTGGCCGACTTCGTCGTCGGCATCGGCATCGACGTCACGGCGGGCGAGCTGCCCGACGACACCTTCCTTCCCGGAGTGGACATCCGCTTCGGGGGGCTGGTGATCGACGAGCAGCGCCTGGCCCATCCCGGCGACATCCTGCACGAGGCCGGCCACATCGCCGTCACTGAACCGGAAGGCCGCAAGGCCGAACGGCTCGAACCCTCCGACGGCGAGGAGATGGCTGCCCTGGCGTGGTCCTGGGCCGCCCTGACCCACCTGGAGCTCGACCCCGGCGTGGTCTTCCATCCGGAAGGCTACAAGGGCGACGCCGGGTGGCTGGTCGAGACCTTCACGTCCGGGGGCGCCATCGGCGTGCCGCTGCTTCAGTTCTACGGCCTTGCCCTCGAGCCGCGCCTGGCGGCCGAGCGCGGGGTCGCTCCCTTCCCGCACATGCTGCGCTGGCTTCGCTGAGCGCGGCTTTCGAAACAAAGACACAAGCGCGGTCCGACCGCCGACAAGGAACACCTGATCATGGCTCCTCGCGTCCTCATCGCCGACAAGCTTTCCCCCGCCGCCGTCGACATCTTCAAGAACCGCGGCCTCGACTTCGACATCAAGGTCGGCCTGTCGAAGGACGAACTGATCGCCGTCATCGGCGACTATGACGGCATCGCCATCCGTTCGGGCGCCAAGCTCGACAAGGACGTGATCGCCGCCGCCGACAAGCTTCAGGTCATCGCCCGCGCGGGCATCGGCGTCGACAACGTCGACATCCCGGCCGCCACCGCCAAGGGCATCGTGGTGATGAACACCCCGTTCGGCAACTCGATCACCACGGCCGAGCACGCCATCGCCATGATGTTCGCCCTGGCGCGCCAGATCCCGGCCGCTGACGCCTCCACGCAAGCCGGCAAGTGGGAGAAGAACCGCTTCATGGGCGTGGAGCTCTACGCCAAGACCCTGGGCCTGATCGGCGCCGGCAACATCGGCGGCATCGTCGCCGACCGCGCCCTGGGCCTGAAGATGAAGGTCGTGGCCTACGACCCCTTCCTGAGCCCCGAGCGCGCCATCGAGATGGGCGTCGAGAAGGTCGAGCTGGAAGAGCTGCTGGCCCGCGCCGACGTCATCACCCTGCACACCCCGCTGACCGACAAGACCCGCAACATCCTGTCGGCCGAGAACCTGGCCAAGACCAAGAAGGGCGTGCTGATCGTCAACTGCGCCCGTGGCGGCCTGGTCGACGAAGCCGCCCTGCGCAAGCTGCTGGACGAGGGCCACGTGAGCGGCGCGGCCTTCGACGTGTTCGTCACCGAACCGGCCAAGGAAAACCCGCTGTTTGGCAGCGACAAGGTTGTGGCCACCCCGCACCTGGGCGCCTCGACCTCGGAAGCCCAGGAGAACGTGGCTCTGCAGGTCGCCGAACAGGTCAGCGACTACCTGCTGACCGGCGCCGTCACCAACGCGCTCAACAGCCCCTCGGTCAGCGCCGAGGAAGCCCCGAAGCTGAAGCCGTTCGTGGCCCTGGCCGAGAAGATCGGCGCCCTGGCCGGCCAGATGGTCGACTTCGGCATCAAGGCCATCGACATCGCCTTCGAGGGCGAGGTCTCCAACCTCAACGTCAAGCCGCTGACCTCGGCCGCCCTGGCCGGCGTGCTCAAGCCCATGCTGGCCGAGATCAACATGGTCTCGGCTCCCGCCGTGGCCAAGGAGCGCGGCGTGACCGTCTCCGAGAGCCGCCAGGAAAAGAGCCCGACCTACGACTCGCTGCTGCGCGTGACCATCACCACCGAGAAGGGCAAGCGCGCCTTCGCCGGCACGGTGATCGCCGGCGCCCCGCGCGTCATCGAGGTCAAGGGCATGGAGCTGGACGCGGGCTTCTCGCCGGCCATGCTCTACATCAACAACCTCGACAAGCCGGGCTTCATCGGCGCCCTGGGCATGCTGCTGGGCGAAGCGGGCGTCAACATCGCCACCTTCAACCTCGGCCGCGTCTCGGCCGATGAAGACGCCATCGCCCTGGTCGGCGTCGACCAGGCCCCGAGCGAAGAGCTGCTGGCCAAGATCCAGGCCCTGCCGCACGTGAAGGAAGCCCGCGCGCTGACCTTCTAAGGGTGAAATGGCGGCGGATGGGGAAGCCCTGTCCGCCGTTCCTTTCTCTTCCAGCCTCTCTTCTGCCTTCCTGGGCCCTGTGCCCAGGATCCATCGTTCAGCCGCCCAGGCCTCGACAGGTCGGCTGGGGTCTGAGCGGCCTTGGGCATGGGCCCTCGCCACGAGGGCGAGGGAAGCGGTGAGGGGGACGGCTTCTTGTCCCGTCTCCCCCGCAAATGCAGATCCCGTGCAGTGCGCGACAAGAATGGCCGCCAACCATCCGCCGCCATTTTCACGCCCCAGGTGAGCGGTTAGGGCAGGGGCTCGCCTCGTCCAGGAGCCCGAATGTCCCGCAGCTTCAAGCGCAAGATCAACTGGCTGGCCTTCGCCGTGTTCGCGGCGGCCGCCGCCTATGCGTTCTGGAAGGCGATCACGCCGGGCGACGACAGCGTCGGCCTGATCCCGTGGGACAAGGCCAAGCACTTCATCGTCTTCTACGTCCTGGCCGTGCTGGGTTGTCTGGCCTTGCCCAAGAGCCGGCTGTGGCGGATCGGCCTGGTGCTGGTGGCGTTCGGCGGGCTGATCGAGATCGTGCAGCACTTCACGGGGCGCGACATGTCGTGGGGCGACCTCGTGGCCGACTTCTGCGGCGTGACGGCGGCCTATGCCTACAGCCTGGTCGGCGCGATCCGGCGCAAGCTGCCCGCCGGCTGAGCTTGACCGTCGTTACGGCAGAGATCACGACTGCGGCGTGAAACCGTTTCCGCCGCTCAAGACCGATTCCGACGACATGCTGCACCTGGACGCCCTGCGGGCGCTGGGGGCGGTGCTGATCGTCGTCTTCCACTTCAACCGGTTCATCAATATCGACGGCCGCTGGCAGGCGGTGGACGACACGGTCAAGAGCTTCAGCCTGCTCGTCGACCTGTTCTTCGTGATCTCCGGCTACGTGATCAGCGCCGTCTATACGGGCCGGATCCGTACGCTCTCGGACTTCCGATGGTTCCTGCAGAAGCGGGTGGCGCGGCTGATGCCGCTGCACTGGCTGACGCTGGCGGTATTCATCATCATCGCCATCGCCGGGGTCATGGGCCTGGTCAACGACCGCGACCCCAGCCGTTACGATCCCGCCTGCGTCGTGCCCAACCTCCTGAACCTGCAGGCGTTCGGCATCTGCCGGGCCCAGACCTTCAACTTCGTCAGCTGGTCGATCAGCGCCGAGTGGGCGATGTATTTGGCTCTGCCTCTGCTCTTCTGGCTGGCGATGCGGGGAACGGCCTGGCTGACCCTGGTCACCGCCGCGATCCTGGCGGCCCTGTTCGCGATCCCGTCCGAGCAGCCCTTCCACATGTGGACCGCCGACTTCGGCGTCGCCCGGGCCGCGCCCGGCTTCCTGGTCGGCATGATCGCCTACAAGGTCCGCGGGCCGCTGGGCCGCCTGCCGGGTGCGCGCTGGTGGTTCTTCGCCTCGTGCGTCGCCTTCATCGCCGGCTGCGCCGTGCAGATGGAACGCGGCCTGCTCTTGTTCGTCTGCTACGCCGTCGGCCTGCTGGGCGTGGCGGCCGACAACGCGCCGGCCAAGCCCGGCCCGGTGGTGCGCTGGCTGGCGCCCTGGGGGCAGCTCTCCTACTCGATCTACATGCTCCACCCGATCGCCCTGAAGATCGCCCTGAACTGGGTGGGCCTGGGCATGCTGCACCTGACCGGCGACGTCATGCGCCTGTGGTGTCTCTTCTGGGGCCTGGTGCTGATCCCGGTGAGCTACGCGTCGCTGATGTATTTCGAGAAGCCGGCGCGCGATGCGATCGCGGGGTGGGGGAAAGCCAAGCGCTGAGCCTGACGTCGTGCCGGCACGCCGTCTTCAGTTCCTAACCCCTCATCCGGCGCTTCGCGCCACCTTCTCCCTATGGGAGAAGGGGTCTCGACACGTGATCCACGAACGCTGGCAGTTCGCTGATCGAGGCCAGCTCCACATAGCGATCGTGCCCGACCGGCGCCTCGGCCGCCTCGTGGGCCCAGACCAGCGGGTAGGGGATGAGCGCGCCCCAGGCGCCGGCCTCCAGCGCCGGCAGGATGTCGGACCGCATCGAGTTGCCGGCCATCAGGCCCTGCTCGGCGCCGGTGCCGTAGCGTTCGAACACCCGGCGATAGGTGCCAGCATCCTTCTCCGAGACGATCTCGACGGCGGCGAACAGGTCGCCCAAGCCAGAGGCGGCCAGCTTCTGCTCCTGGTGCAGCAGATCACCCTTGGTGATCAGGATCAGGCGATAGCGCTTGGAGAGCTCGGCCAGGGCCCGCTCGACGCCCGGCAGGGGCTCGACTGGCTCGGTCAGCATCTCGCGGCCCACGGCCAGGATCTCGCGGATGACGCGGGTGGAGACCGCGCCGTCCGTCAGGTCCAGCGCGGTCTCGATCATCGACAGGGTGAAGCCCTTGGCTCCGTAGCCGTAGACCCTCAGGTTCCGCTTCTCGGCGGCGGCCAGCTGGCTGTTGATCCGTTCCTCGTCGCCGAAGTCGGCCAGCAGCTGGACGAACCGCTGGTGGGTCAGGCGGAACAGGCTCTCGCAGTGCCAGAGGGTGTCGTCGGCGTCGACGCCGACCGTGGTGATGAGGCTCATCCCGTCCGTCTACATCAGCGCAGGGTGCGCTTGTAGAGGTCCAGGAGGTTGGTCCAGGTCTGTTCGGCGGCGGCCTCGTTGTAGACTTGGCTGCCCTTGACCGTCCAACCGTGGGCGGCGCCCTCGAAGACCTCGACCTTGGCCGGGCGCTTGGCCTGCGCGAAGGCCGCCTTCAGCTTGTCCTTCACGTCGGGTTCCTTCTTGTCGTCGTTGTCGGCGACCTCGATCAGGTACTCGGCGTGGGTCTTGGGGATCAGCAGGTGCGGGCTGGTCGGCTCGGCCGTGACCAGGCCCCCGCCGTGGAAGCTGGCGACGGCGGCGATGCGGCCCGGCGCGGCGGCGGCGGTGCGGAACGACAGCGGCCCGCCCATGCAGTAGCCCTGCACGCCGATCTTGCGGCCCTTGTCGGTTTCCTTCTGGGCGTCGAGGAAGGCCACATAGGCCAGGGCGTCGCGGTCGGTGCCCTCGGGCGTGACCGTGGCCCGCAGCGGCGTGATCTTGGCGCGGTCTTCCGGGTTGGCGAAGTTGAAGGTCCCGTCGATCACCGGCGCTTTCTTCACGCGATAATAGAGGTTGGGGACCAGCACCACGTAGCCGGCGGCGGCCAGGCGGCGGCCCATGTCGCGGAAGACGGGTCGCAGGCTCATGACGTCGGGCCAGATCAGCACGGCGGGCCATTTGCCCTTGCCGGCCGGCTTGAACAGGGCCGCGTCGGCCTCGCCGTCGGGCGTCTTGATGACGACGTCGGTCTCGACGACCTTGTCGTCGGCATGGGCGGCGGTGGCGGCCAGCCCGCCGACGGCGGCGGTCATCAGGCCGAAGGCGCGGCGCGAGACGCGGGGGTCATGAACCAGGCCAGGGTGGATGTCGTCGTCGCACATCGCGCGGGCTCCTTGCTGAACAGAGGCGCCCGCACGGTGCACGACCTGACGCCGAAGGCAATCGGCGGCTCGCGATAAGGTTCAGAAGCTGAGGACGACGAAGACCACGCCGCTGACCACCACGCCCAGGCTCAGCATCATGCCGAGCGCCTGGCCGGCCCGGGACTGACCCGGAAGGCGCGCCCAGGCGATCTTCGGCGCGCGCTTCTGGGCGGCTCGATCGTGGACGGCGGCGGTCATGATTCCATCTCCTCGTTTAAGCCCAAGCTTGTGGGGCCTGACGAGTTAACGACCATGAACGGCCGGCGGATGCAGGCGTGCGACCGATTGATCCAGGGTGCGCCTAAAGGGTCACACTCCAGCCGTCACGACCGCTGCCCGGGGCGACCGGAGGCGGGGGGCTGGCGCAGGCCGTATGGGCCTTGGTGACCCGCCGCAGCGAGGCGGGAAAGCGGTGCAGCTTGCTGTCGGGGCGGATCGGCCGCGCCACCAGGTCGCCCTCGCAATTGGGGCAGACGCCCTGGAATCGATTGTCGGCGCAGTCGACGCAGAAAGTGCATTCGAAGGTGCAGATGCGGGCCTCACCGCTGTGGGGCGGCAGGTCGCGGTCGCAGCACTCGCAATTGGGGCGCAGTTCGAGCAAGGGCCGTCCTCCCGTGTTCTTATGCGTTGAAGCCCCGCACCATAAGGGCTTGAGGGCCGCCGGCGCGAGGGGGTGCGTTCGCAGATCACGGGATTGTGGCGGCCGCCTTGAAAACCCGTGATCCGAGGGGTTGACCCCCCCGCCCGCGCCCCCTAAACACCCCGCCGTTTGCGCGGCGGGCGGGGTTCTCCCTGGCCCGCCTTTTTGCAACAATAACCACGCGTTCTGGAGGCGCTTCTCGAGATGTCCCAAGACCTTCTCCCCGGCGTCACCGGCGTTCTCGTCCTGGCCGACGGCACGGTGCTGCAAGGCGTCGGCTGCGGCGCGGTCGGCGACGCGGTCGGCGAGGTGTGCTTCAACACCGCCATGACCGGTTACCAGGAAATCCTGACCGACCCGTCCTACATGGCCCAGATCGTGGCCTTCACCTTCCCGCACGTCGGCAATGTCGGCACCAACAGTGAAGACGTCGAGCAGGTCACCGGCGTGGCCGAGACGGCCGCCCGCGGCGCGATCTTCCGCGACGTCCCGACCGATCCGGCCAACTGGCGCGCCAACAGCGACTTCGACGGCTGGATGCAGCGTCGCGGCGTCGTGGGCCTGGCCGGCGTCGACACCCGCGCCCTGACCCGCAAGATCCGCGAGACCGGCATGCCGCACGGCGTCATCGCCCATGCGCCGGACGGCAAGTTCGACCTCGACGCCCTGAAGGCCAAGGCCCGCGACTGGTCGGGCGTTGTCGGCCTGGATCTGGCCAAGGACGCCTCGACCACCCAGACCTTCACCTGGGACGAGGGCCTGTGGTCGTGGCCGGCCGGCTACGCCAAGCTCGAGACCCCCAAGTACGAAGTGGTGGTCATCGACTACGGCGTGAAGCGCAACATCCTGCGCGCCCTGGCTCACGTGGGCGCCCGCGCCACCGTCGTTCCGGCCAGCACCTCGGCCGAGGATATCCTGGCCCGCAACCCCGACGGCGTGCTGCTGTCGAACGGTCCGGGCGACCCGGCCGCGACCGGTGAGTACGCCGTGCCGGAGATCAAGAAGCTGGTCGCCAGCGGCAAGCCGGTGTTCGGCATCTGCCTTGGCCACCAGATGCTGGCCCTGGCTCTTGGCGCCAAGACCGTGAAGATGGAACAGGGCCACCACGGCGCCAACCACCCGGTCAAGGACCTGACCACCGGCAAGGTCGAGATCGTGTCGATGAACCACGGCTTCACCGTGGACAGCGAAAGCCTGCCCGAGCCGGTGCAGGAGACCCACGTCTCGCTGTTCGACGGCACCAACGCCGGCATCGCCCTGAAGGACAAGCCGGTGTTCAGTGTCCAGCACCACCCGGAAGCCTCGCCCGGCCCGACCGACAGCCTCTACATCTTCGAGCGCTTCGCCGGCCTGATGGACAAGTCGAAGTAACAGGGCGAAGTAAGACGAAATGCCCCGCTGAGAAGCGGGGCGTTTTTCGTTCCGGGTCCTGTCACGAAACCATCGCCCAGGGTTCACGCACCGCTTTAGCGACCCATGTTAGCGTTTCCGCCGTTCCCCCAATCTCGCGAGGACGGCATGACGGCCTATGAACGCATCGGCGGCGAGGCCGCCGCCCAGTCGGTGATCGACGACTTCTTCCAGCGCGCCCAGGGCGATGCGCGCCTTGCGGGCCTGTTCGGCGGCGAGATCCCGCCCGGCGCCCGCGCCGTGGTGGCCGGCGCCCTCGACCCCGAGGCCGGCGAGGCCCGTGGCGACCTTGAACTGGCCCAGGTGTGGTTCGGCGCCAACGCGCTGGAGGACGACGAGCTCGACCTGATTATCGGCCACCTGGCGGCCGCCCTCGAAGCCGCCGGCGTCGACGACGAGATCACCGCCGACGTCGCCGACCAGATCGAACTCCTCCGCGACCTGGCCCTGGGCCCGGACGAGGAAGACTACGACGACGAGGATGAAGACGAAGAGGGCGAAGTGGCGGCCTGAATTTCACCTTCTCCCATAGGGAGAAGGAGGGGCCCGCGCCGAAGGCGTGGGAGGATGAGGGGTTACGAGGTCGGCCGGCGTGCCGGCGCGATCCAGGGCGATGCGGTGAGGGTGCAACCCCTCACCCTCCAATGCTGCGCATGGGCCCCTCCCTCTCCCTATTGGGAGAGGTCACTTGTTGTGCGGCCTCCCCCTACGTCCCGAACTGCGTGAACGGCACCTTGTTGAACAGCTCCCGCTCGGCCCCGCGCGGATCGTCCTGCATGCGGGTGGTTTCGTCGAACACCAGGGTCTGGCGGCGGGGCAGGGTGTAGGGCTCCCACCTGGGAACGGCCGCGCAGTTGGGATCGCCGGTGCGGGCGAAGGCGACGAAGGCGTCCATCATGGTGCTGGACATCGCCTGGCTGCGGGCGTCGGTTCCGACGATCGCGCCCTTGGCGTCCAGCGTGCCGAACACCAGGCAGATGTCCAGCGTGTGGGGCGCGCCCCAGATCCCGCCGTCCTTGGGCGACTTCCAATCCAGCTGGTAGACCCATGCGGGCGCGCGGGTCGGGGCGCGGGCCTCGGCCTGCAGGATCGCCGCCTTCCACGAGCGCCCGGCCGTCGAGGCGGCGAAATAGACGTCCGACGGCGAATAGTGCGGGTACAGCCTGCGATAGGCCGCCACCACCGTGGCCGGGTCGATGTCGATGCGGGCGTTGAACTGGCCGGGCAGCTTCTCGACCACCTGGTCCCAGGTCATGTCGAACACCTTGGGATCGGAGCCGACGAAGCCGCGCGTTTCGTCGTGGGTGTTGCCGCAGATCAGCGGCACGTCCAGGCCCAGGGGCGAGGCGTCGGGGAAGAACGGGTGGCGGGTCAGCGATCGCTCGTCCAGCACGGGGCCCATATAGACCCCGCCCGAGCCGGCCACAGGGTCGATGGCCTTGAGGCCGTTCAGCAGCTGGTCGGCGGGCAGGGCGCGCAGGGCCGCCAGGTTGCTGATCCCCAGCTTGTCGAGGAACAGCTTGGCGCGCTTGGTGGCGTTGAACGGCCCGCCGGCGGTGACCTGCTGGCCGCTCATGGTGGCGGCGCGGTGGAAGAGGCCCTTGGCGCTGGGCATGGCCAGCAGGGTGGCGATCTTGGCGCCGCCGCCCGACTGGCCAAACAGCATGACCCGGTCGGGATCGCCGCCGAAGGCCTCGATGTTGTCGCGCACCCATTGCAGGGCCAGGACGAGGTCCAGCTGGCCGACATTGCCGCTGTCGGCGACGCTGGGGTCGTCGAACAGGCGGGCGAGATAGAGATAGCCGAAGGCGTTCAGGCGGTGGTTGACGGTGACCACCACGACGTCGCCGCGCTTGGCCAGGCGGGTCCCGTCGTACCAGGGGCTGCCCCCCGACCCGCCGTTGTAGGCGCCGCCGTGGATGTAGAACATCACCGGCCGCTTGCCGCCGTCGGCCAGGCCGGACTTGCCGGCTTTCGCGGGCGTCCAGACGTTAAGGAACAGGCAGTCTTCCGACAGCGTCTCGCCTTCCTCGCCCTTGCCGGTCTGCATCGAGGCCGCGCCATAGGCCAGGGCGTCGGCGACGCCGGTCCAGGCCTGGGGCTTGCGGGGCGGGGCGAAGCGACCTTCGCCGCCGGTGTCGGCTCCATAGCGCAGGCCCTTGAACACATGGACGCCGTCGGCGGTGGTCGCGCCGCGCACCTTGCCGGCGGCGGTGGTCACGATCGGCGAGCGGGCGGGGCCGGGGGGCCTGGCGGCTTGGGCGGGCAGGGCGCTGGCGGCGGCGGCCGCGCCGGCGGCCAGCAGCAGGCTGCGACGATCCATGGGGTCTTCCTCCGGCGCTTCTGACGAGCTTGCGCCATGGCTAGCACGAACCATGACACCGGTGACAATCCATTTTGCATAAGGAGATCCTCCCCCTGAAGGGGGAGGTGGCCCGAAGGGCCGGAGGGGGAGGCGCCTGATGAGGTCAGAGGGCCTGTAACCACTTCCCCCTCAGTCGCTCCGCGACAGCTCCCCCTTCAGGGGGAGCATCCGGTGGATCACCACATCGACGCGGCCGCCCGCGCGGGCCAGGTCTCGTCATAGGTCGGTCCGCCGACCTCTCCAGCGGTGATCGCCGCCAGCATGGCGCCGGCGTTGGGCAGGCTCTTGGGATCGACGTGGGCTTCGGCATTCCATAGCCCGGCCCGCATCACCGCCCGGGCGCATTGGAAATAGCACTCCTCGATGGTGACGATCAGCGCGGTGCGCGGCGCCTTGCCGTCGACCGCCAGCCCCGCCAGCAGGTCCGCATCGACGCTGATCACCGCGCGGCCGTTGACCCGGAAGGTGGTTCCCGAGCCAGGGATCAGGAACAGCAGCGCCACGCGCGGGTCGCGGACGATGTTGCGCAGGCTGTCGATGCGGTTGTTGCCGCGCCGGTCTGGCAGGATCAGCGTGCGGTCGTCGGCGATGGCGACCAGGCCGTGGGCGTCGCCGCGCGGGCTGCAATCCAGGCCTTCGGGACCGACCGTGGCCAGGGCCAGGAAGGGCGAGGCCTCGACCAGCCGGCGATAGTCGGGGGTCAGCCGATCGCTGACCTTGGCGGTGGAGGCCGCGACCGGCGTCGGGCTGTAGATCGCTTCCAGCGCTTCGAGGGTGTCGATGATCGCCATGCGTCGTCTCCCGTTCGCCGGGAGCCTAGCAGGGGCGTGCGGCGCCTGTCAGGCCCGGCGGTCCAGGGCCTGCTGGCAGGCCTCGGCCAGGCGGCGCGGCGAGATCGGCTTGTCGACGATGGTGCGGCGGGCGTCGGCCAGCTGGTTGGCGTTGCCGGTGACGAACACCGTCGGGATGCGTCCCAACTTGGCCTCGATGGCCTCGACCGCCTCCAGCCCCGTGCCGCCGATGATGCGGAAGTCGGCGGTGATCAGGTCGGGCGCGCGGGCCAGGGCGCAGATCAGCGCTTCCTGCGGACTGTCGGCGATGTCGAAGCTTGAATAGCCCTGAGCGGCCAGGAGGGCCTCGACCTCGAGCGCGATGAGGATCTCGTCCTCGATGATGAGCGCGTGGCCTTGGGACCGTTTCACTGCACTTAACGCCAATCCGCTGTCGTCCCTTACAAGACTACAACCCGAACTTTCAGTCCTCGCCAATCGATTTTCCGTGTTGGCCATCAGAAATGTGTTGCTGCACGCACGGACGGTCACGCCGCCGTGATGGCGCCGCCCGCCCCGCGAGAGCGCCGAGGGGCTGTTTCCCTCCCTGGCCGAAAGCCTTTATGCAGTGGGAAAAACAAGACGAACAGGAGCGCCCCGTACCCATGACCCACCCGCTGGTCCTCACCGAGAAACGCGGCCATGTCGCCATCCTCACCCTCAATCGCCCCGAGGCGATGAACGCCCTGGGCGCGCCCGGCGACGGCGACCAGGTCGCGGCCGCCTGCGAGGCGATCAACGACGACCAGGATATCCGCTGCGTGATCCTGACCGGGGCCGGCAAGGCCTTCTCGGCGGGCGGCGACGTCAAGGCGATGAAGGCCCGCGAGGGCGCTTTCGGCGGCAACGGCGTGGCCGTGCGCGACGGCTACCGCAAGAACATCCACCGCATCGTGCGGGCCATCTACGGCCTGGAGGTCCCGTCGATCGCGGCCGTGAACGGCGCGGCGATCGGCCTGGGCTGCGACGTGGCCTGCATGACCGACATCCGCATCGCCGCCGATACGGCGAAGTTCGGCGTGACCTTCCTCAAGCTCGGCCTGATCCCCGGCGACGGCGGCGCCTGGCTGATGCCGCGCACCGTGGGCATGAGCCGCGCGGCCGAACTGCTGTTCACCGGCGACGTCATCGACGCGGCCAAGGCGGCCGAGTGGGGCCTGATCAGCCGCGCCGTGCCCGCGGCCGACCTGATGGGCGAGGCCCTGGCGCTGGCCGAACGGATCGCCCAGCAGCCGCCTCACGCCTTGCGCATGGCCAAGAGTCTGCTCAAGCACGGCCAGACGGCGAGCTATGACACCCTGATGGAGATGAGCGCCGCCGCTCAGGCCATCGCCCACCACACCGAGGATCACATGGAAGGCGTCGACGCCATTCTCGAAAAGCGCCAGCCCACGTTCCGGGGCGCCTGAGGCATGGGCAAGGAAGCGCGCGCCTGGGGCCAGCTCAGCGACGGCGAAAGCGACGGCAAGCTCCTGTGGGAGCCGCCCAAGCTGATCTTCCGCGGGGCCGTGCGCGGCATCTACCAGGGTCATGCCCTGCGGGATATCCGCGCCGAGGGCAACGACATCGTCCTGTCCGACGGCACGCGCTTCACCCTCGATCCCGGCCAGGCCGACAAGTGGGTGCACGCCATCCTCAATCCGCCCACGCGGCTGGACAAGCTGGGCGTCAAGCCGGGCATGAGCGTGGTGGTCGACGGCGTCGACGACGAGGACTTCCTCGAAGAGCTCTCGACCCGCGTCGAGGCCCTGGTCGGCGCCGGCGAGGACTTCGAGGGCGTGGACCTGCTGTTCCTGGCCGCCGACGACCTGGGGCAGTTGGACCGGCTGGAGGACCTGCAAGGGGTGCTGGCCGAGAAGGGCGCCATCTGGGTCGTCTCGCAGAAGGGCAAGACCGCGCCGCTGAAGGATGTCGACGTGCTGGCCGCCGCGCGCGGGGTCGGCCTCTCCGACACCAAGGTCTGCGCCTTCTCCAAGACACACACGGCTCTGCGGTTCGTGCGGCGCAAGGGCTGAGGATTGGGCGCCGTCTTCCAGTCTTCCCGTCATTCCCGCCCTTGTGGCGGGAACCCCTCTGTCAACCGCAAGGGTGGGAGGGGCGGCGTGCCAGGCACGCCGCTGGCCTCGCAATTGCGAGCGGAACCAGCGGTTCCCGCCATAAGGACGGGAATGACGGGAGAAGAGAGGGTGGCGGGGCGAGGCGTTCGGCGGTTTGGCCGGCGGTCCTGCGAACGGACGCCGTCAGACGGAGCGGGATCATGATCGTTGGGCGTCGCGCCGGCCTTTTCGAAATCGCCTTCGCCCTGCGCGGCTCGATCCTGCCCAGCATCGCCGGGCGGCTGGCGGTGCTGTTGCTGGTGTCGCTCGGCGCGGTGCTGACGGCCCAGCGCTATCCGGCGGCGCTGGAGCGGCTGAGCGCCTTGCCCTTCACGCTGATCGGCCTGTCCCTGTCGATCTTCATGAGCTTTCGGAACAACGCCTGCTACGACCGCTGGTGGGAGGCGCGAAAGCTCTGGGGCGGCCTGATCATCGCCGCGCGCAGCTTCGCGCGGCAGACGCAAGGGCTGTCACCCGAGGCGCGCGAGCCGCTGCTGCTGGGCCTGGCGGGCTTCGCCTGCGGGCTGGCGGCGCGCCTGCGGGGCCAGGACGAGCGGGCGGCGATCACGCGCTGGCGCGAGGTTCCGAACCTGGCGGCCGCGCCCAACCCGACCGACGCGGTGCTGGCCGCCGTCGGCGCCGACTGCGCCCGGCTGGAAGGGCAGGGCGCCGTGACCGCGATCCACCTGTCGGTGCTGGAGGCCCGGCTGACCGAGCTCAGTCACGTCCAGGCCGCGTGCGAGCGGATCAAGGCCACGCCGTCGCCCTTCTCCTATTCTCTGATGCTGCACCGCACGGCGCACGTCTTCTGCCTGCTGCTGCCGTTCGCCCTGGCCCACGCGCTGGGCTGGTGGACGCCGGCCCTGGTGCTTTTGATCGGCTACACCTTCTTCGGCCTCGACGCCCTGGGCGATCAGTTGGAGGACCCGTTCGGCCTGGAGGACAACGACCTGCCGCTGGACGCGATGGTCCGCACGATCGAGCGCGACCTGCTGTTCTCGCTGGGACGTGAGGACCTGCCGCCGGTGATCGAGGCCAAGGGGTACCGGCTGACGTAGAAAATCCTTCTCCCCTTGCGGGAGAAGGTGGCGACGAAGTCGACGGATGAGGGGTCTCTCAGAACCCGGAAATCTCGCCTAGTCGTTCGATCGTCGCGGCGGACAGGGCTTTTGACCCCTCACCCGACCCGCTGCGCGGGCCACCCTCTCCCGCAAGGGGAGAGGGCTTTGGGCCTAGAACCGCTGCTTGCAGCCCTGCTTCTGGTGCACGCCTCGCAGGAAGCCGCGACGGGCCAGGCCGGCGTCGCCCAGGGCCTCCAGGTGGCGGTCGGCCGGGGCCGCGCCCGAGATCTCGCGCACCAGGCTGCGGAACGGGATGATCGAGTTGACGATCGCCTTGCCGCCGGCCTCGGCCAGCTTGCCGGTGCGGTTTTCCGTGTATTCGTTGCCGGTCTGGTAGTCGGGGCCCAGCACGTCGTTCAGGCGCTGGATCTCGGCCACGAGCTTGGCGCAGGTCTTCAGGCCCTTGAGGCTGTAGGGATCGGCCAGGGCCTCTTCCAGCACCGGCGGGATCTTCTTCTTCGACAGGCCGACGTCGCGGGCCGGCTGCGTGCCGATCTCCATGGACTTCTCGCGCCAGCCGTCAGGCCGGCCGTCGCCGTCCGAGTCCTTGGCGGGGGGCGGAGGCGGCTTGCTGGCCGTGGCCGACTGGGCCGGCTTGGCGGGATAGGCCGGCTGGGCCGTGGCGCAGCCCGTGGCCAGGGACGCCGCCGCGCCCAGGATCGCAATCTTCGTCAGAACCGCCCGCATGACACCCCGCTCCACTGCTTCGCGCCCATCATAGGGTGATGAACGCCGATCAGGAACGGCAAGCTGGACCTTGGGTTCCATGACCCGTCCGTCATTCGTCACATTGATTTACATTGCTGTAAATTGTACCGGTGGTTGTGCGAAAACAAACCAATTGCTGGGGAGGCAATGACGTCCTGGATCTCGCGTTTTCTCGCGCTCGTCCTGATGGCGGGAGCGTTCGTCGCCACCGGCGCCCAAGCCCAGGTGATCACGCCCAATCCGACCACCTTCACGGTCGCCGGCGTAATGAACTTCGAAGCCTGGCCGTCCTGCAACTTCACCATGACCTTCGACGTACCGGCGGGCGGCGCCTCGGCCACCGTCACCAGCGCCGCCGTAACGGGCGGCGCCGGCTGCGAGCAGCGAAGCTTCACGGGCCTGCCGTGGACCGTGCGGGTCGGACCGCAGGCGCTGCACATCGACAATTTCGAGATGCTGTTCGGTCCCGCCTATCCGACCGGCAAGCAGACCCTGGACGTCTACTGGTCGAACTATCCGGGCTATCCGAGCTCGGGTTTCTTCTCCGCCAGCATCGGCCTCTCCTCGACGATGGGCTTCATGGAGGTCACCTCGGGTCAGACGATCGCCATCAACTGACGCGCGGGGCGGCGGCTCTCAGGCCGCCGCCTTGGCCCGCTTGCGCCAGAACCGCATGACGCCGTCGTCGAGCTTGCCCAGGCGCAGGGCCGCCAGGTCCAGCGCGTAGTTCTGGTGCACCTTCCAGGGCGCCTTGGTTCCCTGCTTGGGGAACTTGTCCATGGCCCGCTGCACGTAGCCCGACGAGAAGTCGAGCCAGGGCGTGGCGGCCATGTCCGGCTGGTCCAGGTGGGGGACGCAGATGTCCATGGCCGCCTTGTCCATGTGGTTGAGCAGCCGGCAGACATATTCGCTGGTCAGGTCGGCCTTCAGCGTCCACGAGGCGTTGGTGTAGCCGAAGGCCGAGGCCAGGTTCGGCACGTCGCTGAACATCATGCCCTTGTAGCTGAAGCCCTTGGCCAGATCGACGGAGCGGCCGTCGACCACCACCTCCATGCCGCTCAGGAGCTGCATCCGCAGGCCGGTGGCGGTGACGACGATGTCGGCCTCCAGCGTCTTGCCCGATTTCAGCTCAAGGCCGTCCTCGGTGAAGCTGTCGATGTGGTCGGTGACCACCGAGGCCGAGCCGTTCCGGATCGAGTCGAAGAGGTCGGCGTCCGGCACCAGGCACAGCCGCTGGTCCCAGGGATTGTAGCGCGGCGTGAAATGGGTCTCGACGTCGTAGTCCTTGGGCAACTGGTCGCGCACCAGGCTTATCAATCGTTCCTTGGTCTTCTCCGGCTTCTTTCGGGCCAGGTTGAAGAACAGCATGGTGATCAGCACGTTCTTCCAGCGCGTGATCCCGTAGGCGGTCATGGCCGGGAGACGTCTGCGCATCCAGTTGGCCAGGCCGTCTTCCGCCGGGCGCGAGACCACGTAGGTCGGCGAGCGCTGCAGCATGGTGACGTGGGCGGCGGTCCTGGCCATCTCCGGCACGATGGTCACCGCCGTCGCGCCGCTGCCGATCACCACGACCTTCTTGCCGGCGTAGTCGAGGTTTTCGGGCCAGTGCTGCGGGTGGACGATGGTCCCCTTGAAGCGCTCGGTCCCCTCGAAGTCGGGGGTGTAGCCGGCGTCGTAGGCGTAGTAGCCGGCGCACATGTAGAGGAAGCCGCAGGCGATCTCGACCGTCTCTCCGGTGTCGACCCGCTCGGCCTGAACGGTCCAGCTGGCGGTCTCGCTGCTCCACTCGGCGCGGCGCACCTTGTGGCGGAAGCGGATGTGCTCGTCGACGCCGGCCTCGGTCGCGGTCTCGCGCACGTAGTTCAGGATCGACGGGCCGTCGGCGATGGCTTTCGCCTGCCGCCACGGCTTGAAGGCGTAGCCCAGGGTGTACATGTCGCTGTCGGAGCGGATCCCCGGATAGCGGAACAGGTCCCAGGTGCCGCCGATGGCGTCGCGCGCCTCGAGAATGGCGTAGGTCTTGCCCGGGCAGCGCCGCGTCAGGTGATGGGCCGCGCCGACGCCCGACAGGCCCGCCCCGACGATCAGGACGTCGAAATATTCCGTGCTCATGGCCGTCTCCGTCCCCGTGGTCCGGTGAGCCCGGATCCTGTTTTAAGTGAACGATGTTCACCAGCAAACGACCGTTTGGACCCGACGTCAATTGCGGCGCGTGCGATGGCGTCGGTTTTCATTGCGCATGGTCCTCGTGCCCGCGTATGCGGAGGGCCATGTCCCTACGCGACTTCGGCCTGTTGGTGCTGATCTGCCTGATCTGGGCCAGCAACAACATCGTCTCCAAGATCGTGGTCGCCCACTGGGGCGTGCCGCCGCTGTTCTACGCGGCGGTGCGTTTCGCGCTGGTCGCGGCGGTGACCCTGCCGTGGCTGCTGCCCGCGCCCCGGCCGACCTGGCGGATGCTGGTGGTCGGCGTGCTGATGGGGGCGGGGGGCTTTGCTCTGCTGTTCATGGGCTTCAAGACCGCCTCGCCCTCGGCCGCGGCGGTGGTGGTGCAGGCGGGCGTGCCCTTCACCACCCTGCTGTCGGTGCTGATGCTGGGCGAGAAGATCCACTGGCGGCGCGGCGTCGGCATAGCGCTGACCCTGGCCGGCGCGCTGATCGTGATCTGGAACCCGCACGGCTTTTCGCTGTCGGTCGGCCTGTGGCTGGTGGTGGCCTCGGCCCTGGCCGGTTCGCTGGGCGCGGTGATGATGAAGCAGATCCAGCGCGTGAAGCCCTTGCAGTTGCAGGCCTGGGTGGGCTTCACCTCGGTGTGGCTGCTGGCGGCGGCCAGTTTCGCCCTGGAGCCCGGCGCCAGCGACAAGGCTTTCGAGGCCGGCTGGCCCTTCGTGGCGGCGGTGGCCTATTCGGCGCTGGTGGTGTCGGTGATCGCCCACACCGGCTATTACGGCCTGATCCAGCGCTACGAGGCCAACCTGATCGCTCCGCTCACCCTGATGACGCCGCTGATGACCATCGGTCTTGGCGTGGCCATCACCCATGACCATTTCGACCTGCGCATGGGCCTGGGCGCGGCCCTGGCCCTGGCCGGCGTGCTGATCGTGGCCCTGCGCCGCAACCAGGTGACGCCGCTTCTGATGTTTCTCAAGGACCGCTCGCAATGACCATCGTCGAGGCCCCGTCGCCGAACTTCGACGCCCGCAAGGCCGTGCCCGACACCGTCGTGCTGCACTACACCGGCATGGAGAGCGGCGAGGCGGCTCTCGAGCGCCTGCGTGATCCCGAGGCCAAGGTCAGCGCCCACTACCTGGTCGAGGAGGATGGCCGGGTGTTCCGCCTGGTGGCCGAGGAACGGCGGGCCTGGCACGCCGGCGCGGCCTTCTGGAAGGGCGTGCGCGACATCAACTCGTCCTCGATCGGCATCGAGATCGTCAATCCGGGCCACGAGTTCGGCTATCGCGCCTTTCCCGACGCCCAGATCGCCTCGGTGATCAACCTCCTGGCCGACATCCGCTCGCGCTGGACCATCGACGACGACCGCATCATCGGCCACTCCGATGTGGCGCCGGCCCGCAAGATCGATCCGGGCGAGCTGTTCCCCTGGAAGCGCCTGGCGGAAAGCGGCCACGGCCTGTGGGTCGAGCCGCCGTCTTCGCCCGGCGCGCCGCTGGGCCGGGGCGAGGAGGGGACCGGCGTCTTCGCGTTGCAGGCCGGCCTGACCCGCCTGGGCTTCGACTGCGCCCCCTCGGGCCAGTACGACGAGTGGACCGAGACCGTGGTCGCCGCCTTCCAGCGCCACTGGCTGCAAAGCCGCTTCGACGGCGTCGCCGACGGCGAAACCCGCGCGCGCCTGGTGGGCTTGCTGCGGGCGGCGGCCGGCGCCTGATGCACCCGGCCGGGGCTTTCCACGTCGAGGACCGCGCGCGGCTGCTCGCCTTCCTCGCCGAGCATTCGTTCGTGACGCTGTGCGCCAGCGTTGGCGGCCGGCCCTTCGTGGCCCAGGCGCCGGTCGTGGTGCGCGACCTCGGCGACGACGGCCTTTTCCTCGACTTCCACCTGTCGCGGATGAACGCCGTGGCCGGGGCGGTGGTGACGGGCTTCTCCGCCGTCGCCCTGGCGAGCGGTCCGCACGCCTATGTCAGTCCCGACTGGTACGGGACCGACGACCAGGTCCCGACCTGGAACTACGTCGGCGTCGAGGTCGAGGGCTTCGTGACGCCGCTGTCCGAAGCCGAAACGATCCAGCTGCTCGACGACCTGTCGGCCCAGGAAGAAGCGCGCCTCGCGCCCAAGCCCGCCTGGACGCGGGGCAAGATGACGCCCGCCAGGTTCGACGCCCTGCTGCGCGGCGTCGTCGGCGCCCGCCTGCATGTCGAGCGCCTCGAAGGCACGTTCAAGCTCGGCCAGAACAAGCGCGACGCCGAACGCGCGGGTGTGATCGAAGCGCTGGGCGATCACCCGGTGGCGGGCTGGATGCGGGGCGAGGAGTAGGCTCGGGCCATCCCATTTATCCCGTCACACCCGCCCCGAGGGCGGGAATGACGGGAGGTTGGGGAGGCGATCCCTGATTGACCTCGTCGCCTTGGCGCCGCAAACAGCGCGCGGACCAGATGGCCGGGCGATCGCGGTATCCCGTAAGGGAGTCGAGGAAAGTCCGGGCTCCACGGTGACAAGGCGGTGGGTAACGCCCACCGGGAGCGATCCCAGGGAAAGCGCCACAGAAAGCAAACCTCCTCCCTACGGGGCGGGAAGGGTGAAAGGGTGGGGTAAGAGCCCACCGCGGACCTGGCGACAGGGACGGCATGGCAAGCCCCGCCTGGAGCAAGACCGAATAGGGATCCCGCGCCGGTTCGCCGGCTAGGTCGTCACTGGCCGAGAGGATCCGGGTTGGTCGCGAGAGTCGTCCAGCAATGGGCGGCCAAGAGGAATGATCGTCGCGTCCCTTCACAGGGGCGGCACAGAACCCGGCTTACAGGCCGTCTGGTCCATCACATTTTCCGCAACCCCAAGCGCTCCAAGGCCCGTCGAAATGGGCCGCGATGGGATGCGTCTGTGTGCGAGTCTGTGGATAGAAATTTAGTTGTCTGTATGTTCCTAAATTAACCTTTTTGAACGGTGCGATATTACCGCTAGCGCCTTTGAATTCCTGGTGAAATGGCCCCTGGTGTCATTGTTTCCCACTTCATCCCATGTTAACCCATTCGGGCCGGTCGGACTCGTGCTGGGGCGACCGTGGTTTGGGCAAGGGTTGGCGGGGTGTTCCTCTCGACGTTCGAGAAGCAGCTGGACAGCAAGCGGCGCCTCGTGGTGCCGCAGGAGTTCCGCGCCGCCGTCTCGGGCCCCTTCGACGGCATCTTCTGTTTCCCCTCGATCGAGGCCGACTGCCTGGAAGCCGGCGGCAAGGCCCTGTTCGACCGCTACCAGGCGGTGATCGACGAACTGCCCTTCGGCGATCCGGTGCGTTCGGCGCTGGAGACCAGCGTCCTGGGCGGCATGGCTCGCCTGTCGTTCGACACCGCCGGCCGCATCACCCTGCCCGACGTGCTGTGCGACATGTTCGGCCTGACCGACGAGGTCACCATCGTGGGCCTGGGCGAGCGCTTCCAGATCTGGTCGCGCGACGCCTTCCAGGCCCACCGCGCGACCCAGCGCGAACTGGCCCGCGACGGCCTGGCCGCCCTGCGCGCCCAGCAGCGCGTCGCCCGCCTGGGAGGCGCCGCATGAGCGCCGCCCCGCACATCTCGGTCCTGCTGAGCGAAGTCGTCGCCGCGCTCGACGCCAAGCCGGGCGACATGATCCTCGACGGCACCTTCGGCGCCGGCGGCTACACCCGCGCGATCCTGGGAAGCGGCGCTTCGGTGACGGCCTTCGACCGCGATCCGACGGTGCAGCGCTTCACGTCCGACCTTCCCGCGACGGATGGTCGCTTTCGGCTGATTCAGGACCGTTTCTCGCAAATCACCGCCTATTTTGGGCCTGCGTCGGTGGACGGCGTAACCCTGGATCTTGGCGTGTCTTCCATGCAGCTCGACGAAGCCGAGCGCGGCTTCTCCTTCATGCGCGACGGTCCGCTGGACATGCGCATGGGCGACGACGGCCCCACGGCGGCCGATCTGGTCAACACGCTCGACCAGGTCGAGCTTGCCCGCATCCTCTATGTCTACGGCGAGGAGCACGCCTCGCGCCGCGTGGCCAGCTTCATCGTCAAGCGCCGCGCCGAAGAGCCGTTCACCCGCACGCTGGACCTGGCGGCCGTGATCGAGCGCGCGCTGGGCGGCCGCAAGGGCGCCAAGGTCCACCCGGCCACTCGCTCGTTCCAAGGGCTGCGCATCGCCGTCAACGACGAGCTGGGCGAGCTGGAGGCGGGTCTCGCCGCCGCCGAGGTCGTGCTGAGGCCGGGCGGCCGCCTGGCCGTGGTCACCTTCCACTCGCTGGAAGACCGCATCGTCAAGAATTTCCTGGCCGAACGCGCCGGCCGCACGCCGGGCGGCTCGCGCCACGCGCCGCCGACCGCCCAGGGGGCTCCCCCCAGCTTCAAGCTGATCTCGACCAAGGCCATCGCGCCGGGCGAGGAGGAGCTGGCCGTCAATCCGCGCGCCCGCTCGTCCAAGCTGCGCGCCGCCGTCCGCACCGAGGCCCCCGTCTGGGAGGCCTCGGCATGAGGATCTCGGAGGTCTTCCATCGCCGCGTGCGCGGCTTTCGCGTCGTCGACATCGTCGGCGTCGGCGTGCTGCTGACCCTGGTGCTGGGCGTCTACATGGCGAAGGCCTTCGCCGGCCGCGAGCGCGCCGAGATCGCCTCGGTCGAGCGCCAGATCGAGGAAGAGCGGATCAAGGTGCGCCTGCTGAAGGCGGAGGTCGCCCACCTGGAGCAGCCGCGCCGGATCGAATCCCTGGCCCAGGCCGCCCAGCTGGCCCCGATCGCGCCCGACCGCGAGACCAGCGAGGACGCGCTGATCGACGTCGCCCGCAAGCCGATCCCGGCTTCGAAGCCGCTCGCCCCGCCGGTCGCGGCCAAGGCCGACCCGGCCCTGGCCGCCGCCGATGCGCCCGACGGGGTCAGCGCCGGCGCCGAGGAGGCTCCGCGATGAGCCTGGCCAACCTCGTTCCCCACGGCGGCGGTCCGGCCTGGCGCTGGCTGATCGAGCGCGTCTGGCGCCTGGAGCACGCCTTCGAGCGCTCGCGCGCCGCGGCCAAGCCCGAAGACGACACCAGCATCCGCATCTTCTTCGTCCTGGCCCTGTTCGCCTGCGCCTTCATGGTGCTGGCCGTCGGCGCCACCTGGGCGGCGGTGTTCTCCAGCGCCGGCAAGAACGGCGGCTTCCTGGCGGCCATGGAAGGCGCGCGCGGCGATCTCGTCGACCGTGAAGGCAAGCTGCTGGCCGTCGACCTGACCCACTACGCGCTCTACATCGACCCCAAGGAAGTGTGGGACGCCAAGGCCACCCGCGCCGCCCTGGGCAAGGCCCTGCCGCAGGTGCCGGCCAAGCGCCTGGACAAGGCCATCTTCGGCGATCGCCGCACCTTCCTGCTGGGCGGTCTCGACCCGGCCCAGAAGGACGCCATCTTCAATCTCGGCCTGCCGGGCGTGGAGTTCGAGGAACAGGCCCGCCGCGTCTATCCGCTGGGCGTCTCGGCCGCGCACTTCGTCGGCTTCGTCGACGGCGGCGGCAAGGGCCTGGCCGGCGCCGAGGGCGCGCTGAACGACGACATCCACGCGGCCGCCGCCAAGGGCGAGGGCGCGGCCCCGATCGCCCTGTCGATCGACCTGCGTGTCCAGGCCGCGCTCGAGGACGAGCTGCGCAAGGCCGCCCTCGAATTTGGCCCCAAGGGCGCGGTCGGCATCGTCACCAACGTCCACACCGGCGAGATCCTGGGCCTGGCCAGCTATCCGGACTTCGATCCCAACGATCCGGGCAAGGCCAGCGACGACGCCAAGCTGAACCGGGCGGCCGCCTCGGTCTACGAGATGGGCTCGACCTTCAAGGCCTTCACCGTCGCCATCGGCCTGGACACGGGCGTGGCCACGCCCAGCTCGACCTTCGACGCCCGCGAGCCCTACAAGCTGGGCTACCGCACGATCCACGACTACCACGCCTCGCGGAAGATCCTGACCCTGGTCGAGGTGTTCCAGCACTCGTCCAACATCGGCACCGCGCGCCTGGCCGAGGGCGTCGGCGCCCAGCGCCTGAGCCAGTATTATGGCAACCTGGGCCTGACCAAGCCGGCCAAGGTGGAGCTGCGCGAGTCCGCCCGTCCGCTGACCCCGAAGAAGTGGGACACCGACGCGGTGGCCTCCACCTCGTTCGGCCACGGCATGAACGTCAGCCCGCTGGCGCTGGCCCGCGCCTTCGGTCCGCTGTTGAACGGCGGCACCATGCCGCCGCTGACCATCCGCAAGCTGCCGCCCGGCGTGCGTCCGGAAGGCCCGCGCGTGCTGTCCGAAGAGACCTCCCAGCAGATGCTGCAGATCATGCGCGCCAACGTCACCGGCGGCAGCGGCAAGACCGCCGACGTCAAGGGCCTGTCGGTCGGCGGCAAGACCGGCACCGGCGAGAAGTACGATCCCACGATCCGCGGCTACAACCACCAGCGCCAGGTCTCGTCCTTCGCAGCGGTGTTCCCCACCGAGGGGCCGCTGGAGGCCGACCGTTATTTCGTCCTGATCCTGATGGACGAGCCGCACGGCACGGCCAAGACCTTTGGCTTCTCGACGGGCGGCTGGGTGGCCACGCCGGCCGCCGGCCGCGTCATCGACCGCATCGCTCCGTTCCTCGGCGTCCAGCGCCGGAACGAACTCATCATCGCCGGCGCCCAGCCGAAAGCCACCACGCCAGGGGCGGGACTTTGACCAAGACGCTTTCACAGATCCTGCACCGTCCGTTCGACGCTGACCCGGCCATCGCCGGCGTCACCGCCGACAGCCGCAAGGTGCGTGAAGGCTTCCTGTTCGCCGCCCTGCCGGGCAGCAAGGTCGACGGCCGCAGCTTCATCCCCGGCGCCGTCGCCTCGGGCGCGGCCGCCATCCTGGCCCCCGACGACGTGACCGATCTCTCGGTGCCGACCGCGCACGCCGCCGACATCCGCCGCGCCTACGCCCTGGCCGCCGCCGAGTTCTGGGCGCAGCAGCCGGCCACGGTGATCGCGGTCACCGGCACCAACGGCAAGACCTCGGTCGCCGGCTTCGCCCGCCAGATCCTGGCCCTGCTGGGCAAGAAGGCCGCCAGCATGGGCACGCTGGGCGTCGTCGTCAGCGCCCCGGGCGTTCCGGACGAGCAGCTGACCCCGCCGGGCCTGACCACGCCCGACGCCGCCGACGTCGCCGAGATGGCCGCCAGGCTCGCGGCCATGGGCGTCACCCACCTGGCCGTCGAAGCCTCGTCGCACGGCATCGACCAGCGTCGCCTGGACGGGCTGAAGATCCGCGCCGCCGGCTTCACCAACTTCACCCAGGACCACCTGGACTATCACGGCACCATGGGCTGCTATCGGGCGGCCAAGCTGCGGCTGTTCGAGGCCCTGCTGCCGCGCGGCGCGACCGCCGTGCTGAACGCCGACAGCGACGCCTTCCCGGCCTTCGCCGCCGCCGCCGTGACCTCGGGCGAGACCATCCTGTCGGTGGGCGAGCAGGGCCAGGGCCTGAAGCTGATCTCGCGCGAGCCGACCCCCTGGGGCCAGCTCCTGAAGATCGCCGCCCAGGACCGTCAGTTCGAGGTGAGGCTGCCGCTGGCCGGCGACTTCCAGGCCTCCAACGTGCTGGTCGCCGCGGGTCTCGTTCTGGCCACCGGCGAGGATCTCGACGCCGTGCTCGCCGCCCTGGAAAAGCTGGAAGGCGCGGCCGGCCGGCTGCAACGCGTCGGCAAGGGAACCGGCAAGGGCGAGGCCTATGTCGACTACGCCCACACCCCCGACGGCCTGGAGACGGTGCTGAAGGCGCTGCGTCCGCACGTCCGGGGCAAGCTGGTGGCCGTGTTCGGCGCTGGCGGCGACCGGGATCGGACGAAGCGTCCGCAGATGGGCGAGATCGCCGCCCGCCTGGCCGACGTCGCCATCGTCACCGACGACAACCCGCGTTCGGAAGATCCCGCCAGCATCCGCGCCGCCATCCTGGCCGCCGCCCCCGGCGCGCGCGAGATCGGCGACCGCCGCGAGGCCATCCGCGCCGGCGTCGCCCTGCTGGAAGACGGCGACGTGCTGGTCGTGGCCGGCAAGGGCCACGAACAGGGCCAGATGGTCGCCGGCGTCAACCATCCCTTCGACGACGTGGCCGAGACCCTGAGCGCGCTGGAGGCCGTCAATGGCTGACGTGCTCTGGACCGCCGAAGAGATCGCCGCCGCGACCGGCGGCCAGGTCGCCGGCGACTTTTCCGCCACCGGCGTCTCGATCGACAGCCGCACGGTCGAGCCGGGCGACCTGTTCATCGCCCTGGCCGGCGTGCGCGACGGCCATGAGTTCGTCGCCCAGACGACCGAAAAGGGCGCGGCCGGCGCGCTGGTCTCGCAAGCCGTCCCGACGCCCGCCGTCGTCGTGCCCGACACCTTCAAGGCCCTGGAAGCCCTGGGCGTGGCCGCCCGAGAGCGCGCGCCACAGGCCCGTCGCGGCGCCGTCACCGGCTCGGTCGGCAAGACCAGCGTCACCCGCGCCGTCGAGGCCGGCCTGCGCCGCGCCGGCAAGGCCCACGCCTCGGTCAAGTCGTACAACAACCACCTGGGCGTGCCCCTGACCCTGGCCCGCATGCCGCGCGACACGCAGCGGGCGGTGTTCGAGGTCGGCATGAACCATGCGGACGAGATCACCCCGCTGTCGAAGTTCATCCGCCCGCACGCGGTGGCGATCACCACGGTCGGCCCGGTGCACCTGGAGAACTTCGCAGACGGCGAGATCGGCGTGGCTCGCGCGAAGGCCGAGATCTTCGACGGGCTGGAGCCCGGCGGCGTCGCCGTGCTGAACGCCGACAATCAATGGTTCAACCTGCTGCGAGAAGAGGCCGAGAAGGCCGGCGCGACGATCCTTAGTTTCGGCAGCGCCCTGGGCTCTTACGCCCGCCTCGTCGACTTCGTGGTCGAGGGCGCCGGCGCGACCGTTGTCGCCGAGCTGGACGGCCAGCCACTGTCGTTCCCGATCCGCCAGACCGGCGTGCACTGGGGCCCCAACAGCCTGTGCGTGCTGCTGATGCTGGAAGCCCTGGGCGTCGACCGCGCCACGGCCCTGGCGGCCCTGGCCGAGTTCGCGCCGATCGAGGGCCGCGGGGCCGAGCAGACGGTGGCCATCGACGGCGGCGCCTTCACCCTGGTCGACGAGAGCTACAACGCCAATCCGGTGTCGATGCAGGCGGCCCTGGCCACCCTGGGCGCGCGCAAGGTCGCCGGCCGCCGGATCGTGGCCCTGACCGACATGCTGGAGCTGGGCCCCGACAGCCCGCGCTTCCATGCCGAGCTTGCGGGCCCGATCGCCCAGGCCGGCATCGATCTGGTGTTCTGCGCCGGGCCGTTAATGATGTCGCTGTGGAACGCGCTTCCGCAGGAGCGCCGGGGCGGCTATGCGGACGCCGCGCCCGCGTTGGCGCAGCAGATCGCCTCGGCCATGCAGCCGGGCGACGTGGTGATGGTGAAGGGGTCGAACGGGTCACGGGCCGGCGCTATCGCCGCCGCCCTGTCCGCGCTCGGCCGGCGGGAACAAGTCTGATGCTGTATTTCCTCTATGAATGGCTCTCGCGCGGCGGGCACGAGCACGTGCCGGTCCTGAACCTGCTCAAGTACCTGACCTTCCGCACCGGCATGTCGATGCTGACGGCCTACATCGTGGCCGTGGCCATGGGCTCGCGCTTCATCCGCTGGATGAAGGCCAAGCAGGGCAAGGGCCAGCCGATCCGCACCGACGGCATCGAGCGCCACGTTCTCGAGAAATCCGGCACGCCCACCATGGGCGGCTTCATGATCCTGGCCGGCCTGTTCGTCGGCTCGCTGCTGTTCGCCGACCTGCGCAACGTCCATGTCTGGGTCGTGCTGGGCATTACCGCCGCCTTCGGCGTGCTGGGCTTCATGGACGACTACGCCAAGGTCACCAAGCAGACGACCGCTGGCCTCTCCAGCGGCCAGAAGCTGGTCGCCCAGTTCATCGTCTCGATCCTGGCGGCCATCGCCCTGATCGTCTTCGCCCCGAAGTCGCAGATGACGCCGGGCCTGGAGACCTCGCTGGTCTTCCCGATTCTCAAGAACCTGGTGATCAATCTCGGCTGGTTCTACGTGGCCTTCGCCGCGATCACGATCGCCGGCTTCTCCAACGCCGTGAACCTGACCGACGGCCTGGACGGCCTGGCCATCGTGCCGGTGATGTTCGCCGCCTCGACCTTCGGCCTGATCGCCTACCTCGTCGGCAACTACAAGTTCGCCGACTACCTGAACCTGCACTTCGTGCCGAGCGTCGGCGAGCTGGCGGTGCTGTGCGGCGCCATCATCGGCGGCGGCATGGGCTTCCTCTGGTACAACGCGCCGCCGGCCAAGATCTTCATGGGCGACACCGGTTCGCTGGCCCTGGGCGGCGCGCTGGGCTCGATCGCCGTCTGCGCCAAGCACGAGCTGGTTCTGGGCATCGTCGGCGGCCTGTTCGTGGCCGAGGCGCTCTCGGTGATGATCCAGGTCGCCTACTTCAAGAAGACCGGCAAGCGCATCTTCCTGATGGCGCCGATCCATCACCATTTCGAAAAGCTGGGCTGGGCCGAGAGCACCGTCGTCGTCCGTTTCTGGATCGTCGCCATGATGCTGTCGTTCGTCGGTCTCGCCACGCTGAAGCTACGGTAAGGGGAGGGCGTAGGATGATCCCGGTCCGTGGGTTCGAGGACAAGACGGTCGCGGTGTTCGGCCTGGGCCGCACCGGCCTGACGGCCGCGCGCGCCCTGATCGCCGGCGGCGCCAAGGTGGCGTTGTGGGACGAGAAGGAAGCCGGCCGCGAGGCCGCGCGCGCCGAGGGTCTGCCGGTCGTCGACCTCTCGACCGCGGACTGGAGCCAGTTTTCCGCCCTGATGCTGTCGCCGGGCGTGCCGCTGACCCATCCCAAGCCCCACTGGACCGTCGAGGCGGCCAAGGCGGCCGGCGTCGAGATCCTGGGCGACGTCGAGCTCTTCGCGCGCACGGTCAACGCCGCGCCCGAGCACAAGAAGCCGAAGATCATCGCCATCACCGGCACCAACGGCAAGTCGACCACCACGGCCCTGATCGGCCACCTGTGCCAGCAGGCAGGACGCGACACCCGCGTCGGCGGCAATATCGGCGCCGGAATCCTGGGCCTGGAAGACATGCATGGCGGCGCGGTCTACGTGCTGGAGCTGTCGAGCTACCAGCTCGACCTGACCTCCAGCCTGCACGCCGACGCCACGGTGCTCTTGAACCTGTCGCCCGACCACATCGACCGCCACGGCTCGATGGAGGGCTACATCGCCGCCAAGCGCCGCATCTTCCTCAACCAGGGCAAGGGCGACACGGCGATCATCGGGGTCGACGATCCCTGGTGCCAGCAGATCTGCACCGAGATCACCGCCGCCAACCGCCGCACCATCTGGCCGATCAGCGCCGGCAAGGCGATGGGTAGAGGCGTCTACGCCCTGCAGGGCGTGCTGTACGACGCCACCGGCGAGCGCGTGACGGAAATGGCCGACCTGCTGCGCGCCCGCAGCCTGCCCGGCCGCCACAACTGGCAGAACGCCGCGGCCGCCTACGCCGCGGCCATCGCCATCGGCATCCCGCCGGTCCAGGCCGTCGAGGGCCTGATGACCTTCCCCGGTCTGGCTCACCGCATGGAGACCGTCGGCAGGATCGGCAAGGTCGCCTTCGTCAACGACAGCAAGGCCACCAACGCCGACGCCGCCCGCCAGGCGATGTCGAGCTATCCCAAGTTCTATTGGATCGCCGGCGGCGTGCCCAAGGCCGGCGGCATCGAGGACCTGGCCGACCTGTTCCCGCGCGTGGCCTGCGCCTACCTGATCGGCCAGGCGGCCGAAGCGTTCGGCAAGACCCTGGACGGCAAGGCCCCGGTCAAGCAGTGCGGCGACATCGAGACCGCCGTCGCCGCCGCCCATGCCGACGCCGCCGCCACCGGCCAGGACGCCATCGTCCTGCTGTCGCCGGCCTGCGCCTCGTTCGACCAGTTCAGCGACTTCGAGGCCCGCGGCGAGGCGTTTCGCGCCGCGGTGAACGGCCTGGTCAAGCCCAAGGCCAAGCGGGCTTAAGCGCTCGATCTCCCGTCATTCCCGCCACGAGGGCGGGAATGACGGGCAGATGGGGGCTTGGCCCTACCGCAACACCCCCCGTTTCCCCATCGCCCAGGCGTACCAGGTGAAGAACGCCAGCAGGGCGGCGATGACGGCGCTGGTGATCGCCATCTGCTGGCCCATCACCTTGCCGCCATCGGTCAGGGCGTAGGTGTAGAGCAGGCTGACCAGGAACGCCGCCAGCGAGACGGCGAATACCGGGAAGGCCAGCTTCCGGCGCAGCAGCACCAGCACCGAGGCGCCGAACGCCCCGAACACGCCGATCGCCCACACGCCGGTCATCCAGGCGGGCATCTGCCGATAGTGCGCGATCTGCTCGGCCGTCATGCCGGCGCTGGCCATGTAGGCCTCGCCCTGGGTCATGCTCATCACGAAGTCGAAGACGCCGATGGCGTTGAACAGGACGGCGACCACGCCGACCAGCCAGACATGCCACGGGGTCTTGGCGGTTCCACCGCCCAAGCTGTTCACAGCGGTCATCAAGCCCTCCCAAGCTGGACCGTTAAGCCGACAGCATCCGCCGGTTTCAGCGATCCGTCCAGCAATCGGAGATCGTTGGTATCTCAAGATCCTCCCCCTGAAGGGGGAGGTGGCCCGAAGGGCCGGAGGGGGGAGCGCCTGATGAAATCAGTTCTCCGGCAAAGCTCGCAGTCCCTTCCCCCCTCAGTCGCTCCGCGACAGCTCCCCCCTTCAGGGGGGGGCGTCTTGATGGAGAGGCTCACGACAGGCGGCTGCACCTGAAAATTACGCTTGTAGAATTCATCGCATCCATTGCAGTCTACGATTGTAAATTCATCAGGGGCAATGCAATGAGCAAGCTGAAGACATGGCTGCGCCGGGGCGCGATCGGCGTAGCGGCGGCAGCCATCGCGGTCGGCGGGGGCGCGGCGGCGACGCGGGCGTTCTTCCAGCACCAGACGGCCGAGCGGCTGCGGATCGACGCCAAGGACGGCATCCAGGACAGCGCCTTCGTCAAGCTGCCCAGCGGCGAGCAGTGGGTCGTGATCCGGGGCGAGAACATCGCCAATCCGGTGCTGCTGGTCGTCCACGGCGGAGGCATGCCGACCTCGCTGTTCGCCGAGGACTACAAGAGCTGGGAGAAGGACTTCACGGTCGTCCACTGGGACCGCCGCGACCACGCCAAGAGCCTGGCCCGCGCGGGCGGCCGCATCGATCCGAACCAGGGCGTGGACAGCTTCGTCGCAGACGGCCTGGCCCTGACCGACCATCTGCGAAACAAGCTGCACAAGCCGCGCATCGCCCTGCTGGGCTGGTCGTGGGGCTCGCGCGTGGCCCTGACCATGGCCCACCAGCGGCCCGACCTGTTCTCGGTCTATGTCGGCACGGGCCAGGCCGTGGATAACAGCGCCCGCGACCGCCACATCTACGACCACATGCTGGCCGTGGCCAAGACCGGCAAGCATCCCGAGCTGCTGGCCAAGCTGACCGCCCTGGGACCGCCGCCCTACGATCCGCCCAGCCGCTGGAAGGAGGTCGACGTCCTCGAGCCGGTCTATCTGAAGACCGAAGGCCCGAAGAAGAGCGAAGGCCAGCTCTACCGCCAGGCGCTGGCCATGCCCGACTGGAGCCTCACCGATCTCCTGACCCACAAGGACGCCGGCAGGACCATCCGCCGCCAGCGCTCGCTGGCCGTCTACAACGCCAACCACGTCTGGAAGGCCGCGCCGCTGGGCCGGGACTTCGCCATGCCGATGGTGCTGATCCAGGGCGAGTACGATCATCCCGACTTCGTGCGGCCCTGGTTCGACGGCCTCCGGGCGCCGGGGAAGGACTTGGTGGTGCTGCCGGGTACGGGCCACGCCGCCATCCAGATGCAGTCGGTCCGCTTCGGCCGCGCCTTGCACGACCACGTGCTGCCGTTGGCCAGGTCCTGGGAGTACGGTCGTCCGGCCGACACGCCGGTCGTCCAGCCCGAGGTCAAGCCTGTGGAATAGCGGGGAAAAATCGCGCCGGCCGTGATTTGGTCGCGGCCGACGGCAAGACTCGATTAACCGTAACGCCCGACTCTCGCCCCCATGCGCCAGCAGACCGCCCACGCCTTCGCCCGGACCGACCGCTCGCCCCTCGGGGTGTGGTGGTGGACGACCGATCGCTGGCTGCTGGGCGCGACGGCGATCCTGGTCACCCTGGGCGTCCTGCTGTCGTTCGCCTCCAGCCCGGCGGCGGCCCAGCGGATCGGCATCGACGACCAGTTCCACTTCGCCATCCGCCAGCTGGTGTTCGGCGTCGGGGCCGCGACCATCGTGCTGGCGGTGTCGATGCTCAGCCCCAAGGGCATCCGGCGGGCGGCCTTCTTCATCTACATCGTCGCCATCGGCGTCATGGCGGCCCTGCCGTTCATCGGCCACAGCGCCAAGGGCGCGGCCCGCTGGCTGATGATCGGCGGCTTCACCTTCCAGCCGTCGGAATTCATGAAGCCGGCCCTGATCATCCTGGTCTCCTGGATGTTCGCGGAGGGCCAGAAGGGCGAGGGCGTGCCCGGCGTGTCGATCGCCTTCGGCCTCTATTTCATCGCCGTGGCCCTGCTCTTGATGCAGCCCGACGTCGGCCAGACCGTGCTGATCACCATCGCCTTCGGCGCGGCCTTCTGGATGGCCGGGGTGCCGATCTCGTGGATCATGGGCCTGGGCGCGGTGGCGCTTGGGGGGCTGGCCTCGACCTATTTCCTGTTCGACCACGTGCACGCCCGCGTGCAGAAGTTCCTCAGCCCCGACCAGGCCGACACCCACCAGGTGACCCGCGCCGCCGAGGCCATCCATGCCGGCGGCCTGTTCGGACGCGGCCCGGGCGAGGGCGTCATGAAGCGCCACGTGCCCGACCTGCACACCGACTTCATCTATTCGGTCGCCGCCGAGGAATACGGCCTCGTCTTCTCGCTGGCCCTGATCAGCCTGTTCGCCTTCATCGTGGTGCGCGGGCTCTACAAGTCGATGAAGCTGGCCGACCCCTTCGAGCAGGTCGCATCGGCCGGGCTTTTCGTCCTCCTGGGCCAGCAGACGTTCATCAATGTCGCTGTGAACTTGAACATGATCCCGACCAAGGGCATGACCCTACCGTTCATCAGCTACGGCGGCTCGTCGATGCTGGCCATGGGGCTTACCCTGGGTATGGCGCTGGCGCTGACGCGCAAGCGGCCCGGGTCCTATGGCGGCGGCGGACCGTTCGGCCAGACCGGCGCCTTCGACTGAAGGCTCTCGGGTTAGGGAGACTGCAGTTGCGTAACACCTTCCTGGTTTCCGCCATGCGTGCGGCGGATCTGGCCTGATGAGCGGCAAGCTGGCGATCGTCGCCGCCGGGGGCACCGGCGGCCACATGTTCCCCGCCCAGGCGCTGTCGGAGGCCCTGATCGGCCGCGGCTGGCGCGTGGTGCTGGCCACCGACGAGCGTGGCGCGTTCTACGCCGACAAGTTCCCGGCCCAGGAGCGGCTGGCCCTGTCGGCCGCCACCGCCAAGGCCAACGACCCCGTCGGCATGGTCAAGGCCGGCGTCGCCGTGTTCCAGGGCGTGATGCAGGCCAGGCAGGCCTTCGCGCGCCTGAACCCGTCGGTGGTGGTCGGCTTCGGCGGCTATCCGGCCCTGCCGGCCCTGCTGGCCGCGCTGCTGGAAAAGCGGCCGACCGTCATTCACGAGCAGAACGCTGTGCTGGGCCGCGTGAACCGCTTCCTGGCGCCCTATGTCACCGAGGTGGCCTGCGCCTTCCCGACCTTGCAGATGGCCAAGCCGGCCGTGAAAGCCCGCGCCCACGTGGTCGGCAGTCCGGTGCGCCCGGAGATCCGCGACCTGGCGCAGGTCGCCTACCTGCCGCCCGAGGTGCAGCTGCGCATCCTGGTCACCGGCGGCAGCCAGGGCGCGCGCCTGCTGTCGGAGCTGGTGCCCGAGGCCATCGCCAAGCTGCCCGAAGAGATGCGCGGCCGCATGAAGGTGTTCCAGCAGGCCCGCGCCGAGAGCATGGAGCACGCCCGCAAGATCTATCGCAACGCCATGGTCGACTGCGAGGTCGCGCCGTTCTTCCGCGACATGGCCGGCCGCCTGCGCCAGAGCCACATCGTCGTCGGCCGCGCCGGCTCGTCCACCTGCTGCGAGCTGGCCGTGGCCGGTCGTCCGTCGATCCTGGTGCCGCTGAAGATCGCCGCCGACGACCACCAGCGCTTCAACGCCAAGCTCCTGGAAGAGGCCGGCGGCGCGGCCGTGTGCCTCGAGGACGAGCTGACGGTCGACGCCCTGGCCGGGGCGCTGAACGCCCTGCTCAAGAGCCCCGAGCGCCTGGCCCGGATGGCCAAGGGCGCCCGTTCGGTGGCCGTGCCCGACGCGGCCGAGCATCTGGCGGACCTGGTGGAGCGCACCGCGCGTTAGGTCTGGCGGGGCTGGAGCGCGAAACATGCTTAACCGCCCGTTAAGCAACGCGCCCCAAACCGGACAAGAAGACCTGTGACAGTGCAGACACGTTCTATTTGCGGGAAAGACACATGGACCGCCGCTCGCTGATCCTCTCCGGCATGGCCTCGGGCCTGACCTCCGTCGGCCTCGGCGCCTGCGCCAGCACCTCGCAGCCGCGCAATCCCGATCCGAACGGGCCGGCCTACGACACCGGCGCGGCGGCGACCTATTCGGCCGACGAGATGGTCCGCGCCACGTCCGATTTCCTGGGCGTCACGGCCGAGAGCGCCGGCGCGGCGATCGAACGGATCTTCCGCGAGCGCGGCCAGCCCACGGGCTACGTGGCCGGCGAAGAAGGCTCGGCCGCCATCGCGGTGGGCCTGCGCTACGGCCGCGGCCTGCTCTACATGAAGAACCGTCCCACCCAGGAAGTGTACTGGCAGGGCCCGTCGGTGGGGTGGGACTGGGGCGGCAACGCCAGCCGCGTCTTCACCCTCTGCTACAACCTGCAATACCCGGACGCCATCTTCCGCCGCTTCCCCGGCGTCGAGGGCAGCGCCTATCTCGTGGGCGGCCTGGGCGTGAACTACCAGAAGGCCGACACCATCGTCCTGGCCCCGATCCGCGCCGGCGTCGGCCTGCGCCTGGGCGCCAACATCGGCTACCTGGCCTACAGCCGCCAGCGCAACATCCTGCCGTTCTAGGCGCAAAGCCGGTCTTCACCGACGACCGCTCAGTCGTCGGTGAAGTATTCGGCGATCGCGGCGTCGACGGGCTCCAGCTTGAAGTCCGGCGAGGCCGCCTGGTTCAGCGCCCGGCGCACCTGCCAGGCGCTGCGGCCGACATGCAGGCCCATGCCGCGAAGTTCGGCGACGATGGCCTGCCGCGTCGCCTCGTCCACGCCCTTGTTGCTGCGCAGCCGCGCCTGGTCCAGCCGCCAGCCGAAGAAGCTGTCGGGCGTCAGCTCGATCACCGCGCCTGGCGCGGGCAGCCACTCGTAGATGGCGCTGCGCTCGTCGAGGGCGTGGTCGACATAGCCCTCCAGGCAGTTGCGATAGCGCCGGGCCGCATCGCGGATGGCCGCCACGGTCTCCAGCGGCTTCAGCCGTTCGGTGCCCGGGTGCGGCGGCTTGGGCAGTTCGTGGCGGAAGTCGTCGGCGACCAGTCCGAACAGCGCCCGGGCGTTGGCCGCCAGGGACCAGGCCCTGATCCGTTCGGCCAGCACCGCCGGTTCCAGCCGGCGCGAGAGCATGGCGTGGGCCTCGGCGAGCAGTTCGGCCTGGGCCGGCGTCATCCGCACGGCCGCGCCGCCGGCGTCGCGGACGGCCGCGGGCAGGGCGCCCAGCGTGCGGACCTGCTCGGCGGTGATCGCCTCGGCATGGCGCAACTGCTTGGCCGTGGCCGGTTCGGCCAGCAAGGCCGACAGGGCGCGGTAGTCGGCCGGGCTCCAGGCGATCTCGCCCAGGCGCTCCAGCGCCCGGCGCAGGCCGTCGGGCGCGGGGTCGAGCACCAGGCGCACGGCCTTGCGCAGCGGCTCCTCCAGCAGGCGGGCGACCTCCAGCGGCGCGGAGCCGGCGGGTTCGACGGCCAGCATCAGGCAGACCAGGTGGCGGCGCGCGGCGGGCGCGGTCAGGAACGGCGCATGGGGCGCGGGCCACAGGGTGGCCAGCGTGTCGGCGTAGTCGGGCGCGATCAGGCGCAGCAGCGGCGAAGCCGTCGTGGACGGCCCGGCCAGGGGCAGGATGGACATCGAAGAGCTCCGGACGCGGCCGGAGCGGTCGCGATCAGCGGTTGGAAACGGTGGGGCGAAGGGCCGGGCGCGCCTTGGTCGACGCGCGCCATTCCGCCATCATCGGCGGCTTCAGCTGTGCGGCGAGAAAGGTCATGCGGCGGTTCGGCTCCGGAGATCTGATCGGGAGCGGGCTGATCTCATGCGTCGCGGCTCGCCGCAAGACCGACGTTCGATGATCCGGCGCATCGCAGGGTTGCTGTGGCGCTTTGGACACGCTCGGCTTGCCCGGCGAGCGGGTCAGCCCGCGTGCCTGACGGCGTAGCGGAAGACGCGGGTCTCGCCCGGCTTCAGCGTCACGCGCCAGGCGACCTGGCCCTGTCGGATGTCGTGCTTGGCCGGCTCCGAGACCACCTTGAAGAACTGGACGTTCGGATCGTGGCGGATCTCGAAGGTGACCGGGATCGACTTGCTGTTGGCCAGGTCGACCTCGTAGGTCCGCCGCACCGTCGTCTTGTTGGCCCGCTTGTCCTCGACAAGGCGGGGGCGCATGCGGACGTCCATGCCCCAGCCGATCGCCAGATCGACCGGCTCGCCGACCGCCACGTCGCGCACGGCCTGCTCGCCGGCGAAGGCGGGGACGTCGCCGATGGTCTCCATCACCGACAGGGCGCCGGAGGGCAGGGGCTTGCCGAGGCCTTGGGCGGCCTTGTTGTCGAGGCGCAGCACCACCTGCGGCGGCCGCGCGGGCTGATCCTCGCGGTAGTCGTTCCAGGGGCTGACCAACGCGACGTACAGGCGCTGGTAGCGCACGCCCTTCTCGTCGAGGAAGGCCATCTGCTTGGTCTGGCGCGCGGCCACCGTCACGGGTTCGGGCAGGGTGTAGAGCTTGTAGTCGCCCAGGTCGGACTGTGCGGCCAGCGGCGCGCGCCGCATGGCGGTGACGCTCATTTCCGCGACGGGCGGGG
>Ga0247823_10000151_pt1 | contig 57171 bp, 53 predicted proteins | sample 13C_PalmiticAcid_2_FD_192426 | JGI IMG/M metagenome (GOLD analysis project Ga0247823, IMG submission 192426) | Soil microbial communities from agricultural site in Penn Yan, New York, United States - 13C_PalmiticAcid_Day30 | ecosystem: Environmental > Terrestrial > Soil > Agricultural land... | reverse complement strand
TGTCGACGCCAGCCTGTTGCTTGACCATCTCGGCCACGATGTGTGAGGCGCCGCCCGTACCCACCGACGCATAGGTCATCTTTCCTTGCTTTGCTTTTTGCAGATAGTCCTGGATGGAGGTGTATGGCGAGTCGCCTCGCACCACGAGCCCATATGGCGAATCCACCAGTTTGGCGATGGGAATGAAGTCGTCAGGCACCCTGTACGGCAGGTCGGACCTCACTGCAGGCGCAGCCGAGAAGCTGCCGCTAAGCACCAGCAGCAGCGTGTAGCCGTCGGGCTTGGCCTTGGCCACCATGTTGCCAGCGATGGTGCCGCCGGCACCGGCGCGATTTTCGACGATCACGGACTTGCCGAGCACTTTGCCCAGCGAGTTGGCCAGCGCGCGGCCATAGGTATCACCTCCACCGCCGGGCGGAAAGCCGACGACCAGCTTAATCACCTGCTCAGGATAAGCGGCCTGCGAGGCCATGGGTAGTAGCGCCGCGCCACAGGCGGCCAGCAGAAGGAAGCGGCGTAAGACACGTGACGCGAAGGCAAGGCTCGTGAATTTCATGGGGCACTCCGACAAGTGTGGACTTAGGGGCGTTGAAGATGGGGCAACCGGGCGATTTCAGGACGGGCATCAGATGAAGCGATTGGCTATCGTCCCGATCCCATCAACTTCGATGCGCACCACGTCACCTGCGCGCAGGAAGACAGGTGGAGTCATGCCCTGGCCGACACCGGCCGGTGTGCCAGTGGCGATAACGTCGCCGGGGTAGAGCGTGATGCCGGTGGAGATGGTCTCAATCAGGTGCGGGATGTCAAAGATCAGGTCGTTGACCCGTCCGTCCTGCCGCAGCTCGTCGTTGACCCAGCACTTCACGCCGCTGGTCTGGATGTCGAGCGCATCGGCGGTAACGATCCACGGGCCCATGGGGCAAAAGGTGTCGAACGACTTGCCCATGTCCCATTGCTGGTGGCGCAGCTGCACGTCGCGTGCGGTCACATCGTTGACGACCGTGTAGCCGTACACGTGATCCATGGCATTGGTGCGTTTGATGTTCTTGCCACCCTTGCCGATCACGACGGCAATCTCTGCCTCGTAGTCCACGGCCGCCGTGACCTCCGCGGCTAGGCCCACGTCATCGTGCGGGCCCACCACGCATTCGGGCGCCTTGGTGAACACGATGGGCCATGACGCCACATCCTTGTTGTTGTCCTTGAACACCGTGGCGGCGAGTTCCTGTGCATGCGCGCGGTAGTTGCGTCCCACGCACCAGATATTGCGGCGAGGCCGGCGAATGGGCGCCAGCAGCTTCACCTGCTGCAGCGCGAGGACAGCGCCTGCTGGCGCAGCCGGCGTGGCCGACTCGATGAACTCGACCAAGTCGCCGCGTTCGTCGGCGGCGCAGAGCGGCGCTAACGACTGGCCGTCATCACTCACGGCGCCCAGCCATTCGCGGCCTTCGAAGGAATAGCGTGCAACTTTCAAATTCGTACCTCGTTCGTCAAAACAATGAACGAAGCATACGATGTTTTTTTCGAAAAGTAAATGTTTTTTCGAAAAAGTGCGTAGACCTATGACCAGCCCGGACCTTCTGGTTGAGCTAGAGGCAGGCATTTCTCTTGTAGCGCCGTAGTCCAGCGAGCTACGTGTGTTGCGGCCTACAATATAGGCATCATTTTCGAAAATATGAACGATATTTCCGCACCGTCAGAGACACTCGCTGCGTCGGCCGCCGGCGACACGCTGACTACCCAAGTCTACGAACGCATGCGCGACGACATCATCCTTGCCAAGCTGTCCCCGGGCCAGAAGCTCACGATGGAGCTGCTCAAGGAGACGTATGACGTTGGCATGACGCCACTGCGCGAGGCGCTCTACCAGCTGTCGTCATCCATGCTGGTCACGGTGGAGAACCGCCGGGGATTTCGGGTGGCACCAGTGTCCCCGGTGCACCTGGCCGAAGTCATTCGCGCGCGCGAGGAGGTCGAAACCATCCTGTTGCGCATCGCGTTTGAGAATGCCGACGTGGCCTGGGAAACTCGCATCGTCGCCGCCTATCACACGCTGATGCGAGCCAGCGGCGCCAAACCCAATCACGGGCCCTACACCTCGGGCTGGGAGGCCGCGCACAGCAGCTTCCACTTCGCGCTGCTCTCAGCCGCGCGCCAGCCCATGCTCGAAGAATTCCATCGCTCGTTATGGGACCACTGTGCGCGTTACCGCAACCTGGCGTATCCAGGGCGCGTGCCCGTCAGCACTGTATTTGATGGCCACCAGCAACTCATGGATGCGGCGATCGCGCGGGATGCCGAACTGGGCTGCGTGCTGCTGCGACGACACATCAACCTGGCAACCTCGCACATCATGGGCGCGATGTTTCCCGCAGTCGCAGCGCCAGCAATCAATCCCGCCTGAGCGGCGGCACAGGGGGGCGCTCTACGCGCTGGGCCACATGTCGGCGGCCGCTGAGCAGTTCGGCGTTTTGGCCTGCTCCAGCTTCTCCATGATCTCGCCTATGGGGTGTGCTCGTCTCCCCGGATTTTCGTTTATCCGAGCTCATCTCCAAATACCAGCTCGTCTTGGTGCCCTAGGCGGCTCAGTCAGCCGCATTCACGACTGAATCCTCACAGTCAATAGCAAGCCCTCTCTGGTCCGCAATAGGGCTCACAGACCACAATCCAGTAGGGTCTGCGGTCGCGCCTGCTGGGTGAGCAAGACACACTCACCGAGCGGGAAATCTTACGGTTCTCGCACGAGCGAAAAACAGCGCCGAGTACTGGTGCCGCCAAATTTGAAGCGAAGTCCAACCGATGTGGTCGCGCCTGGACAACCTGCGCATACGCGGAGGCTCGGGGCCCTTGGACTGAATCCTAGTAAACAACCGCAACTGCACAACGCGCGTGTATCGGGGTTTACCAGAGCATAGAAATGCTTGTCGCGCTGCTACATTGATGTTTGATCAAACATCAATGTAGCAGATATGAAAAAGGTCATCGTCACTTGCGCCGTTACTGGTGCGATCCACACACCCTCGATGTCTCCGCATCTGCCTGTGACCCCAGCGCAGATCATTGAGGCGGCGGTAGAAGCTGCTGAGGCTGGCGCGTCAATCATTCATTTGCACGCGCGTGACGAGGTAACGGGAAAGCCAGATCAGCGTCCCGAGGCGTTTGCGCGTCTTCTTCCGCAGATCAAAGCCCGCACCGATGCGGTGCTTAATCTGACAAGCGGTGGCTCTCCATTCATGGCCATTGAAGAACGGATTCAGCCGGCGTTGTCGTTCGCCCCAGAGGTTGCTTCTTTGAATATGGGGTCTTTCAACTTCGGGCTATTCCCGATGCTGAAGCGCTTCACTGAGTTCAAGCACGAATGGGAGCGCACCGCGCTGGAAAACAGTCGAGACCTGATTTTCCGAAACACCTTCAAGGACATCGAGTACGCGCTTTCCATCTGCGCCACAAAAGGCATCCGATTCGAGTTCGAGTGTTATGACATCGGCCACCTGTACAACCTGGCCCATTTCGCCGATCGCGGCCTGGTCAAACCGCCCTTCTTTGTCCAGTCGGTATTCGGAATTCTTGGTGGGATCGGTACCCACCCTGAGGACGTCGCACACATGCGAAGGACCGCCGATCGTCTCTTTGGTAAGGACTATCAATGGTCTGTTCTGGGGGCGGGCAGGCACCAGATCCCAATCGCCGCGATGTCCGCAAGCATGGGAGGAAACGTGCGAGTCGGCCTGGAAGACAGCTTGTGGCTCAAGAAAGGGGCTTTGGCGCAAAGCAACGCACAACAAGTGCGCTTGGTCCGCGGAATCATCGAAGACCTTGGGCTGGAAGTCGCCAGCCCGGCAGAAGCAAGAGAGATGTTGGCACTCAAGGGTGCAAACAACGTGAATTTTTGATCAAACCCATCCACACAGAGGAAGACAAATGAACAAGATCATCAAGCTGAACGCAAGAACCCGTTTCAACGTCAAAAGCGCCGCCTGCGCCATCTCTCTTTGCATTTCATCCCAGGGGGTTCTGGCCAACGACTTTCCGCAACGGCCGATCAAGATGATCGTTCCCTTTGGAGCAGGTACCACGACAGACATCGTTGCACGCACCGTGGCTGATGCCATGGGAAAACAATTGAATCAAGCACTGGTCGTTGAAAACCGTGCGGGCGCGGGCGGTGCGATTGGCAGCTCGGCTGTCGCGAAGTCGACGCCAGACGGCTACACCCTGCTGATGGGGACTTCGAGCACGCATGGTTCGAACCCAACCCTGTACAAAAACCTGCCCTACGATGTCATGAAGGACTTTGTTCCGGTCCTCTTCGTGGGATCGACCCCGAACTTGCTGGTAGTTGCGACAAACTCTCCACTGAAATCCTTGGGAGACCTGAAGGCCGCAGCGGCCAAACCACCAGGTCTCACATTTGCCTCTGCAGGCACAGGGACGACCGGACATCTGGCCGGAGAACTGCTGAAAACCAAGATCACCGGAAGCATCACACACGTGCCCTACAAGGAAGGAGCGCAAGCGGTGACGGACGTGATCAGCGGACAGACCAACTTCATGTTTTATCATCCGGCGGCTGTGATGCCCCACATCAAGGCAGGGAGGCTCCGAGCTCTTGGCAGTTCGGGTGCCGAAACGAATGTGGCAGCACCGGATGTTCCGCCCATCGCGCAGCAGGGCTACCCAGACTTTGACCTGGTGTCATGGTTCATGGTGTATGCCCCATCGGCAACGCCCCCAGCGGTCCTGGCGAAACTTCGTTCTGCGGCGGCTTCTTCGCTCAAGGCTCCTGATGTCATCGAGAGATTCTCGGTTCAGGGCATCGGAGTGGGCACTTTGTCGGGCGACGAGATGGTGAACTTCAACCGCGCTGAACTGGCAAAGTGGGGATCGCTTGTGCAAAAGTCTGGTGCCACCGTCGATTGAGAGATTACAACAATGCCATTGATGAAGCTTGTTCCTCCTGACATCTCAGAACCACCGGAGATCGTCGCCGCGATCAGAAAGCGCCGCGGGGGCTCTCTGTTCAACCTGGATCTGCTCCTGCTCAACAGCCCAGAGTTGGCGGCGGGGTGGAATGTGTTCCTGGGTGCGGTGAGGCAACGCCTATCTCTGCCTCCCAAGATTCGGGAGCTGGCGATATGTGCTGTTGCCATACTGAATAAGGCCGACTACGAACGCATCCATCACATCCCCGTGCTCCTTGCTGCGGGGGGCACCCAAGCCCAGGTAGAAGCCCTGGATGATGTTGCAAGCGCCGCGACCAACGAGGCCCTCTTCAATCCAGCTGAGCGCGCAACGTTGCAGTTTTCGTATGAAATGACCCGCAATGTCTCGGTTCAGCCGGCCACACTCAAAACGATCAGGGAGGCACTTGCTGATGAACAAATGCTGGTCGAACTGGCGGCGGTCATCGCGGCTTACAACATGGTCTCTCGAATGATCGTGGTGTCGGACCTCCCGATAGAATCCGACAACCACCCGCCATCTGAGTCCTGATCATTCAACCGCTGTCAAATCTCAAGCCCATTGAAAACGTTACCCTACGCGATCAGGTAACGCAATCGATTCGCGCCGCGCTCATGACGGGTCACTTCCAACCTGGCCAGTCGGTGACGGTCAAGTCCATCTCTACGATGTTGGGCGCAAGCATCATGCCCACGAGAGAAGCAATGAATCGCTTGATCGCAGAGGGGGCCCTTGAGCTGCGCCCCAATCGAACTGTGGTCGTTCCGGTTCTGTCTGCCAGGGAGTTTGACGAAGTTACGGACCTACGCTGCCATGTCGAGGGCCTTGCAGCAGAGCAATCCGTCGACTATGTCAGGCCCGAGCATGTTCAAGAACTCAAAGCTTTTGACGCCATGATGCGGGAGGCAGCGAAGAGTGGTGACATCGATGCCTACGTGACCAACAACTTTCAGTTTCACTTCGTCATGTACAAACTGGGGGCGACACCGTTTGTGCTCTCGATCATAGAAAGCTTGTGGGTGCGCATCGGCCCGCTAATTCGTATGAGCATCAATGAGACTGGGTTCGACGACTCTGCGAAGGTGCATGCCGAAATGATTAGCGCACTTGAAACAGGCCGGAAGATCGAGTTGCGCCAAGCCATTGTGCTGGACATTTGTGGCGCGGCTCGCGCCGTGCGGCCGGCGCAACCCGACCTGGCAAGAACTGCTCCGCCTCGTAGTCGTGAGGCACGCTGACCGGCGGGGCAGAGGCCCGCCTAACGCATTCAGAGGAAAACGCCCCCTGAACGACTGCCTGACACGGCAGCTGTTGTTTTCCACTGAAAACTGACCCAGTTAGAGCAGCAAGGGGTGCGGACGAATACATGAACTAACGCCTGGCAGTCCAAGTTTTCGTCCGCCCCCCAGGGTCAGAGATCGACGGAATCCAACACTCCAGAAGCTTCGCTCGTCGCAGCACAATGACTGCGATGCACACGATTCTTTTAGCGTCAAAGATGCTTGGCGATGCGAACCTTCATGGAACCGATGCAGGCGATACTTGCTTCCATGACATCGCTAGGTGCGATAGGTCCAACCCCTGCCGGCGTGCCGGTCATGATGACGTCACCAGGATAAAGCGTGTATGTAGCCGACGCGTATTCAATCAAACGCTGCACGTCGAAAATGAGGTACTTCGAGTTCGAGTCTTGTTTGACTTCACCGTTAACCTTGATAGCTAAATCGAGAGAGTTTGGGTCGCCAATTTCGTCCTTGGTCACAATCCAAGGCCCTAGGACAGAGAAAGTGTCCGCGGACTTTCGGAACCCAGGGAACTCAGGGCCGCGAACAGTCATGTCAAGACCAATGCTGTAGCCAAATACGTAGTCGAGCGCGTTCTCACGCGATATGCCGCGGCCCTTACGGCCGATAATTACTGCGAGCTCAACCTCATGGTCGGTGCGACGCTCTGCAAACGGGATTTCTACCTCTTGACTGCAACCAATCAGAGAGCTGTTGGACTTCAGAAAGAGACCGAACTTGTCCAGCTCTGTGTACGTCTTGCCGTGATTAATCTGTGCATCCGCGTTGGCCTCGGCGATGTGGTCCTTGTAGTTGATGGGTGCACCGATGATTTTGCTCGGGTTGGCTACTGGGGCCAGAAGGCGAACCGTAGAGAGTGGCATCCGCACGCCAACCTTCGACATTCGCTCCACCTCGTCACGAACGCCGTCGAAGTTTTCAATGACTGCGTCAGCTAGCGGGAAAGGCCAAGTCGCCTTCAAGAACGGCGTGAAAGCGTCGCTGACGTCGACAACATCTTCTTCGATAACCACACCGATACGGTGATTGTTGAAAAGGCAAATCTTCATAGTCTTTCTCTTTCAAATGAGCTTTTACGCCCTCACCTCACGGAAAAGCCCGAGCTTCTCGTGGACGGGGCGGTCCGAATAGCTGAAAACAACCGTGTCAGCTCTGGCGCTGACTGTCCACTCGCTCCAACCAGGCACCACCACCACATCGTTGGGCCCAAGTTGGAAACTCGAGCCTGCGACCCGAACGTCGGCGTTGCCCTCTAACCCGACGAGCACAGTACTGTCGGTAGAGCGAAACGGCTTGGTTGTCATTCCTTTGGGGTAGTAGCGCAACACAGTGCCAATGGTTGGCATCGGCCAGCCACCCGTGACTGGGTTCACGTACCGAAGACAAACGCCGAGATAGGGGTCCGGCTCGGATGTTCGACTCAAGATTTCAATCGCTTCACGCGAGCGCGAGTACGGGTAGCTGAACAGCGGCGAGGTGAGTCCCTTGGACTCGTAGCCGACGGGCAACAGACCAGCTCCATACCGCGCAGCACTTTCCCCCGCCTCGCGCGTGGTGACCTGCACCTTCTCCCCGTACTCCTCCCGGAAGCCCGCTTTCAGGAAAGAGACCAGTGGTACATCCAATCCATCCAGCCACACCACTGGGTCGGCTCCATCATGGCCATGGTCGTGCCAGGTCCAATGAGGGGTGATGATGAAGTCGCCTCGCTCCATCGGAGTCTTCTCGCCATCCACAGCGGTGTAAGCGCCCGTGCCATGGAGAACGAAGCGAAGTGCAGACTGCGTATGGCGATGCGCGGGCGCTGTCTCGCCGGGGAGAATGAGCTGAATGCCTGCGTACAACGTATCCGTTACCTGGGACTTGCCAGGCAGACCTGGGTTCTCAAGCACCAAAACGCGTCGTTCAGCCTCTTCCGCAGTGATGAGGTCACCAGCCCGCAACAACTGCGGGTACACATCATCCCAGGCCCACCTGTATGGCTTCGCCTGTGGAATGGGTTCGTGGGGTACCAGTCCCTTGAGCACGCTCCACAGCGGCGCCAACTGCAAGGGTCGAAGCTCCTCGTAATACTGCTGGCGCACCGATTTCTCACCTGTCCTGACATCGTCTTCAATCATGGAGGGCTCCTGTATTTGCTTCGAATCTCACTTTGCAGCGGCGACCTTTGATGCTTCGTACCCCGCTACGAACTTTGGCGACATCGCGCGCAAACGCTCTGTGTCGATTCGGCCTGAGCGCCCTATGTAGTTCATCGCGAAGTCCCAGGCCGGTTCCTTAAGGTGCTCCGAAAAATGGTCGTACCAGGTCGCACTTCGAGTAGCGGCTTCCGCTAGCTTGTCGACGATGGGACGACGCTGGCCTTCGTATTCAGCGAGTGCATCTGGCACGCTGTTCGGATGTTTCCCCAGAGCCATCGCAAGCGTTTGGACATCCTCTAGAGCGAGTCTTGTCCCAGAGCCGATTGAGAAGTGGGCTGTTCTCAATGCATCACCGACGAGAACCCGATTTCCCACGGACCATCGCTCATTGCTTATGACGGGGAATCGTCGCCACATGGATTTGTTGGTGACGAGCTTCGCGCCTTCCAGTTCTTCTTCGAAGACCATCTCGCAGTACAGACGCGAAGCCTCTTCTCCGAGCTTCTCCAGCCCGGCATGCTCGAAGGTCTTTTCGTCCACCTCCACCAAGAAGGTACTCATCGATGGGGAGTATCGATAGTGGTGAGCATTGAAGCTACCCAGCGAGTTCTGCTTGAACGTCTGCGTCAGATAGTCAAAGGGTCGAGTCGCGCCGAACCAGGCGAACCGATTGGACAGCAGGAGAATCTCCGTCCCGAACTCCTTCTCGTGGGTGTTTCGCACGAGCGAGTTCACACCATCGGCGCCAACAACGAGGTCCGCATCCCCAAGCTCATCCAGGCTCCGAACAACGTGGTTGTTCACCAAGTTCGCACCAACCGAAAGCGCACGCTGACGGAGTATCTCCAGCAGCCGGAGTCGAGCAATCGCAGTGAACCCCACGCCGTCAATGCGGATGCGCTCACCGTGTACGCGAAGTTCGATGTCGCTCCACTTTTCAAGGCCAGCAGTGATGATGGCCAACGTCTCCGAATCGGCGGCACTTAGAAACTCCAAGGCCTTGTCCGAGAACACAACACCAAATCCGAACGTCGTGTTCGCGTCATTCTGCTCATACACCGTCACTGTGGCGTCTGGGAGTTCGCGGCGAATCCGGTAGGCGGCGTACAGGCCCGCAGGGCCGCCGCCGAGAATATTGACTCTCATACAAATGTCTCCTTTGCACCGCCAAACGAAGGAAGACGGTGCTGTCTCAAAACGAAACCCGGCAGTCTGAGTCGGACGCCAGGAGGCTGGACTCAAACGGTTCATTCCGTCTGCTCGAGCAGAGCGCGGACGGTGTCAGGTACTGGTTGCGTGCGCAGCTCACGCGGGTTGTTCAACGGATGCTCCGCCCACACACGCGTCTCCTCAGCCTCCATAAGCAGCGCTTCGCCGCGCAGGAACTGGTGTGTGACGCCAATGGACGTGCCTCCAACCTTGGTGATGGACACTCGGTGAGTTACGGTCTCATGCAGGGCGGGTGCACTGAGAAACTTCATCGACAGGCCAAGTACCGGCAAGCCGCCTCGTGCGCTCTCCCCTCGGGGGCCGTTTGGGTCCACCCCGAGCTTCAAGAACATCTCGTTCAGGCCTTCCACCATCCATCGCGCGTAGTGGGGGAAAAAAACGATTCCCGCAGGGTCGCACTCGCTCCAGTGCAGCAGCCGGTCATATGTGTAGGTTTTCATTTGTCCTCCTGCCCAGTACCCGAATCACAGTTGCCTGTGACCTCATGCAGATGCCGCTGCGTTTCCGCGCGCAACGTGCACTCGTGTGGCCGCCGTTCCAGAATGGTGACGCGCGTTCTTTGATGAGCATGAGCTCGGTTGTTGTTCACCGATTCGCTCCTTCGGCTTCGATCTTGTTGGCAATCTGCTGTCGCATTTGCTGACGGTCCAGCTTCCCGACCCTGGTGACCGGGAAGCTTTCGATGGCCTCAATGCGCTCCGGGCACTTGTACTTGGCCAGTCCGTTAGAGACCAGGTATGTGACCAACTCGGACACAGTGGGAAGGCTCTGCCCATCGCGAGGAATGAGATACGCGCATGCCTTCTCTCCGTATGTTGGGTCAGGCATGGCCACCACCTTTCCATCCGCAATCTGAGGATGTCGTGCCAGGAGCAACTCAATGTCTTCCGTGCCGAACTTCTCGCCACCGCGATTGATGTTGTCTCTCATCCGTCCTTCGAAGTGGAAGATGACGCGCCCGTCATGGACGCTCGTACGAACCATGTCGGCGGTGCGAAAGAACCCATCGGAAGTGAGACTTGCTGCGCTGATTTCAGGTGACGCGTAGTAGCCTCGAAGGGACGATGGTCCTCTGAAGCACAGCTCCCCGAGCTCTCCGGTTGAAACTTCCTTTTCAGTTCCCGGCTCGAGAACACGCACCTCGTCTTGAGGCCAACAGACCGTTCCGATAGACCCATGGCGAACTTCTGCTGGAAGCCAAGCGGTGCCAGCCAACACCAGTCCTTCGGTAATTCCATACATGTTGCTTGCTGGCCGCCCCGTACCCCTCTCGATAGGCTCAGCACCAATCAGAGTCAAGGTCAGCTTGAGCGACGTAAGGTCGTAGCTGGCGGCTTCCTTGAAGCCAGCAATTGCGGGTGCATGAGGCCCAATGGTGAACGCATGCTTTACCTTCTCCTGTTTTAGAAGCTCGAAGAATCGTTGAACATCCCATCGAGGCATCAGCACAGTAGTAGCGCTGTAAATGACCGTACGCAGCAACGAGAACATCATTCCCGCGTTGTGCAACATTGAAAGCGCCCATATTCCGACGTCACCTTCCTCGCACCCGAAGTGGTCGCACCAGGCTTTGGAGTGAGCAAGATACTCCCCGTGAAACCTCGGGATGACTTTCGGAACACCAGTGGAACCACCTGAGAGCTGCAATGCCGCTACATCACAGTGATTCCATGTCTCTGCTCTCAGGTCGCGCTCTGAATGCTCTGCAGCAAGGCGTTCCACACCAATCCCGCGAGCGTCGTCAGAAGCGCCGGAAATTAGGAGATGAGGAATCCCATGTTCCTCTGCCATTTGCTTCGCAAATCCCACTTGGTCGAAGCCCGGAGAGACATCCGACTGTACGAAGTACGCGACCGGCTTCGTCAAATTAGCAAGTGCCGATATTTCGACAGCTCTGTACTGGGGAATGGTGCACACGGGCAGTACCCCTGCCTTGAAGCAGGCGAACATAGACACGGCGGTGTCAATCCCAGTGCCCATCTGAAACAGCGCGCGGTCGCCCGGTTGTAGTCCGATGGCCTGCAGGCCCACAGCCAGTCGCGAGCTTTCGCGCTCAAGCTCAGCAAAGGTCATCCGCTGGTCACCGGACACGAATGCCACCCTGTCCGCGTCTCGCTGAGCGGCTTGCTGCAGTGCAATGCCAATCGTTCTTTGCTGCCAGCCGCCCTGCTCTATGTAGTGCCTAGCATGTGACGGGGTGGCATACACCACCCCCGGCAATGCCAACCGAGGGGAGATTTGCAGTTCGGTCATTTGATGACTCCTGGCAACCATGTAGCGATTTCCGGGATGAAGAACACGGCCACCAGCACCAGCATGCTCATCACCACGTATGGCAGAACAGCGCGGAAGATGTGAGCCATCGTCACCTCGGGCGGTGCTACACCCTTCATCGTCATCAGCAGAAGCCCGTGGGGCGGAAGCAATAGGCCCATCTGCATGCAAATCAGGAACATCACACCGAACCAGACCGGGTCAACCCCCAGCTTCTGCACGATGGGCATGAAGATGGGAATGGTGATGAGCATCATGCTGACCTGGTCGACGAAGATGCCCAGGAAGATGAGGATGAGCATCATGCCGGCCACAATCTCCATCGTGCTGAGGCCAGTACCCGTGATAGCACCCACGATTCCGTTCGACGCACCAGAGAAGGTGAGAATCTGGGAGAACGTCGTGGCGCCCATAATGATGAGCAGAATCATTCCTGAGATGGCGATAGTTCCTCTCAGCGACTTCATCAAGGCTTGAATGGACAACGCTCGATAGCCCAGAGCTACGATGAAGGTCGCAACGACGCCGAGTGCTGCACTTTCCGTGGGCGTGGCCCACCCAACAATCATGGCGCCCACCACCACTCCAAAGATGGAGAGCAGGGGGACTACATACTTGAAGAAGGGCCCGAAGCGCTCCCAGCCATGAAACTCAGCGAAGCTGCTCGCCGGCGCAAGGGTCGGGTTCATCCAGGAGCGCAGAACAATCCAGACCACGAAGGCAATCGAAAGAATGAGGCCTGGACCAATCCCTCCGATGAGCAATCCCGAGATGGATATGTTTGCAAGGCTTCCCAGCAGCACCGATAGGGCACTTGGTGGGATGAGCATGTCGACAGCTCCAATAGCCATGATGGGTCCTGTGGCCATCGTGGGGTGATAGCCCCGCGCAAGCATCACCGGAACCATGAGAGAGCCGAGCATTGCCGTGGTGGCGATGGTAGAGCCAGAAATCGCTGAAAACACCGTGCCAGCTACAACGGCCACGACCGCGAGTCGACCCGGCACCCGAGATATCAGACGTTCGACGCCGTCAATCACTTTGACCGCCAGACCTGTATGAAACAGCACTTCGCCCATGAGGATGAAGAGCGGAATCGGCGTCAGTGAGAAATTCGTTACCGCCACAACGCTGTTGCGCACCAACTGGCCCAGACCGGGTTCCCCTCCGAGATAAAGCCAGGCACCAATCAAGTTGGTGACCAAGAATGCGAACGCAACGGGTAAACCGATGAAGAGAAGAAGCGTGGAGCCGCCGAGAAGCAGCCACGCAGGAAAAATCCATTCACTCATGCTGCTGATACCGCGTCAGTGCGCGGCTCCTTAGGTCCGTGGGCGAGGCGCCACATCCGAAAGCCGAACTCAACCGTAAGAAGAGCAAAGGCGATGGGCAGCGGCGCGAGCAGCCACCACTCTGGAATTACCACGCTTCGAATCTGCACTGCGCCCGATGCGTAGCTCTTGAAGGCCATCACTACGCCCATCCAAGTAACGGTCGCGCAGCCGGTCATCGCGAGGACGTCCGACGCCCATTCGCACATCCAGGCCAAACGTCGCGGGATGGCGCGCAGAATGATGTCCACTCGGATGTGTTGACCAAGCCGAAGCAGCCAAGGCGCGCCCAACAGCGTGCAGAAATACAGGCTGTACTCTGAGATGTCATGGGCCGCCGCAAATCCAAGCGGGAGTCCCGGAATTGGGACATTGCGAAGAAAGACATCGGTGGTAATTGCCGCCACCATGACCAACATCAGGAGGCAGGCAATGACCATCAAGGCCTCGTAGACGCGGCCGAAGGCCGCTTGCAAGGCGTTGATGGCCCCTGCCTCACCAGTTGTAGGGCCCGTGTTGAGAGCGTCGCTCATTGCTTCTTCGACAGAAGTTCGCGGAGCTTGGGGCCATGCACTGGGCTAGCCTGAATCAACTCCTTCCAGCCCGCCTCATACGCTTTGTCCAGATACTTCTTGGTCTCGTCGGCACTGAACGTCAGCGATTGGATTCCAGATGCGTTCTGCTTGGCCTTTTCATCCTCACCCTCCTTGCGCCACTGGTGAGAGTTGTGTTCCACCTCCATGGCCATTTTCTGAAGATAGTCACGCTGCGCTTGAGTCATGCCTTTCCACTTGTCCAAGTTCATGATGAGCGAGACATCTGCGTCGTAGAAGCCTGGGTCAACTCGAAACTTGGTGTGGGACTGCAGATTGAGGTCGAACACACCACCGATTGACCAGCCATAGCCGTCAATCACATTCCTCTCCAAAGCGGTATAGATTTCGCCTGGGGGGATGTTGATGACGTTTCCGTTCAGCGCAACCACTACTGGTCGAATGGCTGGGGAGACCCGAATCTTTCTACCCGCCAAGTCAATCTTGTCGAGCTTCTTGGTCGTGAAGATGTGGAAGGGATAGCCCTCGACCATGCGGGCTAGGTAGAACATGTTGCCCTTCTCGTTCCATACCTTATTGATGTAGTCGATTGCACCGTTCTTCCGCTGTTCGGCAACAGGAATCTGTGCCATTTTCAGCATGTCAGCCTCAGGAAACACGTTCGTGTAGAACGCACCGGGACTCAAGGCAAGGTCGACAACACCGCTCTTGACTGCGTTCCCAATCTCGAATGTCGGAACGGCACGGGGACCACCGATGAACGTGATTCTCACCAAGCCCTTGCCCCCGGCGTTGACTCGCTCACTCCAACGCACCAGCTCCTGCACCCAGGCCGTGTTCTCCGGAAATGCCGTGGCCATCCGAAGATGCACCTCCTGAGCTTGGCTGGCGGCCGCCAGCAATGTGATTGATGCTCCGGCGACGAGGCGCTTAAGTAGTGTCAGCATGGTTGTCTCCTTCTTTGTGTTGCAGGGGTTGGAAAGCGTTTCGATGAACGCTTAGCGGCTCATCTTCATTAAACTGGGGCTGGACTCACCTCTTTGGCGTCCTTGATGCGAATCACAGGAGGGGAACTGAGCTGCCGCATCAGAAGTTCGGCGCGCTCCTGCGCCTTCTTCGCGGATGCAGACTTCACGGCCTCATAACCGCGAATTTCGCGGGGCGTAGACACGAGCTCGACCAACCTGTCTGTATTCGCGGTCGTGTGCTTTGGCAGTGCTGTGTCCAGGACTTCTTGGTACCAGACGACCAGGCCTCGCTCCTCCCGCCTTGATGCAAGCGGTCCGAATGGGTCGAACGGCGTGCCACGCAGTCCTCGCATGCGATAGAGCACTTGCAGCAGTGGGCGAATCCAGGCACCAACTCGGACCTTTCCCTTCAAACCAATCCATCGAGCCAACGGTGGCTGGAGGTTGTAGCTGAGGCGAACCTTCCCCGAAAATCTTTCAGCCACTCTCTCGTCAAAGTCGGTCTGTGTCAGCAGTCGCGCAACCTCGTACTCATCCTTGTATGCCATCAGCTTGTGCAGGCTCTCAGCGACTGCAGCAGTTAACTCGTAGCTGTGGCCTGTCCCCCTGACCTTCGTTTCAGCATCAAGCACCGATACGACCCGCTCGAGAAATCGAGCCGAGTACCCGGCGCTTTGGTAGGCGACCAAGTCCAAGGCACGAATCCAAATGCGCTCCTTAAGGCTATCCGGCAGGACACTCAGGCGCGCCTCAAATAAAGACAGAGATGACGGTGTCGCGGCATCCCGTTCGCGCCGCAGGTTCACGGTACGGTCGGCCAGCGGTCGAGGAGTCAAGCTGGCAATAGCCTCTACCTTGGCAGGCGAGAAAATCCACAGTCGACCTGCTCGAAATGCCATGGTATTGGCCTCGGTCTGGGCGCCATTGATGCGAATCGCTTCTTCGATGTGCGACCCGTGCACCGGCAGCCACCCTGCCTGGTAGGCGGCTCCGAGCGCCACCATATTGGTCATCATGTAGTCGCCAAAAATACCCTCGGCGATTCTCCGAGCGTCGACAATCAGGGTTGCGTCCTTCCGAGTCGCAGCCGCCACCGTGTTGCATAGTTCATCAACCGGGAGTGTCTTCGTCGAGTCGCGCACAACATCTCCGCTGGGGAATACGCCGGCGTTGACTAAGGCGTTGGTCCGATGCTCATCGCAGCATTTGAGGTTGTTAACCTCAACCGCCGCCAGCAAGTCCAGAGCAAGATACAAGTCCGCCTTGCCGATGCCAACTTTGTTAGTCCGAGGCTCTTGGTCTGCGGGCGCCAAAATAAGGCTAGAGAGAACGGCACCCCACTTCTGCGAAGCCCCTGTCTGGTCATAAGTCTTGACGCTCAGACCTTGCATGCTGGCCGCCTGAGCAAGGATTGCACTCAGCGTGAGGACACCGGACCCACCCAGGCCAGGCATGTAGACACCAAACGGTTCGGTCAACACTGGCACCACGGGGTCGGGGATGGTTCCTCCATCTATGTGTGGCAGCTTGGGCCGACGCAGCCCGACCCCAGGTTCAACACTTACGGTGACGAACGAAGGACACTCGCCCTTGATGCAGGCTTGGTCTTGGTTGCAAGATGACTGATGAATTTGCGTCTTGAGCCCGAACTGGGTGTCGACTTTCTGCAGCGACATGCAGTTCGCCTTGGTACCGCAATCTCCACAGTTCTCACAGACCTCCTCATTCACCACGGTAAACGTCGCGGGCTTCGGCATCAGCCCACGCTTCTGGCGACGCCGGCGCTCGTTTGCACAGGTTCCGTCGTAAATCACAATGGTGACGCCTTTGACTTCGGACAGCTCCTTCATCGTGACCTCGAGGTCATCGGGGCTACGCATCTGGAGGGAAGATGGCACTGCCAAGCCTTTGTACTGCGATGGCTCTTTGGTGATGAGAACCACGCGTTTTGCCCCGTCCTCAATGAGCCTGCGCGCGAGGTCAGTAACGATGGTCGCTCCAACAGCTTCCTGCCCACCGGTGTTTGCCAGAACGCCGTTGATGAGCAGCTTGAACGTCATGTTTGCCTCACAGCTGATCGCAAACCGAATGTTCTGGTAGCTCGAGTGAAAAAGCGCTCCATCCCCTACGTTCTGCACGATGTGGGGCCGGCTGGTATAGGGGGCAAGTCCAATCCAGGCCAAACCCTCTCCGCCGAGCTGCGTCGTGGCCTCCACCCTTCTTTGGGGGTCGGGCATCAGAGCAGCAAACAGGTGGCATCCAGGCGCCCCCCACGCCATTTGTCCAGGTGCTAGCAACGTCGAAACGTTGTGAGGGCAGCCGGAGCAGTAATTTGGTGCCCTTCCAGGCAATGATGCATCTCTCTGCACCTGTTTGCACTGGAGGTAGCTGACGCGCTGTCGGCCCTTCTCGGGTAGTTCGAAGTGCTTTGAAATGATGCGCGCGAGACGCTCGGCGACCATGTCGCTCGTCATACCCCCTTCGATGGGAAATAGGCGACTTCCAGTCTCATCCACCTTGCCAACAACGTGTCTGACAGTTGTGCCGACAGCTCCCAGGGCGACCAGACGCTCTAAGAAGTCGCGCTTCTCCTCTACCACTACTACCGTGGTGAGTCCGTTGGAAAATTCGCGCAGAAACTCAGGGTCTGCTGGACAAAGCATGCCAATTTTCGCCAGCCGAATTCCGAGCTGCGCGCATTCGGTTTCGCCAATGCCGAGGTCGTCCAATGCCTGCAAGGTGTCAGCCCAACTCTTTCCCGCACTCACAATCCCGATGCGGTCGTTCTGTGTAGAGCACATGACACGGTTCAGGTTGTTCTGCCGAGCGTATGCAAGTGCAGCGGCGTGCCGCTCGTCATAAAGGCGGCGCTCTGTTTCCACGTTCGTAACAGGGAAGAAGCGGTGGTTGGCCAGCTTCTCGAAACGCTTGCCGTTGAGCGACAGCTCGGGTGTCACCGTGTCCAGACCTGCTGAGTGCATCCGAACCACTTCACCGCCGTCGCAGAGAGTTCCCACCAGCTTCAACGCAGTCCAGCAGCCCGAGTAGCGCGACAGGGCGGCCGCGTGGAGTCCGTAGTCGAGAAACTCCTGAACACTGGACGGATACAGAACGGGAATTCCGTGGTGCTCGAAGGAAAACTCCTGCTGGTAAGGAACGGTGGAACTCTTTGCTTCGTGGTCTTCCCCGCTGAGAATCACCACGGCGCCATGCGTGCTAGTTCCCGCAAAGTTTCCGTGCTTAAGTGCATCTCCGGACCGGTCCAGTCCAGGGCCCTTTCCAAACCAGTACCCAACCACTCCGTCAGCGTCAGGGTGGGGGTGGTCATCGAGCATTTGAGTGCCGCTGAGCATCGTTGCCGCGAACTCCTCGTTCTGCGCTTCCTGATGGGTGATACCTTCCGCGCTCAAGGTCGCCTTTGCCTGGCGTAAAGCAATGTCAAGGCTGCCGAGCGGAGAGCCAGGGTAGCCGGTAATGAACGCCTTCGTACGCAGGCCGCGAGCTCGGTCTCCACGCATTTGCTCAAGAAGCATGCGAATGAGCGCCTGATTTCCACTCAGGAATGTCTTCTCAACCGTCGCGTCGTAACGGGCGTCGAGCGCGCTGCTCTTAGAGTGGTTGGCGAGGGACTTTTCTATGGTCGATGTGGGCTCGACCGCCTGCTGCTTCATTGATTGTCTCCGATGCGGCTCTGAGGGCCTTAGGGGGAAAGAGCCGCCATCATCGACAGACCTCAACATTTATGCAATAAAGTTGGGCTTAACCTCTCTATTTACGCCATAAATGAAGTCAACATTCGACCTGAACTTGCTGCGTGTGTTGGTGGTCCTCCACCAATGCAGAAGCGTCTCCAAAGCTGCAGAAATGCTTGGGCTAAGTCAGCCGGCCACTAGCTTGGCACTGGGTCGCCTGAGGAAAAGGTTCGGGGACCCGCTGTTTGTACGCTCGCCGGCCGGCATGCTGCCCACTCCGCGCTGCGACGAACTCGCGGAGTTTTCCACCGCCGCTCTCACACAAATCGACTCAAACGTCCTGCATCGGGAGACCTTCGACCCTCGAACCTCACAACGTGAGTTCGTTGTGACGATGGCCGACGTGGGCGAACTCCACTTCCTTCCTCAGCTGATGGCGCATCTTGGAAAAGAAGCTCCGCTATGCAAATTGCGGTGCGAACCCTTTGCCACGCATGACCTTGGAGCTGCACTCTCTGAGGGCCGATGCGACTTGGCGCTCGGATTCTTTCCGAACCTAGAGCGCCCCCCCTTGTACGTGCAGCAGCTGTTCATGCACACTCTCGTGTGTCTGGTTCGTGCTGACCACCCTCAAGTTCGCACTTCACAGATTTCTATGCGTCAATTTCTTGAGTTGCAGCACGTTGCGGTACACCCTATGGGAAGAAGCCATGAGCTCTTTGAATCGATGCTGAAACGAAAAGGAATTCGCCGCCGCGCTCAACTGACGTCCGTGCACTTCCTGACAGTGCCTGCCATAGTCGCGGCCACCGACCTCATCGTCACCGTTCCTCGCTCAATTGCAGACTACTACTGTGAACTAGAAAACCTTCGAATCGTCGAGCCTCCCGTCAACATCAAGCCATATGCGCTCAAGCAGTTCTGGCATCCTCGCTCTCACGTCGACCCAGCTCTCAAATGGCTTCGAGAGTCGGTGTTTCAGCTCTTCGGCACTCCGGCGAGCACGGCAATAGAGCCCGGTCGGGCGGCGCGCTAGGGGTGGAATCTACGATGCAGCTTGACTCCCCTTTTCGCGTTCGAAAATCGCCGCACTATAGGAGCACCGCTGTTCTGCCCACTTGCGTTGTTGTCTTCCACTGAAAGCTGACACAGTGGGGGTGCGGATGAAATCTTGGACTACCAGGAGGTAGTTCATGTATTCGTACGAAGACAGGATTCGAGCGGTCCAGCTCTACATCAAGCTGGACAAGCGCATCAGGGCAACCATCCGCCAGTGGGTTACGCGTCCTACGCCGGTGAGATCAGTCCAGCGCCTGAGAACATCATCAACCGAGACTTCCAGGCCGCGGCGCCCAATGAGAAGTGGCTCACTGACATCACGGAGTTCCAGATCCCCGCTGGCAAGGTGTATCTGTCGCCCATCATCAATTGCTTCGACGGGACGGTGGTGAGCTGGACCATTGGGACCAGCCCCGATGCCGAACTCGTCAACACAATGCTGGATGCTGCCATTGAGGCTGTGGCGGAAACTACCAACCGACCTGTGGTTCATTCCGATCGTGACGGCCACTACAGCGGGCCAGACTGGCTAGCAAGAATGAACGACACGAATCTCACTCGATCGATGTCTCGCAAAGCCTGCTCGCCTGACAACGCGGCCTGCGAAGGCTTCTTCTGTCGGCTGAAGACCGAACTGTTCTATCCTGGGGAATGGAAGAGCACCACCGTTGTGCAATTCATTGCAACCGTGGACTCCTACATCCGCTGGTACAACGAGAAGCGGATCAAAATCGCTCTCGGCTCTCTCAGTCCCATCGAATACCGAGAGAGTCTCGGGCTTACTTCATAAACCAGGCCAAGTATTTGTCCGCACCCCCTTCGGGCCAGAGATCATTGGTAACCAACAAAGCGGATCTTCTGGGCGATCGGGCCGCAGGTCATCGGGTGGTTCCTCGGAACCATCGCGACCAATGGCTTCATGCAGAACTACCTGGGGTATGACATGCGGGCCGGAACGCGAAGCTCGGTAGCAACAAAGATCGTGCCGACAGAAACCAGGGTCACCTCCTCGCCGGAAATCGCCACACCCCAGACCAATTCTGAGCCTCAGACTCCAGCGAAGACGGCTGCGCAGTCCTCTCCGCTTATCGAGTTCGGGGCTTGCGTGATGGGTGTTCACAGACAAACGGCGCAAGGGGTAGAGTTTCTGCGCCCGATTCCGGTTTATCGGCAGGGAGGATCGGTTGAGGCCATGGACACGATGCGGGAGTTCAGCGCTTTCTACGCCGCAGAGCAGCACAGCGTGACGGGGGAGTTCGCCTGCTTTATGCACCGGGGGTTTTTGAAGACAAACCAAAAGCTGGGCAAACCTTGGGCTGGGTAGACGCGCGAGATCTGGATGTGTACGAGCAGCACAACAGCCAGTGAGACTACTGCATAGGATGGAGCAGAAAACACCGAGTCAGTGTCCGTCCGCTTCTTCCAAGCGCGTGTGCCCGTCTAGCTACCGAGACGAGCCATGGCCTCGCGCTTGCCAATCTTTCGCACGGCAAGGATTTTTTCAAGCTGAGCAGCTCTCGGGACGACTTGACCGCTTTCCCACTTGTAGATCGAAAGCGACGACGCCCCGATCAGCTCACCCATTTGGGCTTGAGTAAAACCAAGCTTCTGGCGCAGCGCAAGCAAGTCGATCGGACCAAACGCTACTTTGGGACCTGGCTTCGCTCCGCCGACTGACGTTTCCGTTATGGCTGATTCGCGAGCAGGATTTTCACGTTTGGCGTCGGTCCGGATCATAGCTTTGAACTGCGACTCCAGTGACTTCAGCTTCTTCTTGAGCTCAGCGATTTCTGAGCGATAGGTCGCCGAACTCTTGCGCAGAGCTGCCACTTCATCGCGCAGCTCCTTGCGGGCAATGCGCGCGACTTCTTTCTTGAGAGATGTTGCGAAGGTCGTCATAGATCCATTCTGCCTCAACACGATTTCTTTACGAAATACGCCCGTGAGAGATCGAAAACGCCGGACTCCCTGTGCCTGTCGACGCTACAGATCTGGCAACGTGTTCTTACGAGTTGGCGAACACGCCCCCCGACACAAGCGCCGATCTTTCCGCGGTAAGGTTTTAAGCATGAAGCAAGCAGGTATTTTTCTACAACGGCTCCATTCGTATGGAGAGATGCACCTTAGCCAAGATAGCGAGAGCGAAGAGAACTGCACGCGCAATTACCGTTTCTCCGCTCTTCTAAGGAAATGGCGGTCTTCCAAGGCAGCCAGTAACGATCGTTGCTGGTTATTTTCCTTCGAACACGAGAAAGGGTAGAAATCATGGCGAGTTTTCATCACGAGCTCAAGAGCGGCAAGAAAGGAACTGCACAGGAGCACGCGACGTACATTTCACGACAAGGCAGACACAAGAGTCGAAGTGACTTGATGTTTTCTGGGCACGGCAACATGCCATGTTGGGCGAGCGAAGATCCAACTGCTTTCTGGAACACCGCTGATGGAAATGAGCGAAAGAACGCTGCGGCCTACAGAGAACACGTAACCGCGCTGCCCAACGAGCTCTCTCGCCCAGAGTTGGAAGAACTGGTGGAAGAGTTTGTCAAAGAACTTGTGGGAAGCAAACCGTATCAGTTCGCGGTCCACGCTCCAAAGTCGACACTCGAGGGCGTGCCAAACACGCACCTGCACCTCATGTTCTCTGACCGCATGGATGACGGTATCGAGCGGTCACCTGCGCAAACGTTCAAGCGATACAACGCAAAGCATCCGGAGCTCGGCGGCTGGAAAAAGGACAGCGGAGGAAGGGAACGACTGGAACTGCGCGATCAGATGATCGCTATGCGCCGCAAATGGGCTGAGGTGCAGAACGCGGCCCTCGAGAAGTACGGGCATGCGAGTCGAGTGGACTATCGAACGCTTAAGCAGCAGGGAATCGATCGTGCGGCCGAGTTCCACCTGGGACAGGCGGCGATCAAGATGATGACACTCGAAGAAAAAGAGGCCTACTTAGCCTCGCGACAATAGCACCAAGCCGCCTAGCAGAGGCCCTCGCGAGGGGCAGAGATCGGAAAAAAGGGTTCTGAGATTCGTGCGATTCTGCGATTCGTCGCACGGAATCGCACTGTTTTAGCAGCTGACGTCCCAAGGTTTACGCCCAAGACGCTTCGCGATGCAAAAAGGCCAGCCCCGACCTGCTACTGCCGATCGGGGCTGGCCCACTCGCTCAAAATCCTCAAACTAAACTGCCAAAGTACTGCGGCGACATCCAAACCCAGGTTCGCCGGAACGCATCCTTCGTTTCGCTGATCTTGTTTGCGTACACCAACATCTGAAGTGCCGGATCAAAGCGACTCTTCGGTCTGACAGGCCCACTCTTAAGGATCTGATTTCGGGGAATCGCCTGCCCGCCGCTCTGCTGGTGCTGCGTGCGCAGGTAGTTCTCCAGCGCCTGGGCGTCAGCGTACACCTGCGGCACCTTGGTCGAATTCGAAAAGAGGTTCTTGTACTGGTGAATATGGTATTCCACGATGTCCGCAGCGCGCTGAAGCGTGTCGCGTGAAATCTTTCCGGTCTGCTGACTGAAGTGATGAAACAGGGCTGCTATGCGCACAGCGATTTCGCATGCTTTTGAAGCGAAGTCGCGGATGTCGCTCATATGCCCCCAAGGCTGAATCATGAGTTCCGTTCGATTGACCAGTTCGACCCAGAGAGCCCTCGCGTCTTGATCAAGCTCATAGACGATTTGTTCCAGTGGTGCAGCCTCTTCGTCCTCAATGTTGCCCATCATTTTCTCCAGCAAAGAATGAAATTCGTGGAGTCGATCCCAAGTTGGATCGACGTCGTATGCAAAGCGTGTTCCCATCGTTGACTCTGGCCACGTGATAAGAAATCTCGCCCAGAAGCCCGTGCCTCGAGGCCCATCTCCCTGCTTCCGGAGGTGGCTGCGCAACACTGAGCTTTGAACCATGATCGAGAACGTGATGCTCACGTTCTCGGCGGAAACACTCACCCCGTTTGCGCGGTTCAACTGAATTGGCCCTCCTTCCCAGGCCTTGTTCAGGAATCCACTGCTCTGAAGCAGTGGGCCTTCGAGAACGATCTGCCCCTCATCGGACAGGATGATCAGAGATTTCCCATCTCCGTCGAGGTCATCCAGCAATGCGCGCATCGTCAAGTTTTGTCTCAAACGAGTGCCCGCACGCGGCCTCTTCGGTTCTTTCCGGTCGTGCTCAAGCAAGCGTTCGCGCAGTTCCTCTTCTGATTCACCCGCTAGCGTCAGTTTGGCGATTTTTTTTATCAAGTCTGCTTGAACCGCTTTCCACACCCGATGTTCGCTCCCGTGGCGAAGAAGTTGCTCCGAGTACCTGGCCTTCCTCGCCCCATCACGTTGCCGCAGAGGTCCGAATATCTTCGCATCCACACCGCCTTTTCGCTCACCCGAATCTGCGATGACCAGCGAGTACGCAGTGACAGGTCGCAGGGTCCCGATGATCGGCATCTTCACCATCACGCGACCTTGTGCAGCAGCAGACATAGCAGAGATTACGGACGAGCCAATCAGCGCCAGCGGCGCCTTGATGTTCGCCTGAACCTCTTCGATGGCTCTTCGTGCTTCGATCGGAAACGCGTGAAGTGGATAGACCGATTGGAGAGCCGGGATCATGACATCTCCTTTCCTGCTTCATGAGCGACTTTTTGTACTTCGGCGTCGAACAGTCTTTTGAAGCTTGCGGCGTTTAGCTTGATCCCGTTTGCGGAGAGTTCACGCAAGATCTCCTTGCGGGCGATGCCACGCTTGATCGCCTCGCGCAGTGCTGGGAAGATTTCTGCGAATACTTCTGTCACATGCGCCGTCTTCGGCTGCAGTGCACTGATCGCGGCAATCACAACTTCCGGTGAAACGCGAGAGTCGAATGCGTTGGGAACAAGGCTTGAAATGGTTTTCATTTCACACCTCCCCTTCATCGCCATGCGACGCGCTACGAGTTGTAGCGCATGAGTGCGTAATAAAGTTTGCCGCCACCGAAGAACTGGCCGTGCGTTTGAAGGAGCAAGAAGAGCTCATGCTGACATCCCCATTTGGTTGGCAACCAGGGGTTCAAGCGTGCGATCGGGCCACAACAGTTTTCTGTTGGGAAGGCGCAATGGTTTGATACCAAAGTAGGAGCCGTACTGGCTGTAGCGCTTGCGCACGGTCTGCGATTGGACCCGCCACTGATTGGCGAACTCATCGGTTGTGCGGCTGTAGTTTGCTGCCGGCTTATGCGGCTCAATTGTCCTGACTGACATGGGTGACTCCAGAAGTTTAGAAACACGGGCTCAACGCGGAGTCAATCGCAGAATTTTCTGGGATTCGCGACTCCACGTTGGTCCGTGGAAGTCAGTGTCAAGGCAGAGTTTTCTGATGAAGTAGATGTGCACACTTGTGCACACTCTCTCCAAGCAGAGCAGACTTACGCAGCCAGCTAGTGCGCGCGAAATTCCTTTCTGCTTCGCAAGTCGGACATGCTGTATAGACGTTGCTCACCCAGCTCGTCCTTATAGATCACCTTTCTCGTGGCGCTGTCGTAACCGAGTAGGGGATGGGGAGGCTTTGCCTGTTGAGCAAGCTCACACAGCGCGAGAAACACATTCCTGCGATCTTTCGGTGAATCGCTGGACGCATACGCCTTGGACAGTACGCTGCCCAAATGACCGCGAAACTCGTGCCTTGGCTCCGACGTCTTTCCGACTTGAGTGACTTGCTTTCGCCTGTCTATCACTTCACTTATGAGTTCATGTTGTGAAGGCCGCCGTACGCCGGCCTCTTGCGAAGGTACAACGTACTTCAGGAACTCATTGAGCATCTGTGGCTCACGGCCGGTTCCACGGAACTCCTCCTCGCACCACAACAAGAAGTCCATCGGACTGACAAGTGTCGAACCTGAAATCTCACTGTTCATATCTTCTTCGTGAAAGTCGATCCACTCATTCATAACGCGACGCGCCTGAAAGAGCTGCCAACTTGAAGCATGACGCAACGCGTCTTCTATCAGACGCGCCTTCGCGGGTATATCTGTTGCGCCGTCCTTTGGCTTTACGCCCCAAACAAACATAGCGGCCATCGCTACGGTCCAGCTATCACGGCGTACGGCATCGGACCTGTCGGCATCGATGTTCGCGAGCTTTCTTAGATCTTTAAGACTAACTGTTGCGCTACTCATGTGTCTCCGCATTTGTCGTAGGAGATATGACCATAGGCGATCTGTGTCCGTGTGAAACGAAGAATAGACCCGACTTTCCGGGCACATGCGAGCTGCAAGGCTTTTCCCCCGCGACGCAGAAGGTAGCAGCCCCGACCCGTAGGTCATGCCTGATCCCAGAAGATTTCAGACGCATATCACGGTAGTGAGAGCCATGAGGCTTTCACGCTGATGCATCCGCTCAGCGTCCTTTCCAAAGGAGTCATCGTGTTTCCGTATCCATCCACTCTTGAAACGCTGATTGCTTTCGGCGTCGTCTTCCTGCTCGGCCTTCTGTGGGGCCGCATCCACCGCGGCTTTGGCCATTGCCATCCCGTTCCTCACATGGAGCAGCGCGCATGAGTCGGAGCATATTTCCCGATTGCCCTGACTGCCGGAGCTCGAAAGTCATCGCCATGAACCGTGGCCGCAAGAGCGCCGTGATGCTGGGGGGTCTAGCCGGCGGCATCTCCAGTGCCGCCACCGTATGGAACGGCGCGCGCCTAGGCGCTGCAGTCGGTGCGATAGCAGGCCCTTCAGGTGCATTGCTTAGCGCCGTCGCTGGCGCCGTGCTGGCCGCCTTAGCTGGTGGTGCCGCTGGTTGCGCGGCCGGCGCCGTTGTTGGCGACTTGATCGACGACAAGGTTCTGGACAACTACCGCTGCCTGAATTGCGATCACCGCTTCAGTCGCTCCATCGTGCCTGCTGAGGATGCTCAACCACCCGAGCCCCCTCACACTCCGAGCCACCCCACGCATCCGCACTTCCATCCTCACTGCCACGCGCATCCCCACGAGAGCCCGGACGAAGAGGATCACCACCCCTTCGGTTACTTCCACCCGTATCCATACCCGTGCCATACGGCCGCTCACGGCTGAATACCGTCATCCTCGCGGGACCATCTCGCTCCACCTGCACTTCTAGCCCGGCTCTTGCCGGGCTTTTTTGTGCCGTCAACTTTTTCAAGGGAATCCCAATGCATCACGTGCACACCATGGCCTATGCCAACAAAACCCCCTGGCACGGCTTAGGCAATCGCCTCGCCCCGAACCAACCCCTCGAAACCTGGGCGCGAAGCGCCGGCATGGACTGGCGCATCCAAGAATCGGAAGTCCGCTTCGTCACTGGCGACAACGCGGACGTAAGCGACCCGGGCACCGTCCATGCATTCCCGCACCAGAAAGTCCTCTACCGCTCAGATACCAAGGCGCCTTTGTCCGTGGTCTCCCAGCGCTACCAGGTCGTGCAACCCGGCGAGATCCTGGAGTTCTACCGCGACCTCACCGAAGTCGGCGGCTTCGAACTGGAGAGCGCCGGCGTGCTCAAGGAGGGTCGCAAGTTCTGGGCGCTGGCGCGTACCGGACAGAGCGCCACTCTCAAAGGCAAGGACCAGGTGAACGGCTACTTGCTGCTCGCCACCGCCTGCGACGGCACGCTGGCCACCGTGGCCCAGTTCACCAGCATCCGCGTCGTCTGCAACAACACCTTGGCCATCGCGCTAGGGCAAGGGCAAGGAGCCGTGAAGGTTCCGCACCGCAGTCAGTTTGACGCACAGGCTGTCAAGCGTCAGCTCGGCGTCGCCGTGTCGTCATGGGACAACTTCATGACCCGCATGAAGGCCCTGTCCGAGCGCAAGGTATCCCCTCAACAAGCTGAAGCCTTCTTCAAGCGCGTGCTGACCTACAACACCACGGGAGGTATCGATCCCACCGATCATCCGGTGACCACGGTGAACGATCGTGCCCTGAAGGCTGTGCAGGCGCTTTACGCCGGCAGCGGTAAAGGTGCTGAACTGTCCTCAGCAGCTGGAACTGCCTGGGGGCTGGTCAACGGTGTCACAGAGTACATCGACCATCACCGCCGCGCTCGCAGCGATGACCACCGCAGGGATGCGGCGTGGTTCGGCGCAGGCGCTGTGCTCAAACAACGCGCCTGGGAGGAGGCGAACAAGCTGATCGCCTGAACGGCGGCATAAAAAAAACGACGCGGAAAACGCGTCATAGCTCAGCGCTTCGTGCGCTTGGGCATGGCCAGGATCTGGTCGATGAACTCATGGGGATCGGCATCGAGCGCCCGCAGGATGTCCAAGAGTTCGATCACGTCCAGACGTCGCAGACCCGTCTCGTACTTCGAGACGAAGGTCTGTGTGCGCCGCATGCGGTGCGCCAGGTCCTGCTGCAGCCAGCCGCGTTCCTTGCGCAGTTCGACCAGCAAGGCAGCGATGTCCTTGTGTCGAAGGTCCTGGATAGGGGCTGGCATTCAAAAATTCTAGATGCGCATCACACAATCTAAATGCGCATATGATATTCATGGAGAAGAAAGATGTGGTTTTTCGTCTTGTGGTCGCTGGGAGCACTGCTCTCGGTTCTTGGAATCGTGATCGATATGCGCCGTCTGGGCGCGGCCCGGGTGGGCATTCCCGCCATCGCCTGGGGCGGGGTGTCGATGCTCATCGGGCCACTGGCCCTTGGGGCCTACCTGGTCAAGCGCCGGGCCGTTCGCCAGTCGCTCATGGAAGGCGTCTGGCGGTTGGTCGGGGATGGTTCGCACCCCCTGTCGGTGCGATATGCGCGCCTGGAGGCGTTGCATCGAATGCGGGTGGTCGGACCCGCCATCTACAAGTCGTGCCTGCGCTCCTTGGGGCGCGGTGCTGTCATCAATCGTACGGAGAACACAAATGAGTGATGGTGGAGTTCAAATGACGTCGAAAGCCAAGAAACGGGCAATAGTCCAAGGAGGTATCTGCACGGCGATCTTCGGCGTGCTGTCGATCGCGGCCGTGTTCTCGTCCAAGATCCACTTGGACTTCTTTGGCTACCTGGCCCTGTTCATCTCAGGCTCGGTCCTGACAACCATCGGTGTTGCGGTCGGCGATCTGCTGCGGCGTATGGCCATGCCAGATCTGTACTTCACAAGGGGCTTTGCGGATTCAATCAAGAAACGCATCTTCTGGGCGATTGGACCGCAGGCGATCGGCTGGTTTCTCGGGTTCGTGGCAACCAATGGGTTCATGGAGAACTACCTGGGCTACGACATGAAGACAGGTAGGAGTCGGGGGTCGGTGGTTGCGCAGCAAGAACGGCCCAAGCTGGATACCACCTTGTCGAGTGAAACATCGTCACAGGCTACGACACCCGAAGATCGCAATGCGCTAGCGCAAGGAACTTCGCCATCTGCCGCTCCTGTACAGGCTTTCCCGCTCATCGAGGTGGGTGCTTGCGTCATGGGGCTGAACAGGCAGACGGCAAGTGGCCTGGAGTTCATCCGGCCTATTCGGGTGTACAGCCAGGGTGGTGCTGTTGAGTCTATCGGCACCATGCAGACGTTCAGCGCGTTCTACGCCGAAGAGCAGCACAGCGTCACGGGGCGGGTGCGCCTCGTGTATGCGCCAGGGGCTTTCGACGACGAGCCCAAGTCGGGAGAAGTGCTTGGGTGGGTGAATGCCACGGATCTTCAGGTATACGATCAGCGCAACTGTCAGTGAGTGGGCTGGCGGAGCGGCCGCGGGCGCGGTCGCTCGTTTTGGCACGACCGATGCGCGACTATCCTTAGCCCGCAAACGGCAGCTTCAGACTGGTTGCTGCCGGATGAACTGGTGCTCTGAACGTGCGATATGCGCTACGTTACAGTCATTCAGTTGTTCTTCGTCGTTTTCGACCGCTTGCAGACAACGATGCCCTGGCCAGAGTCAATGGCAAATTCGCAGCTAACAGCCGTCAAGAGTGGTCGGCTGCCTTCGTGCTGATAGCGAGCGGCTCCTCGAGCTCAGCCGTTGCGAGGTTATGCTGAAGAAGACTGTTCAAATCGTGACATCGTCACCCTCAGCCCAAACGAGGCTGTCGCCGGGCATCAGGACGCTGGTGCCCGTCAATGCCTTGATGGGATACACGAGCAGCAAAATGTTGTGCTTGGTGTCAAAGCCCTCTCCCAGGCATTCGTGTACATCGCCGTTTTTGTCGCGGTAGTGCAGAGTCGTGGGACGTGTCATGCGCTTGCCCCACAGCGGGATTAGGTCCGCGAGGGGATGGTTGCTGTCGATGTACAAATCTGGCGGAATTCCGAACTCGATACGGAACTTGGCTGAGCACTCGATGCGCCTCACCGGAGCCCGAAAGCCACCACCCGGAAGGCGTTGAATAGGCTCTAGCACGAACACCACGCAGGCGCGGTGATGTGTCCTTGCGAATTCTCGCGCGGAGGCGTAGTTGGAGGCGCCAAATTTCTTGCCCAGTGTCATGGGAGTCTTGATCCCCATGGGCATATCAGCTGCCTGTTCTTGAAAGGCGCTACCTTGGAATAGCGCAAAGCGCGCAAAGTTGTTGGCCTCGCGCTCAAACTGGTCCGCAATATCCGGTGAAAGGGACTTTTCGCAGTCCTGGAAGAACGTGAAGACCTTTCGGTGAGTCGGCATCTCGTGATGCCCCGTCTCGTGGAGCATCAGGAATTTCTGCTTGCTCTGAGCTACATCCTCGTCGATATGGATGACCTGTTCGTTCGCGTCATACAGCCCGAGCACTTTGGACAATGCAGCTTTGAGCGCGAACATGGCGCCCCCCGCTTTTTGCTTGGCATAAGCCAGCAAGCTTGCGGGATCGAACGCACTTTTCGGTGCAACACGCAGCTTAGCGGCGGCAAGGATGTCATCTACCGGGGTGGGAAAACGTCCCCAGGCAGCCGCCTTGTCGAGCGACTGCCTGGATTGAGCCTCCACTTTCAATAGGTCAGCCAGAGCGAGGCTGCTGTCGTCTGGCTTTTTCATGGTCATTTTTTCGTTCTGAGAAATTGCAGGTATTGAAGAAGTTCGCCTTCTTCCTCAGGGCTTAGGTTGTGTTCTGCAAACGTTGCAACGCGCCCATGGCGCTCGGTTGCGTCGCGTGCAGCGGTGGGCGTCATATATCCCGCTAGCTCCATGAGCTGTACGTAGTCAATCTTGTAGATATCCGACAACGTGTTGAGCACGTTCGGGCTGGGTTGAGTGATCTTGCCGGTCTCAAGCTGACTGAGGTACGCGTTCGATACCTCCTTGTTGCTGGCTTCTTCCACCTTGCGAAGCGACATCTTTCGATCGTGCCGGATGGACGCCAGGTACTGTCCAAGTGTTGGCTTCACGGTCTCCTCTTCAAAACAGTCGACAGGGACAAACGCGAATCGTTTGCACCCCCGACGGCCTTCTAGTCTAGTCCCATTGCTAAAAATGGCAAGCATGCTTGATGATGCTTGACAAACTTAGCATGCTGGATATAATTTGCGACACGACGGCGGATTCCCTGCTGCGTAGAAAGGATGGCCCCCATGGGCAAACTGTTTGATATCGACGTTGAAGATGTGCAAGAGGCGCTGCAACAAGGGCGCGCGGTTCGTGAACGGGGGCCGTACGGGGTGCTGGTGGGCGACGAGGGGTTGGACTTCCGGCCCGTCGTGATCGCTGACCCTGTTCCCACCGGCCGTCAAGTTCTGTCCGCAGCAGGCGTTCGGGGCATGGTGGAGCACATTCTGTTTTTCATGGAGCAGAACGGAATGCTCCAGGAAGTGGGCCTGGACCAGACGGTCGACCTTCGAGCCGTTGGCGCGGAACGCTTCCTGGTCTTCCGCAGCGACCGTTCCTTCCGGTTTGAGTTGGACGAGCGTGTGCTTGAGTGGGGTGCGACCCGCATTTCAGGTATGACGCTCAAGAGGCTGGCAGGCGTTGACTTGTCCACGCACACGGTCTGGCTCGAAAAGCGTGGTGGCAAGGACCGGGAGATTGACGACACCGAACTGGTCGACCTCACTGGAGCAGGTGTTGAGCGCTTCTACACGAAGCTGCGTGAGATCACGGTGAAGGTGAACACGCGCCCCCACACGGTGAACACCAAGACGCTGACCTTCGAGGATGTCGTGAAGCTGTACGACATCAACGCTGCCCCCAGCGAAACCCGGATCTACACGGTGACCTACAAACGTGGTCCGGTTGAGAATCCTCAGGGCACCTTGGTCGAAGGTGGTCGTGTGCATGTCCAAGATGGGATGCTCTTCAATGTCACGTTCACTGATAAGTCGTAGTCCAGACCTAACCCGGCTTCAGGACGAGGGCTATGAGGTCGAGGTGCGAGCAGGCTACCTGCTCGTTCACTCAGTGCCCTACGCCAACGAGCGCGGTGAAACGGCGCTCGGAACGCTGGTATCGGACCTGACGCTCGCTGGCGACGTCACCACGACGCCGGGGTCGCACGTTGCTCACTTTGTCGGTGATCACCCGTGCGACCTCAGCGGCAAGGAAATCTCGCAAATCAAGCACCAGAGCGTGAGAACGGAGTTGGCAAGTGACCTTGTCACCTTCCACTCTTTCTCCAACAAGCCTGCTGAAGGCTACCGCGACTACCACCACAAGATGTCGCGCTACATCGAGATCATCAGCGCACCCCCGAGTTCGCGTGACTCGTCAGTGACCGCCAAGACCTTCGCACCCGTCCCTACACGCGATGACGATTCCGTCTTCCAGTACGAGGACACTGCATCCAGCCGCGCGAACATTCGCAATCTGTCAGCCAAGCTGGCCAAGCGGGTTGCAATCGTGGGCCTGGGAGGGACGGGCTCTTACGTACTGGACCAGTTGGCGAAGACGCCTGCGACGGACATTCACCTTTTTGATGGTGACACGTTCCTGCAGCACAACGCCTTTCGAGCCCCAGGCGCTCCATCGGTCGAAGAGCTTCTCCAAAAGGTATCAAAGGTGGAGTACTTCAAGGGCATCTACTCAAAGATGCACAAGAGGATTCACGCTCACCATCTTTACCTGCACGAGAAGAACCTCGACTTGTTGAGCGGCTTCGATGTTGTTTTTATCTGCGTGGACAAGGGTGGTGTGCGAAAAATGCTCGTCGATGCACTTCTTAGGGCTGGAGTTCCCTTTATCGACACTGGCCTAGGTGTCGAGCTTATTGCCGAGAGAGCAGAGTTGGTATCGGTTTGCCGGGTTACCACCATGACGCCCTCGAAGAACGACCACATCCACAGGCTACCGTTAAGCGACCGCGATGACGAAGACTTGTACAAGCAGAACATTCAGATCGCTGATTTGAATGCGCTCAACGCGTTGCTGGCGGTGCTCAAGTGGAAGAAGATGTGCGCCTTCTACGCGGACGAGGAAGGGGAACACCATACCACCTACTCGACCAGCATGAACCTCCTGACCAGTGATGAGACCGGCGCATGAAACTGCATCACATGACTTCCGTCTTCGTGGAGGAGGTGCCAAGTCAAATGCAGCCTGGCGTTCTCTACGTTTCGATAGAGTGCGCGACAGCAATGCATCTGTGTGCGTGCGGCTGCGAGGCGGAGACGGTCACGCCACTTTCCCCTACGGACTGGGTTCTGTTCTATGACGGAGAGGCGGTCACATTGCATCCCTCGATCGGAAACTGGAACTTGCCCTGCCAATCGCACTACTTCATTGCGGACGGAAAAGTTGTGTGGGCGGCGCCCATGTCGGAAGCTGCCATTAATCGTGGCCGAGTATGGGACCGCACAAGAAAGGCTGCGTTCTTCGCTAAGCAGGATCAAAAAATGACGCCGATCTTGACGGTTGAAGAGGAAGGAGAGGCACTATTCAAGCCTCGCAAGGTGGATACAGCAGCCACCGCCGAAGCTGCAGCACATCCAGGCAAAGGGCAGTCGCTTTGGGCCAAGATTCGTTCCTTGTGGCCTGGTGGTTGAGTGACTTGTGAGAGGCCGCGTGTGGAGGGCTACCAGTTCTGTGGGCTGGGACGGATCACGACCCGAAGCGTTCTTGACCTGCAGCCCGCCACGGTCCCACCTGCCCTGCTTCAAAATGCGTCATTGCGACAACGGCGACAATGCGGACCGGTGAGCCGACCGGCCATGTTCAGCCATGAACCATGACGCTGGGACGAGTTTTGACGCCCGTCAGCGCTACGCACACATTTGCGGGGCCAAGCGCTACCGCATGTCGTCAGCTAACGTCACGAGGCGTCGCCCACCAAGATAAGAAAACGAGCACAAAGACGTGAGAAGCGCTGGATTTGAATCGGAAGCGGCCCTTGTAAAGGCCATCATCGCCTGTGTAGCTCGCGCAAGGCGTCAAGAATATCGCGTGGAGCTAGAGGTGGATGCCGGCGTGGGCGTCGCTGACATAGTTCTGGCCAAACGTTCACCGCGCAGTACCAAAGCGTTGCGGGCCGCCGCGATGGTTTCACCCCGTCTCGCCGTTCTACTCAGACAAGGCGTAGGTGACGCCATCAAGAGCCGCGCCGCGCTCGCAGCCTTTCTGGGCACTTCCGAAGGCGCCGCGCAGAGAGTCGTAGCGCAACTGTCAGCAGCGGGCGTCGCAGCGCAGTCAAAGGATTCGCTGTCCATCTCGGGCCTTCGAACGCCTCCGTTCGAGCGGCTCATCGCGGTCGAGGCCAAGATAAGTGATTGGCAGCGTGTGCTGATCCAGGCCTACAGAAATCTACAGTTCGCGGATGAGTCCTGGGTCGTACTGGACCACGCCTTCGCCCGGCCGGCCATTGCTCAGTTGGACCGTTTTCGACTCGCCGGCGTAGGCCTCGCTTCCGTCGAGCGCGGGCGAGGCCTGTTCATTCACCACGCCGCCGCAACGCAAGGCCCTATGAGCCCAGCCAAGCGATGGCAGGCACAGGCCGTGCTGTCGTCCCGCGCCCTTACCCGCAAGATCCTTTCAGGCGCCGGTTAGCACCCGCCGCCATTCTTGCAGGTGGCCAGCTTGCCCGTGCTTCTCTAGCGGCACGCCCATGCGGTCGATTTCTCGGTAGGCCACCAGCGCGGCATCGACCTTGCGAATGAGCAATGCGCGACGCTCAGCGAGCGATAGAGGGCGAAGCTCGTCGACGTGGTCATGCATGTTGCGGAAGTAATGTTTGTATAGCGGCGGCTGATTGAACGTCGGCTCGACCAAGCGAGCCAATGCCTCATCCGCCCAGGGCGTCGCCCGATAGACCTGTTGCCAAACACGCGGCGCCCGGTCACGGATTCGCTTGGCATCCTCGAACTGCACCCAGTTGAGCAATCCGGCAACGTAAATGCGCGCCTTGGGGCCGCGCCGCTCACCTTCCGATTCTAGGAATTTGTCCACCGAGAAGATGCGAGTGTTCTCGAACGCGCCCATGGTGATGGTGAGGTCCCCGGTCACGGAGTAGAGGAGCCCCTCAGTATTTGTATAGCCCAAGACCAGGCCCAGGCCGGTGTTCAATACATCGGAGCAGAACGCCATGCAATCGATCAGGAACTGCGCATCTTGAATTTGTTTGGTGTTGCGCTCGTGCTCGTACATCAGATAGACCTCGTCGACATTCGGGAACGAGGTAATCCAGTTCAGGACGCGTCGGCGCCAGTCCGCGTCCTGGATCATGGGTGCCGTAAGGGCCACAGACAGGCACAGCGGACGGTCGCCAGCGTGCTCCATGAAAGCGTCGATGGTGAACATCCGCTGCTGATCGAAGTACGAGGGGTACATCTGGTTGATGTACCTGGTGGGCACGACGACCTTTCTAAACCCCTGTTCGATCTGAAAGTTGATACAGGCTTCGGCAACCTCAGAGGCGTGCGCCACGAAAGTAGCAGTCTGAAATCCGCCATCGACCTGTTGCGGGAAGAAGGGATACGTCAGCAGCTTCGGCTTGCGCGAGCTGGGCAGATAGAACTGAGGGTCGAAGATCGACGCCGCGCGAGTCGCAAGCGGCAGCTCTTCCACCTTAGTCTTCGCTTGGTGCAGCGGACTCAGGATCAGGCCGTCTCCACACCCGTCCGCCTGGAACGATTCGACATTCCAGTTGCTGTTGTGCCCGACCTGATGAAGTAGTCCCAGCGCCATGTGTGCTCCTCTTTTAGTTCGCCAGTATTGCCTGCAGTTCTTCGATGAACAGCGCTGGAGTGCGTTGCCGCTGCCACGGCGCCTTCATCATTGCTTTGTGCACAAAATCAGAGAACGCCCGTGACGCGCCCGCGACTTTCTCCAAAGGCGGAGGTTCGTATCCGGCCGCAGCAATCATGATTTCGTGTATCTGCATGCCCGGCTTGAAGGCGAACGGTTCCACGCCGGCCATGAGTCGGTACATGACCACGCCGATAGAGAAAAAGTCCGTCTTGAAGGTCACTGCCTCCTTCTCGTTGGCCATCTGCTCGGGTGCGCCATACCCTGGGGTGAACGGGCCAGGACCCGGACCGTCATGCGTAACTCCGGGAGCGCCTGTCTCCCGCACGATCCCAAGGTCTATGACCACGACTTCGCCCGAGGGCCGGATCAACAAGTTCGCAGGCTTGATGTCGCGATGCACGAACTTGCGATGATGGACCCACAGTGGCAGCAGCGCGTTGGCGATACCCAAAGCAAGCGTAGCGATGTTCCTCTCATCACCCTTGTACCTGTCGGCCATGTCGCAAAGCGGCGTCGAGTCGACGAACTCTTCGACTGAGACGTACAACCGCTCCGCGAGGCGCTCATCGGTGACCGGGTTTTCAGTGAACAGGTTGCAGAACAACAGCTTCGGGAAGCTGGCAGGCCTGACATCCTCGAGGATGGCGGCTTCGGCTTGAAGTCTGGCCAGGGCGGTGTTGTCCGCACCGGACACCACCTTCACGACAATTCCGCCCCATGCTTCCCAGCCGTGGAGGAACGGCCTTTGGTCTGGATCGTCTCCGTCTGGAGGCAGGACGTCTGCCGGAATGCTGGCGTCAACAAAGTGCGCTAAATACACCACGCGCTGCCCCGACTCGGCGAGCGGCCTGTCGATCACAAGGCTCGGCAGGCATGCGACCAGATCGTCGCGAAGCTGTAGCGAATCTCTTGGCACGGCGAGCCTCCTTGGCCCTGTTGAACCCGCCCCGGAATACCGAGGAGAGGAGCGTAGACTTGTGTAACCAAAGATAACAGAACCGGACGTGGAGCAACCTTGAAAAAGGCACGCTCTAGCCGCGATGCGACGTATCGGACAATTCCGCGCGCCGTGGAGTTCGTGCGTAGCACCGATGCGCCCCTTGCCAACCTGAACCTATGTCGAGCATCTTCACCGAGCGCACGGCGGAGTACGCCATCCTGCCGCCACTCCTCTCTTACCTGAGGAAGAGGTTCGGTGCTGCCGTGCCTATGTACTTCTGGGCCACGCGGGAGGGAAACCGCATAGCGCTGGAGCGGCATGCCAGTCAGCGGTTCCGGGTGTTGGCTGTTTTCGCTCGACGGCCCAAGGTTCTCGATGGCCAGAACATGCTTGGCAAAATCAACCAGGAGCTGTTCGCGTTCGCGGACCGGGCAGTGGCGCACGGTTTACCTAGCGTCGCAGCCTTCCCAGCGGTCAGTAACCTCTTCGAACTCGGGCATACCTTTCAAACCTATTGGTTCCCCCTCGCTGGACTGCCGCATCAAGACGTGCATTTCAAGGTCCACCTTTCAAGTACAGACACCGGGCCGGAGCCCCTCGACGGATGCCAACTGCCGTCCTGGGAAATCGAAGACGTAGGTGACGCTGTAGCAGCAGCATCGGTGCTGATTTGGCGTGATGCAATGCGTGCGATCCGGGATGTGCGGCATACCCACCGAGTGATACCTGGCGTTGGATTTATCGGCGGAGGCGGCAGTTACATGCCCGTCTACGTCCTAGTCCCAGATTGAACTGCGGTCCGCAAATTGAAGTAATCAACGGTCGCAGCGGGAACAATAGCGGTCGCTCAGCGACAACTGCTGAATGACGGTCATCGCTGCACAGCGGCCGTCCACAGATGCACGCGTGGGCGCGCATTGAAGCCAAGCGCGCGAGAACACGAAGGCCAATTCGTAGAACGACATGGATTTACAGGCATTTCGAATGCCTACATGGCGCCTACATGAACTCAGAAAGCAAAAAGGCCAACTCGCGAGAGTTGGCCTAAGTGCTTGATTTAACTGGTGGCCTGGGACGGAATCGAACCATCGACACGCGGATTTTCAATCCGCTGCTCTACCAACTGAGCTACCGGGCCTTTGGAAGAAGCGAGATTGTAGCAGCTTCCAGCGCCTGGTTTTTCCGCCGTCGGGCGCTCAGAGCGCGTTGCGTTTGCTGCGCGCCAAGTCCACCCCGAGTTGCTTGAGCTTGCGGTACAGGTGGGTGCGCTCCAGGCCCGTCTTTTCGGCCACGCGGGTCATGGAGCCGGACTCTTTGGCGAGGTGGTATTCGAAGTAGGCTTTTTCGAAATCGTCCCGCGCCTCGCGCAGCGGGCCATCGAGGTTGAACGACTGCAGCGACTGCGGGCCCAGGTCCATCATTGCCGGCTCGGGCAAAGCGCTGCCACTGACGGCGGCCTCCACCGCGATGTCGGTCGATGACAGCATGCCACCGCCCATGCGCAGGGCGGACACGACGGGGCCGCTGGGCTTGGCGGGGGCCTTGTTGAGCCCCTGGTCCACCGCCTTGAGCAGCTTGGCCATGGTGATGGGCTTTTCGAGGAAAGCGGTGGCACCGATGCGCGTGGCCTCGACGGCGGTGTCGATGGTGGCGTGGCCGCTCATCATGATCACGGGCATGGAGAGCAGGCCACCGCTGGCCCACTCCTTGAGCAGGGTCACGCCGTCCGTGTCGGGCATCCAGATGTCGAGCAACACCAGGTCGGGGCGCAACTGGGCGCGCACAGCGCGGGCCTGTGCGGCGTTTTCAGCGAGTTCGACCGTATGGCCTTCGTCGTTGAGGATCTCCGAGAGCAGGTCTCGAATCCCCAGTTCATCGTCTACGACCAGAATAGTTGCCATGGCGCGGTGTGTGTCCCTCGGAGCGTGTTGTCAATTTGCAACTGCGAATGATAACGACACTTGCGCGCCGATCACCTTGCCTTCGGTCATGCGGTTGCTCAGATCCACGCGGCCGCCGTGTTCGTCCATGATTTTCTTGACCACCGCAAGTCCCAGGCCGGTGCCCTTGACTTTGGTGGTGACGTAGGGCTCGAACGCCCGTTTGAGAATGTGTTCGGCAAAACCCGGGCCTGCGTCGAGCACCGACAGGCGCACCCACTGGCCGGAGTCGGAACGCCGGGTGCGCAGCAGCACCTGGGCGTCGGGCACGCCGGCCATGGCGTCCTGCGCGTTCTGCACCAGGTTGTGCAAGGTCTGCCGCACCTGCTGCGGGTCGGCCATGGCCTTGGGCAGGTCGTCGGCAAGTTCCAGGCGCACCGGCACGGCGGCGTTGTCGTACAGCACGACGATGTCGCGCACCAGGGCGTTGAGGTCGACCGGCATGAGTTGCGCGGCGGGCAGGCGCGCGTAGTCGCGGAATTCGTTGACCAGGCGCTTCATCGCATCGACCTGGTCGACGATGGTTTTCACCGACTTGTTGAGAATGGCTTGTTCGGGCGGCTGCACTTTGCCGTCGAGTTTCATGGCGAGGCGCTCGGCCGAGAGCTGGATGGGCGTGAGCGGGTTCTTGATTTCGTGCGCGAGGCGGCGCGCGACCTCGCCCCAGGCCTTGGCGCGCTGGGCGGACACCATTTCCGAGACGTCGTCGAACACCAGCAGGCGTTCGTTGTTGGGCAGCAGGGCGCCGCGCGCGATGAGGGTGATGCCTTCGTCGAAGGGCGTGGTGCCGTCCGCGCTGAGCTCGAAGGACTGCTGCCAGTAGCCGCCTTCGTGTTGCGCCTGGTCGGACAGGAAGCGCTCGAACTGCTGCAGCACGCCACCGCCAAAGGTCTCCAGTCCCGGCACCTCGGCCAATGGCTGGCCCATGTGCACGGCCAGCGGCGTGTGCAGGATGCGCGCCGCGCCCGGGTTGACGCTGCGCACACGGCCCTCCTCGTCGAGCACGACGACACCGGCGGTGAGGTTGTCCAGGATGGTCTGCAGGTTGTCGCGCGCGGCGTCCACCTGCTCCATGCTTTGCTGCACCGCGGCGCGGGCGTCCGAGAGGTCTTGTGTCATGTGCGCGAAGGTGCGCGTGAGGCTTGCGAGCTCGTCGCGCGAGGTCAGTGCGGTCTTGGGCGCGAGGTTGCCGGCCGCCACTTCGCGCATGCCCTCGGCGAGCACGAGCAGCGGGCGCACCAGCTGGTTGCCCAGCAGCACGGCCAGCAGCACGGCGCCGAACACGGCGAGGAACAGCGCCAGCGTGAGCGTGCCGATGTACATGCGGCGCAGACCTTCGCGGGTGAGCGCGCGCTCCTGGTACTCGCGGTTGGCGACCTGCACGGCCAGCGCGTCCGTCACCAGCGCACCGGGCAGCGGTGCCACCACCTGCAGGTAACGCGGCTCGGCGTTGAAACCGAAGTTGGGCGGGCTCACCAGGGCCAGCACCTTGATGCGTGGTTGACTGGCCGCGATCAGGGCCTCGATCTCGCCGCTGCCGTCCTCCTCCAGGCCTTCGATCTGGGCCACGACGCGGGCGTTGCGGGCGTTGCGCAGCTGGGCTGGCGTGGGGCGCTCGGGGTTGATGTCGAAACGCGAGCTGCCCGAGCTGCCCAGGGCCTGGCCGTTGGCGCCCCAGAGCACAAGGTCGGTCACGCCGAGCTGTTCGCGCACGCGCTCCAGCGCCAGCACGGCCGACGGGTTGGGCACGCGCGAGAGGCCCTCGGCGGCCACGCGGGTCTTGCTGCTGAGGTCGGCGGTCAAGGTGTCGAGCGTGGTGCGCCCGAGGTTGAGGCCGGCGACCAGCGCGGATTCCACGCGCACGTCGAACCAGCTCTCGATGGAGCGCGAAACGAACTGGTAGGACACGGTGTAGATCAGCAAACCCGGCAGGATGCCGACCAGGCCGATGATGGCGGCGAGCTTGATCAGCAGCCGGCTGCCGAACTTGCCGCGTTTCAGGCGCAGGGCCAGGCGCAGGGCCAGCCACAGGATGACGAGCAACAGGAAGGCCGCCACCGCCACGTTGATGCCGACCAGCCAGTTGAAGTTCTGCTCGTAGAACGCGCGGTTGTTGGTGGCCAGGGTGAGCAGGAACAGCAGCACCATGCCCACGCCGGTCATGAACACCAGTCCGGCGCCGATGGCCCAGCGCACAGCGGCGGGCTTGGTCTTGGGGGCGGTGGTGTGGACCGGGGTCACGATGGGGTCCTGGCCGCGCGGGCCGTGCACGCTGGACATGGCCGCTAGCGCGTGGGCTCGCGCACGCTGGGTTCGCCGGTGAGCTCGACGGCGTGAACGCCGCCGGCCGTGTGGTCCGGGGCCTTGTCGGCCTCCGCTCGCCCGGGCACCGGCAGGGTCTGGCGGACTTCCACGGTCCATTCGGGCTGGTTGGCCATGCCGATCTGGAACGGCCGGGGCAGCAGGGTCAGATCCAGCCGGAACGAGAACTCGACTTCATGCTCGGCATCGGGTTCGAGCCGCGCCGCGTCGGCCAGCTTCCAGCGGGCCACGCGGCCCACGCCGGCCAGCGCCTCGTTGAGGGAGTCGAAGTTCTGGTGCAGGGCGTACTGCAGGCCGGCCCCGCCTGAGGCGGCGGCGGTCTCGTTGGACAGGCTCACGCGCCAGCGCCGGGTGAGCGGCTGGTAGGCCAGGCGCAGCGTGCGCGTGGCACTCGCCACGCGCTTGTCGGTCCAGTACCAGCGGGCACGGTAAACGTCGGCATGCCACACGAAATAGAGGGGAACGGCCTTGTACAGGGCGTCTTCGACCACCGGCGCGGGCTGGAGCTCCATGCGGGCCGAGAGGAACAGCGCTTCGGGGGTGCGCTGCAGGCCGAGCTGCTCCACCAGCGGGGCCTGGGCGTGCGCCGGCCAGAACGCCAGCAGCGACAGCGCCAGCCCCAGGACAAACCCACGCCATCGGTTCATGGCGCGGGTCCGGCGGGTGGCGATGGGCGGTCGGTCAAGGCAAGGCCTTGTCGATGCGGGCATAGAAGAAACCGTCGTATCCACCCGGAGGATTGTCGTTGAACTCCCCCGAAGGGGCGGCCGAACCGGGCAGCAAATGCCCCGGCGAAGGCCGATGAAGCGCGTCGGTGTGGCGCACAAGGAACGACTGAACCTGCCCATCACCTTCGGCGCGGAACACCGAGCAGGTGGCGTAGACCAGCCGGCCACCGGGTTTGAGCAGCGGCCAGAGGGCTTCGAGCAGGCCGCGCTGCGTGGCCACCAGCGCATCCACGTCGCTGGCGCGGCGCAGCCAGCGCACGTCCGGATGGCGCCGCACGATGCCCGAGGCGGTGCAGGGCGCGTCGAGCAGGATGGCGTCGAACGGCTGAGCGTCCCACCAAGCGGCGGGTTGTGCGGCATCGGCGCTGCGCACCGTGGCTTGCAGCCCCAGGCGCTGCAAGGTGTCTTCGATGCGCTCGCAGCGGCGCGGGTCCACGTCGAGCGCCAGCAGGTTCAGGTCGGCGCGTTCGAGCAAATGGGCGGTCTTGCCGCCAGGAGCGGCGCAGGCGTCGAGCACGCGGTCGGCCGCGGTCCAGGCCCGGCCTTCGAGCAACTGGTCGGCCGCCATCTGAGCAGCGGCGTCCTGCACCGAACAATGGCCCTGGGCAAAACCGGGCAGGCGCTCGACCGGCTGCGGGGCGTCCAGCACCAGGCCATCGCTGCCCGTGGGGGTGGCGGTGAGGCCGATGGCTTCCAGGGCCTGCTGGTAGGCGGCGCGCTCCACGCGGCGGCGGTTCACACGCAACGCCATGGGACCGGGCTGGTTGTTGGCCTCCAGGATGGCGCGCCAGTGCTCGGGGTGGTCGCGCTGCAGGCGCTCGATCCACCACAGTGGGTGGTTCCAGCGCGCGACCGGGTCGGCCGCCACGTGCGCCAGCAGCGCCTCGCGCTCGCGCAGGAAGCGGCGCAGGCAGGCGTTGACGAACGCCGCCTGGCGCTCGGTGCGGCGGTCCTGGCGGGCGGCTTCCACCGCCTGGTTCACCACCGTGTGCGCCGGGTAACGCGGGGCATGTCCGTCGGTCGCGTCCAGCAGCAAGGCCACCGCGCTGGACATCAGGGCCTGCACCGGTGGCGCCGGCTTGCGCTCCACCAACTGGTTCACCAGGGCGCGCGCCGTCCCGAGGTGGCGCAAGGCGTGGAAAGTGAGCGCCTGCACGCCCGGCCGCAGCGCGGGCACCAGCTCGGGCAGCACCTCGCTCAGCGAACGCCCCTGCTCGACCGCGAGCACGCAGCCCGCGGCTTGGCGCAACTGGGTGGCCAGGGTGGGACCCTGGAGGCTGGGAGCGATGGAGGTCGGGGGGGTCGGAGCGGTCAAGGCAGGTTCCGTGGCAAGCGCAGACAAAGCGAAGACCGCGAGTGTCACACAGCGCGGGACGGGGTGGCGGGTTCGTCCTCTCTCAGCAGGGGCAGCGGCCCCATGTCACGGCCATAGATGCGGCGGATGCGTTGGGCCAGCGGCGGGTGCGAGTCGAGCCAGTGCTCGGTCTTGCCGCCCGCGTTCGCCACCAGCAGCATGTGCTGCACCATCGATCCCACCTGGCGCGGCACCACCCCTTCGCGCTGCTGGCTCAGCACCTTGCGCAGCACGCCGCCCAGGCCGTCGCGGCTGCGCGTCCATTGCACGGCGCGCGCGTCGGCCAGGTACTCGCGCTGGCGCGAGACGGCGGCCTGCAACGCGTGGCCGGCGAGCCAGCCCAGCCAGCCTGCGGCCATGATGGCGAGGCCGATCAGGGCCGTGATCCAGCCCCGGTCCCGGCTGTCGGGCTCGGCCAGGTCCTGGCCCATGCGAAACAGCATCTCAAGCCCGAACACCATGCCGACCAGCCGCATGTTCAGGCGCGTGTCGCCTTCACCGATGTGGCTGAACTCGTGCGCCACCAGGCCCTGCAGTTCGTCTCGGGTCAGGTGGTCGAGCGCGCCCTGGGTCACGGCCACCACCGCGTCGTTCTCGTCCCAGCCGGCCGCGAAGGCGTTGATGCCCTGGTCGCGCGCCAGCACCATGGCCTGCGGCCGTTTCAGGCCCGATGAAATCGCCATTTCGTCGACGATGTTGCAGAAGCGCTGTTCGTCGAGGTCGCCCGAAGGCTGCGCGGGCCGCGCGCCCATCTGCTCGGCCAGGCGCGCCCCGCCGCCGTCGGCCAGGCGGGAGGTCTCCACCCACCAGCCACCCAGCACGAAGAGCAGCGTGACCCCGGTGTTGACGGAGAAGAAATAGCGGGGGAAGCGCAGTTCGCCGGGCATCCAGAATCCCCAACTCAGGCCCCAGGCCAGGGCCAGCGCGGCGTTCACCGCCACCAGCAGCAACAGCACGGTGAGGCCGAACGCGAACAGCAGGCGCCGGGTCTCACCCCGGGCGTCGCGCTGGAATTCGAAGAAGCGCATTACAGCTGGATGCGCAAGGCCTCGCGTTCGGCTTCGCTCGTGGTGGACGCCAGCATGGTCAAAGGCTGGAAGCCGAACAGCCGCGCAATGAGCAGCGTGGGGAACTGGGCGGCCGCGTCGTTGAACTCGAGCACGTGGTCGTTGTAGGCCTGGCGCGCAAAACCGACGCGGTTCTCGGTGCTGGTGAGCTCCTCGCTGAGCTCGCGCATGTTCTGGTCGGCCTTGAGATCGGGGTAGTCCTCGACCACCGCGAACAGCTTGCCCAGCGCGCCGCCCAGGGCCTGTTCGGCCCCGGCCAGGGCACCGAGGGCCCCGGCGTTGAGCGGGCTGCCGGCCGCCGTCTGCTCGGCCGTGCGCGCCTGGTTGCGCGCGGCGATCACCGCCTCCAGCGTCTGGGCCTCGTGGGCCAGGTAGCGGCGCGCCACCTCCACCAGGTTGGGAATCAGGTCGTAGCGGCGCTTGAGCTGCACGTCGATCTGGCCAAACGCGTTGGCGATCGCGTTTTTCAGGCGCACCAGCCGGTTGTAGGCGCCCACGGCCCAGAAGAACAGCACCAGGCCCACGGCCAGGAAGACCCACAGCGAGACGGACATGTTCGGAACTCCTTGTTGTTGGTGTTGAACCGCCTGCCGTGCGGCAAGCGCGGCCAATATACCCCGCAGGGCATCACCCGTGCGTGCGCGCGCGCCATGAAAAAAGCCCCCGGTCGGATGACCGGGGGCTTCTGTTGGCTCGAAGGCGAAAGTGCCCCTGTCCAGAAACACCGCGGAACCGGCTTTGCCGGGCCGCAGGTGTTGCCCCCTTGAGGGGGCGGCGCATAGCGCCGCAGGGGTGGGCTTGCTTACTCAGCGTCGTGGGTGCTCGAAGCGTCGGCCTGATCGGCCTGGTCGGCAGCCAGCGAGATCGCGTCGGCTTCGGCAATGGCACGGCGTTCTTCGTCGTCCATCTTCTCCTTGACCTTGCGCGCCTCGTGGTAGGCCATGCCGGTACCGGCCGGGATCAGACGACCCACGATCACGTTTTCCTTCAGACCACGCAGCTCGTCGCGCTTGCCCATGATGGCCGCTTCGGTCAGCACCCGGGTGGTTTCCTGGAAGGAAGCCGCCGAGATGAACGAGTCGGTGGACAGCGAGGCCTTGGTGATACCCAGCAGGATGTTGCTGTACACCGCCGGCAGCTTGCCTTCGGCACGCAGTGCGTCGTTGGTGTTGAGGATTTCCGAGCGCTCGACCTGTTCACCGGCGATGTAGCTGGAATCACCCACGCTGTCGACGACCACACGGCGCAGCATCTGGCGAACGATCACCTCGATGTGCTTGTCGTTGATCTTCACGCCCTGCAGGCGGTAGACATCCTGCACTTCGTCGACGATGTAGCGGGCCAGCTCTTCCATGCCCAGCAGGCGCAGGATGTCTTGCGGATCGGCCGGGCCGTCCACCACGCTCTCGCCCTTGTTGACCACCTGGCCTTCGTGCACCAAGATGTTCTTTTCCTTGGGGATGAGGTCGTCCCACACCTTGCCTTCGGGGTCGGTGATCTGCAGGCGAACCTTGCCTTTGGTCTCCTTGCCGAACGACACGGTGCCGGTCATCTCGGCCAGCATGCCCTTGTCCTTCGGGCTGCGGGCTTCGAACAGCTCGGCCACCCGCGGCAGACCGCCGGTGATGTCTCGCGTCTTCTGGCCTTCGACCGGGATGCGCGCCAGCACTTCGCCGGGGCCCACGTCCTGGCCGTCGCGCACCTGGATCAGCGAACCGATCTGGAAGCCGATGGTCACCGAGTGGTCGGTGCCGGGGATCTTCACCTCGTTGCCCGAGCCGTCGATCAGCTTGACCTGCGGACGGACCACCTTGGCCACGCCGCGGCGCTTCGGATCGATCACCACCAGGGTGGACAGGCCGGTGACATCGTCCACCTGCTTGGCCACGGTGAGGCCTTCCTCGACGTTCTCGAACTTCACCTGACCGGCGAATTCCGTGATGATCGGGCGCGTCAGCGGATCCCAGTTGGCCAGGATCGCACCGGCCTTGATGGTCTGATCGGCCTTGACCGACAGGATCGCACCGTACGGCACCTTGTGGCGCTCGCGCTCACGGCCGTGTTCGTCGTGGATGACGATCTCGCCCGAACGCGCGATCACGACCAGCTCACCCTTGGTGTTGGTCACGTAGCGCATGGTGGCGTTGAAGCCGATCACGCCACTGGACTTGGCTTCCACGCTGGAGGCCACCGCCGCGCGCGACGCCGCACCACCGATGTGGAAGGTGCGCATGGTCAGCTGCGTGCCGGGTTCACCGATCGACTGCGCGGCGATCACGCCGACCGCTTCGCCGATGTTGACCAGGCCACCGCGGCCCAGGTCGCGGCCGTAGCACTTGGCGCAGATGCCGAAGCGGGTTTCGCAGGTCAGTGCGGTGCGCACCTTCACTTCGTCCACCGCGGCGGCTTCGAGCACGTCGAGCAGGTCTTCGTCGAGCATCTCACCGGCGGGCACCAGCATCTGGCGCGTTTCCGGGTGGATCACTTCCTCGGCCGTGGTGCGGCCCAGGATGCGGTCGCGCAGCGACTCGATCACTTCACCGCCCTCGACGATGGCGCGCATCAGCGTGCCATTGGACGTGCCGCAGTCCTGCTGGTTGACCACCAGATCCTGCGTCACATCCACCAGACGGCGGGTGAGGTAGCCGGAGTTGGCCGTCTTCAGCGCCGTGTCGGCCAGACCCTTTCGGGCGCCGTGGGTGGAGATGAAGTACTGCAACACGTTGAGGCCTTCACGGAAGTTCGCCGTGATGGGGGTCTCAATGATCGAGCCGTCAGGCTTGGCCATCAGGCCGCGCATGCCGGCCAGCTGGCGGATCTGCGCCGCGGAACCGCGGGCGCCCGAGTCGGCCATCATGTAGATGGAGTTGAACGACTCCTGGTCCACTTCCTTGCCGCTGCGGTCGGTGGTCTTCTGCTTGGCCAGCTGGGCCATCATGACCTTGGAGATCTCGTCACCGGCCTTGCCCCAGATGTCCACCACCTTGTTGTAGCGCTCGCCCGCGGTCACCAGACCGGAGGCGTACTGCTGGGCGATTTCCTTCACCTCGTTTTCGGCGCGGTCGATGATGGCCGGCTTTTCCTTGGGCACCAGCATGTCGTCCACGGCGATCGAGATGCCGGCGCGCGTGGCCAGACGGAAACCGTTCTGGAGCAGCTTGTCGGCGAACACGACGGTTTCCTTCAGACCGCACTTGCGGAACGAGGTGTTGATCAGGCGCGAGATTTCCTTCTTCTTCAGCGCCTTGTTCAGCACCTCGAAGGGCAGGCCACGCGGCAGGATCTCGGACAGCAGCGCACGACCAACCGTGGTGTCCACCAGCGAGGTGGAGGCCACGAATTCGCCGCTGGCCTTGTCCAGCGTGTGCTGGGTCAGGCGCACGGCAATCTTCGAGGTGATCTCGACCACACCGTTGTCCAGCGCGCGCTGCAGCTCGGCCAGGTCGGCGAAGTACATGCCTTCGCCCTTGGCGTTGATGCGCTCGCGGGTGGCGTAGTACAGACCCAGCACCACGTCTTGCGACGGCACGATGGAGGGTTCGCCGTTGGCCGGGAACAGGATGTTGTTCGAGGCCAGCATCAGCGTGCGGGCTTCGAGCTGGGCTTCCACGGACAGCGGCACGTGAACGGCCATCTGGTCACCGTCGAAGTCGGCGTTGAAGGCCGCGCAGACCAGCGGGTGCAGCTGGATCGCCTTGCCTTCGATCAGGATCGGCTCGAACGCCTGGATGCCCAGGCGGTGCAGCGTCGGTGCGCGGTTGAGCATCACCGGGTGTTCCTTGATCACCTCTTCCAGGATGTCCCACACCACGGGCGTGCCGGCTTCCACTTCCTTCTTCGCGGCCTTGATGGTGGTCGCGATGCCCATGGCTTCCAGGCGCGAGAAGATGAAAGGCTTGAACAGCTCGAGCGCCATCAGCTTGGGCAGGCCGCACTGGTGCAGCTTGAGCGTGGGACCGACCACGATGACCGAACGGCCCGAGTAGTCGACACGCTTGCCCAGCAAGTTCTGGCGGAAGCGGCCGCTCTTGCCCTTGATCATGTCGGCCAGCGATTTCAGCGCGCGCTTGTTGGCGCCCGTCATGGCCTTACCACGGCGGCCGTTGTCAAGCAGCGAGTCCACGGCTTCCTGCAGCATGCGCTTCTCGTTGCGCGCGATGATCTCGGGCGCCTTGAGTTCGAGCAGGCGGCGCAGGCGGCTGTTGCGGTTGATGACGCGGCGGTACAGGTCGTTCAGGTCGGAGGTCGCGAAACGGCCGCCGTCCAGCGGCACCAGCGGACGCAGGTCCGGCGGCAGCACGGGCAGCACGTCGAGCACCATCCACTCGGGCTTGATGCCGGACTTCTTGAAGGCTTCCAGCACCTTCAGGCGCTTGGCGTTCTTCTTGATCTTGAGTTCGGAGCCGGTCAGGTCGTTGCGCAGCTTCTCGATCTCGATGTCGAGGTCGATCGCCTGCAGCAGTTCCTTGATGCCCTCGGCGCCCATCTTGGCGATGAATTCGTCGCCGAATTCCTTGCGCTTGGCGTCGTAGTCGTCCTCGCTCATGATCGCGAACTTCTTCAGCGGGGTCATGCCCGGATCGACGATCACATACGCTTCGAAGTACAGCACGCGTTCGATGTCGCGCAGCGTCATGTCCAGGATCAGGCCCAGGCGCGACGGCAGCGACTTCAGGAACCAGATGTGGGCGCAGGGCGCGGCCAGGTCGATGTGACCCATGCGCTCGCGACGCACCTTGGTCTGCGTGACTTCAACGCCGCACTTCTCGCAGATGACACCGCGGTGCTTGAGGCGCTTGTACTTGCCGCACAGGCATTCGTAGTCCTTGATGGGACCGAAGATCTTGGCGCAGAACAGGCCGTCGCGCTCGGGCTTGAACGTGCGGTAGTTGATGGTCTCCGGCTTCTTGACTTCACCGAAGGACCACGAGCGGATTTTTTCCGGCGAAGCCAGGCCGATGCGGATCGCATCGAAGTGCTCGTCGGGCGTGAACTGCTTGAACAGGTCGAGCAAAGATTTCATGGGTTGCTTTCCTTAAGTTCGGTGAATCAGGAACGTTCCAGCTCGATGTCGATACCGAGCGAGCGGATTTCCTTGACCAGCACGTTGAACGACTCGGGCATGCCCGCGTCGATCGTGTGCTCGCCCTTGACGATGGATTCGTACACCTTGGTGCGGCCTTGCACGTCGTCGGACTTGACGGTGAGCATTTCCTGCAGGATGTACGAAGCGCCGTAGGCTTCCAGCGCCCACACTTCCATTTCGCCGAAGCGCTGGCCGCCGAACTGCGCCTTGCCGCCCAGCGGCTGCTGGGTCACGAGCGAGTACGGGCCGGTGGAACGGGCGTGCATCTTGTCGTCGACCAAGTGGTGCAGCTTCAGGAAGTGCATGTAGCCCACGGTGGTCTTGCGCTCGAAGGCGTCACCCGTGCGGCCGTCGTACAGCTGCGCCTGGGTGCGGGTCTCGGTCAGGCCCTTGAGTTGAGCGATGTCGTCCGGGTAGGCCAGCTTCAACATCGCGCGGATCTCGTCTTCCGAGGCACCGTCGAACACCGGGGTGGCGAACGGCACGCCGGTCTGCAGGTTCTCGGCCATCTCGATCACCTCGGCATCGCTCAGCGCGGCCAGGGTTTCCTTCTTGCCAGCCGAGTTGTAGACGGTCTCGAGGAACTTGCGCAGCTCGGCCACCTTGGCCTCGGCTTGCAGCATGTCGCCGATGCGCTGGCCCAGGCCCTTGGCGGCCCAGCCCAGGTGGACTTCGAGCACCTGACCCACGTTCATGCGCGAAGGCACGCCCAGCGGGTTGAGCACGATGTCGGCGGGGGTGCCGTCGGCCATGTGCGGCATGTCTTCCACGGGCACGATCTTGGAGACCACGCCCTTGTTGCCGTGGCGGCCGGCCATCTTGTCACCCGGCTGCAGGCGGCGCTTGACGGCCAGGTAGACCTTGACCATCTTGAGCACGCCAGCGGGCAGCTCGTCGCCCTGCGTGAGCTTCTTGCGCTTCTCTTCGAACGCGAGGTCGAAGCTGTGGCGCGTCTGCTCCATCGAGTTCTTGATGGACTCGAGCTGGGCGGCCACGGTCTCGTCGGCCGGGCGGATGTCGAACCAGTGGTACTTCTCGACGTCGTCCAGGTAGGCCTTGTCGATGGTCGTGCCCTTGGACAGCTTCTTCGGGCCACCATTGGCGATCTTGCCCGTCAGCAGCTTCTCGATCCGGTCGAAAGCGTCGGCTTCCACGATGCGCAGCTGGTCGTTGAGGTCCAGGCGGAAGCGCTTGAGTTCGTCGTCGATGATCTGCTGGGCGCGCTTGTCGCGCGTGATGCCTTCGCGGGTGAACACCTGCACGTCGATCACGGTGCCTTGCGAGCCCTGATCCACGCGCAGCGAGGTGTCCTTCACGTCGGAGGCCTTCTCGCCGAAGATCGCGCGCAGCAGCTTCTCTTCGGGCGTCAGCGTGGTCTCGCCCTTGGGCGTGACCTTGCCCACCAGCACGTCGCCGGGCAGCACTTCGGCGCCCACGTAGATGATGCCGGAGTCGTCCAGGCGGTTGAGCTGCTGCTCGGCCAGGTTGGGGATGTCGCGGGTGATTTCTTCCGCGCCCAGCTTGGTGTCGCGCGCCATGACCACCAGTTCCTCGATGTGGATCGAGGTGTAGCGGTCGTCGGCGACCACGCGTTCAGAGATCAGGATCGAGTCTTCGAAGTTGTAGCCGTTCCAAGGCATGAAGGCGATCAGCATGTTCTGGCCGATCGAGATCTCACCCAGGTCGGTCGAAGCGCCGTCGGCGATCACGTCACCCGAGGCCAGCTTGTCGCCCTTCTTGACGATGGGACGCTGGTGGATATTGGTGTTCTGGTTGGAGCGCTGGTACTTGATGAGGTTGTAGATGTCCACACCCACTTCACCGGCCACGGCTTCAGCGTCGTTCACGCGGATCACGATGCGGGTCGCGTCCACGTAGTCGACCACGCCGCCGCGCTTGGCGGTGACGACGGTGCCGGAGTCGATCGCGGCCACGCGCTCGATGCCGGTGCCCACCAGGGGCTTCTCGGGACGCAGCACGGGCACGGCCTGGCGCGACATGTTGGCGCCCATCAGCGCGCGGTTCGCATCGTCGTGCTCGAGGAACGGCACCAGCGAGGCGGCCACGGAGACGATCTGCGCGGGCGACACGTCCATGTACTGGATGGTGTCGGCCGGCGTCAGGATCGATTCACCCTTTTCACGCGCGGAGATCAGGTCACCGGTCAGACGGCCTTCGGCGTCGAGCGCGGCGTTGGCCTGGGCGATGACGTACTTGCCTTCTTCGATGGCCGACAGGTAGTCGATCTGGTTCGTCACCTTGCCATCGATCACGCGGCGGTACGGCGTTTCGATGAAGCCGTATTCGTTCAGGCGCGCGTACAGGGCCAGCGAATTGATCAGGCCGATGTTCGGGCCTTCCGGCGTTTCGATCGGGCAGACGCGGCCGTAGTGGGTCACGTGCACGTCGCGCACTTCGAAGCCGGCGCGCTCGCGGGTCAGACCGCCCGGGCCCAGGGCCGAGACGCGGCGCTTGTGCGTGATCTCGGCGAGCGGGTTGGTCTGGTCCATGAACTGCGACAGCTGCGATGCCCCGAAGAACTCCTTGAGCGCCGCGGAAATCGGCTTGGAATTGATCAGGTCGTGCGGCATCAGCGGCTCTTGCTCGGCCTGGCCGAGGCGTTCCTTCACGGCCTTCTCGATGCGGGCCAGGCCGGTCCGGTACTGGTTTTCGGCCAGTTCGCCGACGCAGCGCACGCGGCGGTTGCCCAGGTGGTCGATGTCATCGACTTCGCCACGGCCGTTGCGCAGGTCCACCAGGATCTTGACCACGGCCAGGATGTCGTCGTTGGACAGCACCATGGGGCCGGTGGATTCGTCGCGGCCCACGCGGGCGTTGAACTTCATGCGGCCCACGCGCGACAGGTCGTACGTGTCCGGGTTGTAGAACAGGCGGTGGAACAGGGCCTGCACGGCGTCTTCGGTCGGCGGCTCGCCGGGGCGCATCATGCGGTAGATGGCCACGCGCGCGGCGAACTCGTCGGCGGTTTCGTCGATGCGCAGGGTCTGCGAGATGTAGGCGCCCTGGTCGAGTTCGTTGGTGTACAGGCACTGCAGGTCCTGCACGCCGGCGGTGCGCAGCTTCTTCAGCAGCGCTTCGGTCAGCTCTTCGTTGGCCTTGGCGATGATCTCGCCGGTGTCGGTGTCCACGATGTTGCGCGCCACGACGCGGCCGATCATGAAGTCTTCCGGCACGCTGATGTGCGTGGTGCCCGACTGCTCGAGTTCGCGGGTGTGGCGCACGGTGATGCGCTTGTCCTTGGCGACCACGACCTTGCCGCTCTTGTCGGTGATGTCGAAACGCGCCACTTCACCGCGCAGGCGCTCGGGCACGAAGGCCATCTGCGCGCCGCTGTCCATCAGGCGGAAGTGGTCGTTGACGAAGAAGTTGGCCAGGATGGCTTCCGGCGTCAGGCCGATGGCCTTGAGCAGGATGGTGACCGGCATCTTGCGGCGGCGGTCGACGCGGAAGAACAGCACGTCCTTCGGGTCGAATTCGAAGTCGAGCCAGGAGCCGCGGTACGGAATGATGCGAGCGGAGAACAGCAGCTTGCCCGAGCTGTGCGTCTTGCCCTTGTCGTGTTCGAAGAACACACCCGGCGAACGGTGCAACTGAGACACGATCACGCGCTCGGTGCCGTTGATGATGAAGGAGCCCTTCTCGGTCATCAGGGGCACTTCGCCCATGTAGACCTCTTGCTCCTTCACTTCCTTGATCACCTTGGATTGCGCGGTCGAGGACTCGCGGTCATAGATGATCAGCTGGACGCGAGCGCGCACGGCGGACGCGAAGGTCAGGCCGCGGGTCTGGCATTCGCGCACGTCGAACGCGGGCTTGGCCAGGTTGTACTCGACGAACTTCATCTCCACGAAACCGTTGTGGGAGACGATGGGGAAAGCGGCCTCGAACGCGGCCTGCAGGCCTTCGTTGGTGCGTTTCTTCGGTGCGCTGTCGGCTTGCAGGAACGCGGTGTACGCGTCCTTCTGCATTTGCAGGAGGTAAGGAATCGCGAGGACGTTTTCGCGGGTACCAAAGCTCTTGCGGATGCGCTTGCGTTCGGTGTATGAGTATTTCGATGCTGAGGCCATGAGATCTCCGGGCTTGAGGTCTGCGGCGACTGTCTTGCCTACCAGGGACGGATTCCTGGTGGCTTTCTTGGTGGCTGGCCTCTACCAACCATTGGCGGACGGCCTGTGCATTGCACACAGGCCCGAACCAAGTCGTTTTCTGCAGTCGGGGTCAGAAAACACTGCTAAGAAGACTCGAAAAATCTGCTTAGCGGTGTTTCAACAAAACACTCAAAAGCCGTTTCGTGAGACGGGCTTTTGGGTGTGCTCTGAAAGCACCAAAGGCTGGAGGCCCTTATCGAGCACTCCAGCCCCTGAAACCGGGCGAATTACTTCAGCTCGGCCTTGGCGCCGGCTTCCACCAGCTTCTTGACAGCGGCTTCGGCGTCGGCCTTGGCGATCGCTTCCTTGACGTTCTTCGGTGCGCCGTCGACCAGGTCCTTGGCTTCCTTGAGGCCCAGGCCGGTGATTTCGCGCACGGCCTTGATGACGGAGACCTTGTTCGCGCCGGCTTCGACCAGCACGACGTTGAATTCGGTCTTCTCTTCAGCGGCTGCGGCAGCACCACCGCCAGCGCCGCCGGCAGCAGGAGCGGCCATGGCGGCAGCGCTCACACCAAACTTCTCTTCGATGGCTTTCACCAGTTCGTTGAGTTCCATGACCGTCATGCTGTCCAGCGCGGTCAAAAATGCGTCTTTATCGAATGCCATTTTGATTTCCTAACAATTGGTTTGAATGAAAGTGCCGCGCCACTCAGGCAGCAGCCGCTTCTTCGGCTGCCGGTGCGGCAGCGCCTTCGCCTTTTTTGGCCGCCAGCGCGCCCAGCACCACGGCCGTGCGCGAAATGGGCGACATCAGCAAGCCACACAGCTGCGCCAACAGGACTTCCTTCGAAGGAATGCTGGCAAGCGTCTTCACGCCGTTGACGTCCAGGGCCTTGCCTCCGTACACACCGCCGCGGATCACCAGCTTGTCGTTGGTTTTCGCGAAATCGGCCACCACCTTCGCGGCGGCCACAGCGTCTTCAGAGAAGCCATAGATCAGCGGGCCGGTCATCTGGTCAGCGGCCACTTCAAACGGGCTGCCAGCCACCGCACGGCGGGCCAGGGTGTTCTTCAACACACTCAGGCTCACACCATTGCTGCGGGCTGTCACGCGCAGTTTGTCCATGTTCGCGACCGTGATGCCACGGTATTCCGCCATCACGAGCGTTTGAGCTTTTGCGGCGAGGCTGGTCACTTCGGAAATGACCGCTTCTTTCTCACTGCGATTCAGACTCAAGGTCTACTCCTTAAATGTGCCCTCGGTCCTTCAAGACCTGGGACACGCCTCATTGCAGCGATTCAACTGTTTCGGAACGGATTCCATCTGCAGCGGGATCGCCATCTGCGTTGGCTTGTCACAATTAAGCCGGCTTGCACCAGCACCAACGGTCTTGGATGGCCCCCGGATCGGCTTTCGCCAGCCCGGGGCCCACCACACCCAGGCCCCGAAGGGCCCGAATTTCTTGCGATTACGCCGAGATGGACTGGGTGTCCACGCGGACACCCACACCCATCGTCGACGACACCGCCACCTTGCGCAGGTACACACCCTTGCTGGTGGCGGGCTTGGCCTTGGTCAGCGCATCGAGCAGCGCCACCAGGTTGCCCTGGAGCTTGTCGGCGTCGAACGAGCGGCGGCCGATCGTGCCGTGCACGATGCCGGCCTTGTCGACGCGGAACTGCACCTGGCCCGCCTTGGCGTTGCGCACGGCTTGTGCCACATCGGGCGTCACGGTGCCGACCTTGGGGTTGGGCATCAAGCCGCGCGGGCCCAGCACCTGACCCAGGGTACCGACGATGCGCATGGCGTCCGGCGAGGCGATGACCACGTCGAAGTTCATGTTGCCGGCCTTGATGTCGGCGGCGAGGTCGTCCATGCCGACGATGTCGGCACCGGCGGCCTTGGCTTCTTCGGCCTTGGCGCCTTGGGCGAACACGGCCACGCGCTTGGTCTTGCCGGTGCCGTTGGGCATCACGACGGCGCCACGCACCACCTGGTCCGACTTCTTGGCATCCACGCCGAGCTGGATCGCCACGTCGATGGACTCATCGAACTTGGCGTTCGCGCATTCCTTGATGATCGCCAGGGCGTCGGTCAGGCTGTACAGCTTGTTGCTGTCGACCTTGCCTTCGAAGGCTTTCTGTTTTTTGGTCAGCTTGGCCATTTACACGCCCTCCACAATCACGCCCATCGAGCGGGCCGAACCGGCGATGGTGCGCACAGCGGCGTCCACATCGGCTGCGGTCATGTCCTTCATCTTGGTCTTGGCGATCTCTTCGAGCTGGGACCGGGTGATCTTGCCGACCTTGTTCTTGTTGGGCACCGAGGAGCCCTTGTCGAGCTTGATGGCCTTCTTGATCAGGGTCGTCGCGGGCGGCGTCTTGATGATGAAGGTGAAGCTCTTGTCCGCGAAGGCCGTGATCACCACGGGCAGCGGCAGACCGGGCTCGACGCCCTGGGTCTGGGCGTTGAACGCCTTGCAGAACTCCATGATGTTCAGGCCGCGCTGACCCAGCGCCGGACCGATCGGGGGAGAGGGGTTGGCCTTACCAGCTGGCACTTGCAGCTTGATGAAGCCGACGATTTTTTTCGCCATTTTTTAGCTCCTGCGAGTGCAGACGGCTGCCATCAAGACAACCTCCTCGCGGTTGGGGACCCGGGAAAGAAACAATGGCACAGGCGTCGGGCCGACCCGCCTGTGCCACGAAAAACTCAGGTCTTCTCGACCTGGCTGAATTCCAGCTCCACCGGCGTGGCGCGACCGAAGATGGTCACCGACACGCGCATCTTGTTCTTCTCGTAGTTGACTTCTTCGACGGTGCCGTTGAAGTCGGTGAATGGACCTTCCTTGACGCGCACGTACTCGCCGACCACGAACTCAACCTTGTGGCGCGGCTTGTCGGTGCCTTCCTGCATCTGGTTGACGATCTTCTGAACGTCTTCCTCGGAGATCGGCGCCGGGCGGTTCTTCGCGCCACCCACGAAACCGGTCACCTTGTTGGTGTGCTTCACCAAGTGCCAGGTGTCGTCGTCCATCACCATTTCAACCAGCACATAGCCGGGGAAAAACTTGCGCTCGGTGGTGCGCTTCTGGCCGTTCTTCATCTCCACCACTTCTTCGGTGGGGACCAGGATGCGGCCAAACTTGTCTTGCATGCCGGCGCGGTTGATGCGCTCGACGATGTTGCGCTCGGCCGCCTTTTCCATGCCGGAGTAGGCATGGACCACGTACCAGCGCATGCCTTCAGCGGCCACGGGACTGTGTTGCTCGGTCATCATTTCCTCCAGCCCAGGATCAGGTCGTAAAACAGCCATTCGACGGTCTTGTCGGTCAGCCACAGGAACAGGGCCATCACGAACACGAACGCGAACACATAGGCCGTCATCTGGATGGCCTCCTTGCGCGCCGGCCAGACCACCTTCTTGACCTCGCGCCAGGCGTCACGGCCGAAGGCGATCAACTGCTTGCCCGACTCGGACACCGCGAACACCACCACGGCCGCGCCCAGCAGCACGATCAGCGCACCCCATTGCGCCAGCGCACCGCGCGAGGACAGCAGGTAGAACGCCACGAACGAGCCCAGCAACAGCGCGATCGCCGCCGCCAGCTTGGCCTTGTCGGCGCCGGTGTGGACGGTTTGAACTTCGGAAGTGGCCATGAGGATCCAGACAATTCGTATCAAAAGGCGCGCCCAAAACCCGAAAGCTTGAGACACGCAAGCCCACCAGAGGTCTTCACGACTTCGGTGGGCTTGTTAACCACTCAACAGGGTGGATTCAGGTTCCTGGCTTCAGGTTCCGGCGACATCCTGTCGGGTGGCAGGGGCAGTAGGAATCGAACCTACAACCTTCGGTTTTGGAGACCGACGCTCTGCCAATTGAGCTATACCCCTACTGGCTTCTGCCCCACAAAGGGCTTTTCTTACGCGATGATTTTTGCGACGACGCCGGCGCCGACGGTGCGGCCGCCTTCGCGGATGGCAAAGCGCAGGCCTTCTTCCATGGCGATCGGGGCGATCAGCTTGACCGTGATCGACACGTTGTCACC
>Ga0247823_10000150_pt1 | contig 57336 bp, 44 predicted proteins | sample 13C_PalmiticAcid_2_FD_192426 | JGI IMG/M metagenome (GOLD analysis project Ga0247823, IMG submission 192426) | Soil microbial communities from agricultural site in Penn Yan, New York, United States - 13C_PalmiticAcid_Day30 | ecosystem: Environmental > Terrestrial > Soil > Agricultural land... | reverse complement strand
CCGGCGACCGGTGGCGTTTCACCGTGCGCCTGCGCCGGCCCCACGGGCTGCGCAACCCGCACGGGTTCGACCACGAGCTGTTCCTCTTCGAGCAGGGCGTGCGGGCTGTCGGCACGGTCCGGCCCGGGGCCGAGCGGCTGGGTGCGTCATGGCGGCATCCGGTGGAACGGTGGCGCCAGCGCGTGCGCGACGACCTGATGGCCACGGTGGCCGAGCGGCGCGCGGCCGGGGTGCTGGCTGCGCTGGCGGTCGGGGACCAGTCCGCCATCGTGGTCGCGGTCAATAAACCCGTTTCAGACTTCCCAGGGAAACGCCCACGCCCGAGCAGTAGTCTGGCAAACAGTCGTTTCACGCGACCCGGTTGTCCGTCGACGGACGAGGCATTAAAGGCGTATTTAACCGTCCGGACCGCAAGCAACGTTGAGGAAGCGCGTCCCCTCGAAACTGGCCACCGACCCGTGTCGTCGCGCAAGGCCAGCGACCAGCTAAACCTGACCGAATTTCCGTTTCAAAGATGTTTGAAGACGTACCAGGCGGCTTGAGCCGCATGTGCCTATCGTGGCTTCGCTCAGGCCTTGCCTTGACGGTCAAGCCGCAATGGTTTCCGATGCGCTGGGCGACCCTGAGGATGATGGTTGGAGGCACCTCATGAGAGGCGTCGCCCTGCGGGCAGAACTTGCAGCTCCCTCCCTAGAGCGTGTTAGCGTCTACTAACTATAATTCACTATAGTCGGCTATAGAGCCTCGGGAAGGTCCGAACGATGAGCACCAAGGTGAGCATCAAACATCGTGCCCCGGAAGCTGACCGTCCCGGCTTCCATCTCTACGAGGACGCGTTCGACGAGATGCGGGCAACCGAAGGACGAACAGCACGTCTATCTTCGTCTGGACGGCGTTGCAGTCGAACTGCGCACTCGGAAGGGCGGAGTTGCATCCGTGACGGTCGCGCTCCCTGGGGAACTGGCCCGCGAGCTCGGGCTGCTTCCGGCACCGGCCGCAAACAGGAAGCGGGCTCGCTAGGCTTCGGCCTGCCCGTCTTTCCCTGGAAGCAACTATTTAGCGGGGCGTACCGCACGCAAGCCAGCCGGCGAGGCGAATATTTGTCGTCGACGTGGTGTCGGCGACCCGGCATTGATGGCTTCCTTCGTGTGAGAGACGGTTCCTCGTCTGCGAGGCAATAGAGTCGTTTCCAACTGCTCCCCTCTCCGAAGGACGCCGTCAATAGAGTTGCTTCCATGTCTAACCCATTGGGAGCGCCTCACAATGACTACCTACATAGGCTGGCCCTCTAGGAAGCCACCGCTATTGAGGAGGGAGTCTTGGCAGCAGAACTGTCCCGATTGAGAAGCCCAAGCGCCGTTCAGGCTGCGTTGGACGAATTCACCAAACTAGGCCGCACGGCATTTCTCGAACGCTACGGGTTCGGCAAGTCCAGGGACTACCTCGTTCGCAACCCTCGCACGGGGGACCTTTGTGACTCCAAGGCGGTGGTGGGCGTTGCATACGGATTCGAGCACCCAGAGGAGGGCCCTCTCAAGCCGGCAGACTTCTCTGGGGGCGAGGCAACGGTGGTTCCCAAACTTCAAGCCCTGGGATTTGAGGTGGTGAAGGTCGGCGAAGACTGGTCAGCCGAGGAAGTCCACGCCACCGTGGCGGCCTACTTCGAGATGCTGGCGTTGGAGGCGGCCCAACAGCCATACAGGAAGTCTGACTGGAACGCTCAACTTAGGAAGGCCTTGCGTGGTCGCAGCAAGGCTTCGGTAGAGATGAAGCACCAGAATGTCAGCGCGGTACTCAGTGGTCTTGGGCTTCCCTTCATCTCCGGCTACAAGCCACGAGGAAACACCCAACTGCTGTTGCGCCAGCAGGTCCAGAAGTTCGTCCTGGACCACTCGGATTTAGTGCGTCGAATTGTCGATGCCCTGGAGGAGGTCAAGGCGCCAGCGGCGAAGACCTTCGTTGCGACCATCGTGGCTCCGCCGCCTGTAGAGACTGTTGCAAAGGTGGTGTCGGCCGCACGGGTAAGGTTGCCGCGCAAGATGGACTACGCAGCGCGGGATGAGACCAACCGAAAACTCGGACGGGCAGGGGAGCAATGGGCGCTGGAGTATGAGCAGCATCGCCTCCTGCAGGAGGGCTTCGGAGAACTCTTCTCGCGGGTGGATTGGGTTTCCGAACGACTGGGCGATGGCGCCGGCTACGACATCCTCTCGTTCGATTCCGTCTCAGAGCCTCGCTATATTGAGGTGAAAACCACCAACGGCGCACACGCTTCATCCTTCATCATCAGCCGGAACGAGTTGGATTTCTCCCGCGAAGTTGAGACTGCCTTCTGTCTCTACCGAGTCTTCCAGTTTCGCGACTCTCCTGCGATGTATGTCTTGCGAGGCGACATTTCGAAGCAGCTTCACCTCGAGGCGCTCGACTTTCGTGCGTCATTCCGGAAGCTCGTTGCATGACCTCAAATGTGCTCAGGATTGCTTGTCTAGGACGGGGCTCGTTGTGCTGGAAGCCAGAAGAGCTCCGGGTATCCGGAGGCTGGCGGCACGATGGTCCCATGCTGCCTTTGGAGTTCACTCGCACTTCTGATAAAGGTAAGGGACGCCTCACGCTGGTCATAACGGAAGGCGTCCCGGAGGTTCAATCTCTGTGGACAGATTTGACTTACGAATGCGTAGACGAGGCACGGGAGGCTCTCAGGAAGCGAGAAGGATGCGCATTGAACGCGGTGGGCCTGTGGCCTGGCCTTGATGAGCACCAGCGACTTGGCGGTGCAGCCATTGGGGCGTGGGCGAAAGCCAAAGGCTTCGACCACGTCCTTTGGACCGCTCTTGGCCCTAAGTTCTGCGGCGAGAACGGACGGAAACCCGACTCTGCTCAAGAAGCGGTCGACTACCTCCGCTCGAGTCCTCCTGAAGTGTTCGCTCAAGCCGAGGAGTACGTGAGACGGGCTCCTCCGCAGATACAGACGGTGTTCCGCTCAGCCTTCGAAGAACAACTGGGCTGGACGCCGTTGAATCACTAAAAGCCGCCATCGCCGCTTGAAGAGGCTAGAGCGACGAGACAGAGTGGACCGGTCTCTCTTTGCAGGTGAATGCGAGCCTGGGACTTCAGGCACATCAAAGTGGTGCTCCCGTCCCGCGCAGGCTAAAACCCAGTGCCTGTACTTCCGACAAGGAAGGTACACATGGGCTGGATTGTTGGCATCACCACGGAGCGCAGCAGCCTGCGCGTAATTGAGTTGACTGACGAGGGCGAGCGAGTCCTTCCGCTTGCCGAGGTCTCCCTGCGACTTTCAGCCAGCGAGCCCAACACCGCCCAGGGCGACTACACCGAGCTCCCGTTCAGCGCGCTCGAGCCTTGCAGCGATACGGAGGCACTCGACCGTGTGGGTGTCCCCGTCGAGGTTCGTTCTTGTCAGACCATCTATCGCTATCGGCAAGGGCAAACAACCTTCTACGTTCCATCTCAAGTGCTCATCGGTGCATTGCTCTGCAGAAACTCGCTGCTGCGAGAACATGTGCTCACACCGCTGGGCTTCCAAACTCTCGGCGTGGTTGTGGATTCGCCTACAGGCGGAATCGATGTTGAGCTGACGCGCAAGTTGCCTCCGAGCCTGGTTCGCTTCACCAAGAGTTTTCGGAGCACGCTCTTGTGGGCAGCCTGCTTTGCGGATGCACGTCGAACAGTTGCTAGCGTTTTCAAGTTCGCCCTCGAGGGACGGCTTGACCTGACGTTGCCAAGCGGGCGAGTTTCGGTGAGCTTCCCGGGCAAGAAAGTTGGAGATGAAGTGCTCGTCCAAAACATGCTCGTCGAATGGGTGCAATCTGAAGCACCACCGGTAGCTGGCCTGGTAGGCAAGGTTTCTCAACGCATTGTTCTGCGGGAGCGCCCAGAAGGTACTGAGGCTTCAACCGAGGAGGGGCTGGTTCTAGGCGGCAAGGGATGGCATCTCAGCGACGACGAGTGGCTGGTTGTCTCCGCCATCGTCATGAGCACCATGCCGGAGTACACACTCAAGAGGCGAGGGCTGGGTAAGAACCCCCGCGGGAAGATGGAGCTTCTGCTGCGCAAGCTGGCCGAAGGTATCGCCTGGACAAAGCTTGGTGATACGCCGAGCGTAGGCTCCAATGTTTGCAGCTTCTTTGTGGCATTGAGACACGATGGTCGGTGGGAGCGCATCAAGGCCTATCTGGCGGAGGTTCGGGCGCTTCAGAGGTAAGCTCGCGAAACCTAACTATTCTTGGATGGGGAGCATGCCTGCTACTGAGACGTCGGAATCGCTCGAAACGCTGATGGCCGACCCACGCCTGGTGGAGTTGTGCGAGCTCCAGCGAATTGGCGATGAAGTTCTTGATGTCATCGACCTCAGCGAGAACCAGCACTCTGACGTGCTGGCTTGGATGCTTGATGCCAAAGAGGGGCATGGGCAAGGGGATGAAATACTGCGAGACCTGCTGGTCTCTGCTTCCACGCTTGCTGCGACAGACGCAAGTGGGTTGGACCGGCGAGGCACAACCGCGAAGTTCTTTGCGGAGTGGCCTCCGTCCCGAATCAGGACGACCGGCTTCGGCGCCACGTTCATCGCGCGTGAACTTGGGATGAGCAAAAGCGACCGGGTCGACCTGTTTGTCATCGACGCGCAAAACAAGTTTGTCCTGCTGGTAGAAAACAAAGCAGGGGCGCGGCACCGCGAAGAGCAGCTCGACAGGTATCGAGAGAGCTTCAAGGCGGCGGTGGCTGCGAACTCAAGGCTCAAAGAGTTCGACCAAGTCTATATCGCCATCGACAGGGAGTTTGATGATGAGGAGACCGCTTCGAGACCGGCATCAAGCTCGTGGCTGCATCTCGGGTACGACTGGCTAAAGACCTCCGCAACGCGAGCACTCATGCATGTTGCCCGAGGCAATGCAGCAGCCCGCTTGGTGGTGAGTTACTGCAATCGGCAAACCGATTGGGAGGACCCCAATACCGCGAAGTGCGTCAACCTCGCGGCGGCTTTGCATCAGTCTTACCCCGCAGCGGTTAAGCATCTGGTGGGATTTTCGCAAGGCCGCCTCGAGCGGGAGTGGTTAACGAACCCCAAAGAGCCCGAGCCGTATTCGCTCTTTGTCTTGCAGAACAAGGGTGCGATAGCGCTGCTCAAGGAGATGCAAGGGATGGCCTCTGTTAAGGCAGCCATCACAGCGAGACTTCCTTCTCTTCCAGCGGACAACGTCGAATACAAGCGCACTTGGTTGGACATGTGTCCGACAGGGTGGGAGCCATTCATGGGTGACCAGTGGTGGCCCGTCTTCTTGAACGTCCGCTATGCGAGAGACTCTCGGACGAAGTACCGACTGTCTCTGTGCTGGAACGGGAAATCTGCGCGCACCCCTAGCGAGGCGGAAGACTTGCGCAGACGTCTGACGTCCGTAGAGCCAAAGTTTGGCAAACACATTGACAGTAGGTGGCGTCGAGTCGAACTTGAGCGAGGTGTCGAACTGTCTACGCTGCTGGACCGCCTTGTCGCAATCGACAAGCGCCTTGGACAGGAGTTGATGTCCTGACTACTTGAGCGAGCGGGCGAGCGTGGCAGTGCAATGAGCCGGTCAAGCAACAAAGGAGCGAGGTCGAGTGAACCGTTGCCAGAAGATGCAGGAGAAGGGCACTTTCGATTTCGTGCTCAGGGCATGGCAAGCAACCGCAAGCGGCTCAAGCTGAGCGCGGAAGATTTCGGCTTGCTCGTGGGTGCAATGGGTCAGTCCATCTACGCTTGGGAAAGCGGTAAGTCCGAGCCTCGGCCCAAGAACCTGGCGGCCATCGCCGCCTTGAGGGGCATCGGCAAGCGCGAGGTCACAGCTCGGCTGAATCAGCTCAAAGCACAGCGCTGAGACCGAGCTAGTCGAAGTTGGCGCGGAGGACGGTCCAAAGCCTGTCCTTGACTGCAGCGTCAAGCAAACCCGTCGTACCGTCGACTGCCACCAAGTGGTTCTGGCGTTCATCCTCAGTCCACAAGATGGACTCGTCGTCGACGGCAACCCAGGCAGACGGATGGAGCCACTTCACGTGAGCTCGCACGATGTCCGACTTGTTGCAGCGCCAGTAGTCTTCTTCGGACATGGGACGTTGACGAGGACCTCGTCGCGCCTTGATGGTTAAGTCCTCGAAGGTGAAACCATCGACTCGTTCGGCGAGTGTCGGCCCAAGCCACTCAAGCGTCTGGGGCAGGCCGTGCTTCCATGGAAGCGTTGATGTCAGTACCAAGCGAACGTCAGGCCACTGCGCCAGAGCCGCTTCGAGAATGGGCACGCCCTCGAACTCGCAGTGCCCATCATCTTCGGGCTCGCGAGAGTTGAGCAACCGATAGAGGCTGCGCGATGGATGAAGGACGCCGCTAATGCCCACATAGACGACGCGAGGGCCAGTGGCGACGGGACTACTTGCAGAGGTCATCGAGGAGGACGTTCGTGCTCTTGGTGCCTGGCAAACCACGCGCGAGCAGCTTTGACGTGTTCCTGCGTCAGCCAGGGCCAGCTTTCAACCACGCGTTTCCACGGCCCGCCGGCGTCGACGCAAGCCAGTAGCGTCACCACAGGCAGGCGGCTCCCAACAAGCACTGGTATTCCGCCGAGAACCTTGGGGTCGCTGTGCACCGCGGGTGGACGGAGGTCATCCATCCCTACTCACCAATCGCCTCTGGCTGTGCGCCTTCCACCCCTTCGACTGGGTCGCCGTTCACGAAGATTCGCTCTCCGGCGACTTCGATGAGCATTGCGCCCCAGCGCCCCTCCCACACGTACCGCTGCACGCCCTCAGAGGCCAACGCAAGGTCGGTCTGCGCGCTTTTTGAGGCGCGGAGCAAGACTTCTGGTGCCAAAGGGGCGTTCATGACTGCAACTGGGACGGACAAACACGGGGTTAGCGGCCGATGACATCAGAGCCAGGACCAAACCCGGCGGAGCCAAGTTGGGGCAGGGCGACTGGGGCGGTAGTTCTGGCGCAGAGTGGTCGGCATCGAGTCTTTCCTTTCGATGCGATACTGTATGCGCATACAGTATCATGCGCAAGCTCCGCCTGGTTGCCGTCGCGGCTGGACTAACCTGCGGTACCGTTCCTGGGGCGCAACGTCGCTCCGGCTCTCTCCGACAGGGGTTTGTCAATTGACAGTTCCTTGTCGAAAGTTGTCGAAATGGGCGGGCGCCAGCGACGCAGAACTGCTTGCGACGGAGCCACCCCAAACTCGGACCATCGCCATCCATTGCTGCGCCAACGGCAGGCCTTTCACCTCCGCCAGAGCCGCTTCCAGATGCGATGCTTCGACACGACCATCAAACCAGAAGGCCGGGTACCAGTCGCGCGCCGCATACCGCACGCTCAGAATGCGGCCGTCGCGCTGCAGAGATTTCATCTTGTACCAGTGGATGCCAAGCCGTGCGGCCGAGTCTTGGCTGCACAGAAGGTGTCCGCCCTTGATGAGGTCTTGCCTCGTCGCAAGCGTTCCGTCCTCACCCGGCACAGCCAGGAGCTGTAGCGCTTGAGGTCGATGAGCGCGCTCTGATGTCTGAAATGACTCGACGGCTTTTCGCAGGCGAGGAAGGCGCTCTTTGCTGTGGCGGTAGGCTCCCCAGCAGCCTGCGTTTTGTAGCAAGGCAGACACTGTGGCGCGCTTGCCGGCTGCAGCATATGCATCGGCGACTCGCTTGAACGCGGCGGCCAAGGTTTTGTCCTCGTCGACGCGAGACCGAGCCGGCGGGCCGCTGGGCTTGTGGCTGAGGTCAACTGGTCGGCCCTCCAGGAACAGCTCCATCAGAATGTGTTTGAGCGTGCTGAAGGGCGTGCCGGGGCTGGCATGGAGCATCAACGGGACCCAGCTTGGTTGGCTGCCTCGAACGAGCGCGCAGGCAACCAGCGCGGGTTTGCCGAATGCCTCCATGAACAACGTCGTCAGCAATTCCCCATTCACAGCTCGGCCTGGGCGCAGCCACCCACGTTGGATGGCCATGTCTTTGTAGAACGAACCGGCTCGGTCGAACGGGGGCTCAAGACCTCGGCGGGATAGCTCTGCCACCAGCGTTGCAACACGGAGCCAGATGTCTGGCATCGGTCCGACAACGCACGGCCGGCCCCTGCAGTCTTGAGGAAGGTCATAGCTCGCTCCTGTACCGGCAATGCGCAGTTGGGTTGTTCTCAACATCAGGCCGTGAACGTGACAGACCAAGCTGCCCGGGAGCTGATGCGACAGGCGCCAGTACGACTCGCCTCGTTGGCTGAGGTCGCCTGCGATGCAGTCGGGACAGATGCGGCGAAACGCAATGCCGTGGATGGCGCTTTGAATGACCGCGCCCATCCCACGATTGCTGCTGGTGCCAGCAAGAGCGGAGGCGATGCCCCTGTTCCAGACGTCGACCTCCGAGAACGCGGTGGCGTATGGAAGAACAGTATGCGCAGCCAAGAGCGTGCGCGCATTCATGTTGAAGAGCTCGGCGAAATGGGGAAGGGGGGACACCCCGAAGAGGGGCATGCCGCTCGTCTTTCCTTCGCCGGATGCCTCCGATTTGACGACCTGCTTCATGGCCACCCCGAAGTGGCGACACCCCCGCACGAGGGCACTCGCGAGGGGTTCGTCCGGATAGGGGCGTGCCAGGAGCAGCATCGGTGATGCGTCAGACTGCGTCGTGCTTGGCTGCGAGGGCGCCTGCTTGCGTCAATCGTGTTTGGACGCTGCTGCCATCCCCGTCCGCACCAGACAGAGCGTCCGTCAGTTTCACCATCTTGGTAGGGCCTTCGCCGAGGTCGACAGCCGTCGGTGGCTCGGCGTCCTTGGCACGCGTCTTTGCTGCCGAAGCAGCCTTGCGCTTGCGTTGATGGTTTCGCTCGTTCATCTGCGCGGCCACCTTCGGATAGTCTGGTCCGGCGCGAAGTTCTACCGGCGCGATGTCGAGGTAGTTCAAGAGCTTTTCGGGGTCCTGTTCTTTGTGCGCTTCGAGTGGGTCGTGTACTGCCCGGAACTCGACACGGAAAGTCTCTCGGACCAAGGCTTCGGTCAGCTCTTCGACTCCATCTCGAATGGCCTTGCGTTGCGCAGACGCAAAGAGTTTGACCATGATGTCGGGGTTGCCCTGAGTGAGTTCGAAGAACAGGTTCGCCCGGTCATCGCTCATCTTCACTGAGTTTTTTACCCACTGGAACTTCCAAAGCTTGCGAAGGAGAGCCTCGAACTCGTTGGGATGGCGAACGTCGCCGCTACGCTCGAGAAACTTCCAGTACTCGATGCCGTGGCCGACGGCACGTCGCTGCTTTGAGAAGCGGCCGTGCAAGACGTCGTGCAGCTCGTTGGTTCCCACAAGCACCAGCGGAACACCAAGCTTGTTGGACGCCGCAATGAGCAACTGGATGAGCGGCGTATCGTGGTCTGACGACAGCTGTTGGTGCTGGGTCTGGGTCGGGTTCTCTTTGCGCTTGAGCTGCTCTTCGGTGGGCTTTTGCTTCTGAGACTCGTCGGCAATCAACAGGCCGACACCGTGGGCCTGAATGAGCGATGCCGCGTCATAGATGCGCTCGTAGGCGTTCTTTCGGTTGACGTTTCGAAGGTACATGTCCGCGTACCCCGAAAAAGGTAGCAAGCGGTCGAGTGCGTCAATGATGGCCGTGGCCAAGCCATGCACGGTCTTGCCGTCCGGTGGCAGCTCGAAGATGAGCACCGGCACCTGCCACATGTCTTCGTGCACGATGACCTCTGGAAAAAGGCCAGCGACCTGCTTCATCGTAGTTGTCTTGCCGCTTCCGGACGCGCCGATGAACGCGGTCGACAGCTCGGCGCCGGCGTCACGAGTGCGAAGCGCCACGGCCGACTTGGCATCGGGAAGGTCGTCCAGCTTCGCCCCGCGCTTTCTCGCCTCATAGAGGCGCTGTTGCGTGAGCCGATGTTCAGGAAGGAAGGGCTCGCGACCGACGTAGCCCTCGAGCATGAGGTCCAGCAGTGCGCGAGCAAGCTCGGTCGTCCTGGGCAGCGCGATGACGCAACGGCTCAGTCGACCGATATACGTGAGCCTGAGTGCAGCGGGGTGCTCACGCTGGCTCTCGTCGAACTGGGGCAGCTTCTCGAGCGCCTCAATCAGCGAGTTGTTGTCAAGGAAGTGCGGCAGCGCCGAGATGAGTGGATTGCCGCGGTACTCGGGATTGGGGTGGTCGACGTAGACCGCCTCGACGTAGCGAGAGGAGAGCTTTCGGCCAGGCCGGCCAAGGTCATTCGAGGTCATCATCATTTCCATCAAAGAGTTTGTTGAGAACAGAGGCCTTCATCCCGACCGGTTCAGGAGCGGCTTCGTTCAAGGTGGGCGCATGGGCGGGGGCATCGGCGAGCTCAGGCGTTGACGGCACGGGCGGTGGTCGGTTGGCCGAGTCACCTGCGGGGGCTGCAGTCGGGGAGGGCATGGCCTGCGATACCGACCGGTCCACGCGCGCGTCTGCCGTCCGAGCCGCTGGTCCCAGCACCTTGCGTCGAATGGCGGGCTTGCCCTTCGTCGTGAGCCCAGCGCGTTCGTCAGCTGCTGCCTTGTTCATGCGAAGTGTGAGGTTTCCTTCCTTGCCCTCGACGTCATTACCTTTTCCGTGAGCTGTAAGGCTGGCTACCTCGGCCCGCGTGTAGCCCTTGAACTGCGCGCAGTAGTCCGTGAGTTCCGCCAGGAAGTAGCGTGATGGGTCCATAGGGTCGATGACATAAATGCCGTCGACAAGACCGGGGTTCTCTCGCACCTGCACCGTAAAGTGACCGCGCTTAGCGGCCTGCGTGAACCAATCCCGCTTGATAGCTTCCGGTGCTGTGTAGAGGCATTCACCCAAGCTGATGCCATCCTGGGTCACGGTGGCCCGGCCATCGAGCAGCAAGTTGAACCGAACATCCTGCTCTTCGTAGTGCGACAGCAGTCCCATGTGCGTGCGTACGCTGCGCGTGAACACCTCGCGCGGAATGGGCTGGTAACCAGCGCGGATTTCGCAGGCCGGCAGCTTGTATGTAGTGTGGGCTTTCCGGTTGTGGTCGACGACGATGCGAAGCATCTGGTGCCGAAGCTGGTCGAGCGTCATCTTGGCGTCGCGGTAGTACTTCTTGCCGCGGCGAATCTTGGTGTTGCGAGCGGGCTCGTAGCCCGCGCGCAGCCGCTTCATTGGCACGTGGACGAGCTTGAAGGTGCACTCGACCAGGCCTTTGCCAGCGGACCACAGGGCCCGGGCGTTGGTGACGGTCGTGTGCAGACCCTCGGCGATAGAGTCGCTGGCCTGGCTGACCATCTCTCCACGGTCGCCAAAGAAGCGCTGCGGCATCAGCCCATGGGCTGGCCAATCCGCTTCGTCATACGGCACGTTCGCTCGCCGGCAGAGCTCTCGCTTGTCGGCAAAGATGGAGAGGATGGCTTGGGTAGCTCCCGACCACGACGGAGCGTCGAGCGACACGTAGTAGCCGACGATGAGCCGGCTGAAGCGGTCCACCACCAGGTACATCGTCGCCTTGCCGATGATGGTGCGGCCGTCTTCACGCGCAACCAGCCATACGTCAACCTGCGAAGCGTCGATTTCATAGACGTCGCCAGCACCCTGGCAGTCCTGCAGAACGTGCCCAATGGTCGGCGCCCAGTTGTTGTCGTAGTCGGCAACGCTGTGGCGGGCCGCATGGCGCTCCGAGTCCGTGAGCTCGGCTTCCAGCACGGAGCGCAGCTGGCGTTCAGTCGGCCGCTCGCCCAATGGCACCTGGCGGATGACGCCGTCGGGGTCGACAAAGCTGTAGTGCTTGCGGATGAACTTGTCGTAGACCTCCTGCAAGCTCACGGTTGAGTCTTCCAGGTACATGCTGCGGACCATTGCTGCCGCCTTCGCACGCAGCTCTGGCGTCCAAACGTACGGCTCGTAGTCGGCATGCGTGGGCTTGCGGCCTCGAGGCTTTCCGTCGTGAACGTTGCGACCGCAGTGGTGCAGTCCAGGTGTCAGCGCCTCAGGCGTCATGCCGCCTTGCCAAGCCATGCGAAGGAGCTGCCGGACGTGCAGGGCGCTGACGTTGTGCTCCGCGGCGATTTCGTCGACTGCTGGCTGGCGAGTCTCGCGGCGATAAAGACGCTCGTCTCGAAGAGAGCGTTGCACGATGTTCCATCGTGCCGTGCGAAGTTGGAGAGCCGCGTGGGTGAGCTTGGTCGGTACCGCCAGGGCTCCGTCCGTCTTCGATGCGACGCCAGCCATTCGCACCCACCGTTGCGCCTTGGCCGTCGCTTCCAGCTCTGCTGCGGGCCAAACCTGCGGCTTGGCATTGGCGGACTGTGTGTCGATGGTGACGAGCTCGCCGGTTGCCGGCAGCACGTCGATGACGCGCATCTGGCGGCCATCTGCGGCTTTGAGCAGGGTGCGAATGGGGTACATGAAGGGTCCTTAGGCTGCCCGCTTGATACCGGGCCGGTCGGTTGGCGGCAGGAGTGATGCCACGGGAACGAGGTGGAGCGGTCCCGCGGCCAGGTCCGGTGTCAGCTCGTGGTTCCAAACGAGAACCTGCATGACGCGAAGGCCCGTGCCAGGGATGAGGCCGTGGGCGGCATCGAACGATGCGCAGTAGTCCTTCACCAGCGCTTTAGGCTGCTTCTCGAAGATGTCGGCTCGCATCCGGTTGGGAAATTCATCGAAGAGGCCGTGCACGGTGATGACTTCCATGGGTTTGCGCGCACCGGCGCGTATCCATTCGAGATTGCGGACTACATCCCGAGGGAAGGTGTCATTCGTGACGATGGTGTGCGTCCAGCCGCGGTATTCGCAGTACATGCGATGCATCGAGAGCTTCTCCAGGACACGCTCGTTCTGCAGCGCCGAAGACTCCTTGGCGTCGTATGCCTCGCGATACAAGTTGCCGTTCGCATCACGGCGCACGACAACAGCGTCGAGCGTCATCACGAACGGAACGTTCGTTCCGAGATACACCGGGTGTCGGACGTCCAGGACTTTGGCGATGGCCAGGGTGTGCTCACGCTCCATGGCCCGCTGCTCCTGAAAGTCGACGAAGTTCTCCCCGAACTCGGCCTTGAGAAACAGAGCGCGTTCGATGTTGGAGAACAGGCTGTGCACCCGTCCTGTCTTGATGCTGTGGATGCGGTGGGAATTGCCGCGCGAGCTGAACGTGTGGACCGTCTCCCACGGCTTGTAGCTGGGGCCTTCACCAGAGCCGATGCCAGCCCGGATGAGCTTGCGGATGTCAGCTTCTTGAACTTTCTTATGGCGAGGCACGCTTCTTCCCCTTTGCCTTTGGCCTGCTGAGAATGTTTGCAATGAGCTCGGCCTTGCGGCACTGCTCGAGCGACAGCCGGATGTGGGCTTCGGCGTTCGCCGCTCGGTCGACTGCGGCCTCGAGTGACCGTTGGTAGTCGCGCAAGCCGGCGATGGATGCCTTGAGAGCGGCTTTACCGGGCGGTGCCATCGGGAGGTCGTTCTCAACCCGATAGCTGCGCTCGCCGGTGTAGTCGGCCTCAAGCTCGACGGTTTCCACCGCCACGTGGCAATCGACGACTTGGTCGAGTAGCCAGCGAACCTCCTCGAGCGTCAGCGTGTTCGGCTTCAGGGTGACCTTCACATCGGCATCGCCCCATGGGCAGACCGGTGTGGACCACCATTCGTCCGCCGCCCATCGCAGCATGTGGTTGATGGGGAAGAGGTCGGACTCGAACTCGACGCGAAAGCAGAGGGTGCGGTTCTCAGTTCCTGCGGGAGTCGGGCCGGGCACTCGGCGCTGTTGGTAGTACTCATCTTGGCGAGCCAAGCAGGTGTCGGTCAGAGGCTTTGGCGTGGCGGCGCGGGCGGCAACGTTTGTGTTCATGGCTTGATGTCCGGGGAAGTTGGGGCGGCGGTCGCTGTTCATCGGAGGTAGCTGTCGTCGACGTAGGCGAGGGCGAGGCAGTCCGTAAAGATGCTCATGTGCTTTTCAAAGGCTTCCAGGTTGTCGCGCGGCGATGGGATGTTCCAAGCGGCGACGTCAAAGTGGGCTCGGTCCATGACAGGCGCCAGGTCCTTGACCATGGCGATGACGTCATACGAGCGGAGGTAGTGGTCGACGTGTTTGGCCAGTGTCGAAAGCACTTCCCAGCGGAGCGGCCGCGCGTGCTGCCGGCGTTGTTCGGAGGGGCGCGCAGAGACTCTCAGGACTCGCTCGAGTAGCCACGTCAGTTCAGGCAGTTCCAGCGTTCCTTGTCGGAAGGTCAGCTTCACCTTCACTTGCTGGAGCGGGCGATACGAGCTGACCCACAGCCTCTCGCCAACGCTCATGGTGAAGGTCGTCAGCAACCACGCCTCGTAGGGAGATGTCAGCGACAGCTCGAACGTCCGGTGCAGCGCGTCAGTAGGCGTGTCGTACGGGTCGGCGATGCGGCTGGAGAAGTGCTGGTTCTCGACAGACGCATTGGCCGTCTGTTTTTCCGTGCTTTGCGACGGATTGATGGTCGTGTTCATGTGTTCAATCGGTGGGGGTTGCGCTGTGGGACTTCAGCGAGTGGTTGTTGTCTCGTCCCGCGGTTCTTGTTGTTCTTATGAAGACACCCGGGAGGGCGTCGAGCGCACAGGGGCGCCACCGGGCGGGAGCCCGGTCGTCCGCTTCGACCTCACGGTCACCGGCGGTTCGGTTTGGCAGGGCCTTCGCTCCCGGAGACGAAGCCGGGGCAGGCCTGCATGCAGCAGGATTAAAGAGCAGGGCGTTTCAAAACGCGATGTTGCTAGTATGACATAAGCACTACCGTAGTGCAATAGAGCGTGTTACATTTGACGCCTTCAGGTCCTGAGCTCCCAGATATCCATGCCCAAGAAAGCCAAAGGCGGTCCCCGTGACTCTGTCTTCAGTGTTCGCCTGCCCGCGAAGCTGCGCTACGCCGTGGAGCTGATGGCGCGTTTGAACCGGGAGCCAATGACGGATGTCATCGTCCGGGCGCTTGACGAGGCGGTGGGCTCTGAGAACTTGGGGCTCTTCGTAGACCTGCCGGGCGAGGAGCTGCCGGTCTACCTCCTTCCCAGGGTTTGGGACGAGCGGGAGAGCGTTCGGCTGGTCAAGCTGGCGCTGACCTATCCAACTCTCTTATCTGCCGCCGAGAGGACCATATGGGAGCGCGTGCGAAATGAACCGCGCTATTGGGTCAGGGAGCTGGGTCCTGACCGCAACCGGCTTCTTGAGGACCTCCGGCCTGACCGGTTGGAGGCGGACTGGGACGAACTAAAAGGTTCTCAGGTTTGATGTCCGAAGGACTTGCAAAACATCCGTAGCGTGCTACAGTTCATTCCATCGACTTGATGGAGAACGCCGTGACCTACAGCAACCAGCAGTTTGAAAGTAACTCGCGCCGCCAGGCGGCCGGCCTTTCGAGGCATGCGGGTAAGCGTGCCCAACAGCGCGGCATCGACAAGGCGTCGGTGCCGCTGGTGGTCGCCTACGGTTCGCGAGAGTTCGATGGGAACGGCGGCATTAGGTACCTGATGACTAAAGAGTCCATGGACCTTCTTCGTCGAGCAGTGGGGCGCTCGCAGCAGGTTGATGCCCTCGCTGGCGTGTACGCCGTCGTGAGTGCGGAAGACCAGACGGTCATCACCATCGGCCATCGCCACGACTAACGGATTCACCAACATGATGCGTAGTGAGTCTCCGACCGCGCGAGCGTTTTGGCAGCTGGCCGACTTGGCCCGTGGCGACGGATATGTTGATGCGCGCGCCTATGCCCTGGCTTGGTTGGCTGCAGGCCGCATGGTCGCCAAAGGTAGGGTTCCAAGCGTCACGGCAATCGACCAGCTTGCAGAGGCGTCCGCTTGGCGAGAGCTGCTTGACGCTGGGTACCCGTCGGAGGCGTTCGATTTGGTTGCAGTGCCTCGGGCGTCCGCTGCTGCACATGACCTCGGGCGACGGGCAGCAGCAGCAGCCATCGTTTCCGAGCTCAACCGCGAACTTGGCGAGCGTGCTTGGGATGTGTTGCCGCACGTCGTAGGAAACGGCCTCCGCCGTGGCTCGGAGGGCAGTGAGGGAACGGTCGTAGCCGAGTTGGCGGCACTGCTAGTTGACTTACTCGGTCCGCCCGATGACGGAGAGCTTTGGATTCCGTTCGACTTCAGCGGGCAGCTCACGATTGAGGCGTTGCGCCGTGGATGGCGCGTGCTGACGGCGTCTCCAATGGCCACCTGGCCGGTTGTGCGACTCCTTCTCTTGACGATTGAATACGGACATCCGCAGCATCCGAATGTTCGGACGGAAGTCGAGCGTGATGGTGCCGGCAGACCCATCGGACGTGCCGACTACGCGCTCGTGATGCCCCCGTTTGGCATGCCTGTCAAAGACAGCCGCATGGTCATGTGGGATGCCACTGGCGGACGCGGGTACGAGCAGTTCGCTAGAAGCGAATCCTGGGCCATCTACGAGTTCGTGAATAGAGTCGACAAGCGCGCTGTCTTCGTGGCACCGCAGGGTGTGCTCTTCGCCAAGGGACAAGAACAACGTCTGCGCGAGTACCTGCTTGGCCGAGGTGGTGAGCGAAACGAGGTCGAGGCAATCATCTCGTTGCCCCCCGGTGTGTTCGGAGCGACGACCATCGCAGGTGCCCTGCTGGTTGTCACTCCCGGCAGCAGCGCCAACGCGGTATACATGGCCGAGCTGGGCAACGGCCGGCGCGTTTTGGAGGCTGGAGAGGTTGTCGGCAGTGGGCGCGGCATCGCGCTGAGTCCTGTTGAGAGTGACAGGTCTCGGTTCGTGTCTCGAGACGAGATTGCGAACAACGAATACAGCTTTGCACCGTCGCGCTATCTCCGGCGGGTCTCCGACCTGGGCACCGAAGCAGCGAAGCTCGGAGACATCTGTGAAGCGCTCCGCCCGCCAACTGTTAGCAAAGAGCAGGGCCCCTTTGAGGCAGCCGAGGTTGGCATGCAGGACCTCAGTGGTTGGCGCCCGCTTGGACGTGTCATTGAAAAAACCGTCTTCCTGAAGGCCCTGCCCAAAGAGACTGCGTTGGTACAGCCAGGTGACATCGTGTTCTCTATAAAGGGAACGGTAGGAAAGGCTGCGCTGATTGGCGGCTCGGCGCGCGAGCGACCGACAGTGGTCTCTCAAAGTTGCTTGTCGTTAAGAGTGAACGACCGGAAGGTTCGCCCGGAGTACTTGTTGATGTACTTGCGTTCACCTCACGGACAGGCGCAGCTAGAGGGGCTACAGGTTGGCGCCGGCGTGCAGCACATCAGCCCAAGCACCCTGCTGGGTAGCTTGCTCGTGCCTGTTCCTCCGCTCGAACAGCAAAGGGAAGTCATCGAGGACTTTGAGAACCTTTGCCGCTTGGAAGACCAGGTCGCAACGCTGCAGGGGGAGATGGCAGAAATCTCTCAACGCCGCTGGCCAGACGAGGCCAGATAAAGCCTCGCGCTAGATACCGTACAGAGCAAACACATACAACATGGCAAAGAACTTCACCGAACTCGCAAACTTCATCTGGCAGGTCGCGGACCTGCTGCGCGGCGACTACAAGCAAGCTGACTATGGCAAGGTCATCCTGCCGTTCACGCTGCTGCGCCGTCTCGATTGTGTGCTCGAGGCGACCAAGGGCGACGTACTCAAGGAGCACGAGAAGCGCAAGGCCGAGGGCGTGAACCTGGACACTTTCCTCAAGCGCAAGAGCAAACAGTCGTTCTACAACACCAGTCCGTTCACAGTGCAAGGTCTGCTCGACGACCCGAGCAACATTCTCAAGAACCTGACGGCCTATGTTGCTGACTTCTCCGACGATGCACGTGACGTCTTCGAGCGCTTCAGATTCACCGCCCAGATTGCGGACCTTGATGACAAGAATCTGCTGTACCTCATCACGCAGAAGTTCGCCAGCGTCGACCTGCACCCGGATGAAGTGCCGAACGAAACCATGGGCCTGGTATTCGAGGAGCTCATTCGGAAGTTCGCGGAACTGAGCAACGAAACGGCCGGTGAGCACTTCACGCCCCGCGAGGTCGTGAGACTCATCGTGCAGTGCCTCTTCGCTGGCGACGATGAAGCTCTCACCAAGCCTGGTGTTGTTCGCTCGTTCTATGACCCGACCGCAGGCACCGGCGGCATCCTCTCATCGGGTCAGGGCGAAGCCGTCAGCATCAACAAGTCCGCGAAAATTGTTCTGTTCGGTCAGGAGTTGAACCCGGAGTCGTACGCCATCTGCAAGGCGGACATGCTCATCAAAGGCCAGGACCCAAAGAACATCGTCTACGGGAACACGCTTTCCGAGGACGGCTTTGCCAACGAGAAGTTCGACTACCAAGCAAGTAACCCGCCATTCGGAGTCGACTGGAAGAAAGTCAAGGACTTCGTTGAGGCCGAGTACAAGAAGAAGGGCTTCGGCGGTCGCTTTGGTCCGGGTCTGCCTCGCATCTCCGACGGTTCGATGCTGTTCTTGCTGCACCTCATTTCGAAGATGCGCCCCGCATCAGAGGGCGGCGGTCGCATCGGCATCGTTCTCAACGGCTCGCCACTGTTCACGGGTGACGCAGGCTCGGGTGAGTCCGAAATCCGCCGCTGGATTCTAGAGAACGACCTCCTCGACGCCATCATCGCGCTGCCGAACGACTTGTTCTACAACACAGGCATTGCCACCTATATCTGGCTGCTGGACAACAACAAGCGCGAGGACCGCAAGGGCAAGGTCCAGCTCATCGACGCCACGCGCATGTACGCGAAGATGAAGAAGAGCCTTGGAAACAAGCGCGTCCTCATCAGCGACGACCAGATTGCGGAAATCGTCAAGGTCTACGCTGGCAACAGCAAGGACGCCACCTTTGAAGGCGAATTTAAGGAGCCGGTGAAGGCGTCGAGCGGCAAGCCCGCTGAACGTGATGCTGCCCGGGTCGTCTCGAAGGTGTTTGACACCAAGTTCTTCGGCTATCGCAAGGTGACTGTCGACCGCCCGCCTCAGGCTGGTAAGGAAGTCACCGTCAAGCTGAAGAAGGGCCAGAAGCCCTACGACCCCGAACTGCGCGATACCGAGAGTATCCCGCTGACCGAGAGCATCGCTGCATACATGAAGCGCGAGGTGTTGCCGCACGTGCCAGACGCCTTCGTCAATGAAGATGTCAAGGATGAGAAGGATGGCCAGGTCGGAAAAGTCGGCTACGAAATCAACTTCAACCGCTACTTCTACGTCTACAAGCCGCCTCGTGCACCACACGTCATCGCGGATGAGATTCGCGAGATGGAGAAGCGCTTCCTTGAGCTGATGAAGGGGGTGGTGGCGTGAGTGCCGCATCGGTAAGGCTGAGGCATCTTGTTACCGAGCTCAAGACCGGACCGTTTGGCTCAGCCCTGTCCGCAGACGAGTACGTTGACGAGGGTGTACCCCTCGTGAATCCGTCTGACCTGCGCGCTGGTCGTGTTCGGCCGGAAGGTGCCGTCAAGGTGTCTGAGGCAGTCGCTGCTCGAATGAGTGCATACCGGGTTCGCAGCGGCGACGTGCTACTCGGCCGTAGAGGCGAACTCGGGCGATACGGACTTGTTGGGTCTGCTGAGGCCGGGTTTCTGTGCGGCACAGGCAGCCTGCTTGTGCGACCAAGCCCCGACCTCGACGCGAAGTTCTTCGGGTATCTCCTTGAGACCAGTGCAACGCGAGATTGGCTTAGCCTTCAGAGCGTTGGTTCAACCATGGAAAACTTGAGCGAGGCAATTCTCGCTCGGCTCCCCGTGCCGGCCCTTCACGTCAGCCGCCAACGAGCAATCGCCAACTTCCTCGACGAACAAACGACGAGGATTGATACATTGATTGCAGGGAAGGTCGAACTGCTCACCGCGCTGAAGGCGCACCAGTACAGCTACGCCTCTTTCATCATGACGCGAGGCCTTTCACAAGCGTCGGCCGTAAAGGCGAGCGGCTACCCGGAGATTGGCGACGTGCCTGCGCACTGGTCCGTAAAACGGTTGAAGTTTCTGGGAGAAGTACGGTCTGGCATCGCTAAGGGCAAAGACCACGGTGAGAAGGAGGTGGTGGCCATGCCGTACCTCCGTGTAGCCAACGTCCAGGATGGCTACGTGGACCTCGACGAGGTACTTGAGATTGATGTCGGCGTGCACGAAGTCACGCGCTTCCTGTTGAAGGTCGGTGATGTACTGATGAACGAAGGCGGAGACAACGACAAGCTCGGCCGCGGCACTGTATGGCAGGGGCAAATTGCTCCCTGCGTACATCAGAACCACGTCTTCGCTGTCCGCCTCCGTGAAATTGGTCTAGCTGAGTGGGTGGCCCGCTTCACGTCGACGGACGCTGCTCGAAGCTACTTCTTCTTGCGCTCGAAGCAGAGCACCAACCTCGCATCCATCAACCAGAGCAACGTGCGGGAGCTTCCCGTACCAATGCCTCCGGCCGACGAGCGCAAGGAAATCATGGCAGAGCTTGAGCGTTCGACGGGTGCGAACGCAGACCTGGTCACTCATGTTGCGGCGCACATCGACCGCCTGCGTGAGTACCGCTCCTCGCTGATTTCAGCAGCGGTCACCGGGCAGTTGAACATTGGCGCCTACAAGGAGGTCGCTTGAGCACACGTCCGCAAACCATCCAGATTTACCTGCCGGGTGGAGACCCCCGCGGCATTCGCGTAGCTGAGCTCACTACGCGCATCGTGCAAGTTTTGGAAGTTCCTCGCGCGCTGCTTGGCGAGTTCCTGAAGATGCCGGAGAGCAGGCAAGTTGCTGTCTATTTTTTGGTTGGCCAAGGCGACGATGCTGAAGACCCGAAGGTCTACGTCGGTCAGACCAGCGATATGCCGATGCGGTTTCCACGTCACAACGCGGAGAAAGACTTCTGGGAGCGAGCGCTGGTCTTGGTCTCGAAGACACAGAGCCTCACACAGACCCATGCGCTCTTCCTTGAATGGCATTGCCTGCAAGAGGTGAAGAAGGCCGCTCGCTATGCCACGGTCAACGGTAACAACGCCAGCCGCCCGTACACACCAGCACCCTTGGAAGCGGACTGTCATGAGGTGTACGACACCGCTCGCACGCTCCTATCCACGCTCGGACACCCGCTCTTTGAGCCGGTCTTGCGGGTCGAGCAACAGCAGGGCCCCAGGCCAGAGCTTCTGTTCTGCAAAGGGTCTAGCGCTGACGGAAAAGGCTACTACACCGAAGAAGGTTTCGTCCTCCTAGCGGGCTCCACTGGGCGGCGAGAGAGCGTGGCCTCTGTTCAAAAGACAGGTGAAGGTCGTTTCCGTGAGCGGCTCATCGAGAGCGGTGTGCTCCGGGTCGAGGGTGACCGAGTGGTGGTTGCTAAAGACCATCTGTTCGGTTCGCCAAGCATGGCGGCGCTCGCCATCACCGGCCGCACTGCCAATGGTTGGCTCGAGTGGCGGGACTCATCTGGCAAAACCTTGCATCAGCTTAAGCGTGAGCCTGTAATGGATGGCAGCCAAGCCTGAACAGTGTCAATCGAACAACAACAATCAAAAGAGGGAGGTTAAATGCCAAGTATCTCGAGCGTACACACCGAGCGCATCTTCGAAGACGAGCTCTGCGAGCACCTGGCCGCCAACGGTTGGAATGTCCGAACGCACTTGAAAGACGCGAAGTCCTACGACCGGCAGCTGGCCCTTCTCGGTGAAGACTTGCTCGCCTACGTGCAGGAGACGCAGCCGGCCGAGTGGGCAAAGTTCAAGAAGTGGCACAACGGTCAGTCGGAAGCCATGTTCCTCAAGCGCGTGGCCAAGCAGCTCGACACGCACGGCACGCTGCACCTCTTGCGCCATGGCTTCAAGGACGTCGACGCGAAGTTCCAGCTTTGCCAGTTCCGCCCGGCGCACGGCAAGAACCCGGCGCTCATGGATGCGTATAAGCGAAATCGCTTGACCCTCGTACGGCAGCTGCACTACAGCCTCCACAACGAGAACAGCATTGACTTCGTTTTGTTCGTCAACGGACTGCCTGTTGCAACCGTCGAGCTCAAGACCGACCTGACGCAGAACATCAAGGACGCTATCAACCAGTACAAGAAGGACCGCCTTCCCAAGGATGCGAAGTCCAAGGAGCTTGAGCCGCTGCTGCAGTTCAAGACGCGTGCTCTGGTTCATTTCGCCGTGTCCACCGACGAGGTCTTTATGACCACGAAGTTGGCAGGTGACGAAACCTACTTCTTGCCCTTCAACATGGGCAAGCCTGATGGGATGGGTGGCGCTGGAGCCGGCAATCCTCCTGCGCCTTCAGCAGAGATTGGCTACCCGACCTGGTACCTCTGGCACTGGGTGCTCGCACGCGACCCTTGGCTCGACATCCTCGGCAACTTCCTTCACCTCGAGTCGAAGGAGGTTGAAGGCAAGGATGGCAAGAAGACGACCAAGGAGTCGCTCATCTTCCCGCGGTTTCACCAGCTCGATGCGGTGCTTCGCCTGGTCAAGACGTCGGCGGAGGAGGGCGTTGGGAAGACGTATCTCATTCAGCACTCGGCCGGCTCCGGCAAGTCCAATTCCATTGCTTGGACAGCGCACCGCCTGGCAAACCTGCACGACGCCAAGGACAAGAAGGTCTTCGACTCGGTCATCGTCATCACCGACCGCAAGGTGCTGGACCGGCAGCTGCAGGAAACCATCAGCCAGTTTGAGCACAAGGCCGGAGTCGTCCAGGCCATCGACGAGAACAGCCAGCAGCTCGCGGATGCCCTGAACGGGGGCGTTCCCATCGTCGTCACGACGCTTCAGAAGTTCCCCTTCATCCTCGACAAGGTCGGAGCCCTGAAAGGCAAGAGGTTCGCCCTCATTGTCGACGAGGCTCACTCCAGCCAGTCCGGCGCCGCCGCACAGAAGCTCCGTAAAGCGTTGTCCAAGGACACGCCCAAGGCAAAGCAAGTCTTGACCGTGCAACTCGATGGCCAAACCGTCGAGGTGCCCGCCGACGTCGAAATCGACCAGGACGACGTGACCACCGAAGACATCATCAATCAGGTCGTCCTCTCGCGGCAGCGTCCTGGGAACGTCAGCTACTACGCCTTCACGGCCACGCCCAAGGCCAAGACGATGGAGCTGTTCGGTCGGCCAGGCCCTGAAGGCACCCCGGTGCCGTTCCATCTCTACTCGATGCGTCAGGCTATCGAGGAGGGGTTCATCCTTGACGTTCTGAAGAATTACACGACTTACAAGACCTTCTACAAGCTCGCATCGGCGGCTGACGACAAGGTCCTGCCGCAGATGAAGGCCAAGAAGGCGCTGGCGCGCTACGCGGTCCTCCACCCATACAACATCGCCCAGCGGGTTGTGGTCATCGTGGAACATTTTCGAGAGCACGTTGCCGCCAAGATTGGCGGTAAGGCCAAGGCGATGGTTGTCACGGACAGCCGCAAGGCCGCTGTTCGCTACAAGCTTGCGGTGGACAAGTACATCAAGGAACGCGGCTACACGGGCATGAGGGCGCTGGTGGCGTTCTCCGGTTCGGTTGAGGATGCGGAATCGGGACCGGACGAGTTCACCGAGTCCAACATGAACCCCGACATCAAGGGTGCGGAGCCTGCCGAGGCCTTCAAGCAGGATGAGTACCGCCTGCTTCTGGTGGCAAGCAAATACCAGACTGGGTTCGACCAGCCGCTGCTGCACACGATGTACGTGGACAAGCGCTTGTCCGGTGTGTTGGCGGTGCAGACACTGTCGCGGCTCAACCGTACCTATCCAGGCAAGGAGGACACGTTCGTCCTCGACTTCGTCAACAAGCCTGAGGAAATTCTGGCTAGCTTTCAGCCGTACTACAGGGGTGCCAAGCTGGAAGAGGTGACAGACCCCAACATCGTTCACGAGCTCATGACCAAGCTCGGCCAGGCGAACGTATACCTGTGGACCGAGGTCGAAGCGTTTGGCGCGGCCTTCTTCGACCCCAAGCGCAAGCAAGCCGGCTTGCACGCGCATCTCAAGCCCGCGGCGGACCGCTTCAAAGAGCTCGAGGAAGAGAAGGCCGAGTCCTTCCGCAAGGACCTGGGAACGTACCTGCGGATGTACGACTTCCTCAGTCAAATCGTCCCGTACAACGATGCGGAGCTCGAGAAGCTTTATGTCTTCGGCAAGAACCTGATGCCGCGTCTGCTCGACGGTGGTGGCGGGTCGAGCATCCTCGAGCTGGACTCAGATGTGCGCCTCACGCACTACCGGCTGCAGAAGATTGGCGAGCAGAAGCTCGACCTAGCTGGTGGCGGAGTCGTCGCTCTGAAACCGGCTAGTGAAGCTGGTACCGGCAAGGCCCCGACCGACGAGGAGCGCAAGCTCACCGAAATCGTCGAAAAGATGAACGACCTTTTCTCGGGCAATTTGAGCGAGGCCGACATGGTGGGCTATGTGACCACCATCCAGGGCAAGTTGCTGGAAAACGAGACGCTCAAGGAGCAAGCTGAGAACAACTCAGAGCAGCAGTTTGAAATGGGTGATTTCGGCGACCTCTTCACGGATGCAGTGATTGAGGGCCAGGAGGCTCATAACAGCATCGCCGCTCAGCTGTTGAAGGATGAACGCATCTTCGCCGCGATGAAGAGCATGCTTGCGAAGATGGTCTGGCAACAGTTTCGACAACGCTAGCCAGGCGTCTCCTCGTGGACTCGGTCTGTGGCGCTGGCAGTGGAGCCAGCCTGGCTAGGGCGATTTGTTTTCAGTGGCAGCTACTACCTCAGGGTAGGACAGGGACGGGCAATAGGACCCATCAATTTGATAAGTGAAGTCGTACTCGTAGAGTGTCAGCGGCTTCATCATGGCCACCTGTCTCCCTAGGTAGAGAGTGAAGGCGTTGGGCGCTGAAACAAAGAGGTGGATTCGCTCGCGCCTTAACGCTGGACTTTCGTCGCGGGACTGCTTGAGCTTTTCCGCAAGTTCTTCTGCAAGGGCATTGGCGTGCGCACCTGATGAGACTGCCTGAGCTGACGGTCCGCAGGAAGGTCGAGCCAAGATGAGCTTGCGTACCTTCAGCCCGCGTTCCTCCAGGTACTGCCTCACCGCAGCCGCGGTGTTCCTGGTGACGCTAACGGCACATGCTGTGCCGCTAGCGTTGGCATCCAGCACTTCCTCTTCGAATACCCAACCGGGGTTGTCGCCAGCGAGTTGTTGGTCGTCAGGCGCCCAAATCTTGAGGACAGGAGACCGCTGCTCCAGCTCTACCTGACGGCCCGACTTGGTGTCCAAGATGGCGCCGGCGGCGAAAGCCAGAGTGGCATGAACCTCTACGGCGAGACGAATGCGTCCTTCGGAAGCTGGAACTCGGAGAAGAAAGTCCGTCAGTCTAGGAACCAGCGTGTCCCGCCAAGCCGATGTGTCTCGGATGGCCCGTTCGTCGAACTCAGAAGTCAGGTTCAGCACGTCGACGCAGCGGTTCTCGAGACGGTCCAAAGCATGTTCGAACGTCTTCACGCCAAACATCTTGGGCGCGTTTCTGGGTCTCTCTGCAAGCAGACCTTCCTGTGCGCACTTTTCCTTGAATTCTTTCCGGTCGAAGACCATACGCCTTTGGCCTACCCATTCGAAGATGTTCGCGTCGTAGACCGTTGTGCTGGCATTGGTCCCTGGCCTCACCAAGCCGTTCGCTCGGCAGGCGTCGTCAAGCAAGCCACGCAGCGCATCCAGGGAGTCACGAGAGAGGTTGAAACCCATGCGCAGGCACAGCGCTCGAAGCTCATCATCGTCGATGCCCAAGTGGTCTTGCCAGACTTTACGCAACTTGCCAGTCGCACTTTTCACTGTCTTCCCAAGGAAGAGCCCATCCACGTCCAACTGGAATGTCTTCATGCGCAGCAGCGGAAAGAGAGGGTCTTGCTCGCTGGCGAAGTGGTTGGTCACCAGAACAAGACGAGAGGACAGACCATCCGCTTTGTCCGACCGATAAGCAGCTAATGCGCGCTGCAGAAGCGATGTCGATGATGCGTTGATGTACTCAGGCCGCACCAGGTCCTCGTGCGTGAATGTCCCCGGCGTGGCGTGCCACTTACATTGCATGCGCTCCACGAGAAGTGGGTTGCCGCGAGCGTCCTGAGGTGCGCGCACCGGGTCGTATTCGACCCAGATGTCGTCGAAACCTTTGAGGCCAGACTCGAAGCCAACACGCACGATGGGCCCATCGTCGTCCAGCAGGCGTACCGCATGGAGCCAAAACATCCGTGCTTGAAAGACGTCGCCATCTCGGCGCGTGACAACGGCTTGCGTCATGACGAGTTCAGCTCAAAGGAAACATTGGGCCAAACAGGTCGCGCCAAGCTTTGAGTGCATCACCTATACGCCCTTGGCGGACCAAGTTGATGGCCTTGTCGGCGTCGCTTGCGGCCTGGCGAAGTGCTTGCTGGGCTTTGGCAACGCGCGCGGCGTCCATCGAGTTGCTGATGGGCGGACCAAGTCCCGCGGGGTCTGCCCACACTTCACCGATGCGCGTGGCTAGGGTCGCGAAGAAGCCTTGGATTTCCCTATCGAATTGACCACCCCAGCCGCCGTACAGGCATTGCAGTGCCATCACCTCAATGAGAAACGATGGCTTGACGGGCTTCTCGCCGTGCTTCTTGTTATTGTTCCAGTACTTGACCATGCGCACCAAGCCCTTCCACTCATTGCTGTACGCCTTGTGCGCCTGGGTGGCTTTTTCTGCGTGCGTCTCGGGATTGGTCTTTATCCATTTTCCGCTGTCGCCGTCAGGAATTTCGTAGTCGTCACCGTTGGCGAACGCAGGCACTACGTCGACGCTCAGGACCTTGTAGTCCGTCTTGTCCTCTTCCTTGACCTCGACTCCGAAGTCGATGTTGATGGAGCGGCTCTGCCCCCGGACTGCCTTGCGGCCATACTTTTCGACCAGCGCCGCTTCGTAGTCATCGAGTACAACGCTGGCGTTCTTGTTCCGGTAGTGCTTCTCGGACTCCTTCATCACGAAAAAGATGTCGATATCCTTTAGCGGCTTGGTCTTCGTGTAGCGCGCGTAAGAACCCGTAAGGAAATCGCGGTCGATGGCGAACTTGCTGCGGACGTACTCGCGGACCTCTGTGTGCCGGTCAGTCGCGTTCTTCTGTTCCTTGTCGTTTAGCTCAAGGCGGCTCTTGAACTTGCGGAATGCTTCGTCGATTGTGAGCATCAGTTCTTCCTCCAATAGGTGGTGCTGGCACCAAGGCCGTTGTGCTCGATAGTCGTGCCTAGGCCCTGTTGCACCATGCCGTCCGTCGACCTTAGGTTGCAAGAGTTCCAGCCATCGACGTCAGGGCGGCCCTTGGAATTTGTGGCCAAGACCCGATAGCTTGCCTGCGACGGCATCAATCCAGCCTTACGAATCGCGTACTTCAGCTGTTCCGTGTCGGTCCAGAACGTCCCAGCCGAGATGTCCCAGCTGTACGAGATGGCAACGTCCCAACGCGTGATGAGCGCGTCGGTCTTGGGGTCGTAAATCTCGAGCTTCACCGCCTCGAGATGCTTGGACTCAATCCAAGTGCTGATGCCTCGTAGCAGAACTTCCCAGTCGCCCACGAGCTTGGCTGGGTCCAGTCCGCTGAGCCGGATGATGTCCTTCAGGCTCTTGAGGATGTTGTCGGCGACATAAACGACCGACTGGGTGTACGAGTAAACGGCGACGGCACTCATGATTTCAAGAACTTGTCCAGGTTCAACGTGAGACCGCCACTCGCCGCCGCTTTGCCGGCTTCCTCGTCTTCACCGAGTTTCTGAGTCATGTCGCGGGCGGTGATGCGACTGCTCTTGGTCTTTAGAGCACGCTGAACCCACTCAAGGTCGTCTGCAGGGCAGGGCAGTGAAACAGCCCACTGACCCTTCAGCGGCTCATAGCCCAGGTCTTCTTCTTTGGCATCGCCACCTTCGATAGCGGCCTCGTCGTACAGGCAATAGACCCGGGTGCGCGGCCCGTCGCAGGTGACGACAATGGCGGCCTCCTTGGGAGCTTGTTCGGCAATGATGGAACTGACGACACCCGCCACGGACAGCAATTCCTTCCTAGCGTCTCCGTCCTTGCCTTGCGTGAGCAGGTTGACGATGAACGCCCAGGTATCACTGGTGTTGCGGTGAGGCGAGCTGCGGACTATTCGGCTTGCTACGGTGCTCACGACTTGGCTCCCTTAAGTCGAACCGCCTTCGCCGCTCTCGCCGAATTGAACAGGTCTTCCATGGTCAGCTCGTTGGGGTTCGCCGCAACCTTCCTGCGCAAAGTCAGGGCACTCCCCACCACCTTGCGAATTGCGCGGCCGTCCAGACCGTGGAACTCATTCGCGAGTTGGTCAAACCCCGTAGCTGATGGAAGCTTGCCGATGGCCTTGAAGGTCTGCCCGAGCTCAGTCAGGCACAACGAGAGAATCTGCTGACAGGCCTCAGCGTTGGGCGGTGGAATCTCCAGCACGAGGTCGCAGCGCGAGGTGAAGGCTTCGTCCACCGCTTGTGGAAAGTTCGATGTCGCCACGAACAGCAGGTTCGTGTGCTTCTCAGCCAGGATATCGAGCTGGACGAGTACAGCATCCGTAGCGCGATGCACGTCGACCGGGTTGGCCTGGAGACTGAGCTTTCCGCGGTCGGCGGCCAGTGTCTCCACCTCGTCAAGCAAGACGATGGTTGGACCGGACATCGCCGACTCAGCGATGGTTTGCCCGAAAAGGGTCGTAACTGCCTTCTGAGTATTCCCCATCATCGCGCTGCCGAGAGCGTGGGGGTCCACCTCAATCAAACGGAAGGCTGTGCTGTCGAACGCCTCTGCCGTCTTGTGTGCCAAGCCTCGCGCAAGCGACGTCTTCCCCGTTCCCGGCTCACCAACCAGGAGGATGGTGCCGTGAAGCGGTAGAACCGTGCGAGGAATCTTGGGGCGTACGGAGAAGTTGACGACGGCCTGGCCAATCAGCTGGTCCTTGATGCCACGGTCGAGAATGATGGATTCCCATAGCTCACCCAACTCCTGGGAAGGAAGTTTGGTCAGGCGCTGGATACCCTTGGGAAGTTCTTCATGTTGCTTCATCGGTGGTCCCTTCTGGACAGCGGGGGTGGTTGGCACTAGGGGCGTGGAGAGGCGGCGATTGACAGACTACGGGTAGTACAGTATAAAACAACAGGCTGTAAGGATAAACAGTGGTGTGCTTCTTGTGCATGCTGACAGCCGCTCCGCCTGCGGGTCTGGTATTTGGGCCGAGTATCGAGAGAGACTGGCTCACCAGGTGAGCCAGCTGAGTCTTCCTCTGGAAGTTTTTTGGCGGCGCGTGGCCGAATCGCGCCGTGAGTCGCAGGTCCAATTCTTGAAAGTGGGCGGGATGTGTTCGGTCCGCTGCACGTCGTTTCGCATAGCCGGTATAGCGTGGCGGTTTTGTTCACGTGGTAAGGCGCACCGACACCTGACCCCAGTCGCGGGCAGAGGAGATGAATCCCTGCAGATGTGGCCATCAAGGGCTGCGCTTGTCCTTGACGGGTGCTTCTATTGGCTGAGACTGTTGGGAATGGCCGGATAGAGTGACTGCTAGCGCGCCGGTTGATGCCTATTGCGGGAACAGGGGGAGGTGCAGAGCAAGATGAGTCCAATGTCCCGACAGCAGCTGTACGACCTGGTCTGGAAGGAGCCGATGCTCCGGGTCGGCGAACGCCTTGGCGTTTCATCCAGCTACATGGCTCGCGTCTGTACCGAGTTGCGCATTCCTCGCCCGCCAAGAGGCTACTGGGCGCAGCTCGAATTCGGGAAGGCTCCCGCGCGACCGGGGTTGCCGGAGGCGCGACCTGGCGATATTCCTGAGTGGAGCCCGGGCGACTTCATCGGAAACAACGAGCGGGCGGCCGGAACGCGGGCAAAAAAGGATGTGGAGTCCGACGGCGTCAAGGAGGCGGACCCGACCGTGGTCATTCGGCCCCGGCCGCGTCTGAAAAGCAAGGCCGACCAGCGTCACGAGCTTGTGATGGGGCTAAAGCATCACTTCGAGAAAACACGGGCAAGCGATACGGGCATCCTCCGACCGTTCAAGCGACTCATGGTCGATGTGATGTCCTCGAAGGAGAACCTGGACGCCGCTATCAGTGCGGCCGACAAGCTTTTTCTCACTCTTGCTGCTCGAGGTCACCGCGTGACCATCGCTCCGTCTGGAGTACAGATGCGTCGTGCCGAAGTAGACCTGCGCGAGACCGCAAGGAAGAACCACTATCAGCAGGCGCCCTGGTCGCCGGAGCGGCCTACCGTGGTCTACATCGGAGACGTCGCCATCGGGCTGACGCTGTTCGAAATGACTCAGGCGACGGAGATGCAGTACATCGGAAGCAGTACCTACGTGCCGGTCAGTAGTCTTTCGCAGCAGCAACTTCGCAGGTATGAGCAAGCCAGGTACTGGACGAGCACACAAGACAAGGCGTCGGGTCGGCTGCGCCTCCAGGCATATTGCCCGTCATGGCGGGTCGCCTGGGTGAAACAGTGGAGCGAAGCGAAACCTGGCCAGCTCGCCTCCATGCTGCCCAACATCGTGCAGGAGCTTGAGGCAGCGGGACCAGTGTTGGCCGCGCAACTGGAAGCCGCCAGAGTGGAAGCTGAAGAGCAACACAGGCGATGGCAAGAGGAAGACCGCCGGCGTCGTGAAGCAGAGGCACGCGCACTCCAGGAGAAGCGGCGGCAGGAGGCTCGTACGGATTTGCTCGCGGCTATCGCTGCTTGGGATGAAGCTCGAGGAATAGCTGCCTGCTTTGACGAAGTTGAGCGAGAGGCAGAAAAACTCGGCGCTGAGGAGCGGCAACAGCTGCTGACTCGTGTCGCGCTTGCTCGCGAGTTGCTCGGCAAGAGCAACCCGCTGGACCTACTTCTGCAATGGAAAGCTCCCGACGAGCGGCGATAAGCTGCGCCTTCAAGACGAGGCGCATAGCTTGCGCTGAGAAAATGGCCGACGACTTGAGCGACGAAGACCCTCGACCGGAACTGCAGCGAAACGTCCAGCGGCTGCTAGGACGTTGTCTGCTGCGCATCCAACAGTACGAGCGGCTACTCAAGGCGATGCTCGCGCATCACGAGCTTTCCGGACCTGTGGAAACGTTGGAGGCGCAGCGTCTTGAGAGAGCCGACAAGCTTGCGGAAAAGTCGCTCGGCACGCTGGTGAAATCACTGTTCGAGACGTACGTCGTCCCTGAAGGCTTCGAGCGAGACCTGCTGCCGGATGGAAAGACGCCGACAGACCGAGTTTCCATGACGTTCAGCTTTCGCATGTCGATGTCGGCCGAGCACTGGAGCACGACCAAGGCAGCGATTGAAGAACTGGTAGGTCTACGAAACAGCCTCGTTCATCATCTCATCGAGAAATATGACGTCTGGACGGAAGAGGGGTGCGTCAACGCGGTCCGCCACTTGGAGGACAGCTACGAGCGCATAGACCGCCACGTACTTGAGCTTGCAGGTTGGGCCAAGAGCATGGACGAAGCTCGCACGGTGGCTGCGCAGTTCACGCAGTCGCCGGCGTTTCTTGACATGCTGTTCAACGGCGTCGCGCCAGACGGTACGTTTGAATGGCCACACACTGGCATCGTCCGTGTACTACGTGCCGCGACGAAGTACCTGGCCGATGGCGGATGGTCGAGGTTGGACCAGGCGAGGGCATGGATTGCTCAAAAGCATCCGGAGCAAACACCTGAGAGGTACGGCTGCCGAACTTGGCCGCAGGTGCTGAGCGAGTCTCGGCAGTTTGACCTGCAGTACAGGTCGGAAGGGGATGGACCCAAAGTCGCTTGGTTTCGCGAGCGCGGAGTTTCACGCTAGAGCGGCGTGTGGCGAGGGTTCGATGAGTACTCCGGATTGCGTGTGATGGTCAGGCGTACCGAGGTGCCGGAACACGAGGCTGCCGGACGTCTACGCTTAGAAACCACCGACCGCACTGGTCCTCGGAAATCTTGCCGCCACGAATCTCGTAGCGAGCCAGTCCGTAGCTGTCCCAGACCTTGAGAGGACTGCCTCCAAAACGAGGTTCGTTTCCATTTTGAACTTGAGCTTTGAGGAGTTCGCGGGACGCATCGAACAGCGATACAAGCTGGTTCTGAAGACAAAGGGGCGAACCGTGCCGAAGCGGACGAAAAAAGAGGGCAACTGAGTTCCGGGCGCATCCCTTGAAGTGCGCCTCGACCCTTGGGCGCTGCCGAGGGGCTGCGGCACCTGGTCCGCTGACTGCATCAAGCGTTTAAAGGTCACTTCCTTCACACGTGAAACGGAGGTGGTCATGAACGAATTTCCCAAGTCCCTTGCGTCCGCTCCTCGACTGCCCGTGAGGCGCCTCTCCATGCTCGAGGTCGTCCCTTCGGTCGCGCCAAGCACGCTCGTCGTCGAATGGTCCCGCCAAGTTCAGCTTGCGATACTTCTCCTGTGGCTTGCGTTCACGCTGTTGGCGTTCGGAATGTTCCTGCTGCTGCTTCCGTAAGGAGGCTCAACGCGGAGAGACGGGCCCAACAAGGCCAGAAAAAGAGGGGAGCCAGAGGCTCCCCTTGAAAGACAGTGCCATGAACACGATTTCCACCGAGCACTGTATTCACGTAAAGGCACCAGGTTCCCACTACTGCAACCCCGGCGGCGCCCGGAGGCTTCGTACTTGACTCTGTCGGGGTCAATCGTGGACCGCCGCCATGGGTGCCACAGCGAAAGTGCGGTAGGGCGGGATAAAGGCAGTGTCTATACGCGGCACATCAACCGATGCTGCCGACAATGAACTACCTGAAGCTTCTTCTGGCCACGGCCGGGCTCCTGCTCAACGCGGTTGTGCGCGCGGGGCCACTGCCATCGAATGCTGGCATGGCCCGTCAAGTTCTCACCATTGACCACAAGGTCAGCGAGACCGGAGAGGTTTCGGTGAGTGCCAATGATGAGGCGTGAGCTTCGGGAGCGCGTCTTGGGCGGCTCCGATGAGCGGCTGCTTGAGTGGTGCACTAAATCTATATGCGTATCTCTGCCCTAAGAGGAAGGCTGATGAGCACAGTCAGGAAGACTATCCTCAACAACCTGTTGAGGTCGCCGACTCACTGGCCGCGACGCGCGCCAGGCGTGCGCTTGGCCTTGCCGCTCTTCTTCGCTTTCGAAGCCGCAATCAACTCGTCGATGATGCTGCTTCGTTCGCTGGAATCGACGAACTGCATACCGTTGCTTTCGGCCCAAGCTTTCATCTCGTCCTTGGTCATCGGCTTCGGAAAGAGTTCGGAGCCTTCTAGCTTCTCGATATCGTCCGCGATATGGCGTAGCGCGGAGGCCGCGTCCGCTGCGCAGAGGAAGCAGCTTGAGCTGACAGCGGCGACATAGTCCGCGAGTTCGGTCTCCAGCGTGCTGAGCTCGAGCTCCCGCTGGTTGAGTTTGCGCTTAGTTTTCAGGCCTTCGGACGCGTCGCCCGTCGGTGCCAATTCGTGCAGCTCTTCGATGACACCGAGTTCGAATTTCTGTTGGTGCTGACGGGACATCGCACCGGCGAGCAGGCTGAGGGACTTCAGGTAGCCGGCGGCGTTCTTGCTGTTGCCCATGGCGATGTTTCCGGAAACGTCGGCGAGCAGGGCTTCAAGGATGTTCAGATGGTTTTTCATGGTTCGTCTCTGGGTGCCTCGCCGTGAGCGAGGGCTTCGTTGATTGGTTCGGGCGCGCGGCAAGAGTTGGGGGGCGGCACGCTGTCTTTATCGGCAGGACCGCCCCGCAGTCGGGTGTGGTCATGCGCTGCCGGTGTTTATCGAGGCAAGGATGTGTTGACGCGCAAGTCTCGCGGCACTGCCTTCACGGCGTCAGGCAGCATCGCCGTGCGATACCACTCGACAAGGGAAGGGGCCTCGCCCTTGCTTTGCGTGCAGACGCGAAGGCCGGTAGCGAAGCGTCGTACGAACAGCGCTTCGGCGGCCTCGTTCCGACGCTTGAGCAGGCTCCTGCTCACGCCGTTGTAGAGCTCGATGACGTCGACGGGAAGCTGCTTCTGATGCGCATACAGCGTGCTGCTGCGCTCACGGAAGGTCGGGAGTCGAAGCTCGACCGTGCCGATGTTCATTACGTAGGCGATGACACCGAGGGGGATTGCATCTTCAAGCCAGACGGTGTGTCCTGCGCACTCGAGGCGGCCGCCATAAGCTTGGCCGGGTTCGCGGCTGTTTCGGCGCTTCTTGCAGGGAGCGAGGGTAAGCGTGGCGTGGCGGCGCTTTGACGACTCGTTCGCGATGTCCTGGTCGAGTGACTGCAGGACGGGAGCAGTGACGCGTGCAGTCGTTGAGGTTTGGATGTTGTGCATGGAGTTCCTTTCCTGCGCTCTGCGAACCTTCGCAAGCGGGTCATGTGTGGTGTTGCCGTCTGCCGGGCATTCGCTCTCGGCTCTTGGCGTGCGGAAGGCGCGACGCAAGGCGTCGTGCTGGTGTTCTTGGTAGGCGAGGGGTGCTAAATCGCTGGTGCGATTCAGGGTGCAGCCGATAGCTGTTGTTCTTGTGCGTACTCCCTACGGGCGTTTGGTCGGCTCCGCGGGTCAATTGGCTGCGCTGGCAGTGTTAAAGAGCGGCTGGTTCAAGCGCAGGGCGCTGGAAGCAGGGAAGTCGCAGACGGACTTCGGGTGTCGTGTTGTTCCGGGGTGTCCGTGACTCAGAACGAGTTCGGAGCGAGGGCTGAAGCGAGCTTGATGTCGCTCAGTTCCTCTGGTGGCGTCAGGCGTGTTTCCGTTGCCGGTGATGGTGCTGCGGCGGGTGCCGAAGCGATGTAGAGGACTCTATCGGAGGGTGCGTCTTGGCACCAGGGGCTCAGCTGCCCAGCACTGTGAAGCACTTGGCGGAATGCGCCGCTTGTACACCCCAAACAGGTGTCCGGCGGGTCAACACGTTGCTTGAAACAATCGCTTTCATGTATTGTGAGCCTCTATACAGAGCGCCCACATGCCTGCTCAAAAAACTGTCGCCATCAGCTTCCGGGTTTCTCCTCATTTCAAGAAGCTGCTCGAGGCTGCTGCTGAGCGCTCTCACCGTTCGCAAACGAACATGCTTGAAACCTTGCTGCTGGACTACTGCCAGGAGCAAGGCATTGCGGTACCGGTGCATCAAGAAGAAGACCAGGGAGAAGAAACCAAATGACCGAAAAGCTGTTGAGCCTGCTTGGGCAGATTCACCCCGTCCTCAAGCAACTGTCCGGCTTTCCGCTGGTCATCTTCCTCGTCGTCGCGGCGCTAACCTTGGCCTTCTTCATAGGGTACTTGGTGCAGGGCAGTCGGGTCGGGCTGCAGCTTTGGTTTGCCGTTCGAGGCATTCAGAAGCTGCGCGCCGCCAACAAGCGGGTAAAACCGGCGCAAGTACGCGGTGTTCTTAGGAGAGAGCCGCTGAAGCACCTCTGGGACGAGTACGAAGACACGCTCGTCGAGTACAAGAAGGCGAAGAATGGCGAACAGTCGTTGACCGAAGACCGTGCCACAGTTCCCGCGGAGACTTTTTTCACTCGCGACGTGCTCGTCGACAGCCGCTTGTTTGACGACTTCACGCGTCACCTTCCTGGCGTTCTCACCGGGCTTGGAATTATCGGGACGTTCGCCGGCCTGCTGGAAGGGCTGAGCAAGTTCGATGCAAGCAGCACTGCCACGGCTGTTGCTGGCCTGAAGCCCCTTTTGGATGGTGTTGCCCACGCGTTCGTTGCGTCCGCTGTCGCCATTGGGTGCGCGATGCTCGTGACCTTCTTTAGCCGCTTAGTGCTGGCGATGTTTTATCGGCTGGTTGAGAAGCTTTGCCACGCCGTCGACTCTCTTTATGAGACGGGAGCTGGTGAGGCTTACCTGTCTCGTTTGGTCGATGCGTCTGAGAAGTCCGAAGCGCATTCAGCCCAGCTGAAGCAGGCGCTGGTCGAAGACCTCACGCAGTTGATGACCAACTTGGTCGACAGGCAAATCCAAGCGCAGATGGAAAGCAGTCGCTCCCTGGGGGCTCAGATTGGCGAAGCCATCACCGGCACTCTGGCCGGCCCGCTGCGGCAGATGACAGAGGCGATGGAGACCTCCAGCAAAGGCAACACTCAAGCGGTCTCAGGAATGCTGGAGACGATGCTTACCGGTTTCATGAGCCAACTCGAAGGCACCTTCGGCAGTCAGATGCGCGACATCCATAACCAGATGGACCGTTCCGTTGGAATGATGACTGGGGTTCAAGAAGCACTGCAGAAGCTTGTTCAAGACATCAACGCTTCGAACGAGCAAGCTGCCAGCCGCATGAGCGGCACCCTTGAAGATGCGATGCGCCAGTCGGCGGCGAATCAACAGTTGTTGACTGACCAGATGCGACAGTTCGTTGACGACTTCCGCAAGCTCGTGTCGGATGAGCAAGTGAAGTCCAAGAAGACGATGGACGACGCCATTGCGAACGTCCTTCAGACCGTTGAGAACGCGGTCAAGAACCTGGACGCTGCGCGCACCTCCGCCCAAGAGGCAGATGCAGTACACGGCGAACGGCTAGCTACGCGCTCCCAGGAGGTCCTCGAGACGGTCACCCGGTTCGGAGCTTCAGCCACGGCTCGTCTGAGCGGAACTATTGACGAAACGCTGAAGCAGTCCGCCGCCAATCAAACTCAGATGGCTGACCAGATGCGCGCGTTCCTGGCGGAGGCGCAGCAGCGGTCCAACGATGAGCTTGCTAAGTCCCGCCAGGCGATGGACGAATCGGTCGGCAAGGTACTGTCGCAGCTGACGGCAGCGGTGGAGCAGATGGAGACCGTGCGCAAGTCTGCGGCATCCGAGGAGCAGAGCAGGGCAGAGGGTATGGCCAACCGGGCGCGGGAGCTTGTTGGCGGCTTGTCCGGCCAGGTCGAACAGCTGTTGAAGGCCGTGCAAGAGCAGGTCGCCAAGACGCAGAACAACATCGACGCCATATCCAATGTGACGGTGCGAGCCATTGACGGCATGAACGTGGGCGCGCAAAACATGGGGGCGGCCGCGCAGCGGTTCGAAACCGCCGGGGGAACGGTCTCCGGCCTGTTCGATAAGTCCGCTCGTGTCACGGACCAACTGGCGACCACTGCCGGGTCGCTTCAAGACGCAGCTGCTGCTGTCAAGCAAGGCTTCGACCAGTACGAGACGACGCGTCGTACGGTCGACTCTAACGTCGCTGCCTTGACGGCGCTCATCGACAACGCGAAAAAGGAAGCGGGCCTGTCCAGGCAGATGCTTACCGACCTCGAGGGCATCGTCGGTCAATTGAAGACTGCTGAAACCCAGAGCCTGCATTATCTGGAGGGCGTCAACAAGACACTCACCACCGCGTTCCAGAATTTCGGGACGCAACTCGCGGAGCAGGTGCGCAAGGCCGTTGGCGAGACCGACCGGCAACTGGGAGGTGGTGTTCAGCAGCTAACGGGCGTCGTTCAAGAGCTGGGCTCGGCGCTGTCTCGCCTTAAGAAGGCTTGAGATGTTCGCCCGCATTGTCCTCAAGCGCGGCGGCAAGGCAGAGGGAGAAAGTCCGTTCTGGATATCGTTCTCCGACCTGATGTCCGCCCTAATGGTCCTGTTTCTGCTTGTGATGGCAGTGACCCTCATCTCTGTCACGAAGGATGTGACGAGTGCTGAACAGCGCAAGATTCAGCGTGAGAAGGACATCAAGGAGCTGATGTCCACCATTCGCGAGGAGTCGCGCGACTTTCCGGAGGTGAAGGTCAATGAGTCCACCTACCGCATCGACCTCGGAGACATTGTCCGATTCGACAGCGGGCGCTCGGATATACAGAGCGCGGGAGCAAAGTTCCTTCGCCGCTATGTACCCGTGCTGCTGAAAGCGCAGGCCTCGGACCTCGGTTCGAGGTGGATTCGTCGCATCGTCGTGGAAGGCTTCACCGACCAGGACGGGTCGTATCTCTACAACTTGGGTTTGAGCCTGGACCGCAGCAGGCGGGTCGTCTGTGTCCTCTATTCCCAGCCCGGTTCGGACGAGGTCGCGCTCAGCGAAATTCAGAAGCGACAAATTCGAGACCTGTTTCTTGTTGGTGGCTACTCCTTCAACTCAATGAAAGCTTCCAAGGAAGCCAGCCGCCGTGTCGAGCTGAAGGTCGATTTTTGGGCGATGGACGAAGAGAAAGAAGCCACGCCCGATATGAGCGCCAAGGAGTTCGGCCAGTGCTGAACTTATCTGCCCTCGACTCCCTGGCGCAGCAGCTCGCTTCAGTGTTGGCGTCCTTTAACCTCCCCGCGACTTCTTTCGGTGAGCCGGAGGTCGTTCAGAAAGCCGCCGCGGAAGCTGCGAAAGCGTTCCAAGGATACGCAAAGGCGCGGCCTTCAAAGGCAGACGCCTACGCCGCCGCTCTTGCCTTCATGCGTGGACAGTCGCTGGATGAGCGGCAGCGTGACCTTGTGGCAGGTGCGCTTGCGGAGCGAATCCGTGAGCTGGGCAATGCCTGTGTGCTGGGCAATGGAAAGCTGGGCGACCTGCTACAGGCTTATGAAGAAGAGGCCGAGGCCGGGAAGCTTTGGCGACTGACTTGGTTTGGGTTGCTGGGCTCGTACTTCTCGTTCGACCCTACGAAGGCAACGAAAGAGGAGCACGGAGGCTGGGAGGCGCTTCGCGGAATACTCCAGCGCACGTGGCCTCTCATTGACCGGCAAAGCGGGTCGAAAGTCGTACCTGACTGGGTGTCGGTGCTTCGTGGCGACCCTGGGCTGGTCAGCGACGACGCCGCCTATCGTTATGCGCTCGACTACTTGCAGGGCGACGATGCGGCGGTCAAGAAGCTCTCATCGGACCTTGCCATCCCCGAGTCAAGCTGGTTCTGGCATCAGCTAGTTCTTAGCGCCGTCAAGCGAAGTACCGAACAAGGTGATGACCGTTTCAAGGAGAGCATCCCGAGGCTGCTGAAGCTCATCAGCGAGCGCCCGGTGTATCGGGATGAGGCGTTGGAGATGCTGCTGACACGTTATCAGAGATGCGCTGATGTCTCTGTCCATGCCCGACTTCGAGACTACGTCTGCCGCAAGGACGTTTGGAGGAACCCAAAACTTCGTTCGGCCGGCCTGGCGACGGCATGGAACCGCGTCAGCGACGACGTGTGGCGAATGGTGCTTGGGTGGGTCAATAAGGCCAACCTCAAGGACTTCTTCGAGGTGCTGGCGGCGCGCCGTCAGGCTGACGAGGGGCGCCTGGACTTCTGGAACCAGTACATGGAGCAAATCCAATGGACCAGGCTCATCTTCAGCTCGCAGACCCGGAACCTTGCTTACAGCAACGAAGGCATCCGGAACCTTATCGCGCGTGAGGAGGATTCATACGCGACCATGAGTTCGAACGCTGATGTCGACGCGTTCATGATGCAGCTGGGGAGCTACATGGTCGTGGAATTTTCGAAGGTGCCGAATGCTGCCTACATCTACAAGGCCAACGAACTGCCGTTCGAACCGTACAGCCGAGAGTACTTGGGTAACAGCGAAGACCTCAAGCACGGATACCGACAAGAGTGCGCAGCTCGTATCCCTCACCCGCCTGGGTGGGAGGTCACTGCGCGGTATCAGCTGCAGAAACTGGGAATCTTCCCCGACCAACCGCGGCAGACTGCGCGTGCCATTCCGCGTTCGGAGCTGGGTACGACGCGCCTGAGCGCGCAGAGGACTTACGAAGGCACACAAGACAGAGCTGCTACTGCTGGCAGCACATCTCTCGCCGGGCGAAGGCAAATGGGTGACGGAGCGCCTCAGGGGGCGCAGTTCACGATGTACTCCCTTCGAACCCTTGTTGAGGGCCACCCGGGTGTCGAGATAGATGACCGCCGCGGGGTGTCAGGGGGCCGTCTGTGGGTCGAAGACCCGAAGCAGCGCATTGGCCTCGGGAATGAACTCAAGCGACTGGGCTTCAAGTGGGCGAATGCCCGTCAAGCTTGGTACTACCCGGAGGGCTGATGGGACTGTTTGACTTCATTCGCGGGCGCCGTGAGGGGGCCGTCGCCACAAGTCGCCGAGTCCTTACGCGCGAATGGACCGACGTGGGCGTGCGCGTTCGGTTCGCTGCCCCGCTGGCGGAAGCGTCTGTAGACGCTCTCCTTGCTGCCACTGATAAGGCTTCAGCTGACGAAACGTTCCTGGCCGCCTATCTCGCTCAACTCGTCGGAGAAGAACGCGCGGAGTTGACGACCGCCGCCGTCACTTTGCCTTGGAAGGCGGTGTACGAGTTGCGAGCCGACACGGAGCATGCCGGCGCCATGCAGGCGCTGGACCTTCCTGAAGAACGTCCGTTGCAGCCCATCTTGCACTCGCACGACAGCATGGCTGACAGCTCCTTTGAAGTGCTACTCGACGGCTGGGTGCTTGATGGAGCCGAGGTCGATGTGCTGCCGGCGGGTGGAGGTGTGGTGAAGGTCGATGGGGTTGAAGCGCTCCTTCCCGCATCTGCTTGGCGACTGGCAGACGCCATCCGCAGCTTCGGCACCCGCACTGACGCGCAGCGCACCCAGCACGAGAACGAGCTAGCGTGGGGGGCGATGCGCAGCCATGCGGACGAAGCTGGAGCCCTCTACCGTGGTCCTTACCTTGAAACCACGTATGTGCTCACGCCTCGGTCTCTTCGGATGCCACTGCGCAAGGAAGAGACTCCTTTTGGACGAGTGCTGACCGTCGAGCCGACCTTTGCGGGCGCGCCGTCGGGCTGGCTGAAGGCCTTTGACGGGTTCAACTCGGTGCAATCCCATTACGACTTGACTCCGCGGGGCGGTGGCCATGTCAGGGTGGTCATCTCTGAACCGGTGCGCCAGGTGCTGCAAGTCATCAAGCGTGAGATGCCCGGGCGCAAGGTCGCTGGAAGCAAAGCCGAGCGCTTTGTCCACAACCCATGGGCGTTCCTTGGAGAAGCTGCGCACACCGTTCTGCGCGAGGACCAGTTCGCAGAGGACCGAGCTGGTGCCGGGGCTACTGCGGCAGTTTTCTCTGTGACTCCACGCATGCAGGACGGCCGCATCGAGCGCGTCGACCTCATCGTGACCGAGCACTTTTTCGGCGGCTCGGCGAGCACCCAGACGACCGCGTTTGCCGGTCCCGATGAACTGGCCAAGTTCCTGAACGAGCTCGAAGGCGCCTTGCGGGCTGAGCGCGCAGTGTTCCCTTGGAATGAATACGACCTCACGCTCGACGGCGATTCCACGGTTCAACTGGAGCACGGCCGTCAGATTGAGCATCTTTGGCGAGTGCAGCCAGCCGTCAAGATTTCCTTTGAAGACATATACGAGCTCGAGGGCTACAGCGGCCGCATCGAAGGGATTGGCGTTGCCAAACCCATCTACGTACCGCTAATCCAAAAGCCTTCTTCCGACGACGAAGGCAAGCCAGGCTGGCTACCCGGCGAGCTGACACCGATGGTCAAGGTCACGCTTGCAGGACACGAAGGCCAAGTCCTCATCCCGTTGAGCAAGGAGTGGGTCGCTGAGTTCGAGGGCCAGGTCGAACAGGCTGAACGCACTGGCGCCACCGCGGTAGTCAACTCGTCGTTGCCTACCACCGTCGAGACGGGTCAGGCGCGGACATTAGTTGACAGCTTCCGCACGATGCTGGGTGCCGAGGAGAAGGTCAAGTCAGATGGGGTAGGCAAGCAGCGCCCTGAGCGGGCGAAGAAGGAGACCCTCCTCGTCAAGCTCAACTTCTTTGGCATCGACTATCTGGAAGAGCGCAAGCAGAACCTGGCACTACCGAAGGATGCCGACGCTCAACTTCCCACTTCACTGCGGCCCACCACAAAGCTGAAGAACCACCAACTCAACGGCATCGCATGGTTCCAGCATCTCGTCTCCAAGGCGCCGACAGATTGCCGCGGTGCGTTGCTGGCAGATGACATGGGTCTAGGGAAGACCGTGCAGCTGTTGGCGGTGCTCGGGTGGTACTACGAAAAGAACCCCAACGCTGCGCCATCCATCATCCTGGCACCGAAGAGTTTGGTGGACAACTGGGCCGCCGAAACGCGAAAGTTCTTCAACGACTCGTACCCGGAGGTCCTCGTTCTCTATGGGGACGCATTGAAAGAGCGCAAGCAGCCTCTGGGCCTCATAGACGAGCAGCTGCAGGGTAGGGGTGTCATCGACCTCTTGAAGCCCAACTGGGCCGGCTCGTCGAAGATGGTCATCACCACATACGAGGTGCTGACCAGCTATGAATTCTCTCTAGCTCGCCAGCCCTTCGCCTTTGTCATTTGCGATGAGGCTCAGCGCATCAAGACGCCTGGCACCCAGGTGACGATTGCTGCGAAGGCCCTAAAGGCCGACTTCCGCATCGCTTGTACTGGTACGCCCGTCGAGAACACCTTGGCTGACCTATGGTGTCTCTTCGACTTGGTTCAGCCCGGTCTGTTGGGAGGTCTCGAAGAGTTCGGGCGTACGTATCGTCGTCCCATCGAATGCGACACCGACGAGCAGAAGGCAGCACTGCAGCGCCTGCAAGATGCCATCGCGCCCCAGACGCTGCGTCGCACCAAGCAGGACATTGCAGGCGAACTGCCTAAGAAGTACTTTGCGCACCGTGCGTCGAGTGAGTCGGCCGTCCGCTTCAAGGCCGCGCTTGGGGACAAGGAGCGCCTCGAGGTGCCCATGTCGGCGCATCAAAGCCTGCTTTACCTCGGGGGACTGAAGAAGCTGCAGGATGCAGGCGGTGAGAAGGATGCGCGCAAGCGTGCACGGCTTTCTTTCGGCGCCTTGCATCTGATGAAGGCTGTATGTGCTGAGCCATACTGCCTGCCGGGGATGAAGTTCGTAGCCGATAAATCTGGCAACGACGCTCACTTCGCCAATTCACCAAAGCTGGCTTGGCTGCTGGCTGAACTCGAGCGAATCAAGGCCGCTGAGGAGAAGGCCATCGTCTTCACGGAGTTGCGAGAGGTGCAGGCCGCGCTGTACTACTTCCTCCGTGAGGTGTTTGGCCTGAAGCCTTACATCATCAACGGCGACTCTCAGAACCGGCAGTCCTACATCGAGCGCTTCTCTGGCACCGACGGTTTCAACGTCATCATCTTGTCCACGCTCGCCGCTGGTGCGGGTCTAAACGTCACTGCCGCCAACCACGTCTTCCACTTCACTCGGGCCTGGAACCCAGCGAAGGAGAGCCAAGCAACCGACCGCGCCTACCGCATTGGTCAGGAGAAAGATGTCTTCGTGTACTGCCCGGTTGTCGTGAGCGAGCAATTCGCTACTTTCGACGTCAACCTGGACGGGTTGCTACGCCGAAAGGCGGGACTCGCAGACGCTACGGTGGGAGGGTCTTCCATGGTCTCGATGTTGAACGGAGTGGGCCGAGACGTTTCGTTCACCGAACTGGTGAGCGGCGGGGCGGCGGGCGCTTCGATTCCAAAGCGCTTCCTGACAATGGTCGACGTGGACAGGCTTGACGGTTTCCGATTCGAGGTCCTGTGCAAGATGCTGTGGTCCAAGGCCGGGCATGTTGCCCGGCTGACGCCCAAGAGGGGCGGCGACGGAGGCATTGACGTCGTTGCTCTCAAAGGCCGAGAAGGCGAGCTACTGCAGTGCAAGTGCAGCATCAACCCGGAAGTTGGCTGGGACGCCATCAAGGAGGTGACAACCGGAGCTGCACGCTATCAAGCGCAGTTTGCTCGCACGAAATTCCGCCGGCTGGCAGTCACGAACCAGCGGTTCACCAGAGGTGCTCGCGAGCATGCGGTTGCTAACAAGGTGACGCTTGTGGAGCGAACGCAGTTCGAGGAAATGTTGTCGCGTTATCCGGTGCACAACCATGAGTTCGAGGACGAACTGGGGGATGCGTCGATGGTTGCGCTCGAGACGGCATGAGTCGTTCGACCTGGGTTGCTCTTTCCGCGGGCCAGTTCGGAACGAAGTCCGATTGCCCCATTCACGACCTTTGACCGGCTTGGCATCGCCGATGGGTCACCGGGTTCTCGTGACTGTCAGGGGCCAGCCTGGTTCGGCATGAATGCTTCTATGTCGGACCGGTTCTTCAGGGAAATCTGCTGCGCTTCAGGTTTGGCTGAGTCCTCGAGGTCGAGGCGGAGGTGACGCAGCGCGTAGAACAAGAAGGCTTGTCGACACTCGAATGTGACCTGCCCATCTTTCATTCCGAAGTCGAGCTCTACTGCACGCTTATGAGACTCCAACAACTTCGGATGAGGGACAAGGACGAGGGGTACAAGCGTTCTCCACTCAACGTCGTCTTCCGCTTGAGCGGCCGCGGTGTCAAACCCCTGTACGCCGAGCATGCGCGCGATGACAAAGTCTCGGAACTCCTTGCGCGTATGGCAGTACGCGCGAACGTGCCAGCGGAATCCATCGTGGGCTAACGCATGAGGAGAGAGCGTTCGTTCGGTGGCCTGTGGCCGTGTCATCGACTGGTAGAGAACGCGTATTGCGCCATTCTCTCGAATGGCCCTCAGTAGGGCCACTAACACTTCAATGCGAAACGTCCGGCCTGGGCTGGGCACTGCTGCGACGGAAGGAGCCCAACCCAGGAAGCTGCACGAGCCAGCGTCGACGCCAGCTACATAGGCCAGTAGTTCGTTGAGATAGCGCGCCGCATCGCTAGTGGGATAGAGCGGCGCGAAGGTATCCGCGGCGACGTAGACGCGCGAACTTCGGTCGTAAGTCAGATTGTGCGGAGCTAGCTCGGTGTATCGCGAGATGTCGAGTGAGGCCTGCGGCACTGAGACACCAAAGAAATCCATGAGGTCGCTTCGGTTCAGTCGCCCGTCCCATCGCAACCTGAAGTCGATGAATTCCAAGCGCCTCTCTTGGCTCCAGCGCCCAGCCGAGCGCGCAGTGCCGTCTGTTGGCTCAATGGCCGAACCTTTGCGTTGCTTCATCTTGATGATTCTGTCACGGGAACAAAAACTAGACGAGTCTAAAAAGTAGTCGTATATTTGCGCAACGGTTCAGCTTGGAGGCTCCAGGTGGCACACGCGAAAGGCAGTCAGGTCGATGGGGGTTTGGCATGAAGGCGCTTCGTGGCGCTGCTGCGCTCCGCAATCTCCGTGAGCAGCCGCTCTGGAAGCTGCTTGCGGCCACCAAGGCGCCGGTGGTGATTGCGTTGCTGCAGTCGCTGTTCATGGACGCCGACAAAGCACTCCCCAGCTCGGTGCTCCTCGAGCGCCTTGCCCGCGACGTTGATGCCCTGCGCTCAACAGGCCAGGACCTTCCGCAGGCGCCGCAGGCTTATGTCGCAGAGTGGCTCACCCAGGGTTGGCTCACCCGTCGGTTCCCGGCCGGCGCTCCAGAGGAGGAGTACGAGCTGTCGGCGGAGGCTTTGACCGCGCTTCGCTTTGTCACTGGCCTGCTCAAGCCCAGAACCACGGCTACTGAAAGCCGGCTTTCAGTCGTCATCCATCAGCTCTCGCGTCTGGCTGAAGAGACGAACACCAGCCCTGAAGCTCGATTGGCGGCGCTGCGCGCAGAACGCGACCGCATTGACAGGGCTATCGAGGAGGTCGAGCGCGGTGGCGTTAAGACGCTGGCACCGGACCGTGCCATCGAGCGGGCTCGCGAGGTCATCGCGCTCGCCCAGGAACTCGCGGCGGATTTTCGGAGCGTGCGAGACGAGTTCGAGCGGTTGAACCGCGGGCTGCGGCAAAGCCTGATGGAAAACGAAGGCAGTCGCGGTGATGTGCTGGAACAGCTATTCGCTGGGGTGGACCTCATCGGCGAGAGCGATGCTGGTCGCACGTTCAACGCGTTCTGGCGGATGTTGACCGACAGCTATCAGGCCGCAACCCTGCGGGAATCGCTGGATGAGGTCACGGGGCGGCCCTTCGCGCGTCAGCTGGAGTCGCACGAGCGCAAGTTCTTGCTGGGCCTCACGGGTGCTCTCCTCAACGAAGGCCGTGGTGTGCATGACGTGCTCCAACACTTCGCCCGAAGCCTCAAGAGCTTCGTTCAGAGCCGCGAGTTCCTGGAGCACCGCCGCCTGCACGGCTTGCTGAAGGAGGCGACACAGGCTGCGCTGAACGCCAAGGACTTGGTGCGACCCAACGAGCAGGTCGGCTTCGAGCTCATGCAGTCCAGCAGCCGCATTCGGTCGGTTTCCCAGTGGGCGCTCTACGACCCGGCCCAGCGCGTGACTGACTCTTCGATGTTGACGGCCGAGCCTTCCGAGCTGGACCTTGACGCTGTGAGCGAACTCGTTCGGCAATCGGAAATCGACTTCCGAACCCTCAAGGCCCATCTTCGAGCCATCCTCGAACGCCAGTCACAGGTCACCATCGGTCAGGTACTCATCGAGTACCCGGCGGAGCAGGGGCTTGGCAGCGTCGTCGGGTATGTGGCTTTGGGTGCGAAGCATGGCGAAGTCACGGACGGCTCGGAGGTCGTTTCATGGGCAGGCGACGACGCGACGCAGCGTCGCGCAAAGGTGCCGACCATCTATTTCATGAGGGAGCGCTATCTTGAACTCGTTGACTGATGCGATGGACGAACCCGTTGCCGAGGAGCCTGCGCCCGACGCGCCGGCAGCAGAAGCAGCAACCTTTCGTGGTGATACGGGAGGGCTTCCCATCGACACACGCCGTGTGCTCGTCCAGCTGCTCCTGGGGCCGTCGGTAGATGCTCGGCGCCAGTCCAAGCTGTGGCCGGTGTTGCTGCGAGACGAGGCCATCATCCGGTCGCGCATGCACGACCTGTTCCTTGAAGTCGTCATCGACCACGAGCAGCGCGTTGCGTTCACGCGGCAGGTCGTCTCCGAAGAGCTCGACGTTCCCATCCTGCTGCGCAAGGCATCGCTGACCTTTCTGGAGACGGCGCTGCTTCTGTTCCTCCGGCAGCGGTTGACCCAGGCCGATGCGCAGGGCGACCGCGCTGTCGTGTCGCTCGAGGATATGCGTGAGCACTTGTCGGTGTTTGAGAGAGACAGCAACCCAGACCACGCGAAGTTCGAACGGCAAATCATCAACGCCATCGACAAGGCCAAGAAGCTGAGTTTGCTGCAGTTCATCCGGGGCTCCGGCGAGCGGTACGAGGTATCGCCCACCCTCAAACTGCTGTTCTCGGCGGAAGAAATTCAGGACCTAACGCGCACCTACGCTGGGTTGGCTTGTGCGCCGGTGGCAGCGCCTGATGGGAATGACGAGGGCGACGCACAAAGCGACAACACCGAAGACGAGGAGGAAGCGCTGTGAACCCTTTTGGCCAAACCGCCGTGCTGGACGGCGCCAGTGACCAGTTCCGCCTCACGCGCATCCAGACTTTCAACTGGGGCACCTTCTCCAACGTCTTCGACTTTCCCATTCCCACTGAGGGCTACCTCTTCGTCGGACCTTCTGGCTCGGGCAAGTCAACCGTCCTGGACGCGCACGCGGCGTTGCTGACGCCGCCCAAATGGGTGGACTTCAACGTTGCCGCCCGTGAGGCTGAACGGCATGGGCGTGACCGCAGCGTCATGACCTACCTGCGGGGCGCATGGGCGCAGCAGACGGGTGACGGTGGCGAATACGTCTCGCAGTACCTGCGAAGCGGCACAACCTGGTCTGCCATCGCTGAGACCTACCGCGATGAGCAAGGTCGTGTGGTCGTCCTCGCCCAGGTGCTCTGGGTCAAGGGGAATACCACAGCGTCAGGAGACGCCAAGCGCTTGTACCTGACCCTGGAGCGTGAGTTCGACGTGCAAGAACTCGAGTTCTTCGCCAAGAACGAATTCGACACTCGCCGGTTCAAGCATGACCTGCCCGACGCCAAGGTCCACACCGAGTTCAGTGCGTACCAGGAGCGTTTTCGTCGTTTGCTTGGCATCGACAACGAGCGTGCGCTGCGACTTCTGCACAAGACCCAGTCTGCCAAGAATCTCGGCGACCTCAACGTGTTCCTGCGGGACTTCATGCTTGATGAGCCCGAGACCTTCGGCATCGCCGCGAGCCTGGTCAACGAGTTCGGGGAACTCAACGAGGCACACCAGGAGGTGGTTGCAGCCCGCAAGCAAATCCAGACGCTCAAGCCCGCGCGAGACGAGCACCTCGAGCTCGACCGTGGGAACAACGAGCGCAACGGTCTGCAGGCAATCCAAACAGCCACTGACCAGTACCGAGAGTTCCGCCGAAAGGCTCTCATTGATGAGCGAATCGCTGAACTGGAGGTGGACAAGGAGGCGTCCCGACAGGAGGTCCTGCGCCTGACCCAGGTTGTCGACGGCGAACTCGAGAAACTGACGGACCTGCAGCGTCAAAAGCTCAACATGGGTGCAGATGTACTGGTCCGCCTTGAAGAAGACATCAAGGCCGCTGAAGACGAAAAGCCCATCCGGATGCACAAGCGCGACCAGGCAGCCGCAGCCTGCAAGGTCATGGGGTGGGCCGTGCCCGACAGCGTCGTCTGGTTCGTCCAACGCGTGGATGCGGCTAAGCAGCGGGTCCTCAAGCAGCGCGACCTCAAAAAGGAGGTCGAAGAACGCAAGGACGAGCTCAAAGCTGAGCAGCGGCAGGCATCTGAAGAGTTCGGAAAGCTGGTGAAGGAGGTCAACGGCCTCGAGCGCCAGAAGTCGAACCTGCCGGTGCGTCTGCTGGACCTGCGTGAACGCATGGCACGCGACCTTTCGATACCCGAAGAGAAGCTGCCTTTTGCTGGTGAACTGGTGGAGGTGCGGTCTGACTCCGCCGAATGGCAAGGTGCCATCGAGCGGGTCTTGGGCGGGTTCGCACGTTCCCTTCTCGTTGATGACAAGCACTACTCGGCAGTTTCGACGTACCTGAACGAGCGCAACATCGGCGAGCGACTGGTGTATTTCCGAACCATTCAGCAGACATCCGGACGCACGCCTGGACCGAATTCGCTTGTGCGCAAGTTGAACTTCGCTCAGGGAAGCTTTGGTGACTGGGTGCGGGAAGAGCTCAAGCATGCCTTCGACATCGAGTGTGCCGACAACATGCAGGCGTTCCGCAACGCCACGCGAGCGGTAACCCGGGAAGGCTTGGTCAAGCACAGTTCGATACGGCACGAGAAGAACGACCGCCACAACGTCAACGACCGTAGCCAGTGGGTGCTCGGCTTCGACAACAAGGAAAAACTCGCGCTGTACAAGAACCGGGCAGCGGACCTGGGCGCGCGCATCTCCGAGCTGGATACAGCGCTGGGGAAGATTGGCGATGAAGAAGACCTGCAGCAAGAGCAGTTGTTGCACTGCCAGAACCTCTCGAACCTGACCTGGAACGACGTCGACGTTGGGGCGCTTCTGACCCGCATTGCCGACCTCACTGAACGCCTGAAAGCTGAGCGCGCTGCGAGGCCGGACCTGGCAGTTCTGGACGACCGCATCAAGGCGCAGGATGCAGTGCATCGCAAGGCGGTGGACGTCCGCAATAAGGAGGACGTCAAGGGTCAGGGATTCGCCAAGGATGTCGACAAGCTGAATGGCAAGCTGGTGGAACTGGCACGACTCTGGCCAACGTCGGACCGCGCGCCGGCATTCGCCGAACAAATCGCGGCGCGGTACGCGGCCACAGACAAGGAAGTTTCCTTGGAGAACGTCGACCAGGTTCACACCCAGGTCGACCGCGGTCTGAGCAACGAGTTGCGCGCACTCGACACTCGGCTGACGGAGCTGAAAGCCTCCATCGTTCAGCGGTTCCTCGAGTTCAACCGCCTATGGCCTGCGGTCGCAGGCGGCTTGGACGCAACTCTCGCCAGCGCCGAGGACTACTTGGCCAAGCTCAAGCGTCTTGAGGACGACAACCTGCCAGCCTACGAGGACAGATTCTTCAGCCTGCTCCGCGAGCAGAGCGACCAGAACCTGACGCTGCTGGCGACCAAACTGGACGAGGAACGTTCGGCCATTCGTTCACGGATGGAGCTCGTAAACGAGAGCCTGGAGACCGCACCGTTCAACCCAGGAACCCATCTCGTCATCGAGACGACCGACAAGTCGCTCGAAGAGGTTCGCCTGTTCCGGGCGAGCTTGAAGGAGTCACTCAGCCATTCGTTCTCGAACGACCGGGACTTGGCCGAAGAGCGCTTCAAGACGCTGGCGGCGTTGGTCAAACGCCTTGCGAGCCAGGAGACGGTCGACAAGAACTGGCGCAACCTCGTGCTCGACGTCAGGCAGCACGTGGAGTTCGTTGCCCGCGAGCTTGACGCGGATGACGTCGAAGTTGAGGTCTACCGCAGCGGCGCCGGCAAGTCGGGCGGGCAACGTCAGAAGCTGGCGGCGACTTGCCTGGCCGCGGCGCTGCGCTATCAGCTGGGTGGCCAAGACCGTGCGCTGCCGAGCTACTCCACAGTGGTGTTGGACGAGGCTTTCGACAAGGCCGACGCCGAGTTCACGGCGATGGCAATGAACATCTTCAAGACCTTCGGCTTCCAGATGATTGTGGCCACGCCATTGAAGTCAGTAATGACGCTTGAGCCATTCATCGGCGGTGCGTGCTTCGTGCACATTAAGGACCGCAAGAAGTCAGCGGTCATCCCCATCGAGTACGACAGCGGCGCTCAGCGGCTGAAGTTGACCCAGGACGTTCGCAATGCCGAAGAAGCTTCTGTCTCCTGAGGCTGCACGAGACTTCCTCGTGCGTCGCTTCAACAACCAGCACCAGAACTGGTTGGCAGGCGAGGGCGCTTGGCCGCTGCCCATCAGCTTGGGCATCCCTACCCAAAAAGACATCACCGAAGATGTGTCTGCTGTAAGAGAGTGGTCTGCAGCTTGGCAGTCAAGAACGGGCCCAGGTGAGGTGGTATTCGAGGACCGGCAGTTCGCTCAGCTGGGTCGTCACCGTCTCCCGGTCAGTTTGTCGCTGCCAGATGCAGCTGCGGTAGCCGCGTGCGTGGGCCAGCTGCGGCGATGGCAGGTCGCCAACCAGCGCCTTCAGCAGATGCTTGACCGTTGGCCTTCCATGAACCGCCGTGCACTGGCCAGTCGGTTCGATGTGCTGGCGGACTACTCCGTTGCTGACTTTGAACGCTTGATGGCGCTCCTTGCGTGGCTGGAGGCGAATCCAGCGTCAGGCCTGTACCTTCGCCAGCTTCCGGTTGAAGGCGTGGACACGAAGTGGCTGGAGAAGCGAACTGGGTTGATGGCAGGGCTGCTGCGGTCGTTGCGGGAGGTGGCTGAGGACGACGACGGCGACTTCCATCGCCTCTTCGGGTTGAGGAAACCTGCGCACCGCGTGCGCATGCGGATTTTGTGCCCTGTCTTGCGTCGGGCTGTCGGTGGGTTATGCGACATCGAAGCCCCCGCAGGAGAACTTGCCTCACTGCCGATTGCCCCCAAAACCGTCGTCATCGTCGAGAACCTGGAGACGGGCCTGGCTTTGCCAGACGTGCCCGACGCCGTCGCCATCCTGCGATTGGGGAACGCCGTCAGCGTGCTGGGTTTGCTGCCGTGGCTGCGCGACGCAAAAGTCGTGTACTGGGGTGACATCGACACGCACGGTTTTGCCATCCTGGAACGTGCGCGTCGGGCCGTGCCTCAGCTCCAGTCCGTCCTGATGGACGAGGCGACACTTCTTTCGCACCGACCGCTTTGGGTACAAGAGTCCACGCAGTGTCCGAACGCGCCCCTGGCCGCCCTGACCCCAGAGGAGCGTTTGGTCTACGACAACCTGAGAGCAAACAGCTGGGGGCAGCGTGTGCGGCTGGAGCAGGAGCGGCTTGGATGGGCCGAGGCCGTCAGGACGCTGGCGCAGGCACTTGACGGTGACGTTCCTGCCGAAGGTGTTCCAGTGCCGGTCGCAAGCCGTGGCGACGCCGCCAATCCGGTGCTGGTCACCGACAACCGACAAGCAACAACATGAACGAGACGCACTTTTTCATTCTCTTGGGCCTCGGCGTTGTCTTGGCTTTGCTGCAGCTTGTCCTCTTGCTGCGCAAGCCGAAGTTTGAGACACCTGCCGACTTGAATGCCCGATTGGGCCTGTTGGAGCAAAGCTCTCAGGGCCTGGTTCAGGCGGTCTCCCGTAGCGAAGGCGGCATGAGCCGCATCGAGCAGCAGTTGCGAGGGTTCACTGAGACGACTGCCGCAGGCATGCTGGCTTCGAAGAATGCACTTGATGAGCAGCTTGAGCGGACGGTGGCGGAGGCCAGAAACGGTCGTGCCGAGCTCAGCCAGGCGTTCCAAGCATTCGAGGGCCGCCTGGGCCAGCAGGTCAGCGCGCTCTCGACCAGCATTGGCGAGCGTGTTAGTGAGCTCCAGAGGACTACCGCCGAAAGCCTTGAGGCAAGCCGAAAGGTCGTCGATGAAAAGCTGGGGCAGACGCTCGAGGAGGCTCGGAGTGGTCGAACCGAGCTGACCAACGCATTCGGCGCGTTCGAGGCGAAGCTGGAGCAGCGATTCGGTTCATTCGACACGGCGCTGGGGACTCGATTCGAGACCTTGCAGACCGCCCTGACCGGAAGGCTTGAGGCATCCAGCAAGGCGCTGATGGACCTGCTCACTCAAGCGCAGACCGACGCCGCCAACGCACGCACGGAAGCCTCCCAGGCGTTGGCGAAATTCCGCGCGGACATGACGGAGCACCTGGGTACGGTAGCGTTGGAAACAGGGAAGGCTCGGCAGGCGCTGGCCGACAGCGCTACCGCGTTCGAAACCCGAATTCAGGAGCGCTTCGAAGCTCTCACTGTGGCGACCCGCGGAACGTTGGACTCATTGAAGTCCGACATCATCAATCAGCTCAGCGTGATGTCGACGGCGATGAAGGAGCAACTGGAGGGGAACGGAAACCAGATTCGCAACCAGTTCGCGACCCTCCAAGATGCGGTGGCCCAGCAGCTCGGTTCCATGGCGCAAGGCTCGCAGACCAACTCCGAGCAGCTCCGCACTGCCTTGAACGAGAGGCTGGCAGCCATCCAGAAGGACAACACGGAGAAGCTGGAAGAGATGCGACGCACCGTCGACGAGAAGCTCCACGCGACGCTGGAGCAGCGGCTGGGTGACTCGTTCAAGTTGGTGAGCGAGCGCCTGGAATTGGTGCATGCAGGTCTCGGTGAAATGAAGACGCTTGCGGGAAGTGTGGGCGACCTCAAGCGCGTGATGACGAACGTTCGCACGCGCGGTACCTGGGGAGAAGTGCAGCTTGGCGCCATCATCGAGAGCCTGCTCACCGCGGAGCAGTTCGCACGGAACGTGAAGACCGTGCCCGGCAGCAACGACCTCGTCGAATTCGCGGTGAGGATGCCTGGGAAGTCCGACGATGCACCGGTGTGGCTGCCGCTGGACTCCAAGTATCCGGTCGAGCACTACCAGAAGCTAGTGGATTCGCACGACACCATGGACAAGGCTGTCATCCAGCAGGCGGCCGGTGCGTTCGAGTCATCCATTCGTGCGGAGGCCAAGAAGATTTCGACCAAGTACGTGAGCCCGCCTCACACGACGGACTTCGCCATCCTCTTCCTTCCCACCGAGGGGCTGTTCGCAGAGGTTGCTCGCATCCCCGGGCTCGTCGAGGCGCTTCAGAATGAGCACCGGGTGGTTGTCGCCGGCCCTACAACCCTGGCAGCCATGTTGAACAGCTTGCGTCTTGGCTTTCGAACCTTGGCCATCGAGAAGCGCTCGTCGGAAGTCTGGGGCATTCTCGGAAGCGTCAAAACGGAGTTCCAGAAGTTCGGGGACATCGTCGATGCCACCAAGAAGTCGATTGATGCGGCAGCGAAGAAGTTCGACGAGGTGGGAGTTCGAACGCGAGCTGTCCAACGCAAGCTGCGGCACGTCCAAGAGTTGCCTGTTGCAGCTCAGCCAGTGGCTTTGGCTGCGGGAGATTTGCTCGGGCTCGACGATGACGACGGTGGGCCGCACGAGCCAGCAGTGGCTTGATGGGTGAACTGACGTAGCTCGGGAGGCCGGTGGCAGCGCCAACCCGGCTGGGTTTACATTGCAAACGATAACGATTGAGGAGGGGAAGAATGCCTGCACAGAGAATGGAGACGCCGATTTCGGTGGCCGAGGCCATCCTGGCCATCAAGGACCGCGACTACCTGTTGCCTGCCATCCAGCGAGAGTTTGTCTGGACGGCGGATAAGACCGTTGCCTTGTTCGACTCGCTCATGCGAGGCTATCCGGTGGGCTCGTTCTTGTTCTGGAAGGTCGACGAGACCCACTCGCAGAAGTACAAGTTCTTCGAGTTCATGCAATCCTACGATGCTCAGGACAACAAGCGCCTGAAGGCGTACGACATCCCGATTCCTCGCTCACTCACTGTCGTCCTCGACGGTCAGCAGCGCCTGACCTCCCTGGCCATCGGCATCCTCGGCTACCGAGCTGAACGCATCAAGGGAAAGTGGGCGAACAAGGCCACCAGCTACCCCAAGAAGAAGCTGTATCTCAATCTCGCTGCGAAGTTCAGCGAGCAAGAGGAACTGGACCGCGAGTACGACTTCAGGTTTCTGACGGATGAGGAGGCTGCGGCATCTTCGGACACCGAACACTGGTTCCCCATTCGAAAGGTGCTGGAGTTCAGGGAGGGGCACGGTGTCAGCAACAGGCAGCTCATTACGTACGCCATCGCGCACAAGCTGAACGATTGGGGTGGCGGGGCGTTGAGCCGGCTGTGCGACGTCTTGCTCAAGGACCCCATCATTCACTACTTCCGTGAAGACGAGCAGTCGCTGGACCGCGTCTTGAACGTTTTCGTTCGCCTCAACAGCGGCGGCATCCCTCTGTCCTACTCCGACCTGCTGCTGTCCATCGCCAGCGCTCAGTGGACAAGCGATGCCCGTGAGGCAATCTATGGTCTGCTGGATGACATCAACGAGTTCGGAGACGGGTTTGAGTTCGACAAGGACTTCGTTCTCAAGAGCGCGCTTGTTCTGACGGACCTCGTGGACATTGGCTTCAGCGTCGACAACTTCGGCAAGAAGAACACTGAGGCCATCGAATCCGGGTGGGAGGTAAACGTTCGAAGGCCACTGACGCTGGCCGTAGAACTCGCTGCTGCGCTCGGATACCACGGGAAGACGCTCACCTCGTCGAACGTCCTCATTCCTGTCGCGTACTACCTCCGCAAACTTGGCTCGCCCGCGGGCTTCTGTACGGCGCCCAAGTATGCGGAACACCGTGCGTCCGTCCGCAAGTGGTTGGTCGCAAGCTTGCTCAAGTCTGTGCTCAGTTCCAAGACCGACACAGTGCTTGGCGCAGTCAGGTCCGCCATCAGGGACAGTGACGAGGAGGGCTTCCCTCTGATTGCCGTCGAAAAGGCGTTGGTCAACCACGGTCTGGCTTTGCGCTTCACCGAGGACGAGCTGGATGTTCTGCTCACATCCGAGTACGGGAAGCGAAATACCTTTTCAATCCTGGCAGCGTTGTACCCAAGTCTGAACACCCAGTTCAAGTTCCACTTGGACCACGTCTTTCCGAAGTCGAGCTTTCACAAAAACAAGCTCAAGGCGGCTGGGTTCGACGAGGCGGCCATTGACCGCATGCAAGAGCGCGTGAACCAGGTGCCGAATCTTCAGTTCCTCGAAGGGCTGACGAATCAGTCGAAGCTCGACTCGCCTTTTGCTGAATGGATTGCTCCCAAGCAAGCGCAGAAGGATGAGTGGGAGCAGTACCGAGCGCAGCATGCGATACCGCAACTGGCCAGCTATGGGCTGGACCAGTTTGAAACGTTCTTCGACAAGCGACGCGATACCTTGCGCGAGAAGCTGAAGGCGGCGCTTGGTTGAATTGGCGAGGCAGATGGGGCTGGCCGCAGCCGGCGCCGAGGACGTCGACCGGTCGCCGGGGAGCCAGGATGCCCTGAGCCCCAGGGGCCAGCGCGGCCAACTTAGTTCGACTTAGTAGGTGCGCTACTAACTTGTCCAGCCGCGCTCCCACCGGAGCGTCGTCGCATGTAGCTCGCCGCGGTTAGACCTTGCCAGAACGCGTCCCAGGGCCGCTGTGACGTTCTGGTGATGTTTTTGGCAGGAACCGCGGCGCGGGAGTCGTTTTCCGACAATTGATGTCGGTTCGACAGAGGCGTCTCGGAAACTGTCAGAACTGGATGCAAACCCGTGCCGGCTTGACGGGCTTGCAGACAATCGCAGTAGGTCACCTTATGAGGTCTTCGTGCGGTCTTTGCGGAACCAGACCGCGGCCGGACAGAATGAAGGCGCGAGAGCGCATGTGAGACCGACTGCCACAGGTGGAATCGTGGCGGGTGAGTTTTGGTCAAGCAGGCGCCATGGCCGCGATGCCAGTTCGCGGGACTGAACGCGCTCAGTTTCTACGACTTTTCGAGCGTCAACTTGACTCGAGGCTTCACCCACGACCGTGGCGGCCCATGCCGGCGAGGGACCGAGTGCTCCGATAGCCACAGAGAACAGGGATGTAGCGAACGTGGAGCGGATGAGTGATTTCATGATTCTTCTTGGGCTTGGCGTGCCAAGAGCGGCACTGTCATGTGTATGCAGCCCTGTTTATCCAGGAGTGAAAGAAAAGCCCCTGCGAGTGGCAGAGGCTGGAATCGACGCAGCTTGTTCCTGTCTTAGATGACGTCGGGAGCGGTCAAGTCGACGGTTTCAATGTCCCACGTGGCTCATCCTCACTGGACACGGCTGGTACATGTCCTGGGAGAACACTGAACGTCCGGAAGCGCTTTGAATGAATGGCGAACCCTTCCACGTCTTCGAGGGTGAGGGGCCGTCACATGGAGCAGCTGTTGCCTGCCCGCTTCGGTGACACCAATCAACGTGTACTGGTGTGCTCGAGGGTCTGCGGGTAGGTCGCCGCTCTCCCACAGCTTCGTGGCGATGTGCGCGCGCTCGGCTTCGAGATATTGCACGTAGCGCGTCAGGATGCCAATTTCTGCATCCAGGAACTGCAGATACTGGAAATAGGTGCCAATATCTGCGACGTCGGGTTCAGGTCGTCCAAGCAGCTTTGCGCACTGCTTGAGACGGTCGTATACGGCCTCGAAGCTCATCGAGGCATCGCCATCGGCTGAGGTAAGCATGTAGCAGCGTTGGGCGTTGTCCAGGGTAACTGTGGTCATAGGTGCCTTTCGGGGTGAATTGCCTTGAGCCTCGTATAGCCACCGGATGGCCGGCTCCTGGAGCCCCTGGTCGGCAACCGTTCGGTCGGGCGCCTCTCCCCTTATCTGTGCTCCGACGCCGCTTCTTTGAAACGACTAAAAGCCTTCAGCCGCATTTTCCGAAACGACTATTTGCAATGAGGCGGCCAAATACCGCCAAAACACGAAGAGTGGAGCGCTGCGCGTTCCTTGGGGCTTCTGAACGAGCTCGAAATCGCGGTCTATGCTTTCGTTGACCGCTACCGAAGGGAGCCGGCGTGAATACCGCCCACCGGAGGTGCAATCCCAGAAGGGACGAGGGTTTGCTGTCGGTCCGAAACATGTTTTCTGTCGGTCGAACGCCGCCGCATCCTCGGTTTCAAAACGACTGTTTGTCAGGCATCGCGTTGGAAACGGTTATTTGTCGAGTGAAACGACTTTATTGACCGCGACCAATCGCCACGGACGACTGGCGCATCTTCCGCGACACCGGGGTCAGCCACCTCGTGTCGGTGAGCGGGGTCCACGTCACCATGTTCGCCTGGCTCGCCGGCCTGGTGCTGAACCGCGCGTGGGCGCGGG
>Ga0247823_10000149_pt1 | contig 57403 bp, 108 predicted proteins | sample 13C_PalmiticAcid_2_FD_192426 | JGI IMG/M metagenome (GOLD analysis project Ga0247823, IMG submission 192426) | Soil microbial communities from agricultural site in Penn Yan, New York, United States - 13C_PalmiticAcid_Day30 | ecosystem: Environmental > Terrestrial > Soil > Agricultural land... | reverse complement strand
CGGTCATCGCCCGCTCCACGGCGTCGACCACAACGCCAGCAACCACCACTCCAGCCGGTCCGGCCACCACGATCCGCAAGGACGGCACATACATGGTCGGCACACAGATCGAGCCCGGCACTTGGCAGGCCACCGGTGGATCGTTCTGCTACTGGGAACGGATGAAGGACCTCACCGGTGGGTTCGGTTCCATCCTCGACAACGGCCTGGAATCAGGCCAGCAGTTGGTGACGATCCTGCCGACTGATAAGGCGTTCAAGACCCAGGGCTGCGGCACCTGGACGCTGATCCCGAACTGACCTCACACGGAAAGAAACCGCCCCCGAAGACCGAAGTCTTCGGGGGCGGTTTCGCGAGTTCCACCACGGACCATCTTGGCTATCAGGGAGATTCTACCTCTGGTGGAATATCGTCCACCTCAACGCGCTCGAGCGGCAACACATCCACACTCGGACCGGTAGCCATGTACTCGAACTGCTGCGGCGTCATACGGCCAGTGAACCGGCCCATCACCGGCGACAGCGTGCCGTCGTTGAGGCGGCGTGCGGCGTGCATCCACCGGTGATCCTCATCGAGTAACCACAGGTGGCCGTTGGCGTCCCGGTAGAACGCAGGTTCGGTCGGCAAGGGCATCAGTCCGCTACGCCCGCCGAGTTCGCCAGCGATCGCAGAGTGTCACTGGCGCGGCGCTGCTGCTCAGCCACCGCGCGCACGGTCGCCTTAACGGTCGGCGAGGAACGGAAGTGTTCCGGCGAGACCGACCGGGACTCGGCCAACGCCTCGATCGCCGAATCCGGATCGCGGTTGAGCAGGTGCGCTCGAGCGGCATCCAGCCAGAAGTACGTCTGGCGTTCGCTCGCCATGTCCTTCGGCAGGCGCACGCTCTTCGCGATCTCCACACCTCGCTCTGGGTTGCACAGATCCACCTCGGCGCACAGTTGGTACAGCTTCACGTTCGTCGGCCCGACGACGGTGTCGTAGACGACCCGCTCGCCGATGCCTTCCGCCAACCGAGCCGCCTCAGCCAGATGGGAGCGGGACGCGTCAGCGTCAGCGAGAGTTGCCGCGATCGTCCCGGCCCGCATGTGCAGCGTGCTGTACACCGCCGCCGCGGTGACGTCCTCGTCGACGAGCGGTTCGATATCGGCCATTGATCGGGTCAGCAGCTTCATGGCCTGCTTACCCGCACCGATCCTGGCCAAGGTCGCGGCCTTGACGTAGTGGGTGGTCGCGAGCAGCAGCGGGTCACCGGATTTCGTTGCCGCCCACTCCATGCGCTCGGTCGCGGTGAGGCTGAGATCTGAGTACCCCATCTTGTGGCTGAGCGTGTTCGCCGCACGGTAGGCGTCGGTCAGCAACGCGTACGCAGGGTGGCCGTGTTCCTGCCCGGACACCAGCAGGTGGTCAACCAGATCCGGAAGGACTTGGGCGATCTTGCGGTATTGGGTGCCGCGCCGCCACAGCCCTACCTGGGCGACCTGCGAACGCAGCCGCTCCAGCGGGACCGGTTCGACGTCGTCGTCCATCAGGTCGGTCGCCGCCAATGTTCGGCGAATGATCGGCACGATGTCGAGCGTCTGCTCCTGCTCCTCATCGGAGTACAGGCGAGACGCATCGATGCGCAGCGCTTGGGCGACCGCGCCGACCCAGGTGGTTGAGGCCATACCCGCGCCGGATTCGACCTGGGCCAGGAAGCTTCGGCTGACGCCTGCCGCGGCGGCCAGCTGGTGTTGGGACATCCCCCGCATTTTCCGGTAGCGCGCGATGCGTGCGCCCACCGAGTCACTCTCGAGCATGCCCCAACCGTAGCACCGAAATAACGAACAATCTCCGAACATTCAGATGGTCATCAGGTCTTAACGTCAATCCGCAGGGAGCCCCGACGCCGGGACAACCCCTCGCCCCCGAACCCCGATTGTGGGGCGCGCCCTGGTCAGCGGAGTAGCCATAGCCGACCAGGGCGTCGGAACCCCCGGCGTCGGGGGGCTTCTACAACCACATTCGAACAACGCGCCTAGGGGTACTGCCCATGCCCGGACCAGTAATCGTCGCCTTCATCGTCATCGTCGCCATCAACATTGCGTGGGCTGGTTTCGCGCTCGGGCGACCGGCGATCCGCGATCCGAGAGACCGCCGTGCCTTCGAGGTCGACGCCGAGGTCGAGCAGTGATCGCCGTAGCTCCCGCCGACGTGCGGGCCAGATGGGATAACACCGCCCAGAACTGCGACACCACACCAGCTGTAGAGGGCATGGAACACGCCCGCTACCTGCTGTCGTTCCACGCCGGGCACGGAGGCTGTGAGCAGTACATGACCGCCCTCGCCTACGGGTCGGTGGTGACCCAGTGAGCTGGAACGTTCTCTGGGATCACGAAAGCCGCACGCAGGGCATGTTGCAGCGTGAGGACGGGTCGTGGGCGACGGTCACTTGCGGCGGCGACGTCATCGACTTCGAGTTGCCCCAGCGGGACGCCTTCGTCGGACCACCGAAACCTCCACGCATGCCTGACGGCCTGCCGACGATCGAGGCGATGGACCAGTTCCTCGAGGCGTTCCAGAAATGGGGGGAATCCTGATGGCGCTCACCGAATCCCAAGCCAAGGTTTTGGGTGTCATGCAGGCGCTCGGGAAGCACGAGACCGCAACGGCTCTCGCTCTCCTGTCGGGCCTCACCTCGCCCACCGCGCGCACCGCGCTGCGCATGCTCGAGACACGCGGCTTGGTCGCTTCCGGCACCACCGTGCCCACGTTCTGGCGGATCACCGACACCGGGCGATCGGTCATCGGCCGTCCTGTCTATCGCGAATTCCGCGATCGTCAGCGCCTAGCCAACGGGAAGCCGTGACAGCTGGCCCCGACAGGCTGGCCCACATAGATGTCCCGGCACCGGCCGGGATTGTTCGAAATCACCGAGTAAGGGAGTGGATCAATGGCGCGTCTGCTGGAGCCCGGACCGGATGGCAACAACAGCGACAACTGGAACACCGACCCGCGTGACGATCGCGGTAGCGAGGACGTTCGCGGTCACGGCGTGATCAGCCCGTGGGGCAAGCGGTAGCCAAGCGGCAACCGATACAAGACCTCCCCGGCAATCGGTCGGGGAATTGAGAAAGGGATACGTATGCCGCAGTACAACCCGGGTCCGCAGGGCGGTAACTCGAGCGACGACTACAACCTCGATCCCCGTGGTGTGGACGCGCCGAAGCATCGCTTGGGTGAGGACTACCGGCAGATCAACGGCCAGGACTGATCCCGCCCGCACGACAAATCGCCCCCAACCTCGAACTGAGGTTGGGGGCGTTTTTATCAGAGAGACGATGAGGGGATATGAGCAACTACCTGTTGATCGGTTACCTGCTGGGAATGGTGGCGCATGTGCTGATCGCCGCCGAGCAGGCCCGCGAGAACAAGACCAACGACCCCGATGTGAGGTGGGCAATGGGGCATCCGGGCGGTCCCGCCGCAATGGCCTTCTTCTCGATTCTATTGTCGCCGATGTGGCCGCTGTTCGCGCTCGCCGCGCTCGCCCGGTGGATGGGGCTGCCTGCATTGCTACACGCCACCGCCGACCGGCTCAGGAAGTACGCAGAGGAAGACGACCACTGAGGACGCCTGCACGCACGAAATCGCCCCGCCGCATCCCATCTCGGGACACGGCGGGGCGTTGTTGTGTAACAGATCCGGGGTGGTTGTAGACGGATACCTCGGGTGACGGGTACCGTCACCGCAAGTCGAGGGGAACATTCCGATGAGGACCATCATCCTGGCCGCCGCGGCGGCTGTCTTGTTGACCGGCTGCGGGAATGACTCCCAGTCGAGCGCTCCCACGACATCCGCCGGCGCGATCACTCGGCAGACCGAAATGCTGGCCATGGCCAAGGGCGTGATCAGTGGTCAGGTCGGCAAGAACGGCAACGTGGTCGATGAGTTCGGGCCCGCCACCTACCCGAACGATCTGCAGGTGATCGTGTGGGCGGATGTGGTGATGACCAACGGCCAAAGCAACCGGGTGTGGTTCCAGGTGAGCTTCGCGAGATCCGGTCAGACGCTGGTGCCGTTCGGGTCGGCGAAAGTCGCGCTCGGCGCCAACGGACCCTGGCAGTGATCAGACCAGCGCTTACGGAATAACAGCGGTGATAGCTCTGACCGCAATACAACTAAGGCATCTCGGCCATGAGGTTTGCGACGATACGGCTGGTGCCCTCATAGGACGGATGTGTGCCGTCGGATGTGAACTGGGTGTCATAGGCGGTGGCGGTCGTCGAGGTCGCCGTCGCCGATGTCACTCGGCTTCCGCTTTCGAGATCAATGACTCCCTTTATTCCATACGGATGCTGGGAGAACCATTGATTCATAGTCTTCCTAATGCCCTCCATCGTGGAGGTGTAGGTGTTATATGGCGTGAAATTCACCGCATATACCGGCACCGTTGTTCCCACAATAGTTCGAATGTTGGTCAAGCAACTGATCAAATCTGCCTGAATCTGTGCGGCGGTCCTGCCATTGGCGATATCGTTGCAGCCGAGCGCGAGAATTGCGGCATCGAATGCGCCGCCGCTGGTCGCTAGGCGAGTCCATCCACGATACGAGGACGAAGCCCAGGTCTGCGCGAAGGCGCCGTACAGCGAGTGATTCTGCACCATATAATCGCCCCTGCGCATAGCCCAGCGATCCCAGAATCGGTCAGCCCACGGCGTAGGCACAATGTCGGTGCGTGCGCTCGATACCGCCCACGAGGGCCCCTGCGCGCCCTCGGGAATGCTGTCTCCGATGACCAACAGGCTTTTCTTCCGGTTGGTCGTGGTGTATCTGATCACCACGTCGAGAGGGACCCAGCCGACCGTGCCGCCGCTACTGGCAGTAGCGGGATTCACTGCCGATGTGGTATCGGACCAGCGCCACGCCTTGCCGATTCCGGTCTGCAAGGTCTGGGATGACCCGTGGCAGGCAATGCCGAGCAGCCATTCAACACCATCCTGCGGGAGGTCCGTAGTGAACGGACCGAGCGTCAGCGCACCTCCGGTATTCGGAATGGTTCCGCTCGTCGCCAATGTCGTGGCCGCGCCGCCGTTGAAGTTTCCCGTAGGCCCGGTATCGCCGAGCGAGCGAGCAGTCGCTTGCCCGCACACAGCCTTGTCGAGGGTGAGCGACGCGCCGCCGTTCGCCGATCCGCCCGTATTGTAATTCGAGATATCCACGTAGAACGAGTCCGCATTGGCGGGCAGCGTGAATGGGATGCGGAACGATAAATTGGTTACCGCCGAGAGCGTGGTCGCCGTACCGGCGACATAGAGTGCGGTCTGCCCGCCTTGCCCGCCATTACTGCAGCACAGCGTTTTCGTAGTCAGCGGATATTGCGTGACGGCCTCGTTGATGCCGTCTTCCATGTGGTTCATGCGGGTCGCGTTGACCGGCGTCGTTAACGTGGGCTTGTTGACCCATGTCTGTTTGGTGTATGTCATGGCTCTCCAGGGAAGAGGTCATCGCCCGGGAAAAGGTCATCGGACGGGTACGGGACCGTGTCGCCGATGTCGGTCGGTACGACCGCTGTAGCGGTGGCCGTCATGGCGGGCACGGTGACCGTGGCCGGCACAGTCACGGCGGGAACCCGGCCGGACGCTGTCGCCGTCATCGCGGGCACCGTCACCGCGGCGCCAGCCGACACCGCGGGCACAGCTCCTGCGGCGGTGACGGTCATCGCGGGCGGGGAAACGGCGGCACCCGCATGCAGGGCAGGCAGGATCATGTCCGCGGACGCGGTCATCGGCGGCGCGTTCACCACCGCACCAGCGCTGACCGTCGGCACGGGCATGTCGGCGGAGGCCAGCATGCGCGGCGCACTGACGAGTCCGGACGCGAGTTCCACAGTCGGTGCGGCCATACCCGCGGACGCCACCATCGGCGGCACCTCGACATAGCCGGGGACAGTGACCGCCGGTGTGGGGATACTGGCCGCGGCCACCATGGCCGGCGCGGCGACCCGCGCACCGCCGGTCAGGGTCGGCATGTTGTAGTCCGCGCTGGCCAGCATCGGCGGCACTGTGACGGTGACGCCGGCATGGATGACCGAGGCGGCCATGGCGGCGGTGGCCTGCATGCGTGGCGCGAATATCAGGGCGGGCCGGGTGCCGTCGAACAGCAGGACATCGCCGAGGTAGACGCGCACCACCTGTTTGACGACGCCATCCGCACCCGACCACCACAGTTCCGCTGGCGCGGATTCCTGGCGGAATAGAGCGACCACAAGGAATCCGTTAGGACACGGTCACGGTTGCGATACCGGTCGCGTCCCAGGCGATGGTGAAGGTCGATGAGGTGACCGGGATGTCGGCGTCGAACAGGATGTACCCGATCAGCGGCCTCGTGCTGTCCGATGCTGGGCTGGCGTCGTAGACGACTGCGACGCGGGCGGTGAACGTCGCGCCGGTCCACTGTGCGTCCGCCGCGTCGAACGCCCACAGATTCGTAGCACCGGTGTAGGAGATCGTCGGCGAGGACAACGCGACACCACCAGCGGTGTAACCGGTGCCCGTGATCTCGTTGGTGACGTCGGACTTATACCGGTGGGCGTCCTGGTCAGGGACATAGCTGACGGTGCACAGCATCACCTTGATGCTGTCGCTGTCCATGTCGATCTCTTTGTTCGCCAGGGAGAGAAAGAACTTCCCGTAGAATTTCGCCACGTGCGCGATGGGGACCACTTCCTTAGGTAATCGACCGCGGTAGCAGGTCGGCGTTTTGGATGCCAAGAACCCCCGAGCAGCACGCTTCGGGGGTTCGGGTTTCTTCGGTTGTGGCCGTTACGGATTCGGCACTACGACGTACATGGTTTCGGGGTCCGTCGAGGTGAGCGCCGCGTATTCGTCCTCGGTGAGGACCTTGATGATCGCGACACCACCGCCGTTACGGACCGCGGCGATCTCGTCGCTCGGCGACACCGGAAGCCCGGCCTCGATCAACGGCATCAACCGGATCGGCGTCCCCCAGTCGGGAATGTCGATGCTGTAGGAACGCATCCCGATCTTCACCCGCGCCGGACCAGGATCCAGGTCATCGGTAGTGATAGCCCCGTCGACCGGGGTGTAGGAATGGGTGGTGGTGGTGACTATCGCTGTACCGTCGGCGTTGTCACGCAACGCGAAGGTGGAGAAGAATACTGGTTGCGTTTCCGGCGTTCCCGCGAGATCTGTGAGGTTGTCGGAAATGACGGTCATACGGAGTCTCCCGTCAGCTCAGGGCGTAGTAGGGGACGAACCCCGAATTGAATGTCAGGGAGCTGTAGTTGATAGAGGACATCGGTGTACTCGACCCTCCGGCGTAGGCGTACAGCGCGGAGGGTTTGAACCCGGCGGGGGCAGTCAACGGCCAGAACGTCAACTGACAGATCGAGTTACAGGTCTGCCCAGGCGATGTCACCTGCAAGGTGGCCGCGCCGAAGATGTCAGCTTTCTTCGCTGCGATCGAATTGTTCAGCCCGAACGTGTACTCGGTGTTCGTGGAACTCACCGACGATTTGATGTCGCTGGTCTGCGCGACCAGGGACAAATTCCCGCTGCTCAAATCCATCTTGTACACGGCGAGATAGAAAGCCCCGATCCCCAGTAGCGTCCACGAGTCGCCGGTGATGAACGAAAAGTTGTTGTAGGTCCGGTCTTTCGAGCATTCGATGAACCCCAGCTCGGTCAGGTTCGCTGAATGCCCGGCCGGCTGATAGTCCGGGACGGCGTATTGCATCGACGCCGACGTGGTCACGGTGTGGTTGTGCGACCCTGCGGAGCTGGTGGTGCTACCGCTGACGCTGTGCGTGTGCGATCCGGCGCTGGCTGTGGATGCGCTGATGGTGACGCCGGAGGCTTTGCGGGCCAGCATGATCCGCGGGAACGTCGAGTCGGCTTCCCGGGTGAACGTGGCCCACAGCGGGGTTCCGGTTGGCAGGACGTTGCCTACCGGGTTGTTGATGGAACTCTGGACGTTGGTGAAGGACACCCGGGCGCCACCGGTAGTGATGGCGTGGACGGTCGCCTCGTCCAGGTTGGAGCCGTAGTCGGTGCCGACGACGAAGGACCCATCGGGAGCGGAACCGCCTGGGGTGGTCATCCGCGGTCACCCATCAAGCGCATCCCAGCTTGGACAGCCCGGCGAGGATAGTGTCCGCTGCCTGCTGCCTGAACTGCGCCTGCTCAGGGGTGAGGTTTGGATTCGCCGGGTTCATCTTGATGCTGGTGGCGAACACCGTGTAGAGCGGGCACAGGATCTCCACTGAGGTCCGCTGCTGGACTGCCTTTATTTCCCGCTGGTTCTGCTCGACCTGGTAGAAGAGGAATCCGAATCCGATCACCAACCCGAGGCACAGCGCGATCGCGACAGCGAGCCCCCCCAAATAGATGCGAATGGAATGCTGGCCTCGCTTCTGCTCATTGAGATCCTCGACCACTTGCTCCATTAGAGAGAAGCGCTCGGTCAACCCCGCCACCGAAGCATTCAATGTTTCGACAGCGCGAGTCAGGTTCTCCATCAGGATTCCCCCTTTCGGTCCTTCATCGCTATGTGCAACTTGTCGACGTACGCCGACAATTCATCGGCCAACGCCCGCACTCGACCCACCGTTTCATGCACGGCAAGGAGGATGTCCTCGGCGTTGTCGTTCTCACGCTCGTACTTGTCCGGCATTACTGCCGCCGTTGGTTATGCATGATTCCCAGCGCCTCCCGAATGGCGTCTGTAGCTCGTGCCAACACACCGGCCGTTGAGGTATTCACGACTTTGTTCAGGTCGGCGAGTTCTTTTTCGAGGCGGTCACCACGTGCCGCCTCTTTCGCATATGCCGCTTCGACGCGGGCAAGTTCTTTCTCATGCGCCGCGGTGATCCGGTCAATTTGACTCTGGTGCGCCGCCGTGAGCCGGTTGAACAGCATGTAGGTGGCGGCGATGAACACCAGCAGGATCGCGCCGATAGCGCCGTAGTTGAGGAAAACGTCCGTGACCGGCGATCCCGTGCCGGTCTGCGATTCAATCCCCAGCAACAGCAGGCCGGTCAGCACCCCCGGTTTCCTCACCGCCCAGCGACTTCGCCACAGGCGTGACCTTCAAGCGCGCGATCTCCGCTGCTACCGGCACGCCGAGGATAGCGCCGATGATGGCAATGACCGTGTCCGCCGAGAACTGCGTGATCACACCCTTGGCCACGAGGACCGCGACCACTACGCCGAGCACTGGATAGAGGATGGCGCGGATCGGTTCACTGCGTATGGTGTCCAAGATTTTCATGCTCTTTCCCTTCAATCGTGGTCTGCGACAGGGGTATCGGGGCCGTCTGCGTCGAGCAGGGCGACGGTGTCGCGGCGGCCGGGCCAGACGATCTGCCCATGCTCGAACCGCTGCCGCACTTCACCGCCGGACAGTTGTTCCTCGTCGGAGACGGGCCAGCCGAAAGGACCGTTCTCGTAACCGGTCCGGTTCCATCGTTCGCGGATCGCGCCGTGCAGCCAGAACGGGTCGCGGACGTCTTGGCGGTAGATTGCACCGCGCTGGAACCCCTGGACTTCACCGTGCTCGAGCTGTGTGGCTGCGGTGATCGGGTAGCCGAGTGTGCCCGCTTCCCAATCGAGCGCGGCATACTTGCCGAACAGCGATGCCGGGATGGCTTGCGCACCTGTGGATGGGCTCCAGAAGATGTGGCCGTGCTCGTATTCGGCGTATCGTCCGACACCGTCAGGGGTTGCAGCCTCACCGTTGGTGATCCGCTTGCCCAGCCATGGATTCGCGGCTTCGACATCGTTGATGGCGTTAGGTGGCGGAGGTGGCGTTGCGCCAGCTGCGAATTCGGCGACATCCGCAGCGAGGACATCCCATGGGAAGTTAGGGCCGACGTCGGTGTGCGTGCCGATGCCGAGGCACTGCGTCACATATTTGTGGTCGGAGATGCCGTCGCGCCGTTCGTATGGCGGGGCGATCACATCGGTGGCGAAGCTGTACTTTTTCGCGTCCTGAACAGCCAGCCACGCCGCGATCCGGAGGTCGTCGCGGATCTCGAGCCAATCCTCGCGTGACCACGACGCGCGGCTGCCAGCGAAGCAGAGGTTGATGGTCTGCGCGTTAGCGTCCAGGACCGACCACGACGCGTAATCCGTATCGACGACGGCGCACACGATCCCGCCGCGCACCGTGTAGTGATACGACGCGCCGTTCTCCGGATTGTTCAGATACGCCGACAGCGATTCGGCCGTGCCGTCGCCTTCCTGGGTATGCAGCAAGAAGTTGGTGATACGCGCACCCCAGCGCTCCGACCGGGAGTTCCCCATGCGATCGAGTTCGGTGTATTCAGGTCGGGCCATCGGCGATTCCTCAGGTTGTTCGTAGTGGGACCACTGCCCGTACAGCGGCGCGAGGACGTCGTTGACGTCGACGGCGCTTCCGTCGATCAGCGGCCCAGGACTTGTCGGGGTGTCGATAACCCGCTGGTAGAGAACGGCCTCGGGTGCGATTTCACCCCCGGACCAGGCACGCGTCTGCCATGCCCAGTACTTCCCGCCGCCGGCCGAACCGAGGACAGCGTCCTGTGCGGCCCAAGCGCACGCCCGCGAATGCCCGTAGATGCCGGTGCGTTCCGCGCCGATCGCGTTGTTGATGCCGCGGAAGAAATCGACGGCCTGGTTGTTCCAGTCTTCGAGTGAGATGTCTTCGTCGACCGCGAAAAAGATCGGCGCCTTATCGGGGCCGCCCGCGGCGCGATGCCGCTCGGCTGCTTCGATTCCCATTCGCTGGCCGCCGTCGTAGCCAGTGGTCCAGTCCGATGGCGCCTGCGGATTACCGGGCTTGCCGTACTGCCATACCGACGCGATCTCTAGTCCGGCCGCGCGCAGTTGGTCGGCGTACAGCTTCGTGATCGGTTTCGCGCCAAAATTGCTGCCGGGTCTGCTGGGTGCGACATAGACGATGACTGCGCCGTGGCCTGCATCCCGGATCGCGGTCGGATCGACAAGTCGAGCAGCGAAATCTACTGCTGTGGTCATCGGCCGTCCCCCTGATGCCTTTTAAGGATTCCGTTGCGTGCCTGGCCTTTACGTTCGGTGTAGAGCACTCGCCGCTTCTCCACCTCGTCGTCGAGGTCGCGCAGGTAGGTGTTCACCTCGGTCACGGTGTGCGCGCTCGGGTCGAACCGTGGCGGTTCGTCGATGGCGTCGACGATCTTCGCGGTCGGCTGCTCCGGGTCGGGTTCGTTGATCTTGTAGCCCTGATAGCGGAGCCGTTCGACCACAGCTTCACGTTCCCGCACCGTCATCGACGCCGGATCCTGGATCACCACCGGATCCGGTGCGGGGTCGGACCCCTTGGGAACCCATCCACCCATCGCGTTGAATCGCGACTGCTCCCCGCGATACGGCGGACGGAACTCGACCGTCGCCGCTTCCGGATCAATCGGGGGCACGCCCGCTTCGGTCAGGTGCTTCGAGACCGCGCGGGCGATCTGCTCCGGCCAGATGATCCGGTTCCGCCCGCCCGCGTCCGCCCCGAATCCGATCGGGATGCACTGCAACACAGGGAGGAATCGTTCCTCCGGATCGTCCGGGTCGATGTCCTCGAGACGCCAGATCTTGCCCACAATCCTCCTAGAGCACGCCGAGGTCTCGGGCGATGCTCATCACGTCTTGAAGCATCTCCAAGGCCTTCTGAACTGGGTCTTCGGGTTCGCGGTGGCCGACGACGATGTCCCAATGCGGGGTCGTCTTGCGGTCCCACCACAGGGTCAGCTCGGTGATGCGGTCGACGTAGACCTTCCCGGGCGGCCCCCACTCTTGGACGGTGGTGCCGATACGGGTTCCGAGCCAAGCGTTTCCGTGTCCGCGCTGCCCGATGCGCAGGTTCTCTACTCCGTCGGCGACGGTGACCGAGTGGGTGGTTTGCTCCCTCGTCCTCCACATACCGGCACGTAGGGCGATAAGGGCGGACAAGGTGTAGGCGCGGTCCGCGCCCTCACACCACGTTTCTTGGTAGTGCGACCAGCCGAGTCTCTGGGCTCGCCCGATGTCCTGCCACTTCATGAACGCCAGGAACACGTCGGTATACAGGGGTTTGAGCAACGCATCGGCCATGCCGCCCACCGGCGGGATGAACAGTGCCATAGCGATGAGATCGCCGACCATGTTGATCGTCGCCGAGATCAACTCGTTGACCCCCGGCATGCTGTGCCCACCAGTCACGAACTCGGTGTCAGTCGCTGGTTTCCAGTGGAAGCTGTTGGACTGCACACCGGTTCGGTCACCGTCGCGCAGGATAATGCCCGGCGCCCGCGGGTTGGTGCCCTTGTATCCGGGGATCGAGTACTCAGGCGGGAACGTGGGGTCGTCGATGATGTCGATCCCCTGCGTTATCCCATCGCTGGCGATGGTGGTGAACGCGCGAATCAACCCGGTGAAAATGTTGCCGCCGAACGAGGTTTCGGTATCCCAACCGGAGTTGTCGACGAGGTCCCAGACGATCGTTCCGGGCCGCAGGGCGGTGAACCCCTCCGGCAGTGGGTCGCCTTCGAGGTAGCGTCGCGGCTCCCACGTCAGCTGGCCGTCGGCGACGATGCGCTTGCTGACATCGTGGATGTATTTGAAGCGGGAGTGGACGATCGCGAAGACGCTGTTGTCGTTCTCGATAGCCAGCGGCGCGACAACCTGAGACCAGGTGGACTGATCCAGGTTGAACCACTGACTGGCATCCATCGGGTCGTCGGGCAGCGTCCACAGGTTCGCCTCAAGACGCAGGATGTTCAGGAACAGCGTGAGCTTGAGGCACCACTTCGCGGGCCCGAACAGGATCCACAGCCTGGGGAACTGAATCTCCGGCGGCAGGAACGGGTTCGAGTAGGCGATGATGTGCTTGAGGTGCTCATAATCGCTCTTGAAGATCGCCCGGACTACCCGGTTGCCGGTGTCGTCCTTGAAGCCTTCGAGGTCATCGAGCATCCCGCCCCAACGCGCGCCGTCCTTGTCGGCGGTGATGAACACGTTGGCCGTAGAGCGGGCGTCGTGGTCGGTTAGCCACCGCGACAGGTAGTAGCGCGCGGGCAGTTCGATTGTGCCGACGCCGGTTTCGTTCTCCGGGAGGGTGAACTTCGCGGAGATCTCGTTGTGGACTTCGCCGACGAGGTTCCAGTCTCCATCCCAGATCCGCACCAGCGGCGGGAGTATTCGGCGGTCGTAGTCCTTCTTGAGACGTTCGGCGATCTCACCGAATACTTGGTCGAAGTCGATCGTTTCGACAGTTGTCATTCCAGTCCCCAGGGTCGAGGCCAAGGCCGTGGACAGACGACACGAATCCCCGTACCGGCGGGCGCGCCGGTGACGGTGATCGGAACGAGAGTGGGTGGGGTGTTGCCGGGCACGTGGTAGGCGAAGCGACGCCCGCCCATCCGCTGATAGAACTCGGTATCCAAGCTGGAGTTGAACTGCCCGTCGCGCGCCATCTTGTCGGTGTCGATCTTCAGGTGCTCGTTGAGCAGCAGCGGCGCCAACTCGACTTTGCGTAGGGCGTCTTCCTCGGCGCGTTCGAATTCGTCGTTGCCCCACGAGAAGTCCGGCAAGGTAACGACCATGCCGGCATGAGAGGCTTGGATCTCCCACTGAATCCAGATCTCATAGTCTTCTGGCAGCGGGTTGGAGACGGTGACGTACCCGGTTTCGGTTCCGCCGCCGGTGGTGTCGGTCTGGCAGACGAAGACCTCTTTGTGCGGTTCCTCGATCCACCGCGGGTACGCACCGACCAGGGGCAGCAGTAGCAGCCCGTACTGTTCGCTGTTCGGGTCGTTGAGCGCCTTCAGTTTCGGCTTACCACCCAACCGGACCGGGAGATGCCGCCGTGAATCAACGGTGGTGGCCCACAGTTTCGCGTCCCGCTTCACCGACAGGGATTTGCGGAACGCCGAATCCACGTACCGCCACGGCATGGTCTTGGTGCCAAGTATGTGTACGGCGAGGATGAAGTCGTACTTCTCTTCCCGATACCCGCCGTAGGTGGCACCGACCTGGAAGGCTGTGCTGTTGTAGATCGCGGTGAACGGCGGATCGTAGGCGCCGTCCCAGTCGGTGCCTTCTTCCTCGTCAGCGAGGCACACACCGCGGTCCCATTGCCCTTCACCGGCCAGCGGCCACCATTCGCCGTCGCATCCCTCGAGTTCGATCGTGACCTCGTTGAGGGGATCGATCATGTGCGCGGGGTGAACGCTCGGGCGCGGTTGCGCTGATCGATCTGCAGCATCTTCCATTCACGATGGAACTCACCCGCGCTCATACCGGTGTGCAGGTTGTCGATGCGCACGCTGGCGTCGATGTTCGGAGCAGTGGACGGCCGAGAGGTTGCCGCGGCCCGCAATTGGCTTCCGTTGAGGACCCATTCGGTTTCGCCGGATGTGTTGATTGCGGCCATGTTGTTAGGCAGCGGTCCGCCCTCGTCTCGGATGACGGCCGGGATGCGCAGGGTTTTCATCATCTCCTCGAGCCAATTCGGGGTACCGGGTACGACCGGGCCCTGCTTGGCCAGATCGTCGGCACCGATAACAGGGGCGGTCTGCTTTTGCTGCTTCTTCGCCTGATCCGCGGCGATCCCGATAGCGGCGCCGGTGACACCTTGAATGTCGCCACCCAAACCGATGACGTTGAGGGCGTCGGACAGTTGCCCGGTGACGAACGCTTTCGCGGCGTCGCCGAACAGGTCCACGACACTGCTGGTGCTGCTAGAGCCGTCGCTGGATGAGGTGCCTTCGCGTTGCTTCTTCTGCTCGGCGGCCAACGCGTTGATCGCCTTCTGCAGATCCAGGTCCGCGCCGCGGCGATCGTCGTCGGTGGCTTCGGGGTCGGCCCAGGTGTCGTCGCGGTCGGCTTTGGCGTTGTTCAGGGCGAGCTGCAGTTCCTCCAACCGGATCTGGTCATCGGTCAGATCCCCTGTCAGCGGTGGAGCTTCGGGGACAGGTCCGCCGCTGGTGGCGGCTTGTTCCTTCTTCTGCTCCAACTCCTGCACCCGAAGCTCGGCGCGCTGCACGTCGATCTGGGCTTGCCGTTTGTCGTCGGCGGATTTCTTCGGGTCCTTCAGGTCCTCGTCACGCTGAGACTTGGCCTTGTTCAGGCTGATCCGCGCCGACTCCAGTTCGAGATCGTTAGAGGCATCCCACTCAGTAGTTTTGGTGCGCGACCGCGACCGCGAACTACCACCCGCAGAGCTACCGGGAGGGTTGAACTCAGAGCTGGACAGGTAGAACTTCAACGGCAGGTTGCCGCTGGACGCGGCCTGTGCACCGGTTCCAACACGGACACCGTTAGACCCTGACTCCAGCGGTGTGCCAGCGAGGGATCCCGCCATGTGGCTGTACTGGCCGCCGCCGCCGCGGTAGATGCCTACCGAGAGTCCGCGCCCGGTCGGGTCGAGTCCGGAGCGGAATCCGAGGCTGGCGAAGTCGCTCTCGGTGGTGAACCAGCGGGTGAACGGGCTCAACCCCTTCAGCAGGGCGTAGGCGGCGGAGATGAACCCCGAGCAGTCCCAGGACGGGTTACCGACTCCGCCGTACTGGTAGGGCTTGCCGGACTGGCCGCGCAGGAAATCCATAGCACGAGTGACAGCGATACCGCCGTCGGCCATCTTCGTCAGACCGAACCCGAAATGCCCTGCGACAGTGGACAGAATGTCCACCGACCGGGACCGTTTCGCGGGCGCGAGAGGAATGAACGCTTCCCCGCCGGTCTCCGGTTCGGCCCACTGGATCAAACCCGGGCGCGGCGCTTGGATCGTCGCCTGCCCCGGCAGAGCACCGTCGATACCGCCCTCGGCGCGGGGCGCGATCGGGATGTCGTCGACGTTCTCGTGCAACCGCTCCCGCGTGGACTCGGGCAGGTGGTAGCCGGACAGGTCGTATTCGAGCTTCACGATCTGCGTCTTGTCCGGCAGGCTCTTCGCGATCAGCTCATCGAGCTTGCCCATCACCGCAGGCAGATCCGGGGCGGACACCTTGACGACACCGGGTTTGCCGTTGACGTCCTCGACCTTCACACCGAGTTCAGTCAGCTTGGCTTTGGTGTCCGCAGTCAACGCGTCGGTGGGGATGGTGACACCCTCAGCGTTGTTGCGCAGCAACCCTTCGATGACGACGAGCTGCTGCTCCACACCGTCGGCGCCCTTCAACTGCGCGAGGATCTGAATGTCCTTGGGCAGGTAGCCGAGTTGGGTGGCCATCTGGGTGACCTGGTCAGTGGTCAGCCCGGCGGCGTTGGCCAGCTGCGAGAACTGCAACTCGTTCTGCGACAGGACCGGGCCCATGTCCGCGCCTGCTTCGGCGGCGGTGATGGTGGCATCCCGGATCTGGGTCAGCTGGTCGTAGAGCCGTTTACCGTTCTCGGTGGCTGTATCGACCTGCCCGCCGGCGCCGATGAGTGCGGCACCGAACCCTTGGGAGGCGTCCCACGCTTCGGCGGTGGCTTTCGCGGTGTCTCGAACGGTGACGTTGTACTTCGTCATCGCTTCCTGCAACGCGATCGGTTTACCGCTGAGCACGTCGAGGGCGCGTTTCATCGCGTCGATACGGTCCGCGGCCGACGCTGATTCGCTGGACAGGACCCTCACCGCGTCGGTGAGGTCGAAGAACCCGTCGGTGGAATCCTTGGCTACTTGCCGCAACCGCAGGAATTCATCGCGCATCTGCTTCGCCGCGGCGATGGCTTCTTGGCCGCCGTTGCTGGTGTTGTGCAGCCGGTCGACGAGCTGCTGGAACTGGGCGTCGGTGCCGCTGGTCTCGCGGGCAAGTTCTTGCACGGACAGGCCGAGTTCGTTGAAGCTGTCGACGACAGCTTTGCCGCGGTCGGCGGCGGCTTCCTGCGCGCGCACCGCATCGGTGCCAGCTTCGGCGACACCATGGAACCAGCCCTTGATGTCCTGCCAACCACCAGTGAACACCGAGAACGCACCCGGTGCGGATTCCTTGAGCTTGGCGTTAGCGTCGAGGACCTGCTGGTATTGGGTGGTCAGGTTCGACATGACGTTGCTGTCGACCGCGCCGCGGGACTCCTGGAACGCCTTACCCAGTTCACGCTGTTCGATCGCCAACTGCCGGGTGGTGCTGCGCAGCAACTCTTGCTGGGCTGCGGCCTTGCGCAGTTCGGAGATGATACCGACGACCGCGACCGTCGCTGCCGCGATGCCCAGCACCCACGGCCCGCCGATAGCGCCGATAGCGCCGTTCAGCGCTGTCCCCGCGCCGGTGGCGGCGGCGCGCAGCCCCGTCATCCCAGCGGCGAGCGTGCCCTGGGTTCGACCGAACCGGGTGGCGGCCGTTGAGGCGTCGAGGAAGCTTTGTTGCATGCGGCCGACGACGGGCAACGATGTGCCCAGTTGGCTGACCGCCGACCCGAACCGGCCCAATCCGACCGCGCCAACACCGGCGACCTGCGCCACGCGGCCCTGCGCGGTCGCGACTGCGACAGCGGCTGTAGCGACCCTGGTCAACGCGCCGGTGGTAGCTGTAGCAGCGGTGGTCAACGCCGCTCCGAGTGCCGTGCCGCGCATCAACACCAACGCAGCCGTGGCGGCGAGGATCGGCGTCGGGAGGTTGGCGACGGCTTTGGCGAGTGGGGCGATCGCGCGGCCCGCGGTGACGGCGGCGTCCGCGGCGCCGTGGAACGCGCTCACGATCTTGGGCGTGGTGTCGCCGATACTGCTGGCCGCGCCTTTCGCGAACTGCTCGAGCGGACCTTTGACAAGGTCGTACACCTCGAGGGCGAGGTTTTCGGCGGCGTTCTGCACTGTCTGCATCGCGCCGGGCAGGCCCTGCATCTTCGCCGCGGCGACCTCAGCAGCAGAACCTTGCTTGGACATGGCATCATGCATTTGGTCGAACCCGGCCGCGCCCTTCTCGGCGGCGACCGACGCCAAACGCATCGCGTCGGACCCGAACAGGGTGGATGTGGCGGCCTGATACATTTCCGGCGTCATCTTGTGCGCGGCGGTTTCCAACTGCGCGAACAGATTCCGTAACCCGGTGAACTTGCCCTGTGAGTCGTAGACGGTGAGACCGAGATCCTTGATCGCCGCCTGCGCAGGCTTACCCTGATCAGTCAACGCCAACAGTGCCGACTTCAGCAGGGTGCCCGCGTCGGATCCCTTGATACCGGAGTTGGCGAACAGGCCGAGCGCGGTTGCGGTGTCCTCAACGGTCAGCCCGAACTGGTGGGCGACCGCCGCGCCGGACTGTAGACCGTAAGCGACATCGGTGATCTCCGCCGAGGACGCGTTCGCTGTGTTCGCCAGAACGTCAGCGACACGCGCCGCTTCGGATGCGCCTAGACCGAACGCCTGCAGCGCCTGCGATTGGATAGTCGCGGCCTGTGCGGCGTCGATCTGCGCCGCCGCGGCCAACTGCAGGGATCCCTTAGCGGCGTCCATGGACTGCTGGACGCTGAAGCCGCCCTTGGCGAGTTCAGCCATAGCGGCGGCGGCATCATTCGCGGATGTGCCCGGGAGGGTGACGTCGTTGCCGAGCTGCTTGGCCTTCTCCGATACCTTCGCCATCTGATCGGCGGTCGCACCAGCAACCGCCTTCAACGTGTTCAACGAGGTGGTGAACTCGTTGCCGATGTCGATGACCTCTTTGAACGCCGCCGCGCCGCCGAGTGCCAACCCCATGGACGCACCGATAGCGCCCGCGGCTCCGACCGCCGGAGACAGACCCGTGCGCAGGCTGGAGACGAAGTTACGCATGTCGGGGGCGACGAGGATATCTATGCGACCACCGGGCACGAACTCACCTCCCCGCTTCTGCGCGTGACCTGTTCAGCAGGTCGAACTTGGATTTCGGTTTGTCCTCGGGAACCTGATACGGCTTCTGCGCTTCCCGGTAGCGTTCGACCAGCTCGGCGGTGATCTTCGGATCCCGCAACCCGACCGGCGCGTAGATCGGCATCGGCGGGGCCTTGATGCCGTGCTTGAGCCGTTGCGCCCGTTCGGCTTTGATCTCCGGGTCATCGGGGTCCGCGGTGCCGGAGACGTAGTCGAAGCGGGTCTCGAAGTCCTGACGGTCCACGAGCATCGCTAGGTTCTCCGAGTCCCTGGCGTGCTGGGCGTCGCGGGCTTCGGCGTCCTCGATGAGTGCCGCCACATCCGGGTATGGCATGGTCGCGAGCGCGACCCGCAGGTTTACTCCGTGGTAGTGGTGGACTCTGGCGAAGGCTGCGCCCCAGCGGGATTCATCCCGAAGCCCGGCAAGGGCGCGAGCAGTTCCCCCGAGTAGATCTCACTCAGGTTGATGATCCTGTTCAGCGCCTTGGACGCGTAGTCGGGTGTGAGGTTTCCGATGAACTCCCACAGCCCTTCACCATCGGTGGTGATCAGCGCCAGCATCTCGTCGAACTTCGTCGCGGCGACGAGGTTGTGGAACGCCACCACCTGCTCGCCGGAGAACCCCCGCAGGACGTCGGCCTCCACCGCGCCGAGCCGGATCGGTACCGGCGATTTCTCCTCGGTGCCCCAGTCGGCGAGCAGGTCGATCGGTTCCGGTGCCGGTACGGCCGCGAGCTTCGGCCGGCGGGCAGCCGCGGGCGTGGTGCGCCGCGCGGCTGCCTTCCTCGGTGATGCTGCTGCCATCAGGAGATGGTCACCGTTCCGGACGGGGTCAGGCTCGCACCGCTACCGGTGAGGGTGCCTGGCGCCTGAATGACAACGGTGTAGGGGCCGCCAGCCGAACCGGAGACGGTCGCGTTGCCGGTGCCGACGGAAGACAGCGCCACCAATGCCGACTGCACCGCGGAAGCTGCGGCGTTGTAGGCGATACCCGTGGTGGTCTGGCCGCCGAAGGTGAGGGTGAACGTGCCGCCGGTGGGGCTGCCGCCGATGGTGACAGTGGCGTTGGTCTGCAGCGGGTTCCACGAGGTGAGCGGAACGAACGGCGACAACGCCAACAGCTCGAGTTCGAAGCCGTCGAGTTCCTCCTTGCCGAACGTGCGCGGCGGCGGCGTGGTGAGGGTTACCTCGGGGCTGTAGAACGCCTGGGAGGTGTCCTCATCCCGCAGCACCAGCAGGACCGCGAAGTCCTCGTCGTCGCCCGGGTTCCACTGGTACACACCGGAGGTGACAGTGGAGATGGAACCGCCCTGCAGCGCGGTGAGGACGGTCGCGATCGAGTAGTCGACCGCGCGCAGCTTCACCCGCTCCTCGGTGGGGGACTTGATCACCTTGTACGGGGCCAGACGACGGTTCCACACCTTTTTCGGTGAGACGTCGCGGGTGGGGGTCAGTTCGAATCCGGCCTCGATACCACCGAAGGCGTCCCAGCTCAGGGAGCCGGTGACAGGGTTGTCGGCGAACGGGTCGGTCGGCAGAAGGGTGCCTTTCGGGGCGCGGTAACCGTCGCCGTCCAGCCACACATACGCCTTTTCGGGTGCGGCGTGAGTGCTCACGATGCCTCCATTACTGTGATGTGCCCGAGTGGGCAGGGGTGTCTACGTACGGGCGGCGCGCATTTTCAGTTCCACACGCACCGTGGCGCGGAACAGGGGTTGGTCTGCGCCGCGGGTTTTGTCGACGCTGGTGATGGGGCCATCGGTCCAGCGCGCTTTCCATGCCGATCCCCGGAATTCCTGGGATCTGACCCTGCCCAGCAATTGACCCGCCATCGCGGCGATATCCCAGGCGATCTCTTCGGGGTCTTTGGTGCCGCCGAGGATTTCCAGCTTCGGCACCCACGCATCTATCTGAATCAGCGGTGAGCGCAGCAGCGGATCCACGCCCACGTTTCCGGGTGCCCGGATCGTCACGAACGGTCCGGTGATCGGGTCCGGCGCATCGCGCGTCGACACCGAAGCAGCCGGAACCAGCGCGGTGAACGCTGGCTGGTTGACGAGGAATAGGCGGACCGCGCCGGGCGCGAACGGGATCGGTGCGGTCATAGGCCGAGGTTGGCGTGGAACGCGCCGCGGTCGTTGTACTTACCCAGCGTGCGGGCCGCGTCTGAGAGGATGGCGTGCGCGGGAGTGTCGACGGTGCCGAACTCCTTGTAGAAGGCGTCTGGGTCGTTGTCGACGAGGAACACCTGATCTCCGTCTGTCTCGACGGCCACACCATCGCGGTAGGCACCGGATACGACCGGCGCGATCTGGCGGGCCTTCGCGGCGGCCTTCTCTGCCAATTCGATCCGTCCCGGCGTCGATCCGTGGCGCGCTTCCCGGTAGGTTTGCGCCTCGAATATCTCCAGCCGGGCTCGCCCACCGGAGACAACGTTGTCGGCCATCAGGCCTTCTCGTCGACCTTCGCGACGCGGCGAACCTTGACTTCCGGTTCGGCTTCGTTGCGGTTGCGGTACGCCTTGGAATGTTCGTCGGCGTAGTGGGTGACGCCGTTGGCGTCGGTCCAGGACTTGATCACGGGTTCACTCCTTCAGATCGCTGGAGTGCCGCACGATGGCGGCGATGTAGGCGGGGCGTCGGGATCCGACTGCGGGCCGGCGTGTGCGGGGCGTTCCCTGCACGGTGACGGTGTCGCCGACCGCGATGAGATCTGAGACCGAGGCGGGCCCGTCGAACCGCCAGACATCGCGCCTGGAGGTGCCGCCGGGCAGGCCTGGCTCCAGCAGCAGGTTGAGCCGCTGGGAGGACACGTGCCCGTCCTCGAACTCATCGATCTGCGGGTCGGTGATGATCCGCTGCTGCAACAGCCCCCACCATGGGATCTCTGTGGGGGTTGTCGGCATCCGGTTACCGGTTACCGGATCGAACACCGGGGTTCCGGGCCGCAGCAGCGTCCACCGCTCAGGGAGGTGTCTCACGGACCGATCCTGATGGTGAAGCAGTCACCACTGTCGGAGGTGTCGACTAGATCAGCGACATCGTCGTCGGTGATGTAGACGAGCCCGCCGTCGCTGGATTCGTACTCGGTGCTGATCTCGGGGTACTCGGTGCGTCGCACACCGAGCCCCCGACGGATCTTCTCGAGCGCACGGATCACGATCTCCGCGCCGACACCTTTGACCAGGTCCGCGTCGAGCGTGCCCGCAGAGATGCGGTCATCGATCCCGCTGACTCTGTTGCGGATCTTCGCCTGGGCGATCGCGATGAACCGGTTCACCTGGGTGAGTTCCGGTTCGGTGTACGTTTCGCCCGAGAACTCCTGGACGTCCGACAGCTCAAACAGCGGGCTCGTCATCAGCCAACTCGATGGCGGCCAGAATGTCCGCCTTCTTCGTAGCGTCGCCGAGGTCGATGCTGTGCTCGTCGGCGTACGCCTTGAGCTGCGCCACCGTCCACGCCTCCGACGGTTCACCTTCGGCGTCGGTCTCCGCCCACACCTTGGGGTTGGTGATGAGCTTCGCCAGGTCGGCCGGGACCTCGTCGTCCGGGCCGAACACGTGCAGCGTCTGCCCTTGGGCGTCGTGGATGTGGACGGTCGTGTTGAGTTTGCGGCTCATCAGAGCACGTCCGCCAGGAAGGTGGCGTTGGCGTTGAGCAGCATCGGCAGGCCGATGCCCGACGCCTTGGTCCACCGGGCCACCGGGTCGTTGTCGATGTAGCTTCCGACCACGATTCCGGGAGCGTCGGTGGAGTCGATCCCGTAATCGGGTTCGAGCGCCTCGGCGGTGGTGCCCCACAGGGTCTCACCGATCTTGGACGAACCGATGTACAGGATCTTGTCGTCCGGGATAAGGCGAGTAGCCGCACCGGTCGAGTCCTCTACCTGCGCGTCGAAGATCTCGAACGACGGATGCCCGAAGGAGGTGAACAGTGCGTTGACCTGCTCGCGGGTCACGATGCCCTGCGTCGAACCCGGGGGCAGCGCGTAGGCGCGGATCTTGTCGTTGCGCATCAGCGCCGACATCACTCGCTGGGAGGTGATCGCCCGAATCGGGTTACCCGACTGGGTAGCCCGGAACGTCGCAAACCACGACTCCTGATCGGCGATCGGGTCTGCGGCACCGGCGCCGGTGACCGACCACAGCACCGACGCGGTCACCGAGTGGCCCGAGAGCCGCTGGAAGTCCGCGACCAGATCCAGGCCGTTCTCGGCGAGGGTCACCTTGCCGTTCACCAGCGCATCGGCCTTGGCCATGATGATGCGGGTCCGCAGCGCCTGCGCCAGCTCGACGGCATCGTTGAAGATGATGTCGCGGATCTGGTTGTCAGCCTTGCGCAACCGCAGCCGGTCGTATTCGCCGAGTCGCCGCTTCTCCGAGATCGGGGGCAGCTCACCGGAGATCCGAACCACGCCCTTACGGCTGGTGATCGGCGCCTCGGTGTCCCACGACCGGAACCGCGCGGCCCGTCGCAGACCCTGCTGGGTGATGTTCGCCCGGAACTCGACGTCGTCGATCATCGTGTCCGGCAACAGGCTGTCGATCAGCTGCAGGTCGTTGATCGGCTGATCCGCCAGCGCAGTTCGCACGTAGCCTGTCAGCTCGGCGGGAGTGACGTAATCGCTATTGATGACGAGAGCCATTTGTTACGCCTCCTCTCAGAAGTAGCTGATGGCCTTGGCCGTAGCCTGGCCTGCAGCGTTGACGGTGTGGGGCAGTTTCGCGGTCACGACCGCGCCGTGCCACATCAGGGCACCAGCGACCTTCGTCGCGCCGGTCGGGATCTTCACCGCGGTCAGCAGATGCCCGGCGATGACAGCGCCCGACTCGTCACCCACGCTGAACAGCCCGTACTTGCCGGAGCCGAGCTTCTTGAGCGCGTACCCGGACTTCAGGTAGCCGTTCGGGTAGTGGGTGCCTGCGGTTAACGTGGTCAGATCGAGAGTGATCGTGCGCCCGGTATCGGTACCGTGCGCCGACGCCAGCCAGGACTGATCGTCCTGACCGAACGTGTCGGTAGTGAGTGTCAGGTCCATTGCTCCCCTCCTTTACTGGGGGTCATTTGCGCTTACGCGCTTCGTATGCGGCGCGGCCGGCGGCCATGGTTCCGCCCGTTTCGGCCTGGCCACCGCCTTGGCGGCGGTCCGGTGCCGGAGTTGGCGGCAGGGTCGGTCCGGTCGGTGCTGCGGAGCCGAGTTGCTGTTTGAGCTGTTCGGCGTCGGCAATGAGTTCCTCGAGGGTGTTGCCGACTAGGCGCGGAGCCAGAGACAGCGACAGCCCGGCGGCGTTGGCGGCCTCGTAGCGCTTCGCCTTCGCGGCGTCAGCCTCGAGCTGCTTGATCCGTTCGGCGGTCCGTTCAGACTCGGTTTTCTGGGCGTCCTCGAATTCCTTGACGCGGGCTTCGAGGGCCTTCTGCGCCTTCTCGGCGGCCTGGCGGGCTTCGCGTTCCTTCTTGATCGCGGCCTTCCCGGCGTCACCGAGGTCACCATCAGCTGGGCCCGTCGCGGGTTCTGCTGCCGGTGGGTTGATCGGCGCCTGCGGCGCCACAGGGGGCTCTGTCGAACCGGGCGCCGCTGGCGCGGTACCGGTAGCAGGTGCCGTCATTTACTGGTCCTCCATCGCGGGGGAAATCCCGACCGGCCTCGCGCCGGACAGGGAAAATCAGAGGATGAAACCGTGCGTGCGCAGCAGCTCGATGGCGTGCTCGCGAGAATCAGCGATCTGGTAGATCGCCTCGGGCATCAGCCGCGGGGGGCGTCGTTCGCCGCGGCGCCTACGTCCTGCGGCGGCGGTGCCCGCGCGTGTGGTCAGCAGTCTTTGACCGAGAACTTCCTGTCGTTGCGCTCGACCGCCGGCGATGGTGAGACCACGGCGGGCGTTGACGACCTGCGACAAGTCCGCGCCGTCGCGGATCGCCCGCGCACCAGCGACGGTGAACACCCGCGCCTGCTGGGCGGGAGTGAGGCTGTTGAAGTACGCCCTCGGGTCGGTGCGCACGTCACCGGAGCGATTCTCTCGGCACGGGATGTGCTTGCAGTTGCAGCCCGGATGCCGGAGGAACCCGGAACTCCAGTGGTAGTAACGGCCCGCCAGGATCACGCACCGCGAACACGACGGCGGCACCAGCATCCGCACATACCCGACACCGAGCCGGGAAATAATGCCCAGCCCGGTCGCTGTCCGCCCCGCGTCAGCGAGTTCGGTCTGGATCATCAACCGCGCTGTCCGGCCAGCGTTCTGCCACGCCAGATACGGTGCTTCACCACCGTTCACGCGCTGCCCCGCGTCGATCACCGCCTGCAACAACAGACCGTCGATAGTGCGCCCGTCCGATGTGACACCCACCAGACGCGCCGGAGACGGTGTCGCCGTTTGCCGAGCGGTGATGTTCTGTTCTTCCAGCGCGTCCCCGACATACCGGTCGGCGCCAGATACCGCGGCGCGCTGTCCGGCGGTGACAGTGCGGCTCAACCTGTCGATGTTGCGGTTGAACCAAGCATCGAAGTCCGCCGGCGGGAGGTTGCCCCACTGCTTGGCGACTTCGTCGATGGTGTCGCTGATGATCTTGCGCTGTGCGGTGTCGTGCTCAATTGCCGCTTGCGGGGGCGTTGCCATTCACCACCAGCGCGTTCTGCTGGGTGTTCAGATCGGCTGCGAACTGCTCCAGCGCCGGATCGCGGGCCTCAGCGTCGAAGTAGGCGCGCTCGCGGACCTTGCGCGGTTCGTCCCAACCCATCTCATCCCAGGAACCCTCACGCGACAGCACCGGAGTACCGCCGTTGAGCTTCTGGATTGCGTCGGCTTCCTCGGCACGTGTCGGGGTAGCCGGGTCGCGCCATTCGACAGCGACCGGCTCGCCGGGGGCAGGCCAGTTACCGGTGCGGAAACGCTCGTAGAGGGCCAGCGTCCAACCGAGCCCGACGCCGAGGTGGGCGTTCTTCTCCTCCGCGTTGGACACCACGCGGGACTCATCAGCCCGGATAGCGCCCTCGGCGGCCGGGTTGGCGGTGTTCGCACCGAAGTAACGGAACGGCAGGCCGGTCACCGAGCTGGCGAGCTCGGCGTACAGCTTCACGGTGTTGTGGAAGTTCGACAAGTCCGCGCCCGGAAGCTGCCCGACAGTCACGTCCTTCGCGGACTTCTGGGTCGCCCACAGCGCATCAAAGTAGGACTGCCACGCCGGGAGCGGGTTCCCATCCTTGTCGACGAAATCCCCCTTGGCCACGCCGATCACGAACCGCTTCTGGATGGCCACGGTCTCAACGCCGTACTGCAGGTCCGTCAGCGCGCGAGCGCAAGCATCGGTCAATGGGATGACGTCAGCCATCTCCGTGGTCCCGTGCCACTTCCCCAACCTGCGCCGGTTCAGGAACAGCACCACCGGAACTTTGCCGAGGTCGTGCTGGTCCACCCCAGTGTCGTCGCCGACGGCGTCGATATCCCAGCCGTTGCTGCTCATCGTTAGCTGGATCGTCTTATCCGGCAGGAACAGGGTCGCTACCTGGGTGCCGTCCTGCTCCTGGTACCGGCGCATCGCCGCGTCCATGCGGCGGCGGCGTTGATTCACCAGCGCTGACATCTGCCGCGGCGATTCCACCGTGATCAGCGGATGGTCGGGGTCGTCCTCGTTCGTACCCACCGTCATGAAGCAGCGGCCGAAGATCATGTTCTCTTTGGCCAGGATCGGCACCTCGGCCTCGAGGTTGTTGGCGTGAAACGCCTCCTGCAGATCGGGGTCCGCTTTACCCGCACCTGGCCGGTAAATGCTCTTCACCTTCTGCCGGCGCGCGACCTCGTCGACGTACATGCGTGGCCAGTTCGCCACCAGCTCGAAGATGCGGAACTCCTCCGGCACCGCGAGACCGATGTGCTTGAGCCGCTGAGAACCCTCGTAATAGGAGTCGTACAGCTTGTCGTCGCGGGACAGGTTCGCCAACCGCCCAGACAGCTTGTTGACCATGTCCCGCTCGTCATCGGTGAGCTTCGTACGCAGAACGACCAAGACTCACCTCCTATCTGAAACAGAACATGCGGCCATCAACGTCTTCCCAACCGGCTTCGCGAGCATCCGAAGCGGCTTCGTGCGCGAGGATCGAGGCGATAGAGGCGTCGATCTTCTGGTGGTCCGAAGGTTTGCCGAGCACGTATTTGTCGCCGGGTTTGGGGACTTTTCGGCAGTTCGCCATGTGCGTGTCGGTGATCGGGCATCCGTCGTTGGTGATGCGGGTCTTCAAGTCGATCTCGAACCGCCGGATCGCCGCATACATCTGCGTGATCCGGTTGGTGGCCCACTCGAATACGTGCTCATCGCCGTGTTCTAGGGCCCATTCGCCGCCCTCTGTGCGCCAGTCCTGCGGGTCGAAGTACATGCGCGCCACCGCGTAGGTGGTGAAAACATGGTCAACCGCGGCATGAACCTCACCGCGGGGGATCTGGCCGCCGAACTCGGCGGGATTCCAGATCGCTGGACGTCGATCAGGGCCGTAACGGGGGGTGAACTGGAAGCCGTCGCGGGTCTCGCATCGCAGCGCGGACCAGTCGTTGTTCTCGCTGCCGTCGAACCCGCACCCGATCGGCGTCCCCGCGGGTGGGTTAGGAAGCCACAGTTTCGGCATAGCGGCTCTCCCACAACCCCTGTGGCAACCATGTTCCTGCTCGAGCGACCAACCGGTTACCGAAGAACCGTTCAGCTTGGGCTGGGTCGCGCTCGTTGAGTTCCAGCGCCTCAGCCTCGATCGAGTCCAGGTTCACCCATGGGCTGCCGTCGTAGACGTGGCGCAGGATCTTGCGCCGGTCCCGCTTGTTCCCCCACGACAACCCCGCGGGCGGGATGCGGAAGAACTTCCAGATGTCCGGCGCCTGCGACTCATAGGTGCGTTGCGCGGTCGAATTCTCGGCCGGATCCCACGCATTCGTGGTCTCCATCGTGCGCCCGTTCATACCGGCCGCGCCGCGGCGCTGCGTCTCGGCGATCCCGACCATTTTGTTCTGCACCGTGTACAGCCCGGTCTCGTCCTGCAACACCCAGCTAACCGGGTTACCGACACGACCTCGAGCCGAGGATGTGACAGCGTCGATGCGGTCGAAATCGTCGCCCCCGACCGCGCCGAGGATGCGTATGAAGCCCTCGCGTACCGCCATCAGGTCCGACAGCGGGCCGAGTTTGATCATCGCCGTGAGTGGCCGGTAGACGTTGCCTACCTGCTCCTCTGAGTTGGCGGTCAGCTGGATCACTGGCGAGGGGTGGCGCATCGCCATCGGCTCACCCTCGAGATACGGGTACTCCCACCCGCACCCGCAACCCCAGTCCGAGCACGCCCACCCATCATCACGGCCAGCCCAGCCGAGGAACTCCGCGGGCCCGACGGCCATGATGCAGGTAACCGACGCCGACCAAGGCCCTTTGCCGGTCTTCTGCGGGGCCACGATCTGCGCGCGCCGGTACGTGAACGCCTGATTGAGCAGCGGCTCATCCTCAGCAACCCACTGGGCGCCGGGCCGGATCCGCTGATAGTTAGCTCCGCACCAGAACTGCCAATCCGACCACACGAACTCCGCGCCACGGCGGTAGCCGTCCGGTATCCGGCAGTGCTGCTTGACCCACGCCTCACCGATATCGCCGAGGGTCGGGAAATCGACGATGAAGCCGTCAGTCGGCGCCACCGGGCACCGCTCTCAACCGCCGAGTTGGCGGGGCAGCAGCAGCCTTCGGCTTCGTCTTCTCCCGGGCGGTCGCTACCTCGTCGGCGGCAATCGCCCAGCCATTCTCTTTCAGCCCGGCCGGTGTCAGCCCGATCTGGTCGGCGAACCGGTGCAGCGAGCCACGGTCTGAGGCCATGGCCTCATTGGATTCGCAGATCACCGAGGTTCGCACCCAGTGCGCGATCGCCTGCCAACGCCACTGTTCGGTAGCCCACGCCACCGCCTGCGGTGTGGTCCACGCCCACGCCCACAGTTCGGCTTCACGTTCGCGAACGAACTCGGTCGCCTCGTCGTCGACGACTTGCCAGCGGGCGCCCTTCTCGCCGTGCTCCCAGCGCATCACACGGCGAGGCATCAGCGGGTACTCGGGAGCCTCACCGTCGTAGCCCTCAGCGGGCAGCCGCGTGAACGCCAGTCCTCGCCGGTCCGATCGACCCGAGGATGGGTCTACCGCTGGCCCGCTCCTGTTCCGGGCACCACCACGGGGCATAGCTTCGACCTCCTCCGCGGCATCGCGCCGCTCCACCGCCCCGACATCGCGTCAGGACCAGGCAACATCTAGTTACCCCGGGGCGTCGCGCCGCGGGGTCGGCTGAAAACAGGTCTCGTCAATCTTCGGGGTGTTTCAGCCAGAGGCACTGTCTGAATTGGGGGTTGACATCACGGGCCGGGTGTGTTTGAACCCTCCGCACCACCGAGCGCCCTCCCCGAAGGTGGCGGCGGGGCCGGCGCGAGGGGCACCCCCCCTGGGGGGTGGGCCGCTGAAACAGGCCGAAGTCTGACTTGACCTAAATAGTGGCTACCATTCGGTTACCGCTTGACATCCCGACCGCACTGTGCGGTGTCACCAGGAGTTAACTGGCGTCGTGTTGCCTGAACGGTTGCAGACCGGTCACCCTCCAGTTACCGATCGGCATCCGTGAAAGTAGCTGAAGTCCATCTTCACCTGTTTTCACGAGCACCCTTGGATGCATTGCATGACCGGCATAGCACCTGCAAGGGGCCGTGCGGGTCTCCAGATGCCGCTACAGCGGTCGTATGGTCCGCGGTCAGGTCAGGGGATGGGTGAGCCGGCCGCTGCCATCCTGGGCACCAGTCACCATGTGCTGCACGGTGTCGGGCTACAGCGTCAGCTCGGCGGTGACGTTCAGCGGTAGTGCGTGTGACCTTGGTCGGTGTGGTCTGTCGGGCGTGACGGTCGTACTCAGCTTGATGGCGCCGGCACCGAGGTGAGGACTGGACGAGCGGGCAGCCAGGGTGAGAGCACACCCGCATCGAGACGCGTGGCATCACTGCACCTGGTTGCGGACGACCCTCCCGGCGTCACGCAGTCGGCAGAACAGAGGATCGCCCTGCTGCTCCAGATCATCCCACAGCCAGGTAGGGAGGATGGTGGGCAGGCTCGGCTGCGGCTCCACCTTGCTCCATTGGGTCAGTGCTTGCACCAGATCGGTCACGGGTTTGATGGTCGCAGTTCGAAGCGCATGACGCGCACGTCTTCGGGCTGGTAGTGGATGGAGTCCGAGGTGACGATGTGGATGATCGTCTCGCCGGTGAGTGTGACCTCACGTCCGATCTCGCTGTAGCGCGTGCCGTCGATGACCCAGTCGTACAGCGGTTGCATGGGGGTTGCTACCTCACCCGCACAGAGGTGGCCGGCATGTACTCCGCGCGCCTGACCACCTCGTAGTCGATGGACTCGAAGCTGGGGATGCGGTCGCCTCGGTCGCTGTCAGCGATGAGGTTGAAGTCCTTATCCCACAGGCGTACGAGTGGGCCGGGATCCAGGTAGGCGGCGAGACGGCGCAGGCCTACCTTCCTAACGCGGGCGTGGAGCTTGCGGCGGATCGGCTTCAGGTTCATGCCGATGCGCTCTGCACGATGGTCCACAATGCCTTCGGGATCGCGAAGCTGTTCCACGACACAATCTCCCACAGCGCGCTGACGATAACTCCGAGCATTGCCTACTCCTAATCGGTCATAACGGGCGAAACATACCGGTGAATTCGGTATTGAGCTGCTATTTCTTGGCACTCAGCGCCAGCCGAAGCGGGCGATCAGGTACTGCACGAAGCGGACGGCCCAACGGTCGAGAAGGTCAGGCATTGCCTTCATCCCGAATCTTCCGGAACATCGCTGCGATCTCGTCGTACGCCCTGGCCATCGGGTCGGGATCTGTGGCTGATGCACGGCGCATGGCCAGGTGGCGCAGACGCAGGAACTGCGCCGCGCGAGCGAGTTGCCTACGCACGGGTGTCACCTACAGCGTTCTCGATCGCCTGCGCTACCCGCTCCTCGAGCAGGACGCACAGGGCTCCGAGGTGTCGGTGCCCGCCTTGGCGTAACTCCGCATACCGTTCAGCTTCCCATCCAGTGGGGAACAACTGCCGGTTACCGGCGCTCTCGCCGGCCTTAGGTCCTGTTATGCAGCGGTCCTGCGCCCACCACGTACCAGGGACCTCGCCGGGGCCGGACCGCCAAGCCTTCACGCCAGAACCACCGCCGGAAAGCTGGTAAGAACGCTTCGCGCTCACCACGGCTGTACCCACAGCACGCCCACAGGGGCCGTGAACGGCAGCTCCAACGTCTTCGGGGCCGGGTGACACCAGGAGTGGAACAGGGCAGCGAGACAGGGCATCAGGACTTCGCCCACTCGTCGTAGGCCAGCTGGATATCCTCGGCCAGTGGGGCGAGGATCCGTTCGATAATTGCGTACAGGTCCATCAGGACTCCTCTGTGTCGATGCGGGCCAGCTTGATGCAGATCAAGCCATCCTCGCCACGAGTTCGGGACGCCTCCTGGTAGCCCAGGCGCGCATGGATTCTCGCTATCCGAGCGTCCATCTCGGCGATGAGCGAGAGATCGTCGTCCATCGCGGGCTCCTTGTCGGTGGCCGGGGCTATACGTCGTCCGCGATCTCCACAGGCCAATATCCGTGCAGGAGCCATTCTGGTTCCAGCCAATGCGGCCCCGGTCGATTGCGGGCATCACCAGCCCATGGCTCCCACGGGGCGAGCTGATCGCGCTCAGCGCGCCGCCAGTCCCGTTTCTCGCTGGTGCGGCCGTCGCGGATACAGCAGCCGCGCGAACAAGACCAGCGCATCATTCCGGGCATCGGCACCCCCCTAAGTTGGGGCAAATTGGGGACTAGTTGGGGATAGCCGCCGATTAGTTGAGGACCACTGTCGGTGGGCGGGTCTACACTGGTCGCGCCGAGTCAGGGAACGCACCGGAGGCGTCCGGCCCTCTCGGCTCCAAACTCGACGAACCGGTTACCGGGGCGTTGTCCGACTGAAGCCCTCCATGTGGGGGCTTCAGTGCTTTACGGCTCGCTTAGAGCCGTTTAGAGCTGCCCAACTATTCACTCTCGGTTAACAGTTGGGGTGATCGACGGGACTTGAACCCGCTTTCCCGTATCCGGGCCAGGATCACAACCTGGTGCCTCGTCCACTTCAGCCTCGATCACAGCTGATCTGCCACGACTCGAACGTGGAACCGGCCGCTTTGGAGACGGCTGCTCTGCCATTGAGCTACAGACCAATGCCCGTCCCCTAAATTTGGCTGAATTTGGGGATGGTTAGGAGTTTGGCCCCGTAGCGCGTAGCTCCCGGCTGTGGGTTAGGGAGCAACAGGGGCGTTTGCGGGACCTCTGTGCGCTACGGGAGATCAGGGGGCGGTCGGTTCACCTGCGTGCTGGACGGGATCGGCATCGCCCGTAGAGCTCGTTACTCGTCTCGCGGCCGTAGCTCGTGCCCAATTCTTCGCGCCTGTTCCCCCGCCGGGATAGTTACCCGGTCCTATGGTCCAGCCCGCAGGTCAACCAACCGATTCTTGATTCTTGGATTCGCGGTCAATACACGCGACGCGCTGAGCGTAGCATTTTCCGAGGGCGTAAGAGATCTCCGCTGGTCAGCTTGCTTTGGCGTGTCGCTCCCGGATCGGCAGTTCCAGGTGAGCGTCCAGCACCTCGCCAACGACGAACAGTTCAGGCCAATCCGGATGCCATGGGCCCGGTGCGCGCTCGATCAGACCGGCGTCCCGCAACACGCGCACACGCCTGGCAGTGAGGTGGCGATACTTCTCGTCGAGCTCCTTCACCAGGGCGGCGATACCGGACGGGTTGAGGCGCAACCGGCGAGCCTTCTCATACTTCTGCTGGTCGTAAACCACCGGCATCACGGGTGGGCAGACGATCCACTCGGCTCGCTGTACGGCATCCTTGATGCCCACGTAGGCGTTCTCAGCGCCCTCTGTCATGGCTAGGGCTACGACGTTGCGTTCGAGCCAGCGGGCCAGTCCTGGTGTGGATATGGAGCCCTCATAGTTGATGACGCGCTGTTCGCAGGTCAGTCGCACCCAGCCGACGAGCTCGTTGTGGAGCTCTTCTGCGGCTTCCGCGGCACCGAGGTGATACGGCAGAGGTGGGGCGGATGGCCGCCGCGGTTTGCGGTTGCGCCCGATTTCCCCGAGGCGGGCCTGTTTCGTGACGGCTATACCGAGTTCGATTGCTAGAGCTGGGATGTCGCGTAGTAGCTCGCGCAGCAGCTTGACCTCATGGCGTCCGACGAACATGTGATTGGGGTTGCCCTCGCCGACCACACTCACCGAACGGTTGCTCATGGATAACCAGTTTACTGGCTCGAGATGAATGTCTCGAGCCACCACGCACAGCCCTGAATCAGGTGATCGTCATGGTCCAGTTGCCGGAACCGGGCGGGTCCTCGCGATGCTCCTCCACCACACCGACACGGACGGTGCCGTCGGACAGTTGCCAGCCCACTCGCTCACCGGGCTCGAACTCCCGCCACTCCTGATACGGGGCGTCAGGCGGGACGACGACCGCGCGAGCTCGGCGGAGTCGCTCCATGTGGGCGCGGAACTCCTCCAGCTCCTCGCGGGTTGGGATGCGGAAACTGACGTTGAACTCAGGCGGGTCGTCGCCGCGCTTGCGACCTTCCTCTATCTGCCAGTCGACGAGACGGTCAATCTCATCGATCACATGCTGCTCAGGGTTGGTCATGAGGTGGCCTCCTCTGCCGCGATAGCCAGATACCCTGCGGCGGTCAGCTCGAAATCTCCACGGCAACCACACGTGCAACCGTCCAACAGTTCACGCTGTATCAGCCGGTCGGCTTTGGCGCGAATCAGCGCTGAGGGCATTTCGTTGATCCCGTGATGGGCTCGGTAGCCAGCCAGGCGGAGCGCTCCCGCCAGATCCCATTGGCTGACCCAATGCGGGTCCTTGAAGTCGTCGAACGGCCAGTAAGGGGTGTGCTGCAGTTGCCAGATCACTCCCAGCATTGTGGCGTCGGGGATGTCGCGGGCGTGCTCCACGATCACCTCAGGGAGCATCGGCGCCGGGAGCTGATTCCAGCGCTCACTGTCGCCTGCCCATGCCGTGAAGTGCTCCAACGCGTCCGGGGTTAACGTGCCCGCGCTCACGGTTCCTCCCCTCTTCGCCATTCGGTATCGTCGCGGTCCGCTCGGCCGCGCTCTATGGCCGCCTCACGCAGTTCGGGGTCGGCCATCATCTCGTTGATCTCCCGAACAATCGTGCCCAGATCGGGCTCTCCGTCATGCCATTCGCCTACATACACGGTCATGGGGTTGTCCCTCGGCTCTCCTGCGCGATCAGCTCGTAGGCCATCCTGTACGCGTCGTCGCGGTCCTTACCGAGGATCTCGAAGCCCTCAAACGACTTGTACGACGTCGGCGTCGATACATCCCATGACGTTTCACTGTTGCCGAACTCGCGGATAAGCCACCCGTCCACCACCTGCGCATCGAACAGGTTCTGCTGCCAACGGCCTGGGCGGAACGCGGTGAGGGCGAACCCGTGGCGTACCGCATGCCCGTTCTCAGGTTCGTTCAATCGCCACGTCGCATACGTGCTATGGGGGTGGCTTTCCAGGAACGCATCGCGCTTGGCTTCGTCGGTGAAGATCGCCTCGACCCGCTCATCGCTGCCGTAGGTGACGATGTAGGCCAGTTGCTCGTCGCTCATGGGGTTGATCCTGACGCGATGACATTCCCATCGGAGTCCATCAGCTTCCACCTGACCGGGGATGGGCCGATCGCGAGCGACAGAGGATGTGATGGCGCTATCCGCAACCCGTCGTACATGCCGCCGACGACCACACCATCCCGGATTGGGCCTGTGGTGCCGTCCTCTGCGGTCCACTCGAACGGGATGGAGATCGGCTCCGCAGCCCATGGTCGCTCGGTGCCGTCGAACACGAGACCGCCACCGTAGGTGTAGCCGCTGCCGTCGACTTCGTGGGGCTCGTCGCTCATGGGGTTGATCCTCCCGCATAACTGCCGACCAGTTCCCCATTAGCGTCAAGCCATCCGCTCGTGCGAGCGGAGGCCTCGTCGCCATCGAATGTCCACCCAGCCGCGAAAGCGACGTCCGCGCATTCCCACGCGGGAGCGTCCATGTTGCACGGCACGATCGTGATCCGAACCCTCTCCTCCCAATCGTGAAAACGCCAGTACGCGGCGGTGATTTCGCGGGCCCGCCGATCGGTCGTGCACCATGCAATCTGTTCCGGTGCCTCATCCGGCCAGGGGCGTTCAACGACCCAAACGATGCTGGCCGGCGCCTGCACGCTCATGGGGTTGTTCCTCCCGCCGTCGCCCGCACTGCCGCCTCGGCGCGCTCCAAGTCCTCCAGCGTGAGAGATCGCGAGTCGTCGATCAGCTCGAGCGGACCGAACTGGATGCGGTCCTGATAGTCGGGCCGGATCTTCATCTCTGGTCTGCGATAGAACACGTCTCGGTCGACCGTGAAAGCAATACCGTCCCACCAGACGTGGCTCGGGGTGGACGGGCGGTCCGGGTCGCAGTGGAAGAATCGGATATAGGGTTTCTTGGGGAAGAAAGGGCTTGTGCCCCAGACGGTGCCATCCAGAGACGGGTCGGGAATCTGTCGGATGGTCATGCTGGTGTTCCTCCCTCGGTGTCGGTGGGCTCGTAGATACCGGCCAGGGCCTCGCGGATATCGTCCGCCCAATCACCGTATTTACCCTCCCGCCATGCGCCAGCGAGCGCTTCAGCGTCTATGGCATCGCAGACCGCCAACACCTTCCGTATCGCGGGTATATACCGGTTCAGGACACGATCGGGGGATTGGCGCTCGATATGGGTGAGCATGTGCACATCCATCGAATCGCTGTTGCCATACGCCCACGCCTCGCCCTCGTAGCCGTCTGTCCATTCCGGGGACTGCTCGTCCGCTGCTCGCGCTATCGCTTCGTCTCGGGCCAGTCCAGCGGTGAGCCTTGCCAACGCATCATCGATGCTCATGACCGCTCACCGCCATGCCTGCCATGCCTGCCGAAACTCGCCGCGCCCTGCCTCGCCCGACCTTGACTCGACGCGCCGGACCCTGCCTATCGAATGACGATACCGCGCTCACCGCCGTCCCCCGATCAGGCGCAGCAACCCCCACAATGATGGCCGGACGGGTGGCGGGACGGGCTTCTCCAGGCTCACCCGCTCGGGTTGGACGACACGCTGCTCCATCAACCTTGCGTGATCGTAGAACGGTTGCAGGATGGATGGTTTCGTGTCAACGGATTCAGTCATGAGTCCTCCCAACTGATCTCCAACCACAGAGCACCCGGCTTGCCCTTCTCGGCCGCATGGATGACGGGGATGGTTTCGTGGATGTATTCGGGGGTGTCATCGGGTGCCAGACCCGCATCAACGAGACCGTCGATGCTGGCCTTGCAGTCCAGGCACAGGTTGCCTGGGTCGCGTCGTCCGTTACGGGCTGGCCGATAGTGCAGGGTCACCGTGAACGGGTGGGTGGGGGTGAGTTTCGCTGCCTTCGCGATCCATCCGGTTTGCTCCCGCACGTATGCGGTGATCCGGCCGCGGGCAGCCCAGTGCATCCGGACGTTGGGGCTCAGCTTCGGTACTTGCCAGGGCAGCTCGAGCGTGGCTTGGGAGCGGGTCATTTGGTCGCCTCCAGCGCGCGGACCGCCCGTCGATAGGCGATCGGGGTCCACCAGCCCAGCCGCTCCCATTCATCGAGAACGTGGAAGTAGATGCTCTCCCGCTGCCGCCCGGTGGCGACCCACACCTTCCCGTGCTCGCAGCGGCGGACGTCACCCGTGTCGACAGGGCCGTGGTTCCGCCAATAGGTGTAGGCGCAGTGTCGGGCGCAGGCTTGGCGCTTGGTGACGATGTTGGCGGTCAATCGGTCACCTCCCGCCATGGAGTGACGTACTGAAGGCGGCGTCGCCCGTCGATAGGCCACCCCGGAGCGCGATCGACAGACTCCCGCACGTCGGTCGGCAGTAGAACCTCACGGCCGGGGCCGATGATCGCGCTGAAGCTGGGGAGGTCGGTCATGGCTGAACCTCCCGCAGCTCGACGAAAGTGGGCGTGGAGGCCCACCCTCTGGCCGCCTCCGCGAGAGTCCCCCAGTAACCCTTCGTGAGAACCACCTCGGACCTTGTATCGACCGCGATATATCCGAGTGGGGGACGCGGCGCGACGGTTCCCTCCGGGAGCCGGTTGAGCAGATCCTCGAACGCGCCAGTGAGAGCGCCGCGCATGTCCTTGCGGTCGGGGCCGAGATCGAATCCGCCGCCCGTCAAGGTCTTGATCGCGAGGAACGCGAGGGTGTCGGCTATGTCGCGCATCCCGGCACCTCCCGGATCTCGGCGACGACGTACCGAGCCTTACCCGTGAGCGGGTTCCGCTGATCCGCCACTTCCTTGGCTGCGGCTCTACTGCTGTAGAAGTCGCCTAGAAACGAGGGTCCCTCTTCGGTGTCGTTGGGAATCCGGGCCACCAGGTAGGCGAGTGGGGGACGCTGCGCGGCCCCTAGCTCGGCGACCTTGCCGCGCAGGATGGTTCGCTCACGGGCAAGGTTGTGGTTCGCTTCGATGTGGTCCTCCACCTCGGCCTCCAGTTCGGCGACACGAGCTGCGGCGTCGGCGCCCTGGGTGCAGGAAGCGCGCAACTGATCTGCCAGTCGTCCAGCGCTAGCGCCTTCATCGCGCAGACACCGCTCCAACTCAGCGATACGGGCGCGGGCGGCGAGCAACTCGGCAGCCATGGCACGCTCGTTGGCGTTGGTGCATACCATGTCGTCGTAGGCCAACTGCCGCAAGCGGTCATCGGTCAGAGGGATCACGGCTGTACCTCCCGCACCTCAAGCAGCACCCAATCCCCCAGCGGGGAAGCTGCTCGATCGTCGGCCAGCTGGCGGGAAGCGATCTCCCGGTCAGCTTCGATCAGGCTCGGCGGATTCTCTGATTGCAGGTCGACAGTGACGTACCCGAGCCGAGGACGCTGCGTAGCCTTGGCTAGCTCGATCAATTCGAGCAGAGTGTCCGGATACATCTGGACCCTCTGCAACCATTTCTTCGCGTAGTTGGCTTGATCCTCCAGCCATTGGATTTCTTCGTCGGTCATTTCTCCCCGTCCTCGGGCAGTGGGATCGGAGACCACGGCAGGACAGGGCGCTCATGCGCGCACGCCTCGGACGTGCCGGGAAACCGCCTACGCCAGCGCGCTCCTTCGATCGCTTCAGCACGCCGCCCGACGAACTGAACGTCGGTGTTGGTCTGGTCGGATATCCCGTACTCGGTGCCGACGATGTCGGAGCGAGGGACAACCAGGAACTCGGCGAGGATGGCGTCGGCGACGCGGGTAGCGATGTACTCCTGACCCGGGCACATGGCATTGACCAGGATCGCGTGCGCCAGCGCCTCTCTGATGTCGCTCATGCGCCCGTCCTTTCGGCGTTGATCTGCCGTGCCCGGTACTCACAGATCTCATCCAGCAGGACTGAGTCGGCGAGGATGGTGACAGCGATCTCGCGGGCACCCATCCCCTCCGCAGCGCACTCGGCGAGTTTGTCGGCCAGGGCGTCTCGGGTTCTCATTCGCTGTCTCCGTTCTCGGTGGGCATGTACAAGACGACAGCGGGGAAGGTGATGTCGGTCGTCGGCCAATCGCTGACGCCGCTGAACTCCTCCCACCTTGGGCCTGAACCCTCGATTTCGGTGCGCAGCCAGGCAATCGGCTGGTCGGATTCGCTGTTCCGCTCGAGGATTATCGAACCGACAGGCAGCGCCTCGGCTTGCTCGACGGTCTCGATCACCTGGGCGGGTGGACGCCAGCCCGCGGCGAGGATCTCATCGGCAGTCTCCCCAGCGCTGATGATCCAGTCCCCGATCAGCCCGGCCAGAGCGTCGCGGTCGCTCATCGTTCGTCCTCCCACTGGTCCATCTCGCGGGCCACTTCGCGGCAGTCAGGGCACAGACAGTCCGGCGGGTCCCACGGCTCACCGGAATAACCGCCACCTAGGGCGATCTGGCAGATCGGGCCGTAATCTCGTTGCCCCGTAGTGGCCGCTGATTCGCTCCCTACCGAACGAACAGGGTCGGTCTCGACTCCTGGTGTGGGTCGCGGTGTTTGAGCGCTCACGCGGCCAACTCCTGTCCCATCCCCGACACGACCCCCGCCAGGATCCGTGCCACCTCCACACGCACCAACGCGTACTCCTCCATCGGCAGGTCCAGCCACGCCGGATCACGCTCCAGGACTCCGAGGACGTAGGCGGTGGACACACCAGTCCGCAGACGCTCAGCTACCACGAAGCGGGCGGCCTGCTCGATCTCCAACTGGGACTTGCTCATTCGCCTTCGCCTTCCGCGAGGTACGCCACGGCCGACGCTTCGAGGTCAGCGATATCCGGTGTGGTGCTGTGGATCCCCGCGAGCCGGTCCAGCTTCTCCAACCGGAACCGCGACCAATGCATGTCCCCCGCGGTGACCACCGGTAGTGCCTGGTAACCGAGCCTGACGACTTCAGCGTGTGCGTCGGGGTCCTCGGTGACATCCCGGTACACGTACGGCAACCCGTGCTTGTCGAGACGTCGGGTAGTCATGCGGCACTCCTGACAACCCTCGCGTCCATAGACGGTGATCTGGATGCTCATCGGCTCTCGCTTTCGTTCGCTGCGTTGATTGCTGCTTGTGCGCGGGCGGACGGTGTCCGCTCCGCAAAGTCGCCACGGCTGGGGGGACACATTGGCCCGATACGGGACACGTGTGCGGAAACGGACAGGTAGTGCGGTACTCATGCGGTCGACCTGGCGTCGTCGTAGTAGGCGGGGTCCGCAGGCATCCACGGAAGAATGTGGGAGTGCTGGAGTTGGCTGGGCCACTGCCGTTCTTCTCGGCTGCCGCGCCAGGACACGATGTCCACCAGTTGGGCGCGGCCCTTGCTGGTGTCGTTCTCTGAACGCCGCAATCCGAACCCGAACTCCGGCCAGCGCAGCCACACCGACGACCCGATCGGTGCCATGTTGCGGCGGCCGTCGCTGGTGGTCGATTTACCGGCGTGCGCCTCGGTGAGCAGCGCGAACTTGTACCGCTCACGCAGTCCGTCGAGAATCCATGCGATCTCGCGGGCGGGTTTCTCCTCGTTCGGGTTCTCGTGGTGCAGCTTGTACAGCGGCCCCAGCACCACCAGGTCCGGGGCGAACGCGTTGATCGACCGTTCCAGCTGCACGACATCGGCTCCGGACAGCAGGTCCATCCCGGCAGGCCGGACCTCGAGCGACATCCATTCACTCCAGTCCATCGGCGACAAACCCATGTTGTGGCGGCGCTGGTCGACGATCCCAAGCATGGACTTGAACTGGCGGGCGGACTGCTGGGGCGAGTTCTCGCAGTCCATGTAGAGCACGCGTGCCTGATAGTTGCCAGACCCCAGCAGCGACGATGTGAACGGGTGCAAACCGGCGGCAAGAGTGCACGCGGCCTGACGGCACAGGTAAGACTTTCCTGTGCCCTCCGCGCCGGTCAGGACGATCCGATCCATGCGCTCGAGCAAGCCCGGCACCAGCCAGTCGTGCTCTTCATTGATCGAGTCCAGGTACTGGGAGATCCCCACGGGCGGGCGGTAGTCGAGCGCGGTGGCGGTCTGCTCGGCCTCGTCTAGAGCGCGGCGCATTTCCCGGATGTGGATGTCGATGTCGACGCGGTCGACGCCGGTCTCCCATGCCGAGTTCGTGCGCTGCGTCAGCCGCATCGCGGCGGAGTTGAGTTGCCGCATCGCGGCGAGGCCCTTGATCCGCTCGGCGTGGAAGCTCACCGATTCCGGCAGGGCGGCGTTCTCTTGGCACGACAGCACGAACATCGGGTTCACCCGGGCCGGGACCAGACCGCGGTTGGCGGCCTCGACGAGCACGGTGTCCGGCGCTACCGGGTTGCCCGCCGACATCATGCCGACGATGACTGCGGCGAGGTTCTGCGACGCTGCGGTGTACCAGTCGTCTGGGCGCATCGCCAGGACGGTGTCGCGGGTCTGTTCGGGAGACATCATCGCGGCGCCGAGCAGCGCCCGTTCGGCAGTGCTGTCGTATATGGCTTGGTTGTCTGTCACGTCAGTCTTCCTGCCAGTTCTGGTTGCGCTTGCGGCGGATGATCTGGGTGACGTGGCCGGGCATGATCCAGCGGGTCTGGTCGGCGTAGTGCTCGTGCACGGCGTCGATCGCCGCGTCGAACGTCCACTGGCGGCGGCGCGCGGTCTCGGTCCACACCATGATCGAGCTCTCGTCGATGTCGCGGCCGTCGTAGCGGGTGACTACCTGAAGCAGGGTCACGATCTCGTCGTGGGTCATGCCAATCCTCCCGGGATGGCGCGCAGTTGCGCGGGCTGGTTCTGAGAGGGCCATGCGCGCCTCATCAGTTCTGGGTCGGGGCTGTGCTTGGTTGCCTCGGCGGCGGCGATGGTCGCGGCGCGGGCGGGGCGGCGACGATTGCCGTTGTTGCGTTTGGCGGCGATGCGCAACCAGTTGCGGAATGCCGCGTCCCAGTCGCGGCAGCGGCGGTCGTTCTGCTGGGCGTGGTCGCGGAACTGGTCGAGTTCAAACCGCGCCTCTTCGGTTGACAGTCCGAGTTCGCGGGCGAGCTTGTTGTGCGAGTCGTTAGGTCGCCAGGAGTCAGGGAGGGCGGTCTCTGGTTTGCGTCTGCGCTTCGCCGTTTTCGGCGAAGAAAAAGAGGACGGTTCAACTGACGGTTCTAAGGACGGTTCTAATGACGCTTTGTCGGACACTGTGTCCGGGGGTGAGGGGACATCCTGTCCGGTGGTGACCGGACTTTCTGTCCGGGGGTGAGGGGACTCTGTGTCCGCACAGGGGGGAATCTCTGTCCGGTCTGAGGGGTCAGAGTGTCCGGTCTGGGGGGACACTGTGTCCGGTCGCGAGGTAGGTTCGGCAGCCACCTCGAGCGTCAAATCCAAGTCCCAAACGATTGGCCGATGACTCGCGGGAAGATGCGCCACCAACCTCTGATCGCCGCGCCGAATAAACCCCTTCTCCTCCAACAGGACCCACGCCCGGCGCACAGTGCGTTCGGTCAGCTCCGACCGCTCAGCGATCGACTTCTGAGACAGCCGCACCCCGCACCCCACCGGATCGGCAACCTCGGCCATCACCATGAGGACGCTCTTGGCAGAACTGCTACCGGTCCGCGCCGCTCGACACGCCCACTCGCTCGCCTGATAACTCACATCACCTCCGGGAGTCGCCCGGCAGCGTCGCCGGAACCGAGATAGGGCGGACTGGCCTTGGCGCGGCGTACCACATCGCGCACACCGGACGGCGACATGCCGACAGCCTCAGCGATATCGGAGATCGCCATGCCGTTCTCGACGGCGAGCAGCAGATAGTGCGCCTTGCTCTCGGCAACGTTCTGCTCTTGGCGGCGAATCGAATCGAGCATGTCGACCAGATAGGTGCGATGCTCGGAGAAGCCAATCGTCGGATCGGCGGGCGAAGAGTCCCTAGGCATAGCTATGCTCATGAGGCCCCTTTCCGGTAGTGCGGAAGGCGGGTAGGCCCTGGGGAGTCCCGGTGTTGACGCACCGGCCCTGGGGCCGTCTCTGATTCTACGCCGTTTCCGATCAGCAAACCAACCCATTGGTCGGCGATTCCCCTGCGTAACAACGCAATTCGTGACATCGCAATAGCGCCCATGTCACATAGATGAGTGTCGCCAGCAACCATCACGACATCGCCTCGTTCACAACCTCAGCAAGTCGATGCGCGTGACCGCGATTGACATAGTCAAATCCGTGGCGCCCGTCGAACAGATACCCGCGCGCGTACGCCACAGCTCCGCCCCAGCTGCGCCAGTTCTCGATCGACCACCACCGTTGCCACTGATTCCGTCGTGCCCGGTCAGCCAGCCTCTCCATCCACTGGATCGCGTCACCAGGCGAGCGGAGGCTGTAGTACTCCGAAAGGTCAGCGATGGAACGCAGAGGATTCCCGGACGGCAGCGCGGTGATCGGATCCCCTTCGTTCGCCGCCCACCAGGTAGGCACACCCTCGATCGGTCGTTCCCCGGTGATGCCGTACCCGGAAGCTGTTGGCCAGTCCGGCATACCGGCACCATGTGGGCGGGCAGGGTCGGCGATCAGCGCGCAGCCGACGACGTCCAGGTCGGGCCAGAATCCTTGGCCGATCTCCGCCGCCAAATCCCCGGCGATACCGGCGCCTTGGCTGTATCCCCCGATCACCGCGCGGTAGGGGGTAGCGCGGATCGCTTCAACCATCGCCGCCTTGCCGATCCGGACGCTCTCGGCGTACGACATCCCCGCACTGCCGTAAGCAGCCGGGTACCGGAGTGACTGGAACTGGAACCGGTACGGGTCCAGGGCGGCACCGAATGTTGAGGAAATGATGTCGGGGCCCGTCGAGAACCCGGTTCCGGGCAGCCAGATCACTTCGACCGTCATCTTCTCTTCCTCCGGGGTGATTGGTGCTGTACGCGCGTACTGGTTGGGGTGTGCCCGGCCGTGACAGACCAGGTGGTAGGGGCCGCTGGTGCGGGAGAACACCTGCCATTGCTCGCCGACGTCGCGCCCGCACGCCACGCACGGGGCGGTCATGAGGGGGCGCCGCGCTTCTTGAGGTCCTGCTCGTCGCGCTCACGCCAAGCGTTGGCGTGCCGACGGCACAGTCGGAGGTTCGGACCGCCCTTGAACGTGCGCCGCACCTTGGTCTGCATGCGTGGACCGAACTCGCCGCGGGTCTCGTGCTGCACCGCGCAGCATTCATCACACGGCAGTTGCGATTTCGATTGCGCATAGCTGGCGGACTCCGCTGCGCTGGCCCGGTAGGCGGGAGCGCTGTAGAGCTGCGACAGCGGGGCGGAATTGACGGATGTGACGTTCTGCCACAAGGGTTCGTTCTTCACGACGCGACTCCTTCCGTTTCGGCGTTGACCGCCGCGAGTAGCTGGCGACCGATCCAATCGGTGTATGACGGCGGGATCGCCTGGCACAGTTCGTCACCGGTCATCCAGTCGATGCCCATCGCTTCCGGGCCCACATAGGTGCCGACGTCGCCGGTGATGGACACATGCCAGCCCTGCGCCCACAACGTCTTGCGCTGCTTGGTGGCCGTGCGGATCACGTGCTTCGGGTGAGCGGGTGCGATGAGGGGAAGGCGGGACTCGAACCGGCGGTGACGGTAGGTCCTGAGCCCGAACATGCCGCCACACAGGGTGATCGACCTCTTCTTGTCCAACGGCGCGGACATGACGTTCTCGATCACGTACGGCAAACCGATGTCGTCGAGAGCGGCGCGAGTCGCCTCGATCAAATCCGGGTACGTCTTGTGCGGATGCAGGGCGCCGAGCGGCGTGTACGCCTGACAAGGCGGTGAGGCGTGGACCGCGTCGAACTCTCGCCAGTGCGCCATCAGGAACTCGATCGCGTCGCCCTGATGGAACTCGTGCGGGTTGTTCGGGTGGGCTTCGATGTCCACACCCACGACCTCGAATCCCGCCCGGGCGTAACCCTCACCGGCGCCACCAGCGCAGCAATACAGATCGAGCAGTCGAGGCCTCATGCCGCGTCACCCCCGACCGGTCGCACGCTGCCGTCATCACCGAGCAGCACCCACCGACCGCGGTACAAGACAGGGACATCAGCGGACTGCTTGTCGCCGTTGCGGCGCACCAACCAACCGTTGGCGTAGGAGGTGACGCGAGACGAGTCCGGGAGCCTGCCCTCGGCAACATCGTGACAGCGGTTGCTGAGCGCTAACCCGTTCGCTGCCTTGCCGATCCAGGCCAGCGAGCTACCGCCGCGGCCACGAGGCGCCCGATGGTGATACACCTCGATTGGGCCGCAGGAATCCAGCTCGCACAGCCCACCCGAGCGCGCCAGCAGGATCTCCTTCACGGCCTTCACGAACTCGGTCGCCGGTTTCGGCCGCCGCGGTTGCCTCTTCGCCCACTCCTGGCGGACGACATCCCGGACACGGGGAGAGATACTCACGAGCCATGCACCCCGCTCCCGGACAGGGCGATCTCCGACCGCAAGGTGGCGCCGTACGTACGGCCAACGTCGATGCGGGACTGAAGGGTTCGGATGGTGCGCATCAGTCCACGGACAAGTGCCTCAGCCACCTCGGCGGCCAGACGCACCTCGTGCGTCTCGACGATCGCCTGGTTCTTGCGCATGTCCATGGAGCCCTCGGCCGCCAGGAACGCCTTCGCCTCCGCGAGTTTCGCTGTCTCGCGGGCATTCACCGCGGCGACGTCGGCTTCGTTCAACTGCTGGGTGGTTTCGTCGAGCTGCCGAGACAACGCCCCCAACTGTTTGACGACGTCGTTCGAGTTCTGCGGCACTGGGCTCATGACTCACCCGCCATCTCGCGGTAGTGAGCGGTGAGTGCCTTGATCGCAGCAACATCGGTGGACTGCCCAATGGCTCCGTGGCCGTCAGCAGCGAACCGTTCAGCCGCTTCGTCAGGCTGGATGCCGATCTTCTTCAGCAGCTTCGACAGCTCGATCCGCGCGGCCACCACTGGATCGACGGGCTCTTCGCGCCCCTGCATCTCCTGCTTGGATGCGATCCCCCGCTTGGTGTCCGCGGCGAGCGCTGCGACGAGTGCCCTTCCCCACGCGCTGGTTTCAGCGTTCTGCAGCTCACTGAACTTCGTGAAAGCGGTCTGGCCGGGGACGATCTCCCACGCGCTGCCAACCCCCGGGCACGGATCATCGGGCGTGCGATAGAAGGCGGCGACCACCACGACATAGGTTTGCTCGCCGATGGTTTCGATCCGGTACGGGTGCTCTTTGTCCCACGGCTGGAACGACCCCTTCGGGTACACGCGCTCAGCGTCACCGCGGACATCGACGATACGTTCTGCGACGTCGACGTAGTTCATGTCGATGCTCACCGGAGCAGCTCCTCAGCGAAGTAGCGCGCCTTCGAGGTGAGGCGCATTTGGTGGATGTAGTCGCCATATCCAGGCCAGTAGTTCTCGGCGGCGCAGGCGGTGTAGATCTCGATGGCGAGGCGGTTCAGTCGGCGGCCGATCTCGATGTCCTCGCGGGTGAACTCGTGCACCGACACCAAGTACGGTTCTTCCTTCTCCAAGGCGATGAAGACGAACCGCGGCTCCTGATCCAGCAAGTCGCGGGCGCCGTCGATATACCAGGCGGCTTGCTGGTGATAACCGATCGAAGATGCGGACGACCGGAAAAGCTGCGGGTCAGCGGTTTTGGTCGTCTTCAAATCGACCAGCATCAGCTCGCCGGACTCGATCACCCAGTCCGGCCGGGCCCGTAACCGCGTCCACGTCGCCGGGTCGGTCCAATACATGGACACCTCCGGGCGGCCCTCCGAAAGCAGCTCTCGCGCTTGCGCATTTCGGGGCACGGCCTCAGCCATCGCGTGCGCCTTTTTCACGCCCGCGGTGAGCAGCGGCACTTTGCCTGCCTTGTAGGCGTCAGCGCGCTGCTTCTTCGCGTCGTTGGTGCGCCACGAGGTTGCTTTCACCTCGACGATTTCCAGGCCGGTGCCGAGGACCAGAGCGTGCACGGCGTGGCCGAGGTCGTAATCCTCGTTGGAGTCCGGCGGGTTGTCGCGTTCGTGCTTGAACACCGCCGGGCACGACGGCGGCAACAACTTCCGGGCGCCGGAGGACGACAGGCTGTTGCGGTCGCCGTGATAGACCGCGTCGGAGATGCAGTCATAGACGCCGCGTGTGGTGGGTGCTTGGTCAGAGTTCACGGTCGTCTACCTCCCCGCCGCCGCAGTGGGAACATCCCGCGGTGTGGCAGAACGGGCAGTCGTGCACAGCCGGAATCATTTGCCCTCCCTGATGAACTCGGCGATCTCATCCAGATCCGCGCCACCGAACTTCGCGGCGTACCCGAAGTCGACGACATCGCCCTTGGCGTTGAGACCGTGCACACCGAAACGCAGTGAGCCGTCCCGCTCACGCTCGATGTCCAGACGAGACAAGCCATTGGTCCAGGTGCGAATGCTCATGACGCCGCACCGACCCGTTTGACGCGGGACGCCGTGGCAGCTTCAGCGCGACGGCCGAGCTGCAGCGTGGACGTTGCCGGGTCCAGCCACACAGCCAGGCACATGATGATCTGAGCCATGCGTTCCGGGTCCCGGGCGCACTGCGCAGTCAGCGATCGGTACAGCTCGAGCGGCCCCCTTTCGCGTACCTGCTCGGCGATATCCAGTGCGGCGATAGCGATCTGGTCGTGATCGGTGTATCGGGTCACCTGAGCCCCCTACTTCCAGGCGCAGGCACTGCCGGGATACGACCTGCGACGATCACCAGGTGCGCGGCTGTGGCGGTATCGAATCCCATCCCGATCAGAGCTCTCGTCAGAGCTGCGCGCTCCTCGTCATCCAGGTAGGGGGTGCGTTTCTTGGTCACAGACCCACCGCCCTGTCCACGTACTCGTCGTGGCCGCGGTCCCAACCAGCAGTCGGGTCAGGGCAGTCCGGGCAGGCCTCGTCGTCTTCCCGGTCGCCGTGCTCGACGCAGGCGGCAATGAGGGCGCGCACGGGCGCGCTCACATGCCACAGAACAGCAGCGACGAGATAGAGGCCGACACCGAAGACGGCCCACCAGATCGCGTTGCAGGCGAACAGGATCACAGCCACACCTCGCCTTGCGGGTCCGCGATCGCTGGAGCGACGATCGCCCACAACTCGCTGCCGATGCCACTCAGTTCCGGGTTGGCGTCGCCATGCAGCCGTGTAGCCATTCGCGCGGCAGCGCGCAGGGCAGCGAGGTGGGTTTCGTCTTCCGCCAGGTGCTTTCGGGCGCGTTCGACCAGATCATCAGGTTGCGTCACGCCGGCACCTCCCCCGCCGGGCGAGCAGTCACGATGGCGGACAGCATCATCCGCACCCACTCCCCCACCGTCGCGGTCTGCCACGCATAAGACTCCCGGCGAGCGGTCACACGATCCTCAGCGTCAGTGATCACGGCGCGAGTAGCGACACCCTCGTCGTCCCACCACACGCCGATCGTCTGGCCGTCGACGGTGAACCTGGAGGTCTGCCGGATACGGCGCAGCACCCAACCCAGTTGCAGCGCGTACGCCTCTATCTGGACTTGCTCGGACAGATCACAGACAGCCATCTACGGCCTCCCCGTTCATCCAAGACGCCGCCTCGGTGGCGAACGTCAACTCGGACAGGTGGAATTGCTCCTCATCGCGGCGGTCGATCCTGTCGGCGGCCTCGATGTACTTGCGCCAGAACGGTTCAGCGGCCATCGGTGATCTCCCTCCCGGTCCGGCGCTGACCGCAGTAGCAGTAGCCGCCCTCGTACTGGGCGTTCAGCGCGCACCACACCCCGCCGGACATGACCGGCACCGGAGACGTGATGCTCTCGCCGAGGTTGTCTTCGTCCTCGATCTCGACAGCGCCCTTCAGCGCCCAGTCCACGAGATCCGCCCAGCAGACGGTTGGGAGTTCATTGAGTTGGTTGGCGACCTTCCAGCGCTGTTCCTCGGTCAGCTCACGCGACATGGCGGACCTCCTCCAGCTCCCACCCAGCCACCCGCAGGACCCGGCTGTGGTCGGTGCCGACCATGCAGCCGAGCAGCTCCCAACTCAGCAACAGCCCAGTGGAGTCACACGGGTAGACACCTGAGTCGTTCGCCAGCGGAGACGCCTGCACCATCACGTAATTGGTGACACCGTGGGCGTAGATGGCCGACGGATAAACTGCGTAGATCGCGCAGTCGCCATCGAAGTCAGCGGTGTCGGTGTGCGGGACCGCGGTGGTGCGATAGGCCGATCCGGTCATCGGAGCACCACCTCGCCCAGCCAGCGACGCACCGCAGCTTCGCCGTTGTCATCGCCCTGGTTCGGGAACGCTCGAACCACGCCTTCGCCGTTCAATGCCAGCGCGTACGCCGATCCGACCTCATGGTCGGTGATCCAGCGGACGATGATCACGACATCCCCGCGGTGGAAGGTGTCGGTATCTGGCGACAGCCGAGACACCCTCCAGCCCAGCTGGTTAGCGGTGGTGTACGAATCCAGGACAGCGCTCATCGCTCGGCCTCCCAGTCGGCTTGTTCGGGTGCGTAATGCCAGTCGTCCCAGTCGTGTCCGTCCGGGACGATCGGGGCGGGATGGTGTTGGAACTTCGCCACCACGCCCTCGGCGAACCCCGCCAGCAGTGCCTCGGTGAGACGCAGGTGAGGCATGTGTGGGTGCGGCAGATGCAGGCGCGCGCTCATGACGCACCGCCCGCCGAGTCGCGGGTGTGGGTGACATTGCGAACCGACTTGATGTCCTCAGCGGGCGCGAACAACAGCAGCTTCCAGCGGCCGTCGATCTGGCCGTGGAATGTCCAGCCGTCCCGCTTCTTCGTCGCGGTCGCCCCGGGGATGAACGCGGAGAACATGTCATTCGGCGGCAGCAGCACCTGGTGCGCGGCGATGTACTCGACATACCCCGTCGCCCAGATGATCTCGTAAGTATCGAGCGGGCCGTGGTCGTAGCTCATGCCGCCACCACCCGTCCGCTGAGCAGCGCCCACACATCCCAGGCGATCTCGAATGCCCGCGTGTTCGGTGCGTTGTCGCGCATGACCTCGGTCACGAACTCATAGACCGCGTCGGATGTGGACAACTCCCACACCCGCTTACCGATCTCGTGAGCGACCGAACCTTCCTCGGTGCCGACCAGGGCGGCCACGTACTCCACCCACGGGGGACGCTTCAGGGTGCTCACGACTGCACCGCCGCATCGTGAGAAAGAATCGGGACGCAGTTCCACTCGACCGACTCGACCTCACGGGTCACGGTGACCTTCGGTGCGGCGGCGATGTAGTCGGGGTCAGGGACCTCCTCGGTGACGGTCTGCGTTCCGGTGACGACCCGCTCGCACACCTGCGCACGCAGGTCGGTCAAAACGATCTGCAACGCCTGCAACGGCACCGTGACATCGAGGTAGCCTTCGCCTCCCTCCTTGAAGTCCTTGCCGACCGGGGCCGTCGCGATGGTCTTGAGGCGGCGGATGGTTTCGGCCATGACCGCACGACCCTGGCCATAACGATCGCCGTGAGCGATGGAATGGGCGGGCCACACAGCGTTCCTCGTGAACAGCTGTGTGATCAACGCCGCGAGGAACCCGTCACCGTCGTTCTCGACGAGAGACGCCAACGCGCGCAGATCTTCAGCTACAAGCGTGGGGTGGGGGCTGCCCTTGATCGGGGTGAGCTCGGTCATCGCGCCACCTCCGCGTTCAGCAGGGACAGGCCCTCGGCAGCGATCTGGAACGCCCGCATCGTCGGCGGATCCTCCGCGTACATCACGTACAACAGCGCCAAAGCGGTGTCGTTGTCGGCGGACGCGAGCAACTCCCCCGTCCGGTGGTCGACGGAATCTGTTGCGGTATGCCGCAGTTGACGCACGAACCGCCTGTACGCGGTCGAATGGATGGACATCAGGTAAACTCGTCTCTCGTTGTTTGGAAATTGATGGCCGTCGAGTTTGGGCACTCGGCGGCCATATCCCGTCTCAAGACGGGAAGTGGTAGGCACCCTCGGCGGCAGGCGTCCCGTCACGTGACGCCGAGGGTGCGTCCTCAACCCCAGGAGTCGAGCTCACCGGGGCCGAGGAAGTCGGGAACAGTGCGCCGCGCCCATAGCGCTCAGCGCAGCTACGGCATTCAGCGAGACGCACCGGATGACCAGCGGCATCGGCACATCCGACGTCGCTACCCGGAAAGTCCGTGTGCATGAGGTAGTGGTCGCCGGGACGGATCGGGCTTCGGCCGCAACTCCCACACCAATGCGACTTGCGGGCGCGGCGCAGCTGGGTAGTGCTCATTGCTGCACCTCCGCAGGAGGATGGCCACAGCCCTCGAACGAAGCGCCGCAAGTGCATTCATGCGGCCCGGGATGAGGAGCGACGAGGCGACAGACGCACGTCTCACCGTCGAGCTTCCAGACAGGTCCGACCCACCAACCGCAGGGGCGGGGCACGTCCTGACGGCTCAACGCGGGGCGAGGGGAGCCCCCACGGCCATCGCCAGAACGTGCCCCTGTTCCCTCAAGCGCGGCGGAGCTACCGGTCTGTCGCCCTGAATCTCTGGCAGGAGCACGGACGACGGAACGGCCAGAAACCGCGCTGAGGGGGCTTGGGTAGGAACGGGGTCGGCGGCCGAGGTAGCGGCCGAGCAGCAAGCTGATGGCGACAGCGACAGCCGCCCAGACGGCGACGTAGATCAGGATGGCGGTCACGCGGCACCGCCGTCACATACGAGGCTGACGTGCGACAGAGCGACCGGGAAAGCGCGACCACTCACACGCACCGACGCGACCCCATCAACAACCAGCGCCCGAGAAGTGGTGAGCGCCTGGCGCGGCTCGCGCCCGACCCAGTAGCGGACCGGGGTACCTACCGGGGCGACCGAGTTCCAGACGTCTACGGAGGATTGGGGATTGGATCCGGTGGGGATCATGCCGCGCGCTCCTTCGAAATCAGGCGCGCGATAGCCTCAGCGCCAGCCGGGGTGACCTTCAACGTGTGCATGACCTCGCCCTTGAAACGCGGCGCTTCATGCACCTCGACCGGGCGGAAGTACTGCCGCTTGTGCGCGTACGCCGAATAGCGGCGGCGGATCTCCTTGCACTGCTTACGTTCCGACCAGCGAGACTCGGTCTCCACGTAGATCCAGCCACGCGCGAGCAGCAGGTCCCGAAGCCATTCCTCACCGACGTCGTTGTTCGCGGCGACCACCCGCAGCTTCAACAGGTCCGACTCGGCCACGTACAGCTCGACGTAGTTGACCTTCGGTGCGTCCTCGGCGATCTTGTCGGTCAGCTCCTTGTTCGCCACCGTGAGCGCCCGCACCCGGCCGTCGAGGATCTGCACCGCGTTGCGGATGATCTCGTCCTCGCTCAGCTCACGCGGCGCAGCGGCTTCGGCGTCGAGCAAGTGGTCCCGAACCTTCCGGGCTACCAACGAATCCCGGAGCAGCATCCCGACCCGGAGCACAGCCCGACGCGGGAACAAGGCGATCCGGCTGGCCGAGGAGGTGAGTTGCTTCGGGTAACTCCCCTCGAACGCCGACCGAGTGACGACGCGGTAGCCGTCCGTCTCGATCTCGTCGCGGTTGTCGAGCACCAGCGCGCGAATCGTTCCCTCGGGCACCTCGTAGAACTCGGCCACCATCTCTGTGGTGACGTGCATGTCATCGGGCAGGGTGCGCAGCACGCCTACCTTGTCGAGGACATCGGTGCGGGCGGCGAGAGCATCACGCTCGGAACGCGCGGCGGCAAGGGTGAGATCGGTCATGCCACACCGCGATTCGCGGCGACGTCACGGTCGACCTGCTTCTCGCTGGGCAGCGATGCGTAGAACCGCTGGAGGTCCTCGGCGTCGATCAGCAGAGTGGACCCAAGGTAGCGGGCGGCGAGGTGGCCTTCGCGGACAAGCTTGCGAATGGTGGACTCGCCAATGCCCGTCGCCAGGTGCGCCTGTCGCACGTTGTAGGAGATCTGAGCTACGTCGACGCGCCCCGCGGTACCGGCGCTCATGCCGCCTTCCCCTTTACGAGGGTGTGCAGCTGGCAGTGCAGGGCGTCGGCGATAAGTCCCAGCTCACGCATCTTGAATCCGCCCTCGGTGAGGCGGCGCCACAAGGTACGCTCGGACATGCCAACAAGCTCGGCGAGCCGGTCTACTTCGATTGCCGCGATGGACATTTCGCGGAGGACGTTGTCGGCGATGTACCGATCTAGTTGGTCCATACGGTCCAAAGTATGGACCGTATGGACCAATGTCAAGACCTGAGTGCGGTCGCAATCATGCGTTCCCAGTTAGGGGAGGCTTGGAGATTGACGTTAGGACCGTTTGGACCCAAAATGGCCCACATGGACATCGAAGGACTCGCCCAATCGATAGATCTGGCGATTGGCAACGAGCTTCGTGCCCAGCGGCTCACGAAAGGGCTATCGCGAGAAAAACTGGCCGCCGACAGCGGAGTCAGCGCCAAGACCATTCAGCGCTTCGAGGAGGCCGCCCGGTCTCCGAACACGAAGCAGATGGCAGCCCTGACAAGCGCCCTAGGCATTGGGCTACGAACATTCCTTGAGTTAGCGCTCAAGGACATCGAACATCCGACCACATCTCCGTCGGACTAGCCCCCATCCAGATCGCCGCAATGATCAGATCCCGGACCGTCTCGTGGCCAGTGCGGAGGCGGTCTGCGGTCATGTATCCGAGCGCTGTTTCCACTTCCCCTTGACACTCACACAACACGGCATCAACAAGTTCGCTGGGGCTGTGGAAGTGGCGCGACTCCCGCATCGAGCCGCCTAGTTTCGGGTCGGCATAGGGGCTCTCATCCATGGCGCACAATCCCTCCTCATCGCGCCGCTGCGGTCAGCCCCGACAGATCCCGCTAGTGGTTCGACAAAACTCATGTTCGGTATCCCCCGCGTACCAATGGCTATCAACTCTACGGATGCTCCCACATGCCGCCGACAAAATGAGCGAAGCCGTTGCTGGCGGGGGTCCGCGCTGTTTCTTCAACGCGGCGATGCCTCGGCCTGCGTCTAGGCCGTCACACCGTGACTATTCAGTTATCAACTGGCCGAAGGTAGTTCGCCATTCAACCGTGACTATGGATGATAGTCCGCGCAGGCTGGCGCGCCTAGGATTCCGCGTGTTTAACATTTCATTGGGTAGGTAACGATTCCATGTTAATCAGTGGCAAATATGTAGCTAGCGTGCATGTTTCGGATGATGCGTCACCGGGATGAGGAAATCATCTGCATGGCAACACAATCCGACCATAGTGTTCGATACGTCCGGTTTGCCCGGCTCATTTCCAGCAAACCGAAATTAGTCAGACCGACCGGTTTCATCATCGCTCGAGCCCCAGCAGCCCCGCCCAGGCTTCCGGCTCTCGACATGCCCTTGAGAGGGTTCCTAGACGTAGCCCTACGAGATATCGAGGGAATCGAATAGCCGCACAGGCGATGTGCCCACCCGGATCGCGGCCACGATGAGATCGCAGATCGTTTCATGTCTGCGGCGGAACCGGATCGCCGCCGCGTGCCCGACCGTCGATTCCAGTTCAGCTGGGCTCAGCTCGAGCAATGCTACCGAGAGTGCCTGCGGGCTGGCGAATTTGCGGCCCACGGGCCACGGTAATTCCGAATCACACTGCATGCCTATCAATCCCGATCCTCGGCCGAGCTTCACGTTGCCCAAGCGGCCTGCATGCCAGCGCCGTGGATTAGCTCACCGATTCCGAACACACCCGACGCCGGCGTACCGGCGGGCTGGCCCTCGAATTCCACGACTCGACCCACTATCTGGTCATGCGCCCGTTGTAGCCCGTCCCCTCCGACGGCGGAGCTCTAGGTCGCGAATAGCTCGATTTGATGCCCTCCATAGTAGGGAGGCAAAACAGACTGTAGTACCGGTTTCCGGGTACTGCAATAGTTGATTTTTGCTGGCTATTCGCGGTACCCGGTCGAAAACTTTTGACACTCGATCAGTTGGTTGCCTGTCCAGTCAGGGCTATGCTGGCCCGGTGACCAACCGGGAACCCCTTGTCACGGCTGTCGCCGAAGAGATTGAGCGGCGACGGAAAGCGGCGAACCTGAGCCAGCCTGAGATGTGGGCCGCGGCGGGGCTGAAGAAGACCACATACCGCGAAATCGAGTACGGCCATCGCATCCCCAATATCGTTCAGCTCGAGGCGATCGCTACAGCGCTCGGGACGACGCAGTGCGGCATCATCAACGCGGCAAAGCGGGCCCTCGCTGAGGGCAGGGTAGATCTGCGTGGGCACGCCGCGCAGGTGTTCGGCGAGATCTTCGGCGACGAGTAGGGGCGGTTAGGGGGCAAACCGGGGCGAGTTAATTGGAGGCAACCGCATCCGAAATGTCGGATCTCGGATCTATGATCCATCAAGTGACACCAGCGCCATACCGAATAATCCTGTTACTCACTGCGTTAGATCGACTACACACGCGCTGGCATACCGATAGAAACTTCCGCGCATTCACACTCGCCGCCGCCGCTTCCGCGACAATGAACCTCATCTCACCCCTCGGCGGCCCGACCAATGTCATCGCCCCCGGCTCCACCGTCGGCTCCATCGCCCTGCTCATAGGGACCGCGCTCATGGCGTTCATGTTCACCACTTTGATGAACATCTCCGTGAGAGCCATTCGCGCAGCACACCTTATCCCCTACGTCGTCGGCATCAGCACCCTCGCCTGGATCGCCCTGGCAATCTGCTGGACACTCGGAGACAGCCGCCACAACAGCTCGTGGTCACTGCTCACGCCCACCAACCCGGCCGACAAGGCATTCGCAGCGATCTACGGAATCTGGTTGGCGGCATTGGCGATAGCGACGATCCTGGGCACCACCGCAGGGCTACGCCAAACTCAGGCCGCGGCAAGGCGTGCTCGACGCAGAATGCACGCCCTCCGGGTCTCCGCGGCTTTCGGCACCGTGTACGCCGGGCTCATCGCAGCCAACGCCATCGGGGTTGTCGACTGGCCAGATCGCGAGATCACGATCATCGCCGAAGCGATAACAGCGCCAGCGGTAGTCGCGTTCATCATCGCAGTGCTCTAACCTCAGCACTCAATCTTCAACAGCCCGTCCAGGCTGCCGAGAGATTTCCGGGCCGTCTCGATACTGACCTGCTGGTATCCGCGGGTCGTCACCACATCTGAGTGCCCCATGATCGCCTGGATAACCCTGGCATCCACTCCCGCCTCCATCAGCAATGTCGCTGTGGTCCCGCGCATCCCATGCACGCTCACTGGCTCTACCTCGGCGCGCTTCTGCGCGGCCGCCCATCCTTCCCGGTCGGCCGCATCCGACACCGGCGTGACGAACTTCCATCGCTTCCCGGGCGGGCTGACCCACACCAGATTCCACGGATTCGGCTCGCTGCGGTCACGATGCACGATGAGGATCGCCGCGAGCGGTTCGGGGATCGGGATGACCCGCTGCGACAGCGTGGTTTTCGGCCGAGTCAACGCGGCTCCGCGCCAGATCGGGATGTGCTCGAAGTCCGGCCGGACATCGAAGCGGTTCGGGTCCTCCGGGTCGGCGCCGGGCTTCAATTTGAGCCACTTCAGTTGCCAAGCCAGATCCAGCGATCCGCGCTCGAGGTCCACTCGATCCCATTGGAGCCCAAGCAGTTCGCCCTGCCGGCCGCCGAGCATCAGCCCGGCCGCCCACCGGGTCACCAATGGGTCCTTGTCCTCGAGCGCGGCCAGGAGCACCTTTCGGGCTTGCTCGGCGGTGAGCGCGCCATGTTTCTTGCTGAGCACCTGTGGGCGGCTGACGAGCTCGCACACGTTGCGGTACGCCTTACCGTCGGCGACCGCGTCGGTGAGCGCTGCGGAGAGCACGTTGTGCGCCTCCTGCACACTGCGCGTGCTGTAGGTCTTGACGGTCTCGCCGCGCTTGTATGTGGCGGACAGGATCCAGGAGTGCATCTGGCGAATGTCGTCCGGCGACAACTCGATCAGCCGGGTCCCGCCAATCGGTGGGACGATGCGGTTGGTGATCGCTGACCGGTAGGTGCGCCATGCGTCCGGGTCGAGACGGAGTTTGGCGACGTGCTCGATCCAATCCTCCAGGTACGCCTTCACCGTGAGCCGTTGATCGGCCTGCGCAATTCCCTTGGCCTGGTTGTCCTTCACCTTGCCGAGCTTCTTGACGGCGATGGCGCGGTCCTTGGAGTACACCGGTTTGGATTTGCGGCGCTTGCCATCTGGGCCCTTCGGCAGTTCGATCTGCCCGACCCACATTCCGTCCCGGTTTCGCTTGTACAGCGCGCCTTCTCCGCGGGCTCGGCGAACCTTCGGCTTCTCGGCAGCAAGCTTTTTCAGCAGCCGCTCCACCGCGGCGACTCGTTTGATCAGCTCGGCCTGCGACTCGGCGGTGACGTCGACGGTCTCGCGCCAGGTCCCGTTGCGTTGCTCCATGGCAGCCCCTTGTGTGCTGTAGGCGATAATTGTAGGCTACCCCAGACTGATCCAGATTGCTCCAGCCTTCACGGCTTGATCTGCGGTTCACGGGAAATAGCCCCTGACCAGGGGATTCACGTCGATTGTTTGTCGGGGTGACAGGATTTGAACCTGCGACCCTCCGCTCCCAAAGCGGAAGTGTCACACCAGGGAACCCAGGTCAGAGGCATATTTCTTCGCGACTGTAGGCCAAGTTGTGGGCTAAGGCCATCACTCCACAGACCTCGAAGGACACCTCGCTATGGCTTTCCAGTACCCGTACCCGCCCCAGCCCTGGCCGCCCCGCAAGAAGCCTCGCGTGTGGCCGTGGATCGTTATCCCCGTCGCCGTCCTGACATTCGGTGGCTGCGCCGCGATCATCGGCACCGCAGCAAACGAAGCATCGAAGACCGCCCCGTCCACCACCGTGCCGCGCGCGATCGTCGAACCGGTCATCGCCCGCTCCACGGCGTCGACCACAACGCCAGCAACCACCACTCCAGCCGGTCCGGCCACCACGATCCGCAAGGACGGCACATACATGGTCGGCACACAGATCGAGCCCGGCACTTGGCCTGCCAAGTGC
>Ga0247823_10000148_pt1 | contig 57462 bp, 48 predicted proteins | sample 13C_PalmiticAcid_2_FD_192426 | JGI IMG/M metagenome (GOLD analysis project Ga0247823, IMG submission 192426) | Soil microbial communities from agricultural site in Penn Yan, New York, United States - 13C_PalmiticAcid_Day30 | ecosystem: Environmental > Terrestrial > Soil > Agricultural land... | reverse complement strand
TGCATAGGTCGCTCTTGGGGTTGCGGTTCCCCGGCAAGGGGCGTTATACGCGGCCCGCAAAACGGAGACTCCCCATGGAGATACGCGAAGGCCTTACCTTCGACGATGTTTTGCTCGAACCCGGCGCGTCCGAGATCATGCCTGCGATGGCGGACGTCTCGACCCAGCTGACGCGCAGCATCAAACTGAACATCCCGCTTCTGTCGTCCGCCATGGACACAGTGACCGAAAGTCGTCTGGCCATCGCCATGGCCCAGGCCGGCGGTCTGGGCGTGCTTCACCGCAACATGACCATCGAGGAGCAGGCCGAGCAGGTCCGCGCCGTCAAACGCTATGAAAGCGGCATGGTCATCAACCCGGTGACCGTCTCGCCCGACACGACCCTGGGCGAGGTTCGCCAGATCGTCGCCGCCAAGAAGATCACCGGCTTCCCTGTGGTCGATCCGGCGACGGGCCGACTGGTGGGCATGCTGACCAACCGCGACATGCGGTTCGAGAGCGATCCGTCGATCAAGGCCTCGGCCCTGATGACAACCGGCGACCTGATCACCGTACGCGAGGGCGCCGGTCGTGAGGAGGCGCGCAATCTGCTGCGCACCCGCAAGATCGAACGCGTCATCGTCGTCGACGATCAGAACCGCGCGGTCGGTCTGATCACGATGAAGGACATCGAGAAGGCGCAGGCCTTCCCGAACGCCGCCAAGGACGAGCAGGGCCGTCTGCTGGTCGGCGCGGCCTCGACCGTCGGCGACGCCGGTTACGAGCGCGCCATGGCTCTGGCCGAGGCCGGCGCCGACGTGGTGGTGATCGACACCGCTCACGGTCACTCGGCCTCGGTGGCCCAGGTGGTCGAGCGCATCAAGCGCGAGAACAACCGTCTGCAGATCATCGCCGGCAACGTCGCCACCTATGACGCCACCCGCGCCCTGATCGACGCGGGCGCCGACGCCGTGAAGGTCGGCATCGGCCCGGGCTCGATCTGCACCACCCGCATCGTCGCCGGCGTGGGCGTGCCGCAGCTGACGGCCATCATGGATTCAGCCCGCGCCGCCAAGGGCACGGACGCCACGGTCATCGCCGATGGCGGCATCAAGTATTCCGGCGACATGGCCAAGGCCATCGCCGCCGGCGCCAGCGTGGCCATGATGGGCTCGATGTTCGCCGGGACCGATGAATCGCCGGGCGAGGTCTTCCTGTACCAGGGCCGCAGCTACAAGTCGTATCGCGGCATGGGCTCGGTCGGCGCCATGGGCGCGGGGTCGGCGGATCGCTACTTCCAGAAGGAAGTCTCGTCCGAGAAGCTGGTGCCGGAAGGCATCGAGGGCCAGACCGCCTACAAGGGGCCGATCGCCCCGGTCATCCACCAGATGGTCGGCGGCCTGCGCGCCTCCATGGGCTATGTCGGCGGCGCCACCATCAAGGACTTCCAGGACCGCGCTCGTTTCGTGCGCATCACCAATGCGGGCCTGCGCGAAAGCCATGTCCACGACGTGATGATCACGCGCGAGGCGCCGAACTATCGTCAGGGCTGATCCCCTGATCCGCTCCCGGTCTTCGGATCGGGAGCGGTTTCGTTTTGACTGGTTGCGGAGGGCCGGGCGTGACGACTGAACTGACCTACCTGGTCGCGACCCTAGTTCTGGCCCTGGTGCAGATACTTCTGCCTGCAGGCGCGCGAACGCTGGAGTTCGGCATCGGCTGGAACGCCGGGGCGCGAGATCAGACGCCGGAGTCGCATAACCCTGTCGTCGGTCGCCTCGAAAGAGCCCAGAGCAACCTGTACGAGACCCTGCCGCTGTTCATCGGCGCTGTCCTCATCGCCCATGTCACGGGTGCGGAGAGCGCCCTGACCCTGTGGGGCGTCGCCCTCTATTTCTGGGCGCGCGTCGCCTATGTTCCGCTTTACGCCCTTGGCGTGCCCTATATCCGGTCGCTGGTCTGGCTGGTCTCGCTTGCGGGGCTGATGCTGATCCTTGCGGCCCTTTTCATCTGATCCGAGACCCGATTGACCCCTGCAGCCCGCCTCGCCGCCGCCGCCTCCGTCCTCGACAGCATCGCCCACAGCCGCCAGCCGGCCGAGGTGGTGCTGAAGGCCTGGGGCGCCGCCAACCGCTATGCGGGGTCCAAGGATCGTCGCGCCATCGCCGACCGCGTTTACAAGGTCATCCGGGCGCGAGGCCGTCTGGTCTGGGCCATGGGCGGTCGTGAAGACGGTCGCGCCCTGGTCATCGGCTCGCTGTCGCTGATCGACGGCCTGCCGCTGGACGAGATCGAGGCCCTGCACTCGGGCGAGGGCTATGGTCCGCGTCCGCTGTCCAAGCAGGAGCGCGGCCGCATCACCTCGGCGCCCGGCGAACTGCCCGGATGGGTCGCCGCGGGCCTGCCCGAGTTCGTGGTCGAGGACTTCAAGACCACCTTCGGCGGCCGCTGGACCGAGGAAGCCCACGAGCTGATGGCGCCGCGCGCGCCGATCGACCTGCGCGTTAACCTGGCCAGGACCACGGTCGAGGGCGTCGAGGCGGAACTGGTCGAGGCGGGCCTGTCGCCCCAGCGCACGCCGTGGTCTGCGGCAGGGCTGCGCCTGTCGGCCGAGCCGCCGCCGAACGTCCAGGCGCTGGAGGCCTTCAAGCAGGGTCATATCGAAATTCAGGACGAGGGCAGTCAGGTCGCCTGCTGGCTGACGGGCGTCGAGCCGGGCATGACCGTCGTCGACTATTGCGCCGGCGGCGGCGGCAAGACCCTGGGTCTGGCCATGCTGGGCCAGCCGGTCGCGACCAAGGCCGCCGTAGCCGAGGCGCCCGCCGCCGTCTGGTCGCCGGTCGGCGGGGACGGACAGGGGGCTGTGATCCAGCCCAAGCCCAAGGCCAAGCCGGTCGAGATGGGCATCCGCCTGTTTGCCTATGACGTGGTGCAGAAGCGTCTGGACAACATCCGCCCGCGTCTGGCTCGCGCCGGCGTTTCGGCTGATCTGCGTCTGCTGGGTCAGAACGGCGGAGGGGTCGAGGACCTGGTGCGTCAGGCCGACGTGGTTCTGGTCGACGCCCCGTGCAGCGGGTCGGGCACCTGGCGTCGTCGCCCCGAGGACGCCTGGCGTCTGAAGCCCGCCGAAGTCGAGCGTCTGCACGCCCTGCAGGTCCAGATCCTGGGCCGCGCCGCCGAGCTGGTGAAGCCGGGCGGGCGTCTGGTCTTCGTCACCTGCTCCATGCTGCGCGGCGAGAACGAGGCCACGGCCGACGCCTTCGAGGAAAACAACCCGGCCTTCCGCCCGGTCCCCGTGGCCGAGGCCCTGAAGGCGGCGAACCTGACCGACGCCGCCCGCGAGCGTCTGGGGCAACTGGCCGAGGGTCATCGCCTGCGCCTTTCGCCGGCCTCGACCGGCACCGACGGCTTCTTCGCCGCCGTCTATGAGCGCACGGCATGAGCGACGGGCGCTCCGAAGACATCTACGGCCTGACGGTTCTGCCGGTCATGGCGGCGCCGGCTGAATACGGCGCGGCCCTGCAGGCGCGGATCACGCCGCTGATGACCGGCATCGGTCCGGTCGAGGCGGCCATCGCACTGACCGCCGCCCTGACGCGGCTGGAGGCGGACGACGCCCTGCCGGACCTGATCGTGTCGCTGGGCTCGTGCGGGTCGCGTGATCTGGAGCACGCAGCGGTCTATCAGGCCTCGTCGGTCAGCTATCGCGACATGGACGCCAGTCCGCTGGGCTTTGAGAAGGGCAAGACGCCTTTGCTGGACCTGCCCGCCGTCCTGCCCCTGCCTTGTCCCATCCCCGGCGTGCCGACCGCGACCCTGTCGACCGGCGCCAATGTCGTTTCGGGCGCCGCCTATGACGCCATCGACGCCGAGATGGTGGACATGGAGACCTTCGCCCTGTTGCGCGTGGCCCAGACCTTCGGCGTGCCTCTGGTGGCGCTGCGCGGCGTCAGCGACGGCAAGAGCGAGCTGTCGAAACTGGAGGACTGGACCGAGTATCTGCATCTGGTCGACGTCCACCTGGCCGCCGCCTGGGACCGTCTGTCCGAGGTGCTGACGACGCAGGGCCTGGCCGCATTGGCCGATGTTCCCGCATCGCGACTTGATCCCGACGTCTTCACCCGTCAAGAACCCGCCCCATCAACGCCCGCTTCGGATTCTGAGCCCTCATGACCGCGCCCCACACGCATGAAGCCGTCCTGATTGTCGATTTCGGCAGTCAGGTGACCCAGTTGATCGCGCGCCGCCTGCGCGAAGCCGGCGTCTATTGCGAGATCCACCCGTTCAACAAGGCGGGCGAGGCGCTGAAGGCGGTTTCGCCCAAGGCCATCATCCTGTCGGGCGGGCCCAACTCGACGACCGACGCCGACAGCCCCAGGGCTGACCACGCCCTGTTCGAGGCCGGCGTGCCGGTCCTGGGCATCTGCTATGGCGAGCAGACCATCTGCGCCGAGCTGGGCGGCAAGGTCGAGAGTGGCCACCATCGCGAGTTCGGGCGCGCCGAGATCGTCATCACCCGCGAGAGCCCGCTGTTTGCTGGCATCGGCGCCGTCGATCACCGCGAAACCGTCTGGATGAGCCACGGCGACCGCGTCACCGCCATCCCCGAAGGCTTCCACGTCATCGCCACCTCGGAAGGCGCGCCCTATGCCGCCATCGCCAACGAGGAGCGCAAGATCTACGGCGTGCAGTTCCACCCGGAAGTGATGCACACCCCGCGCGGCGCCGTCATCCTGAAGAACTTCACCCACGGCATCGCCGGCCTGACCGGCGACTGGACTATGGCCGCCTATCGCGACGAGCAGATCGCCAAGATCCGCGAGCAGGTCGGTTCGGCCAAGGTGGTCTGCGGCCTGTCAGGCGGGGTGGACAGCTCCGTCGCCGCCGTCCTGATCCACGAGGCCATCGGCGATCAGCTGACCTGCGTCTTCGTGGACACCGGCCTGCTGCGCAAGGACGAGGCGACCCAGGTCACGACCCTCTTCCGCGAGCACTACAACATCCCGCTGGTGCACGTTGATGCGTCGAAGGAATTTCTCGGCGAGCTGGCCGGGATTTCGGACCCGGAAACCAAGCGCAAGACCATCGGTCGCGTCTTCATCGAGATCTTCGACCGCGAGGCCGCCAAGATCGAAGGCGCCGAGTTCCTGGCCCAGGGCACCCTCTATCCCGACGTGATCGAGAGCGTCTCGGCCACGGGCGGTCCCTCGGCGGTGATCAAGAGCCACCACAACGTCGGCGGCCTGCCGGACTTCATGAAGCTGAAGCTGGTCGAGCCGCTGCGTGAGCTGTTCAAGGACGAGGTCCGCGCCCTGGGTCGCGAACTGGGCCTGACCGACGCCTTCGTCGGACGCCACCCCTTCCCGGGGCCGGGCCTGGCCATCCGCATCCCCGGCGAGATCACGCCCGAAGCGGTCGCCACCTTGCAAGACGCGGACGCCATCTATCTGGAGGAAATCCGCAAGGCCGGTCTCTACGACGATATCTGGCAGGCCTTCGCCGTCCTGCTGCCGGTCAAGACGGTCGGCGTCATGGGCGACGCCCGGACCTATGAAAAGGTCCTGGCCCTGCGCGCCGTCAGCTCCACCGACGGCATGACCGCCGACTTCTACCAGTTCCCTTGGGACATCCTGGCCAAGACCGCCACGCGCATCATCAACGAGGTCCGCGGCGTCAACCGCGTCGTCTACGACGTGACCTCCAAGCCCCCCGGCACCATCGAGTGGGAATAATTCAGACCTTTCGAAGCCTTTCGATATCGCTTCGGAGTCGCCCCATAAGTGACTGACATAAAAGTGAATTCTGACGAGACCCTCCGAAGCCTTTCGGAGGGTCTCTTTTTTGTGATCACGGCTTTCCTGACGGTCTCGCGTCCGTTGCCTCCGCCGGCCCTGCTCCATACCGTCACAGGCTCCAGGGCCGAAACAAGTTTTTGAATTGTTTGCTGAAAATGACCGCCACAGACCCCGAAAACGCCTGACGGTCTTTTGGAAGGGGAAATGGCATGCTTACAGATGCAGAACTGAAGAATACGCGAGGAAAATCAAAGCCGTACAAAAAGACCGACAGGGACGGTCTTTACGTGCTCGTAACACCGTCCGGAGCCATCGCCTTCAAGTACGACTACCGCTTCAACGGGCGGCGCGAGACGGTCACCTTCGGGTCCTACGGGCTGACCGGCCTTTCGCTCGCCAGGGCCCGGGAGAAGCTTATCGAAGCCAAGCGGATGATCGCCGAAGGCGTGTCTCCGGCCCTGGAGAAGCAGCGCGCCAAGCGGCGGCTCCGGGAGGCTCGCGACTTCGCCCATGTGGCGCAGAAGTGGATGTACGAGGCGCCCATGGCGGACAGCACGCGCAATATGCGGCGGTCCATTTTCAACCGGGAGGTCCTGCCGCAATGGCGCAACCGGCTGCTGGGCGAGATCACCCCTGATGACCTGCGCGCCCACTGCAAGTCCATCGTGGAGCGGGGCGCGCCCGCCACGGCCATCCATGTCCGGGACATCGTCAAGCAGATCTACGCCTGGGCCATCCTCCATGGCGAGAAGATCGACAACCCGGCCGATGGCGTGGCGCCGGCGGCGATCGCGCGTTTCCGCCCTCGCGACCGGTCGCTCTCGCCGTCCGAGATCCGGATCATGCTTGGGCTGCTGGGGGAGGTGGCCACCCTGCCGACGATCCGCCTGGGCCTGAAGTTCATCCTGTTGAGCATGGTCCGCAAGAGCGAGTTGCAGGACGGGACCTGGGACGAGGTGGATTTCGAAAACGCGGTCTGGTCCATCCCCAAGGAACGGATGAAGCGGTCGCGCGCCCACAACGTCTATCTGTCGACCCAGATGCTCGACATCCTGGTCGCCCTGAAGACCTGTTCCGGCAACTCTCGCTACATCCTGCCGTCGCGTTATGACGCTGACGCGCCCATGTCGCGGGCCACTTTCAACCGGGTGACCATGGCCATTGCTGAGCGCGCCCGGGAGCAGCAATTGCCGCTGGAGCCCTTCACTGTCCACGACCTGCGACGGACAGCCTCGACCCTGCTGCACGAGATGGGCTTCAACTCGGACTGGATCGAGAAGTGTCTCGCTCATGAGGAGCGGTCATCGCGGGGCGTCTACAACAAGGCGGGGTTCGAGGCGCAGCGGCGGCATATGGCCCAGGAGTGGTCGAATGCCGTGGATGCCTGGGAGCAGGGGCGAGGCTGGGCGCCGGTCCTGGCTGTGCCGGAAACGGCAGGCCCGCGCTTTGATCCGTGATGGAGAGCCCGCAGGAGAGCGTGCCGGGCGCTAGGATGAGGAGCCCGATAAGCGCTGACGCAGAGAGCGATATCCTGTTGGCGCTCTCTGCGTCAGGTCGGGATCTGGATTATTTTTCGGCAGAAGAGGTTTGCTGGGCATATGACACGGGCGGCCATACAATCTCGCAGTAGTCCGAGCCGGGGCATGCGCCGCTTACATGGTCGAGTTCCTCAGGTGTAAGTAGCCGTTCTACTATCAAGGAGTCTTTGAGCTTGTCGGTTTTTGCTTCAATTTTCATGGTTGTGGCTCATAATTGTTTGTTTGAATTTGAACGTAGTATTGCTTTCGAGGAATAGTATTTCATAATTTTATGAGCGTTTTTCAAATTTCATGAACGAGGGCGGCATCCCTCTTGTCGCTGATAAGAGGGGGGACAGCTTTTCGGATTGTCGGAGCCGCGCATTCTGGCGCATTTTCGCCGTGGAGTTTTTCAGGCGGCGGACGCTCTGGATTCCGCGTACGTGACACATGGTGAGCCTGATGCCTCGACTGAAGACCACTGATGAAATGGATGCCCGGATCGGCGCGGGCGTCAGGGCGCGACGCCTGGCGTTGGGCTGGAGCCAGGCCGAACTCGCACGGCGGGTCGGGGTCACCTACCAGCAGATCCAGAAGTATGAGGCTGGCACGAACCGTGTATCGGCTGCTGCGTTGACCAAAGTGGCCGCAGCCCTGGGATGTGAACTGGCGGCGCTTGTTTCCTGGGAAGCGCCCGCTTCGGAAAGGTCGGATCTTCAGGCCCTGTATGCAGTCGCGAGCACGCTGCCGACAGAAAAGCTCGGCCTGTTGCTCGACGTCGCGCTCACCTTCCAGCAAGCCCTTTCGACTGACGGCCGAACGGGGGGCGCAAAGAGCGGAAGATCTACGATGCCTCAGGACGGGGCGACCGGATAGCTTGTCGGTCCCTGCCATGAATCAAGTTGAAGAGAAGGTCGCGCGCCTGACGCCTCAGGAACGGCGATGCCTGGAAGGCGTCGCGGATCACCTTCAGGCCTCGCAGATCGCAGAACGCATGGGTTTGGCGACCGCAACCGTGGAATCGCATTTGGCTCAGGTGCGAAAGAAACTCGGCGTCACGAGCAGCAGGGGGGCGGTTCAGATGATCCGCCAGGCAGGCTTCCTGCATACTCACTATGGGGATGGTTTTTCCCGGATCGAAATCGGGAGCCATGGCGTGGCATCGGTTGGGTCGAGAGGAGCCGCTGATGCACAAGACAATCCCGCAAGAAACATTGCCGCTGTGGAGTTGGGAGGACCTTCATTTTCTCCTGGAGGAGGCCTGCGAACGGGCTCCTCATCAAGCCGCAGTCATGCATATGGCGCAGGCCACGCGGACCACGGCGCAGAAACTCCCTCCTCTCGAACTTCTGAGAGAGATCCTGGCCCTGGGCGCCCTGGCGCACAGCAGGGTTTCTTCTCAATCCCTCTTGTCCCACCCCGCGGCTTCGCGCTGCGGGTCGGTCTGATCCTCATCACCGCACTTCTGCTGGTGGTGATGCTGGCCGTCCTCGCATCGGTCCACGCGCTCCTCCAGTAGCCAACAAAACAGGAGCAATACCTATGTCCCGCACCGCATTCGGCCAGGAACTCGCGCGTCGGCTCTATTCCACGGAGCACGCGCTTGATCAGGCGCTGTCAGAGGCTGCCCAACTCGTTGCAAGCATGACGACCGGGAGGGTGGATAACCGGATTTCCGCCGTCGTGGGGCAGGATGCCCTGGAGAACATCCTGGCGGCGATGAACACTGTCGGCGCCGCGCGCGCGGCGGTCGTCGCGGCGCACCATCAAATGAAGGCGGATGCCGACAAGATGCGGATAGACTGGCGTCTGGCTGGACCTGAGGCCAAGCCTGAAGACGATCGTCCGATCAGGACGATCGCGCGCCTGAGCGCCGTCGCCTAGGGTTTATGAACTGACCGCTTCCCACACCATACTGGGCTATTGGGGGCTGGCTTTCGCCAGCCTCCTTTGGTGCATGGTCAAGGGGCGGCGGCCCGAACGCCTGGCGGCCGCGACGGTGATGGCCGCCTTCGTGGCGACCCATTTTGCGACCCCGGTCGAGATTGAAGGCTGGCGTGCGGGCGTGGCGGCCGTGGATGCCTCCGCCTTCGTGCTTCTGCTCGTTCTGAGCACCCGGTTCGACCGATGGTGGCTGATCGGAGCGGCGGCCGTCCAGCTAGTGACGGTCATGACCCACGTCGTGGGCCTAGTCGAGCCGGACCTGTTGTTGCGGACCAACGTCCTGATCCGATGGATCATGGGGGTGGCGCTTCTCGGCCTGACTACGGTCGGGCCGTTCGAGGCGAGGCGCCTGCTCGCTACGGACGCTCGCTCTTGAGCTGCCGTAAGGGTGTGACCGATTTCCCTAGGCGGCGTACCCGGCGACAAAGGGGTCGTACTCGCCAGTCAGTCGGGTAGCTATGTCTTCCGCCGGATACCCGTGCTGAATGAGGTAGGAGACAATCCGCTCATAGAACATCTTCAACCCTTCGCAGAAAATAGACGGGTTGTTGAACCGTTTGTCAGACGACCAACGGTTCTCCAGGTCTCCGCCTCCGCAGATGGCCAGCCACCGGCAGCCGGCGCACTCGTCTGGCGGCGTTTGCAGGGCGGTGTAGAGTTCCTCGAAGCAGGGATCCCGCAGGTAGGCCTCCAGGGACGTGGACGCCAGATTGGCGACGGGCGCGGCTTGCTGCCAGGCTGCCGCGGGAATGTAGCTGTCATCGACCTTCAGGTCCCCGTTCGAATGCACGACGAGCACGTGATTGGGCAGAATCTGGACCCGGTCGGCCGCGAGGCGTTCCATGGCGGCCTTGCCAGCTTCCGAGACATAGGCCTTCTGGAAGCGACGCAGAAGATTGGCGATCTCCCGGACCGAAAGGTCGCCTCTCGCGACCCAGGCGTCGAAGATCGAGCAGAGAATCGACCCGTAGTCCCGCGCTGAATGATCGCCTGGAATGCCGTCGTCGTGACTGCAATCCGGAAGAAGGTAGCCCTGGGTTGTGATGCCAAGGACATCGACGAAATAGTCGATCGCCTGGCGATAGTCCTGGCCGGCGTCAAGCACGGTAAGGCTGCCGACGCGGCGATTGAAGAAGTCCCGATCATCGGAGCGTAGTAGCGCGAGGCCGCGCTCGATCGTCGCGGTGGAGCCCTTGCCGTTATGGAACGGCCGGTTGGGGTCGTTGACCTCGGGCGGGCCGTCAACGCTGACCCCGATAGCGATCCGGTGGCGCACCAGGATCTTGTTCCATTCTGGAGAGAAGCGGGTTCCATTGGTCTGGATGGCGAGGTTCACCCGGCAGTTCGGGGTGGCGATCGCCTTGAAGCGTTCGCACATCTGGTCGAAATCGCCGATGCGCTGGAGCATGGGTTCGCCCCCATGGAATACGATATCGACTTCATTGATATCGAGTGCGGCGACGCCGGCGCGAAGAAACTGGTCAAGTTGCTCGGCGATGTCGAGGGACGCGCGAGCCGGTCGCTCCTTGTAGCTCTGGTCTCCACCGAAGAAGTAGTAGCAGTAGGAGCACGCTAGATTGCAGCGCTCGACTACCTTGAATATCACCTGTAGGCGACGAACTTTCAGTTTTTGGGTGATCCAGGTCAATTCTTGTTTCCAGGTGCCGTGATGAAGGCGCCGCCGCCAGGTGACGGCGGCGCCCTGGCGACTATTCCGCCGTTTGGGCTTCTTGTTCTTTCTCCGCTTCGTGCTTTTGCGCGTAGCTCGAGAACATGCCCTGGGCGAAGCTGCCCGGTCCGCTCTGGCTGTAGCTCGAACCGAAGCCCATGGCGTGCTCGCCGGCTCCCGACACGAAGTCGATCTCTTCAGCCGTCAGCAGGCGCATGACCACGCCGTTGGGCGATTCCGCACCGGCGGCGCCGTATTGATTTTCCAGTTCAGCGGCCAGGGATTTGCTCATTTGAGTTCTCCATACACGACGCATTATTGCGCGATACCGAGACTGTCTTGATGTTCGTTTGTAGTCTTACAGATCGCCTATATTGTTTTATTGAATTCTGCATTTCATGCGGCGCGGGAAGAGGCCGTATCCTTTGCACTGGCCCGTTCGAGCTCGACGAGCCCGTCGCGCCGCATTTCGAGGACACGGTCCGCACGGGATATGAGAGCAGGTCTATGGGCGACGGCGATGCGGGTCATGGGAAGCCGGGAAACGAGATCGACGATTCGGCTCTCTGTGGCTTCATCCAGATTGGCGGTTCCTTCATCAAGGAACAGGATCGAGGGATTTCTGTAGAGGGCGCGGGCAAGCAGGACGCGTTGCTTCTGCCCGCCGGAAAGGGAGGATCCCATATCCCCGACCAGGGTCAGATATTGCATTGGCATAGCTGCAATATCGTCGTGAATGCAGGCCGAAGCCGCGGCGATCTTGACCCGGTCCATATCCAGGTCGGGGTCGTAGAAAGAAATATTGTCGGCCAGGGTGCCGGACAGCAGGCGGTCGTCCTGAGACACGAAGCCGGCCTGCTCGCGCCAGCGACGCCAGATGTTGGGAGTGGCCGGGCGACCAGCCAGAAGCACCTTACCGGATGTCGGCTCCAGAAGGCCGGTCATGATCTTCATGAGCGTCGTCTTTCCTCCGCCCGACGCGCCGGTGATCACGACAAATTCGCCTTCACCTATGGTGAGGCTGGTCGGGCTGATGATCTGGCGACCGCCCTCGTCATAGGCGAACGCCACTTGATCAAGGACGATGTCTCCCGTGGCGACGAAGTCGTCGCCGCCGGACCGGTCGTTCTCAACCTCGGCGTGGGAGATATCCGAGAGACGTTCCAGGTGAAGTTTTACCAGGCGGAATGAAATGAATGTGCCGATGAGCGCATTGGCGCGATCGGTAAATATCTGACGATAGGCCAGAAAGGCCGTGAGCATGCCGACGGTGAAGCCTTCCCCCGCGAGAGCCAGTTTCGCGCCGAAATACAGGACGGCTACGAGTTGAAGAGCCCCGGTCAACGACTGGGAAAACTGCAGGGCGACATTGAATCGACCGAGCATGATGCTGCTGTTGGTGGCCCTTGCGAACAGGTTGCGCCATCCTCCCTCGCGTTCGGCTTCCCGGCCCATCAGGCGGATGATCGACGCGGCGCGGACTGTCTCCATGAGGTAGGTCTGTTCCCGGGCGACCTCGGCAAGCCGCGCTTCGGAGGCGCGACGCATGGGGCCGTACAGGGCGACGGCGAAGGCCCCGGTCAGCGTCGTTGCTCCCAGGACGATCCAGGCGAGCAGGGGGGCGTAGAAAAACATGATGACGATGGCGACGACGCTCATGAAGCCGTCGATGCCGCTCGAGAGCAGCCCGCGTGCGAGGGTTTCCTGGACCGAGGCCGCCGAGGAAAGTCGGGACATGATGTCGCCGACATGCCGTTTGTCGAAGAAGGAAGGCGGAAGGCGGAGCAGATGACGAACCACATTGCCCAGCACCTGATAGCTCATCGAGTTTATCAGAACCGATAGGGTCCAGCCCCGCATGGCCTCGACGACGGCCGTGGTCAGGGCTATGGCGGCGAAAGCCAAGGCTATCAACGCCAGCAGGGGGGCGTCGCTCTGGGCAAGGGCGCCGTCGATGACGAGTTGCAGCTGGAATGGCGCGACGAAGACCAGAAGCTGCAGGATTACCGAGAGCACGAGGAGTTGCAGGCCGGCGCCCGGCAATCCGCTCAACTTCGACCAGAGATCCGATACCCGTACAGGACGTCTGTCCGAAATGGGCCTGAAGTCGGGTTCAGGGCGCAGTTCAAGGGCGACGCCGGTGAAGCTGCGTGACATCTCGTCCCAGGCGACCCGACGCCGCCCGATCGCGGGATCAAGGATCATGACGTAATCCTTGCCCACTTCTTCCAGGACAACGAAATGCGCCATGTTCCAGTGGATGACGGCGGGCAGGTGAACCTTGTCGAGACCTTGCAACTCGACGCGTAGCGCTCGCGACGAGAAGTTCAGCCTGTCGGCATAGTCGATCAGTTGCCGCAGGGTTGCGCCGGTGATTGAGACGCTGAATCGCTGTCTCAGGCTGTTGAGGTCGATATCATGTCCATAGTGCCTCGCGACCATGGCCAGGCAGGCCAGCCCGCATTCGGCGGCCTCGCTTGCAAGTACGGGCTGGACCTTCCGGCGCCTGCGAAAGCGGGTTTCGAGGATGTCCAGCATCAGGCGCGCCTTCCCGCGTCGCGAATGGGGTCGGTCAACCACTGGAGGAGCGTTCGCCTGCCTGTGACCACTGAAGCTCGGAGGGTCATGCCCGGCTGGACCTGGGATCTTTGGCCGTAGGCAAAGATCTCCGGCGAACTCAGGCTGGCGCGTACCCTGTAAACAGGCTCGACGCCCTGACCAGGGACGACAGTAGAAGCGACAGTCGTAGGTGCGCCGGCAATACTGGTGACAAAGCCTTCTCCTGCGCCAAAACGCTGATAGGGGAAGGCGTCGTATTGCAGGCGCACGGACTGGCCGGTGCGCATCATGCCGATCGACCTGACCGGCACCTGGAGCTCCGCCTCGAGACGGGCGTCCCGGGGCACTACTATTGCAAGTACGCGATCGCTTGTGACCGGATCGCCCGGGGATGCCGAAAGCGTTACGACGCGACCGTCCATGGGGCTGGTCAGGACCCAGCGGTTTCTCGCACCTATCTCGGCCCGTTGCTGCTGGTACTGGGCGACGGCGCCGTCGAGCTCGGCTTGCCGCCGGAGCTCTGATTGCCGTCCGGCCTCAATGAGGCTGCGGGTCTGTTCGATTTCGCCCCCTAGGGTCAGGACATCGCCTTCGGCGTCGTCCAGGTCGGCCTGGGCCTGGATCACGGTGGTGGCGCGCTGGGCGCGCTCTCGCTCGGGAGCGAAGCCGCTGCCTGCGAGTTGCTCGATCCTGGCGAGATCGTGTCTGGCAAGGGTGAGGGATTGTCGACGTCCTTCCACTCTGCGGCGTGCGCCTGCAAGACGCGCCTGCTGGGCCGAGAGCAAGGCGGTCAGTCTCGCGCGATCCGCTTCCAGGGTCTGACGTTCGGCCTCGCTGCGACGCTGCACGGCAGCCTGTTCGCGCTCGAGGGAGGCGTTCGCGAGGGCTGATAGTTCAGCAACCTGCGTCGGCGACGTCAGGATGGTGTCCGATGCGACAATCTCGATCAGGGCTTCGCCCCGGGCCACCGTCTGTCCCTCCTTTACGAGCAGACGTTCCACGCGACCGCTGGACGGTGACGCCAGGCGAGCCAGGCCAGAAGCGGGGGTGATGACGCCAGGCACCAGTTCCCTGCGAGCGTACGGCAGGACGCTCGCCCCCGTGACGGCCGCCGCAACAAGGACAAGAAGTGTTGCGGAGACCGTTCGGGTGCTGAGCGGGACAGCGAGGTTGACCTCGCCTTCGATCCGGCGCTCAAGGGCGTGGACCGCCTCCTGCCGAAAGAGGGTCATTGAGCCGCAACGCCGGAATCCAGGACCTGGAAGCTGGGTCTGGGGGTGTCAAAGCTGGTGCATTTCAGACCGATCGGGGCGCCATTGGCGACAACCTCAATCCGGGCTTGCCGCTCACAGGCGCTACGAGCCGCCTCATAGGCTTGGCGTGAGGCGGAGCGAACGTCAAAGCCGGCGACGGTGGTGATCCGCGCCTGACCCGGCAAGGCGGGGCAGCGGGTGTCGACGTCAAGCGTCACGCCGGACGGGTCGTCGAAATAGCCATAGGATCTGGACGTGCAGTTGGCCGCGAGCAGGGGCTGGAGGAGGGCCTTGCGATAGTCCTCGTCCGCGCCTTCGTAGGTGACGCGGGCTCCTGCGGCGTTCAGGGCCTCCGCCAGGGCTTCCGGCTTTCCGCCGCGGATGAACTGGCGCCATGTCGGGGTGTTCCAGCCCGAGGCCTTGAGCTCCGCTTCCAGGGTAGTCCAGTCGTAGACCGCTCCGGTCGTTGAACGGGCGCGGGCCATCAGGGCGCGCCAGAATACATAGTGGTCGGCGCCACTGCGACGGAGATCCAGATCCAGAAGCCAACTGGCGATAGCGCCGCAGTCGTAGTCCTCGACCCGACCGCGGCCGACATCGATGAGGCCGCTGTCGCCAATGACGCCGAGGCAACGATTCAGCTTGGCGCCCAGCAGCCAGTTGAATTCAGCAGGGGAAAAGTCCTTTTCTTCCAGGCTGATCAGGCTGCCGGCGTATTCGGCGGCGCCTTCATAGACCCAGACTGGCAGGCTCCCGGCCGCGGCCGTCGCGGTCATATTCCACCGATGGAACAGTTCGTGTCGGACAAGAGGTCGGACCTGGGTCCGGAGAACATCCTCGTTCAACGCCGCTTCGAATGCGGGGCGGACTTCAAACAGGACTGTTCCGGCGCGATCGACATGGGCGACGATGCCTGAGGGCGCCTCGGGCGTCACCGTCACGCCGATGAAACGGCTTTCGGCGGGGGAAGGGCCGAGGCGGTGTTCAAGGAACTGCAGCGTGGAGACGGATGCAGACCCGATCGCCTGACCGATTGGCGAACCCTCTTTCGACAGGGTGTTCGCCAGTGTTCCCCTGGCGCGCGGAATGACGAGATAGGCGTCCTGGCGGCAGGTTGTGCGGACGGCGGCTTCTTCTGTGAGGATGTCTATCCTGCGGGCGCCCAGGCATTCGGGGAGGACGGCCGGCGCATAGACGAACCAGGCTTGGTCGCCGACATCGGCGACAATCGGGTACATCGCCTTTCGCGCGCCGAAGGGGACATCGATCGCGAAACTCTCAGGAGCGCCGTCGCTCACCGGGGCGATTTGCGCACTGTCGGAAATCTGCCGGGCGCTTCTCTCGCGTTGTTCCGGGGCGTCGATTTCATAGTGCAGGCGAACCCCTGATCCGGATGGCCCCAGTTGAACGAGCGGCGTCTGGGTCGCGCAGGCTGTCAGGGTCAGGGTGATTACGGCCAGACTGGCGGAAGCAAGTATCTTACGCACCTAGGGAGACCTTTGCAGATGACGTCGATGAGGCGTGGGGCGATGGCGTGGACGGCCTTTTCAGTCGCCCGGGCGTCGTTCCCCAGCGCGCCTTGAACGCGGCGGTGAAATGGGCCTGACTTGAGAACCCCGCCGCGAAAGCGATTTCGACAAGCGGAGCATGCTGTTGCTCAACCAGGGAGCGGGCGACATCCAGGCGTCGGCCGAGAACATAGGCGGCGGGCGTGGTGCCAAAGTGGTCTGAGAAGAGGCGGGACAACTGCCCCTGTGACAGGCGCGAGACGCGGCACAGGTCCTCTACTTTCAGGGGGCCCGCCAGATGGGCGTCAATGTGAGCGGTCAACCGGTCCAGCGTCCTCCGGTCACGGGACGCCGATGCGCTATCCGGGTCGGCCGGGGAGACTTCCGCGGCCATGGCGATCAGCAAGCTTCCGCGCAAACGCAGTTCCCGGCGGGCCATCAGATCGAGGTCCTCATCGCGGGCGCGGCGAAGAAACCTGTCCAGTTCTTCTCGCAGCAGCGGCGAACTGACGGCGCCTGACTTCAACCGGGCGTTGGCGCGGTCAGCCGGATCATAGGCATCGGTCGTCAGCGGCAGGGTGCAGAGCACCAGGTAGCGGTCAATCGGGATCGGCCGTGGAGCCTGTTCTTGTCTGAGATCAATGACCACGCCGCGCGGGTCGAGGCTGTGGGGGGCCAGGGCGATGACGAAATGAGCCGGGATCTGACGCCAGTCAAACGACCTGGATTCATCTAGTTCGAGCAGCGCCAAAGCCACTTGCGCCCTCCCGAAGCACAACCTGTGCGAATAAATGCACAATCAAAAATGACTCTGTCAAGCGGCGTTACACGAAAAGGGGGAGGGCGTAGGCGGCGAAACGAAACCTGTTGAAATTCGAGCGGTAATGGCTGTGATCGCTCTCCTGCGCGCGATCTAAACCGGCGCCCGGTTCAGGGATGACGTGGGCTATCCCTAAACGGGACGCCGCCCCTTCGATCCGCGTCTCTGACGGGGCGGGAAAGGCGCTTGTGGACATCGGGCGGTGTCGCGCGGGTGATCGGCCTCGTTCGTCGAAGGGCTAGCCAGGCTTCCACCTCAGCCAGATCCCAGACGACGCATCGCGGGGTCAGGAGGAAGCGTTTCGGAAACTCGCCGCGCTGTTCCATCTCCCAGATGGTGCTGTCCGCCAGGGGGACCATCTGAAGCAGTTGCGCCTTTCTGATCGACCGCGTCAGCGGAGGGTCGGGCCGGTTCATCGTCGCACTCCTTAAAAGCCTGCGGGAATCGAAGGCGAAAGCTGAAGGAGCGGCCAGCCGTCAGCTTTGCGCCCGCCAGGCTGCGGGTCGACGCATGCGCACAGGGCTGCAAAACGAATAAGCGGGACAGCCCTGTTGGGGCTGCGTACGATCACAGCTCCGGCGATCTGGTCCAAGCTTTGCGTCAGCGGCGACCGGGCTTAGGAGGGCGGGCATGAAGATCCAGATATCACTCGCCCTGACCGCCGCCGTTCTCCTGTCGGCCTGCGCCGGCATGCCTTCGCCTCAGCCCAATGGGGCGCTCAAGGTGGCGACCTGGAACATCGAACATCTGGCGGAGAGAGACGGGGACGGGTGCCGGCCCCGCGCAGAGGCGGACTACGCCCTACTGCGCCGTCACGCCGATGCCCTGAACGCCGATGTGATCGCCTTCCAGGAGGTCCAGAGCGAGGCCGCCGCGCGCAGGGTCTTCGATCCGGCCAAATACGACATCGTCTTTTCGTCGCGTCCGGCGAGCGGGCCGGGCGGGGGATGCCGCGGCAAGCCGGGTCTCAATATCCAGAACCAGTCGGTCGGCTTCGCCGTCCGCAAGGGCGTGGCCTGGAGCCGGAACGAGGATCTCTCGGCGCTGGCGCTCGGCAATCCCAATCTGCGCTGGGGCGTGGACATCACGGTGGGGCGCGACCGCCCGCTGCGTCTCCTGGCGGTCCACCTGAAGTCCGGCTGCAACTCCGGGCGCGCGGCGTCTGACCCCGATTGCCCTGTCCTGTTTGACCAGGCGCCGGTGCTGGAAGGTTGGATAGACAGCCGTGCGCGGGCTGGAGAGGCGTTTGTCGTCCTCGGCGACTGGAACCGACGGATCGCCAGCCGCAACGACGCCTTCTTCGCCGAAATCAATGACGGCGACCCGGCCGCAGCGGGGCTTGTTCAGGCGGCCGGCGGCCGTCCGGCCGGGTGTAAGGCCCGATATCGGGAGTTCATCGACCATATCGTCGCCGGACGTGAAGCGGCCGCCCGGATCGAGCCGGATTCCTTTGAGGAATACACCTATGACGCACCGGAAAACGAGCATCCGTCGGACCATTGTCCGATCTCGGTGAGGATCCGGGGCTGACAGGCACGGGCTTGCTCCCCTCCCAGAATGCTGTCGATATCCTGTTCTGCGAACATTGAGTGCCCAGGGTTTGGGCGGATGGCGTTCTATTCAGAGGGGCAGATATGATCCGCAGGTTGGTGCTTATCGGGGGAACAGGGGCGGCTGTAATCGGCCTGCTGTTCTATCTGGCGAACCGCTCCGAAGGGGCAGGGACCTGGTTCGCGGCCCTGGCAGGGTGGGCGCAGGCCTGGGGCGCGGTCATGGCTATCGGAGCCGCCTACGCCATCGCCCAGCACCAGACTGATCAGGAACGGCGCCGCCGCGAAGAGACGCGCAAATCCGTACTGAAGACTCTCGAGACGGCGGTGGAATACGGGTTTGATATTCTGACCCGGGCCAAGGACCGCCTGGGAGGCGCGCCGGTCAATCGCACGGCGTTTGACGCCGCCTTCAGGCCTGGTGAGTTCGCGGCGGCGATCGAGACCCTCGAACGCGCACCCCTCTATGACCTGGGCATGTACGAGGTGACGGCGGAGGTCATTCGATTTCGCCTTATGCTGTCAGAGGCGCGCGATTATCTGACGGCTGCGGTTGAGGGCATGACCGCTGTCGACAGGCGGGCCTGCCCGGAGCTTGTCGGACTTCACACCCAGGCCTTCAATCTGAAGCAGAACCTGTTGCAGCGGACAGCCAATCCCCGCCGCCTCGTCGCTATGGCGTCGCAGGATATGACAACCGCCTGAGATCCAAGGCCGACCGATCGACGCCGTCGACAGAGGCGAAGGGCTAAGGGCTCCGCCCTCGCGCGGGCCAGGATGCGCGGCTGCGCCGCCGGACCGGCCGGTCTCCCCGACCTTCCGCGCCGACACGGATTCATAGCCTTCGAGGTTCGAGGCTTGTGCAGGCCGGGCGATCCCCCTCCGGCCGTTCCGTCCTGGCCCTTGCTACCCCGGTCTCGCCGACGGGCAGGGTTTCAGGCGCGCCTTTCGCGTGCCTGCAACCCTTGCCCAGAGGAGGCAGACATGAAGGCCCATTCCATCCAGATGCTCGCCATGGCGGCGGCTGACGCCGCCGCCCCGGACCTGCGCGATCAGGCGGTTCCGGAACCGGGTCACGGCGCGGAGATCGTGGTCCCGCTGAACCGGCTGAAGGCCTCGCCCCGGAACGCCCGGAAGGTGAAGCACTCCCAGGAGGCCATCGAGGCGCTGGCGGCGTCCATCAAGGCCAAGGGGGTGTTGCAGCCGCCTGTGGTCGAGATCGAACGCGGTCAGGACGGCGTCGCGACGGGCGCCTACCTCGTCACCATCGGCGAGGGGCGGCGGACGGCCCTGCGGCTGCTCGCCAAGCGCAAGGCGATCAAGCGGACCCACCCGGTGAAGGTGACGGTCGACACCGAGAACGACGCCCATGAGATCAGCCTCGACGAGAACATCACCCGCGAGGCCATGCATCCCGCGGACCAGTTCGAGGCCTTCCGGAAGCTGGCGGAGGAGAGGGGCTACGGACCGGAAGAGATCGGCGCCCGGTTCGGGGTGTCGGCCCATGTGGTGCGGCAAAGGCTTCGGCTCGGCGCGGCGGCGCCGGAACTGATGGAGGCCTATCGGGGCGGGACCCTGACGCTGGACCAGCTTATGGCCTTCTGCGTCAGCGCCGATCAGGACCGCCAGCGGCAGGTTTTCGAGCAGATGGGCGAGTACAGGCCGGTCTATGCGATCCGGCGGGCCATGACCGAGGCCAAGGTCCCGGTGGATGATCGCCGTGTGCGGTTCGTGGGTCTGGACGCCTATGAGGCTGAGGGCGGCGCCGTCCTGCGTGACCTCTTCACCGAGGACGGCGAGGGCTGGGTGGAAGACCCGGCTCTTCTGGATCGTCTGGTGGCCGACAAGCTTGCTGGTCTGGCCGAGGAGGCGCGACTGCGTGAGGGATGGAAATGGGGCGAGGTCGGCTCTGACTATGCCGAGGCTTCGGCTCTGGGCCGGGTCTATCCGGTCGAGGTCGTTCGGTCGGAGACGGATGTCGCCGAGATCGCGGCCCTGTCGGAGGAATATGACCGTCTCGTCAGCGAGGCCGACGCGGTGGAGGTTCTGCCGCCTGAGGTGGATGCGCGGCTGGAAGAGATCGACAGGGCGCTTCAGGCTTTCGGGCCGGACTTCGACTACCCTCTGGAGGCGAAGGCGCGCGCGGGGATCATGGTCCTGTTGGGTCATGACGGGCTGGCCCGGTTCGAACGAGGACTGGTTCGAACCGAGGATACGGTCAGCGACCGTCCCGCCGATCCGGAGCCGCCGGAGAGCTGGACGACCTCGACGCTAGAAGAGGGCCACGACGACGATGAACCGCCTGTTCCAGCGTCAGGGACTGAGGCGGGGGCGCCCCTGTCCGAGCGTCTGGTGATCGACCTGACGGCCCACCGGACCATGGGTCTGCGCGACGCGGTTCAGGCCGACGCCGACGTGGCCCTGACGGTGGTGGTTCACGCGCTGGCCCTGCAGGTCTTCTATCCGGCCTGGGGCGTCTGGACGCCGCTGCAGCTTCGGCTGAGCGTCACGGGACTCGAAAGACTGGCGCCGGGCGTCAGCGACGGTCCGGCCGGTCGTCGCGTGGCGGATCGGCTGGAGGCGTGGGGGGCGCGTCTGCCGGAAGAGGCGCGCGATCTATGGGCGGTCCTGGCCCTCATGAGCCGGGCCGATCTGCTGGACCTGATGGCCTGTTGTGCGGGCGTCGGTCTTTACGCCGTGCGTGACCCGCACGACCGCAGACCGGACGCTCTGGCCCATGCCGAGGTCTTGGCGACCGTGACGGGTATGGACATGACCGGGACGTGGTCGGCGACCGTCACGAGCTACTTCTCGCGGGTGTCCAAGGGTCGCATTCTGGACGCGGTGACCGAGGCGACGAACGCCGAGGAGGCGGGCCGGATCGCCGGGTTCAGGAAGGGTGATATGGCCGAGGCCGCCGAGCGACTGATGGAAGGCAAGGGATGGCTGCCGCCCCTGTTGCGGACGGCGCCGGCGGTGGATGCGACCGCGCCCGAGCGGGCAGGGGAGGAGGTCGGGCCGTCATCTGACGACGCCTATTGCTTCGCCGCCGAGTAGAAAGCGAATAGCTGGAATCACGCCGCGCGCCCTTTGGGGGCGCGCGGCTTTTCAATTGTCGTTGGCTGCGCCCGGTCGAAGCACGATCATCGCCACGGCGATGGCCCCAAACGCGACGCCCGCAATAATCAGCCAGGCGGCGAGTGTTGACGAGGTGATGTTCGACATTCCGAACTTAATGCCGAGGAGGGCGACCACGGCGCCGAGGCAGAAGAGGGCGGCGGGTCGCAGATTCGAGCGCGACCGGAAGGCGCGGATCAGGCGGGAGACGATCCTGACGTGTGAGGCCATGCCCTTCTAGCCGGCGAGACGCCGGAGTTCCTCGATCCGCGCCTCGCAGGACTCGCGCACGACGTCGCGTAGAAGGCCGATACGCTCTGTGAGGAAGGCCAGCTCTTCATCGGTGATGCGGTAGTGGCGTGAATAGCGGGCCTTCACATAGGCGGCGCGGAGGAGCTCGAAGCAGCGCTTCTGGAACTTGGTGTCGTGAGGCCAGACGTCACGCAAGCGCGGTTCGAGCGGCTCCGTCATGTTGCGGAGGCGGATGAGGTTGTGGCTCTTGGGGGAGTAGAACGTCAGGACCTGCAGGAGGCCTTGGTAGATCGTCTCAGTCACTTGGTGGAGCAGAAACGCCGCGTGCTTGAGATCGCCATTGGTGATGGCGAATGCTGCAAGACGAGCAAAGCCAGCCTCGCTTTCCTTCCACTCCTCGAAATACTCCTTCGCCTCTTCCAGCGCCGTGGACGGGGCCAGGGGCTGCGGCTCAGAGAAGGTCACATCGGGCGTATCCGTCAGGACCACGCCGTCGCGGGCGATGTCGATGAAAAAGCCGCGCCCGTGCTCCAGCTTCCAGTTCACGTCGTCCAGGCTATGGACGATCAGGCTGACGGGGGTGCGCATGGCGCCCGCCGACAGTTCGGCCAGAAGGCGCTTCTCCACGTCCTCCCAGAACTCGAAGTCGGTCAGGTCCTCGTGGTCAACCACGACCAGCAGGTCGAAGTCCGAAAAGTAGCGCCCGACCGGATCGTGGACCCAGTCCCCGCGCGCATAGCTGCCGAACAGGATGATTTTGAGGATGCGGCCGTTCTTCAGCCGGTCCGCCCGGCGCGTGGAGGTGGCCTTGGCGAAGCCGTCCTGGATGATCTCGACGGCGGCGTCGAGTTCACGCTGTTTCGCGAGCGGCAATTTCCTCAGCGGACGTTTCATGCCCGGAGTCTCCGAAATGCGGAGCCGACACGCAAGAGTCGAAACGCCCCGATTCGCGCACAACTAGGCTCATGCGCTCATAACCGCTACGCTAGCACCTGCGGGCGCCGGTTCCATAGGGCGTCGTCTGTTCGCCGTAGGGCCGGTTCGCCGGAAATCGTCGCGGCGCCGCTTGAATGCTCCGGGCCTCAGCACAGAGGTTCCAACGCCCGCACCTTCTTTTTTGGCCGCAACTGACTCGTAGTGACCGTTCAGGCAGTAGCTGCAGGCTCGGGCCTGTCTCCCAGCATCCGCTATCCGCGCCGTTTTGACCGGCGATCGTTTGTATCGCTCAGGCCGAACAAAAGGTGAGCCTAAGGAATTCGTGTGGCTGCGAGTGACTTCTGTCTCAAGTCCGGCTTAAGCTCCCACCCATTTCCAAGCTCGGCCGCTGCGCCATAGCCTTCTCTCCGACCGGTGTCTCTTCATGAAATTCACGTCCCGCCTCGTCGATAGAAAGATCATGGGTGTGAACCTCGGGGTGGAGCTCACCATTGGAGAGTATCTCTCTTTCGCGGGAGACATCCTCAACAAGAACGAATTCCAGCGTCGCCGAGTGAAGACGTCCGGCAAGACCTATGATCTTCTGGGTCGGGATTTGGTTGATGGTTGTATTATCCCGCCAATCATCCTTGCTGTGACGGACGCCTATGCCATCGAACTCCAGCCGCTAGTCGCCTCGGCCATCTCTAGTGGTGAGGACCGATCGTGGGCCGCCATCGAAGGCATCGTCGAGCGAGCGGTCGGTGACCGAGAGTTGCTGATCCTGGATGGTCTGCAGCGTTCGCTGACCATGGAAGGTATTAGCTCGTCCAGATCGCTGACCCCGGAGGAGATGACGGGGTTCTTGGACCATGTGATCCGGCTGGAAGTTTATGTAGGGCTGAGCAAGACCGGCATCCTTTACAGGATGTTGACCCTGAATACGGGCCAGACGCCGATGTCGTTCCGACACCAGCTCGAAATCCTCTATCACGATTACATCGACAACAACTCGCTTCCGGATGGCATAGAGGTCCTTCGTGAAGTGGATGACCGGAGAGCTCGTCGGGGCGGCAGATACAAATACGCTGACGTAGTTGACCTCTTCTACGCCTTCTCGACTGGTACGCCGATGCCCTTCGATAAGCAGGCTCTCGTAGGAGAGCTCCGAGAAATGCGTTTTCTGGAGAACTACAGCTATCGCCCGGACTCCGACGAAATGCGGGATCTGCTTGTCGTTTATAACAAGCTGGTTTCACGTATCTCTGAGCTCGCTCAGGACTGGACCTACAAGCCTGAGGACTACGAGGATCCAATCGTCAGGCCCTTTGCTTCAAACACCGCGTCAATATTTGCGAGGGCGCAGGCGATGGCCGGCTTTGGCGCAGAGTGCAAACGCCTGATGAGCCTGGGGCAAATCAGCAATCTTTCTGATCTGGAAGCCACGATTGCAACGCTTCAGTTCTCCGGCGAGGTGGAGCCGAGCCTCGTTGGCCTCTTGCGGGTTCTAGACGAGACCGGCCTGAAAGCGAAGCGGATCGGTGATGCGCAGCGTGCCTACTTCCAGTGCGCGTTCCGGGCGCTCCTGATGCCGGAGAGCGAGACCTACACGGATCTGTCGAGGTGCTGGCTGCGCGGCCAGGAGATCTACGAGCTGTCGTACTGAGCTTCCTCGGCGATCGCAGATGATGTCCAACGAGATTCGACTTTCGGTGCGCGCTCGAGCGGGCGGTTGCATCGTATCCGCCGACGAATTTGACCTATTTGAGATTTCGAACAGCATTCCGGAAGCCGAGCATCATTCACTCGCTGTGTTTCATATCGCGCTCTGCCGGACCGGAAACTCAGCGGAGCTCCAGAGTTTCGCTCTCAAGCTCACGGGTGAGGATCGGAACAGCTTGGGGTATTGCTTTCCCGTCAGTGCGTTCGGCAATGCCGAGGCGTTCGACACCCGATGGGCGGCCGTATATGGTAGTGCGGCGTTTAGATTCCTGACCCAGGCGCAGATGTTGCGCAGTGTTCTGTCTGACGACGTCCTCGGCCTGCTCAGAGGCCAGGAGGTGGGGATCCACGACATCTACGATGATGATCTGAGCGTCTTGGTGCTCGGCCGGGAAGCGCTGGACAGGTTCGAGGTCTCCGACAGCCAAATTCCGCTAATGCTGGCTCGTGAGGGGATCTGTGTCACTGACGAGGACGACGACGGCTCTTATCCACCTATCTTCAAGCCGTGGCAGCCGGCGGTCTCGGTGGCTCGAATGAGTGAGGAGTTTCGGAATGAGGAAGAGCTGTTCTGGCGGCTGATCCGAATGGCGGCGCGGTCGGGGTGGGAGACCGGGTCTTTCCTGATCCTTTATCAGTGCCTCGAGTACTCGATACAGCGCGTCTTCGACTGGGGGATGGTAAACATCAGCCCGCAGGGTATCAGCACCTGGGACCTGAAGGATCGCCTTTCGAAGCTGACCAATGAGAAGTTCCGCCTCAACATTCTCAATAACCACTGCTTCGGCGGGCGCGTGGACGCCGGGATCCTAGAGGCGTTGAGAGGCGAATGTCGCGCCGTGCTCGCAGCTCTCGGAGATGACGTCGACGCTCACACGTCCTGGACCGGCGCCCTTTACGCGCTGCGTAATCTGGTCATCCACAACCAGATCCGCCTCATGCGGCGAACCGACCTGTCGCTGAAGGAAGTCAACATCGCGCTCACGCGACTGTGCCTAGAGATCATTGGCTCCCTCGCAGCGCCGGGTGAGGATGGTATCTGGACCAACGAGAGGATGGTCCCTGAGACTGCGTCAGAGCCCTCCGCGTATCATTCTGAACCTTGAGGGACACCCAGAGTGGACTTGGCCCGGAACAGCTTGATCAGATTTCCGAGAAGGAGCCAGAGCTGGCCCTGCCATAGGCTGGCGTCGAGATCGCCTTCCAAACCGACCCAGACGATCCGTCCAGGGCGACGGTTGAGCCGTTCGCCTGTTCTGGACCGAGCTGGATAGTATTGTGGTTCTAGCTCTACGCCACTGGGAACCTATGCGCTGCATTCTGCAGTTGGGGCGCTAAGGCTCGAACGGCCGCTCATCCGTAGAAGTGGCAGGACGGAAGCGGTCTGAGCGCCCAATGGTAGCGGCGCCCCTTGCCGGGATGGAGCACGTGCAACTCGCTCTGCGTATAGGTTCTGGAGCCGGGATGGGTTGGGGTGTTGCGGTTGCGCAGAGGTCTGCGCCCATAGCGGGTGACGAAACGCTCGATCAGGTCGGCTTCCACCCCCTCGCAGATCGTTCCCAGCCTGCGAACCTTCGGCTCACAATAGTAGATGCGGATCTTCAGGCCTGGAATCCGCTTTGAGAGTTGGGGAATCCAGCTCTTCAGATGGGACGTGATCCGCTGTTGCGCCTGACCCTTGCCGATGTAGGCGACCGGCGAGAAGGCGTCGTCGTAGTCAAAGGCGAAGGGCTCGCGGATGCGGATCACATAGACGGCCCTCTGGGACAGCAGTCCCGGATGTTCATCAATGTTCACCGCCTTGCGGAACTGCACCCAGCCGCTGACCTCCGACGCGACGAAGTCGACATGATTCCAGTTCAATCTGACCGCAGCAGCCACGCTTTTCCCCTTAGCTGACGTAGTATTGTTCGAAGTAGTGGTGGGCCAGCTGGTCCGAATACAGATCCAGATTGTCCTGGACCGTGAGGATCCGGCAGGCGGACTTCCCGCCGTTGAGCGGCCCACGAAGCCCGCGTCCGACCATCTGCATGAAGAGCGCGGGGCTGAAGACCGGCCGTGCGATGACGATCAGGTCCGTGGCCGGGGCGTCGAAGCCGGTGGTCAGAGCCGAGTGATTGCAGAGCACCCGGATGTCGCCCCTCTGGAAAGCCTGGATGAACCAGCGCCTGGAGTTGCGATCCGTCTCCCCGGAGACGGCCGCAGCCGGCACGCCCAGCACATTCAATTTTGCGGCGAGGCGCCTTGCGTGGCTGACGGACGTCGCGAAGACGAGAGCAGAGCGCTCCGTGGACTTCGCCATGGCCTGAATGATGAGATCATTCCGTTCCCGGTTGGCGCCGAGCCGCTCTAGCGCGGACTCCGGCAGAGTGCGAAAGGTCTCGAGGTGCCGCTCTTCCTCGGCGGTCAGCCGGAACTGGGTCTGCATCTCCAGGCGGGTGTAGCGGAAACGCGCCAGAACGCCCTTCTCCTGAAGGGTCTCGAAAAGGCCGGCCTGGTTGGACGGGATCAGCCGTCCGTCGAAGCGCCGGGCGAGGGCGGCGGTCTCATCCTCGCTGCGGCCGCGGAAGGGCGTGGCGCTGAGGCCCAGGACGGGGGGCTCGGCGGCGCCGTCGCCTTCCGGCTTCAGCCAGCGGAACAGGCTCGTGTAGGTCGGGGTGAGCGCATGGTGGCATTCGTCGATCACCACCAGCCCGGGACGGCTGAGCCAGTCGACGCCGTCGCCGTTCATGCGCGATGAGAGGGTCTGTATCGTCGCGACCACGACGGTAGGTTCATGGGCTTCCGCAGGCTGGGGATTGGACTGACCGCCCCACAGCCGGATGACGCGCAGGCTCTCATTGCGCAAGCCGTCCGTGGCCCAGAGATCCCGGAAGCACTGAACCGCCTGTTCGCAGAGCTCGTCGGTCTGCGCGATCCAGACGACGAGCCGGTTGGAGCTGTCGGCGGCGAGGGTCCGCGTGACGGCGGTCTGCGCCGCCACCCGCGTCTTGCCTGCACCGGTGGGGAGGCTGATGACGGCGCGTCGTCGCCGGTCGTCACGGGTGCTGGCGAGCATGTCGTCCAGGTCCGAGACCACCTCGATCTGGTAGTCGTGGAGGGGACGGGGCTTCACCGGACCGGAAACGAAGAGCTCAGGTTCCCGGCGACGCCCGGGGGCCGCAGCGAAGTCGCTCGGGAAGCCGATCTCGGCGATAAAGGCTGCGGCGGCTTCGCCGCCCCAGCGCTCCGGCGGCTCCAGCCCCTGGGCCGACAGAGCTTCCCGGATCCCGGGTTCCGCGAAGAGCGCCGGTCCCAGAAGGGTGAGGGCTACCTGGGCGGCGCGATGATCGTCGCCGGCCAGCTCAGTCCAGACTTCAGCGTCGAAAACCTCCAGCAGAGGCCGCGCGCCGCCCGTCGCCCGCAGCAGGCGTTCGGGCAGGTCGAGCCCCTCGGCGACATGCCGCCGGCGTGCGGCGATTCCTCCGGACGTGACGACCTCAAGGGCGCCTTCAAGCTCGACCCATGAAAGCGCGCTTGCGCCCTCGAGCAGCAGGGCGACGCGGTCTTTCCAGCCGAGGCGCTGAAAATGCTGCTCGTCCACCAGCAGGCGGTCGCCGTCGACCGCCCAGGCCAGTGGCCGGTCTTCGCCTGCGATGGTGTTCTTCAGGGTAGCGACAAACAGGACTGCCGCTTCCTGTGCGGCTGTCTCGTTCAGGACTTCCGCCAGAGCCGGTTCAACCTCAGTCAGCCTGACGCCCTCGGAGCCGGCTTCTCCGGTCGTCCAGTGCAGTTCCGTAAGTTCGTGGAACCAGCGCGCGCCCTGGCGGACCCACAGGGCGCCGACCTCGCCTGAGAGCCTGATACAGGTCCGGCCGGCCTCCGTGGCCTGCAGAACGTCGCGGGAATGCCGGCCGATCAGGACGTCCGGCAGAGTAAGGGGGCCGTCCGGAGAGCAGACCTTGTCCGGCGCGAGACTCGTGCGGCCGGCTTCTTCGTAAAGATCAGCGAGAACGCTGGCGTCGATGGACTCCCGGGCCGCTATGGCGAACCAGTCCTTCCAGATTTCTTCGGCGGCGCGTCCGCTCTGGAACTCTCCTGCCGCGTTCTGAAGAGGGACAAGGCCGGGAAGGAGATCAGCCAGGGACGGGAGATCCGCCCCCCGTGCGCTGATGTCGCTGATCAGCAGGCTGGCGGTGTCGACGTCCTCGCCGCTCACCTCGAGCCATCCGTGACTCAGCATCAGGGACCAGAGCGGGTGAGGGTATGATTTCGCCGGCCAGCGTGCGGCCTGGGTGCTGTGGCGGAAGGCCACAGGCTGCAGGAAACCTGGAGGGGCGGAACGGCATCGATCGAGCAGCCAGCGGGAAACCCGGCTCTGAGCGCCTTCGCCGGCCAGGATCAGCAGTTCCCAGCCGGCAGGCATGTGGAAATCACCAGGCCTGAGATAGCCCAGACCCGGTCGGTGATCGAGATGACGATGGTAGGCGCTGCGCCACTCCGTCGACCAGGCCACCATCCACTGCTGTGCGTGCGGATCGGTTTCGGGCGGCACGCTCCAGACCCTGTCCCAGTCCGTGCGCGGCGACATGCCGACGTTGAGCTCTTTCAGCAGCCCGGCGTCATGGCGGTGAAAATCCTCATCCACCATCCAGCTCCGGAGGTAGGGCAGGTGTTGTTCATCGACGTGTTCAAGATCCTCGCGGCGGATAAGGTCGCCGAAACGGAAGCAGCGGTCCGGGGACGCCCAGCCGTCGAGCGTCTTCACCTCGATCTCGACCCAGCCAAGGGAGTCGGTCACCGCGTCCCAGGGCATGCGACGCAGGAGCTCCCAGACGCCGGACCAGTCCTCAGCCTCGCGCGCCTTGAAGGCCTGCGCCTCCAGGAGCCGGTCCCAGTCGGTTTCGGAGGCATCCCTGAGGTGGAAGCGATCCTCAAGGATTTTCCGGACCGGCTCGCTCGCAAGCAGAAGGGGGTGGGGGAGGCTCAGCAGGCCCTGGGCGTCGCCTGACAGGGACAACTCAGGCGCGGGCCGAAGCTTCCCCTGGGCGTCCAGAATGACCCTGATGCGGTCGCGCACGCGATCCCATTCATGACCTGTCGCCGCCTGAGCATAGCTGTCCGCCAGTTCAAGGGCCGCACCGGCGTCTGACGGATCATCGGTTGCGGCGGCTTCCAGCCAGAAGGCGGCGTCTGATCTGGCCAGCAGAGGAGCGCCTGCAGAAGGCGGGGCGACCGCCAGTCTCCGGGTCAGTTCGCCCAGGCGCGCTATCCGGCCCGGGGAGGCGGTGCAACTCGGATGCAGATGTGTGCGGCAGACCTCCTCGTCCGCGAGCCGGCTCCACATGACGCCCAGGTCTGTCTTGTCGAGCGGGGCGCGATTCAACCCGGCGGCGGGGCGGAAGTCGCTGTTGCAGTCCGGAAGCCGCGCCCCCGATTCAAGTCTCCGCCACAGGGCGTGGACCAGCGGAGCGGCGGGTTCGTCCTGAGCCTGAAGTTCACGGGGATAGGCGTCGAGCACGCCGCCCGGCTCGATGTCCGCGGCGAGAGTCTCCAGGTTGTCGAAGATGAAATCGGCGGCGGCCTCCATCAGGGCGGCGTTCCACGCTCCCCGGATCAGCGCCGTCCGGTCGCTGTTGAGCTTCCATGGAGCGTTGAGAATGCCGAGCGTGCGGGTTTCCGTCGAGGTCGGGAAGAAGGCGAAGAAGCGTCCGGCCTGCTCTCTGACGCGACCGATCGGCGCCGCCCAGATGAGCGGAATCTGGTTGCGGGCGTGAACGTCTGTCGCATCCTCAATTGCGAGCGCATCCGTGATCTCGACCTGGCGGCTGAAGACGCGCCAGCGCTGCGGCGTCTTCGAGCTGTCGGAAAGATCCTCGATGATGACAGCGCCGTCCTCATCAGACCGGCGACGGAGGTGGCGTTCAAAATCCTGTCCCTTCAGCACGAGTTCTACGTCAACCGGCAGGAACAGAAGGAATTCAGCCGGGAAGTCCCGCATCTCGCGCATGACGCGCGTGCCCGCTTCGGGCGACTCGAGCTGAGCGAAGACGATGGTGGTCGCCCAGTCGAACCGGTCAGCGCCCTTCACCTGGGCAAGGCCCTCCTCCCACGGGCAGGCAGCAGCCAGTCTCAGACCGGGCGCAGGCTGATCTTCCCTCAGGCTCAGCAGGCGACGGATCCGTGAGCGGCAGGCGAGCGGGTCGAATAGCAGGCAGACGCTCCGGCTCAGGACGGCGATGTCGCCTCCCAGCTTGAGCAGGGATTTGAACCCCAGTCCGAAGCGGCCGATCTGGCCGCTGCGTTTGCCAGATGTATTGGCGTTCAGAAGGGCGAGGACGCCGGCCTCATCGACCGGTTCGCCTGTATTGGCGGCCCAGAGGCCAAGGGCGTCCACGAGCACGACGATACGGCCGGACGGGGCGCCGCCCTCGACGACCGCGTCGGCGGCGTTCTGAACCAGTTCAGCGATCTGACGGTAGGCGTATCCGCCGGCGAGGACGGATTCCTCGACGTTGGCGTGCTCACGGGCGTCATGCGGTGCGGCCTGGTAGGCCTGAAGACGATCGTGGCAGAGCTTTTCCGCATAGCGCGTCAAGGTTGCGCGCTCGTCCGCGACGATTTCCACAGCTGACATGATCTGAATCGCCCCCACGCGCTTGAACTCCAGTGATAGTCGCGTACCAATGGTTGAGGAAGTGAGTTTTTCGGGGCAGTGGCTTGAAAGAAATAATGATCTCGGTCCGGAGGGGCGGACGGGAGATCGACCGGCTGGCGGGGTCTGAATTCATGACAGACGCCGGGCCTGTCCTGACCTATCGCAAGCGCCAGTGGCCCGTACGTGACGGCGCTATCGATCTCGATGGTCCGTCCGTCGATATCTCTCAACCTCCGGCTGCGGTGATCGCCGGACCCGGAGCCGGGCCTGATCCTCAGGAGTCCATCGTCAGGGCCCCCGCCGATCGCCGGTTGCTGGTTGACGCTCCTCCGGGGACGGGCAAGACCTGGGCGGCCTGCGCCCGGGTCGCCAACCTGATCGACGAGGGCGTTCCGGCGTCCAAGATCTGGATGATCAGTTTCACGCGTACGGCCGTGACTGAGATCCGTAACCGGATCGCGGATTTCACCTCGCCCGAGGACGTGGCCTCTGTCCGCATCTCGACCCTGGACGCCTATGCCTGGGCGCTGCAGTCCGGGTTTGATGCAGAGGCGACCCTCTCAGGTAGTTTTGACGAGGGGATCGGGGCGACTCTGGAGCGCGTCGAATCCGACGCCGATCTCCAGGACTACCTGGGCCGGGTCCGACACCTGATTGTGGATGAGGCCCAGGACATCATGGGGGTCCGCGCGCGGCTTGTGACCGTCCTCGTGAAGCACCTCGATCCAGATGCAGGGGTCACGATTTTCGCCGATCCGGCTCAGGCCATCTACGGATTTACTGAGGATGAAGCCGGTCTGGGCGGCGGTGTCTCGCTCCTGGACCTTCTCCCCAGGGCGTTCGAAAAGGCCGCGCTGACCGAGGTGCGGCGAACCCGCTGTCCGCGTCTGCGGGAGCTGTTTCTCAAAACCCGCAGAAGGGTGATGGCGCGCGGCCGGGCGTCGGAGCGGGCCGCGGCCGTACGCGAGGATATTCTTCGTCTGGCTCATGATCAGGCAGACCCGGCCGATGACGGCGGGGTGGGGATAGCCGGATCCGATCGCCTGATCCTCTTCCGCCGTCGTGCGGAGGTTCTCAAGGCGGCCTCATACGCGCACGACCGCCCGTACAGGCTCCGCATGTCCGGCCTGCCGGCGCCGATCCATCCCTGGATCGCAGAGATGCTGTGGAACTGGACAGATCGGAGGATCAGTCTCGCTGAATTCACGGGGCGCGCCGAGGGCGGCGTCGACAGTGTGCAGGTGCAATCGCGCTGGACTCTTTTGAGAGAACTGGGTGGAGAAGCGGACGGAAGTGTTGACCTGCACCGTCTCCGCCAGCGGCTGGCGCGATCCAATCCGCCGCTGATCGCCGCCTCGCCGGAGTTCGGCGACGAAGGACCCATCGTGGGAACCATACACGCCAGCAAGGGCCGCGAGGCGGATCATGTCAGCCTGTGGCTCCCGCCGCTGGAGGCCGGGGAGGCAGAGGAGGATGAGGAGATCCGGGTCGCCTTTGTGGGCGCAACGCGTGCGCGACTGACGCTCCGCGTCGGGCAGGCCGGTCCAACCCACGCTACAGCGGAGAACGGAAGGGTTTGGCGTCGCTCGAAATCCGGGATCCAGGTGGAGATCGGCCGGGCAGGGGACCTGCGACCTGAGGGCCTTGTCGGCCTGGCGGGATATGACTCGGCCGAGGCGGCGCTCGAAGCTCAGAAGCGGGTTGCCGAAAGCGCCACGCTCGCGCTCAGAGCCAGGAGCTACGGCGACCTCGATTACAGCTTCGCCCTGGAAACCATGGACGGTGACCGGCTGGCGGTCCTGTCCGACGGCGTAAAGACGGATTTGCGGGCGATCGCCAACCATGAGCGGAAGTGGCCGCCCCCGGGTCAGTTGAACTGGCTCAGAAGCCTTGGAGTGCGGACGGTGGCGGTCGCTCCGGATGATCCGCTCCTCGACCGCCTTCATGAACCCTGGCGGTCGAGCGGACTGATGCTGGCGCCGCTCATGATCGGCTTCGCCTCCGGTCGTTTTCACGCGATGAAGGAAACCCGATGACAGAACTGTCTTCCGACGCCTGCCGTGAGGCCGTGCTGCGTCGACTGCGCGAGGATCTGGTTGGTCCGCTGAGCGTGGATGAGAAACTGACCTCGCGTCCGTCCGATGTCTGGCTGACGGGGGTTCTCTGGCCCCGCAATACAGAGATCGCGCCCGAAGAGGACGAGAAACTGGCTGTCGCGCCGACGGGCGATGAGGCCGACGACGACGGCGGCGTGCAGGCGCAACCGGCGACCGCGCCTATGCGGCGTCCTTCCACGGCGGGGGTGTCATTCGCCGTCGCCGCGGTTGAGGCGCCCGCCATCGAGGTGAAAATCCGTTTCGCCCTCTATGAGCCGGAGGAGACCTCGGACAGCCCGATCGTCTGGTCGCGTAAGCCTGTTGAGTTGACCAGGGACGTCGCTCTGCAGCCAGGGGTACAGGATATCGACCTTTCCGGAACGGGCGTCGCCGGGCTCCGCCTCAATGTGCGCGCCGCGCCGTTCAGCGACGGCCTTCTCGTCACGGTGACGCTGGTGAACGGCGCCTCGACCCGCGAACCCTCCCGCAACGCCCTGGAGGCGCTCACCCTCTTCCAGACCGAACTGGAGGTGGTCGCCTCGCCGGGCGCCCGGCTGATCGCAAGGCCGAGTCGCCGGGCGGTCGTCGACGAGGATGACGCCTCGGGGGCGCTGCTCTATCGAAGCGCCCGCGAGTTTGCATCGGGCCATACCTGCTCAGCTGAGTGGGAGGTGGCGGACGCCGATCCGGAAGCCGCCGCCTGGGTGCGCACGACCTGGATCCCCTCCACGATCACGCCTGCGGTCAGCCCTGACGGGCATGAATGCTTCAGCGGTTTTCGTGCGACGAGTGAATCCTGCCTCTCGGCCTCCTGGCTGGCGACGGCGGATGCGGCCCCCATGCTCGCCTCCCTGGACGATTTCTGCCGGGCCTACGGGCGCTGGATTGACGATCGCGCCGAAGAGGCCGGACGTCTGCCTGCGGACCTCGCCGGGACCGCTCACCGCCACCTGGAGGACTGCCGGATCGTGCGCGACCGTATGGCGGCGGGCGTCGATCGTTTGCGGATAGACCCGGTTGTGCTCCGGTCCTTCCAGCTCGCCAATCAGGCCATGCTTCTGCAGCGGCAATGGGGAGGCGCGGAGGATCTCCGCTGGCGCCCGTTCCAGCTTGGGTTCGTCCTGCTGTCCCTGGAGTCTACGCTCGACGGGCAGCATCCTGATCGCGATGTCATGGATCTCCTGTGGTTCCCAACGGGCGGCGGCAAGACCGAGGCCTATCTGGCGCTGATTGCGCTGACCGCCTTCCATCGCCGGCTTTCGCGTTCGATGCCAGACGAGGGCGCCGGGGTCGCCGCCCTGATGCGCTACACGCTGCGCCTGCTGACGTCTCAGCAGTTCCAGCGCGCTGCGGCGATGATCTGCGCCTGCGAAGCGCTTCGCCGGTCCGCTGGTGAGCCAGGGCTCGGCAAGGAGCCTTTCTCAATCGGCCTGTGGGTCGGCGACAGCGCCACGCCTAACCGGCGCAGAGACGCTTTCGCCAGCTGGAGCGACCCTGGGCGGTCGTCTCCACGGCAACTGACGCACTGTCCCGCCTGCCGGCAGTTACTTGACTATCGCCAGGCGGCAGAGACCGCCCCGGTCGAGGTGTGGTGCCGGAGCGAAGGCTGTTCGCTGGCAGGCGCACGTCTTCCGGTGTGGACCGTGGACGAGGATGTCTACGAGGTCCGACCGACCCTTCTGATCGGCACCGTAGACAAGTTTGCTCAGATCGTCCGCCGGAGCGAGACCGCGCGCCTGTTCGCGGTGGGCTCCCCCGCTCAGCCGCAACTGATCCTCCAGGATGAACTTCACCTCATTGCAGGGCCTCTGGGCACGCTGGCAGGCCTCTATGAGACAGCCCTTGACCTCATCCTTTCCGCTGACGGGTCCCGACCGAAGATCATCGGGTCCACGGCGACCATCCGGCGGGCGGCTGAACAGGTCCGGGCCCTGTTTGACCGGAACATCTGCCAGTTTCCGCCGCCGGGCCTGGACGCGGGGGATTCCGGCTTCGCCGTGCTCGACGCCGGGGCGGCAGGGCGGCTCTATGCAGGGGTCAGCACAGCGGGGCGGTCCGCGAAGTTCGCATTGCAGGCGGTCTCGGCTTCGCTGCTCCAGGCCTCAGCTGGCGCCCTGCCTGCGGATCGCCGCGATCCTTGGTCGACCCTGGTGACTTACTTCAACTCACTGCGGGAGCTCGGCGGTGCGCTCGTTCTGATGCAGGACGACGTCAACGACACGCTTCGGCTCGTCGCGACGGCGCGGGGCGAGACGCCGCGTCTGCCGGCGTCTGTTGAGGAGCTCACGTCCAGGCGCACTCAGGCCGAGATCGTCGATATGCTTGATCGTCTCGGCCGGCCGCTCGGATCCGCCGGCGCGCTCGACGTGGTCCTGGCCACCAACATGCTGAGCGTCGGTGTCGATGTGCCGAGGCTGGGGCTTATGCTGGTGAACGGTCAGCCGAAGACGATGGCGGAGTATATTCAGGCGACCAGCCGGGTCGGCCGCGGAGCGGTGGCGGGGCTCGTGGTGAGCGTGCTCAACAACGCCAAACCTCGGGACCGCTCGCACTACGAGACCTTCCGCACGTGGCATGACGCCCTTTATCGGAACGTGGAGGCGACGAGCGTGACGCCGTTCGCGTCGCGGGCTCGCGATCGGGCCCTCCATGCCGTGCTGGTGGCGCTTGTGCGGCACCTTGGTCCCGGCATGCTCGAGAACCCTGCGCTGACCCAGGATGCTGAGGACGCCGCACTGGTGCTGATCGACCAGATCGCTGCGCGCGCAGCGGCCATTGATCCGCTTGAGACTGATGTGCGGGACGAGCTCCTGGATCGTCTCCGTCGTTGGCGACGCAGGGCGCCGCAGCACTACTGGAAGCATATGAATCCAACCACCTCCCTTTTGCAGAGCGCCGAGGACGCGGCGGCGAAGCGCGCGTCCGGCCGCTCTCCTGGCAGTGCCTGGCCCACGCCCAACACCCTTCGTGGCGTTGAACCCGCCACGCCTTATCGCCTGGCCGAGCGCCTGCGCCGGAGTGAACATGCCTCGTAATGATCTCGGCGACCTTCGCCGCAGCGCCGCAGCGGCCGGGTTCGGACCTGGCGCGCTCATTGATTTCCGCGCCGGTGACGCACCCGTCAGCGCAATCGCCGGAGGCCTGGAGGAATGGGATGCAAACTTTCCGCCGGGCGGGCTGCTTCATCCTCAGGCTATCCGTGAGGAACGGCTGCAGAAAAAGCTAAACGTCCGGGGCTTCAGACTGCCGCCTGTCCGGGATCCGGGATCTGATCGGGACGCCAACCGCGCCCTGGTCGCGGTGCGCTTCCCCGAATGGCTGCAGTGCCCCCGTTGTGAAAAAATCGGGCCGGCGTCTCTGTGGGAGGATCCGCCCGGGAAGGCGGGGCGCTATTGCGCCTCATGCGCCTCAAAGGCGGCGGGGGGAAAGCCCGTTCCCGTTATCCCGGTGCGTTTCGTGCTCGCCTGCGAACGCGGGCATCTGGATGAGTTCCCCTGGCACTACTGGGTCGGGCACAAGGCGGACTGCCGCAACAGGAACGGCTTCCTCGAGCTGCGGTCTGAAGAAGCCGGACTGGCCGGTCTGAAACTGAGCTGTCCGAAGTGTGACGAGAAGCGATCCATGGATGGCGTCTTCTCCAAATCGACCTGGGAGCGCATGGCGGATTGCCGGGGCCGGCGGCCCTGGCTGGCTGACGCTGACGAGGTCTGCGGCTGCAAGCCCAGGGCGGTCCAGCGCGGGGCCTCCAACCTCTATTTTCCGGTCGTGGAATCCGCTCTGAGCATTCCTCCCTGGTCAGATCGTCTCCAGGAGGCGCTTGGCGTCCACTGGGACAACATCATGGGCGCGCTGCCTGAAGATCGCGCGTTGTATATTGGTATTCTGGCTCGGAACGACCTCAGGCCCGTCCTGACCGAACTGAACATGACGGCGGACGACCTGTCGGCCGAGCTCGACCGACGGGAAGCTCAGCAAGCAGACATCGATGCGGACGATCTCCGTTTCGAGGAGTTCCGCCAGTTCACGGGCGGCGTGGCCTCAGGCAGCCTGGATCGTGAGTTTGAGGTCCGGCCCCAGCCGGTGCCGCCGAACATCAGGCCCTGGTTCTCGCGTCTGGTGAAGGCCGTCCGGCTGCGTGAAGTGCGGGCCATGACAGGGTTCACACGCGTGCATCCGCCCGGCGATCCGTCCTTGTCGGCCCGTCTCTCCGCCAGGCCGCTCGACTGGCTTCCGGCGGTGGAAGTGCGAGGAGAGGGGGTGTTCCTGGAACTGGACCCCGCGGCGCTGGAAGAATGGGAGACGAGGCCGGCTGTGCGCGAGCGCGCTGCAGCCCTGGACGCCCGCTGGGAGGCCGAGTGGCTGGACCGGTACGGAACCGATCTGGAGCGGACCAAGGTCATCACGCCCCGATTCCTGCTGGTCCATACCCTGGCTCACGCCCTGATGGGTCAATTGACGCTGGATTGCGGCTACTCCTCAACAGCCCTGCGTGAGCGGCTCTATGTTCGTTCCGGAGAGCGCGCGATGGCGGGGCTGCTGATCTTCACCGCGACGACGGATGACGACGGCACTCTGGGCGGCCTGCAGAGACAGGGGGACCCGGAACGGATCGGACGGACGGTCGAGGCCGCCATCCGATCTCAGGCCTGGTGCTCCTCAGATCCCCTTTGCATTGAGGACATGATGGCCCCTGCGGACGGCATGACCCTGGCTGCCTGCCACGCCTGCGTCCTCGCCCCGGAGACCTCCTGCGAGGAGTTCAACCGGTTTCTGGATCGCGCTCTGCTGGTCGGATCTCCCTCCCAGCCGGAGCTGGGCTTCTTTTCCTCTATTATCCAAGGAGAACACGCATGAGCGGTCCTCGTATGTTTCCGGCTGTTCTGCCTCAGGCCGTGACCTCTGACCGCTATCGCGCCGCTGAGGTCAAGGTCTGGCGGCGGCTCCGTGAGGCGCTCAGCCCGGAGTGGACTGTATTCTACAGCCGCCCCTGGCTGGGGGTGACGCGCACGGGCGGCGAACGGGACGGGGAATGCGATTTCGTTGTGGCCCATCCCAAGCGCGGCTTTCTGGCGATCGAGGTGAAAGGCGGAGGCATCAGCTATGATCCTTCGACCGACGACTGGATCAGCCGGGACCGCGACGGCGTGCGCCACCGCATCTCCAACCCGGTCGAGCAGGCCAAGAAGGCCAAGTACGAGCTCGACCGGCGTCTCAAGTCATCCAGAGGCTTTCCGTCAAACCGGAATTATCGGATGCGTCACGGCGTGATCTTTCCCGATGCCGAGTCGCCGCCGGGCAATCTGGGCGTCGACAAGCCGCGCGACCTTTTCTGCTGCCACGACGATCTTTCGCGCATCGCGCAATGGGTTGAGCAGCGCATGGCGGGTGGAGATGAGGAGGATTTCGGAAAGGACGGCGTCCTGACGCTCGAGCGTCTTCTCGCTCACCCCTTCACTCTGAGAGCGCCGCTCGCGTCATCTCTTTCCGACGACGATCACCTGATCGACACCCTTACTCCGCAGCAGTTCCACATTCTGGACGCCATCCAGGCGCTTCCGCGCGTCGCCGTCGGTGGAGGCGCCGGCGCGGGCAAGACTGTGGTGGCGATGGAAGACGCCGCCCGTTCGTCGCAGGAGGACAGAAAGACCCTGCTCACCTGTGTTTCCGAGCCCCTGGCAGCGGCGCTCGCCGGGAAGATGGAAGGCTCCGGCGTTATCGTGGAATCCTTCGCTGCTCTCTGCAGCCGTGTCTCGGGTAAGCCCTTCAACGAGGCGGACGGACCTCAGCAGTTGCACGATGCGATGCTGAGCAATCCGGACCTGAGATTCGACGCCATCATTGTGGATGAGGCTCAGGACTTCAGAAGCCACTGGTGGATCGCTTTGGAAGCCGCGCTCCGTGACGTCCGTCTCAGCCGCATCCATGCCTATTACGACTCCAATCAGAGCGTTTACGGGGATCTTTCCGGCGAACTGGCGGGGTTCCAGATGGCTCCGATCGCCCTGACCCGGAACCTGCGCAATACCCGCACCATCCACGCCGCCGCATCGCAATTCTATGAAGGACTGCCGGTGACGGCCGACGGACCTGAGGGCGAGAGCATTCAGTGGATTGAGGAAGCGGACGCTGTCGGCGCTGCGATCGAGGAAGCCCGGCGCCTCCTCGTCCAGGAACGAGTGTCTCCAACCGATCTCGCCGTGCTGGCTGTCACAGAGGCGGCGGTGAAGACTATACGCTCCGCCCTCCCGCGATCGGCAGGAGACGCCGTCGCGGTGGCGACGATCGTGGACTTCAAGGGACTGGATCGAAGAGCGGTGGTCCTGGCGGCTGAAGCAGGGCTCGCTGATGATCAGGCGCAGGCCTATGTCGGCCTTTCTCGGGCCCGGACCCATCTCAGCGTGGCAGGCTCTCCGGAGGTTGTCGCCTGGCTCAGATCGATCGAGTGAAGGTGGTCTCCGGGTTGATCTGGAATTCTGCGCGCCGTCAAAGGCTCCCGGCATGCGTCCGTAAGTGACGCATGCACCGGGCAGTGGGTCATTGAAATCTGGAGATGATGAATGTCGCTGAGCACTGACCGTTCGACCCTTGCCAGGATCAACCGGGAGATTGGCGATCTTCGTTCCAGAGAGGCCGATGAGCTGAAGAAGGAGGCTGACGCCACGCGGCGGATGAACTCGGCCCTGGCCTCAGCCTCAAAGGCCTCGAATCTGTCGACTGCGAACTCCTATATGAGCACCGCCGCGCGCGAGCAGAGGACCATTGAGTCTGCCCAGCAGCAGCGGGTCCGCTATTCGTCGGACGTGGCCCGCAAGAGCCAGGAGGTCAGCCGTCTTCAGGAGCGGATCACCCGGGAGGAGGAGACGCAACGAAGGGCGGCGGCCTCCGCGGAGGAGAAGAGACGCAAGGCTGATGAGAAGGTCCGCAAGGACCTCGTAGCCGCGAACACGAAACTTCGGGAAGAGTATGAGGCGCGGGTCGCGAACCTGGAGGCTCAGATCGCGGCCCAGATCGAGGCCCGCGCCTCCGGTACGGCGCCTTTTGATGTGGTGTCCGCTGAAGGGCAGGCGGAACCCTACGATTTCTTCCTCTCTCATGCCTGGGCGGATAAGGCGGACTTCGCGGACGCCTTTGTGGAGAAGGCCAGAGTCCGCGGGCTGAGGGTCTGGTATGATCAGTTCTCGCTCCAGTGGGGCGACTCCATCCGTCAGAAAATCGATGAGGGTCTCCGCAGCGCCTATTTCGGCGTGGTGCTGCTCTCGCCCAACTTCTTTGAGCGGCCCTGGCCGAACTATGAGCTGGACGGCATTGTCCAGAAGGACCTGTCCGGCAACGGGCGCCTGCTGCCGATCTGGCATCGCCTCACTCAGGACGACGTCGAGGCCTGGGCCCCCTCGATCGCGGGGCGGCTGGCGTTGAGCACGGCCTCGTCCTCTACGGAAACCATCCTTGATGAGCTGGTCAGGATCCGTGACCGCTTCAGAGCGGCTAAGGAAGGAAGCGGCTATGGCGAAGCCGTCACAGCTCCTGGTGCGGAGGAGATCGGAGCGCCGGCTCCTGGCGGAACTATTTGACCTGCGACCGGGCCGAATCCGCCTAGCCTCCGATTTGTGTGTAAGTGTGTATTTGTGATGATGAGTCTGCAGCTGTTCCCCCGTTCGTCTGGAGACGGCGATGAGTGACAACATCCGTGTTCAGGTGCTGATGAAGCCGGAGGAGGCGGACCGCTTCGAGCGCTACTGCCACCAGCGAGGGCACAAGAAGTCGACCCTGATCGCGCGACTGATCCGCGATCATCTCGATGATGAGAATTTCCAGCCCCAGGCTGAACTCTTCAGCGAGCCGGCCGTCCGATGAGCATCTCTCCCGACCAATCCGTCCTGAGCAAGATCGCGCGCCTGCGCGGCGGCGCAAAGCCCCGCGTGCTGGACCTGTTCTCGGGCTGCGGCGGTCTGTCTCTGGGCTTTAACGCGGCCGGTTTTCAGATCTCGGCCTCGGTGGAGTTCGACCCTGACGCTGCGGCCTCGCACGGGGCGAACTTCCACCCCGGAGATCCGCGCCACGCGGTGGCGCGCGACATCACGCAACTGACGCCGGAGAAGCTGGCGGCGGACCTCGAGCTCGGCGATGTCCGCGCCGCCGTCGATGTGATCGTGGGCGGTCCGCCTTGCCAGGCCTTCGCCCGGGTCGGTCGTTCCAAGCTGCGTGAGATCGAGGCCCATCCGGAAGCCTTCAAGCACGATCCGCGTGCGCGCCTCTACATCGAGTACCTGCACTACGTGGAGGCCTTCCAGCCTCTGGCGCTGCTGATGGAGAATGTCCCCGACGTCCTCAATCACGGCGGGCAGAATATCGCGGAGGAGACCTGCGAGGTTCTCCGGGAGAAGGGCTATGTCGTCCGCTACACGCTTCTGAACGCCTCCTTCTTCGGGGTGCCTCAGATGCGCGAGCGGATGATTCTGCTCGCCTATCGCAAGGAGCTCGAGACCGAGGTCAGCTTCCCGGCGCCGACCCATTTCATGAGCCTTCCGCCTGGATATGCCGGAAGCCGTCAGGTGGCCCTGAAGCTGTTGAACCGGTCCGCATTGATCGATGAGGCTCATAGCTACGTCGCGGCGCCGGAGCCTTCGCCGGATCTCCCCGCCGCCGTCACGGCGAAGGAGGCCCTCAAGGATCTGCCGAAAATCACGGCGCATCTGAAAGGTAAGATTAAACGGGGAGCCCGCCGCTTCGACGAGCTTGCGGCCTATCCCTCCGCGGAGGCCGCCGGCTATGCGAAGCAGATGCGGGAGTGGCCGGGCTTCGGGAATGCGGATGGGATCAAAGATCACGTCATCCGCTACCTGCCGCGCGACTGGAAACTGTTCGCGCGCCTCAAGCCCGGGGATCAGTATCCCGAGGCTCACGCCCAGGCCGTGGCCATGTTTGAGGAAGAGCTGGCGCGACTGAAGGCGCGCGGCGAAGCGCCGCGCAAGGGCTCCAAGGCATGGGACGCCCTGTGGGCCTCCTATGTGCCGCCCTACGACGTGACCAAGTTCCCCAACAAGTGGCGCAAGATGGAGCCTGATCTTCCCGCGCGGACGCTCATGGCCCACCTGGGCAAGGACAGCTACAGCCATATTCACTACGACAGCGCTCAGGCGCGCACGATCTCGGTGCGGGAGGCGGCCAGGCTCCAGTCCTTCCCCGACGGCTTCAGGTTCAGTGGAACCATGAACCCCGCCTTCCGCCAGATCGGCAACGCCGTGCCGCCGCTTCTCGCGCGCGCCGTGGCGGACGTCATGATGACCACCCTGCAATCCGCCGTTCTGGGAGAGGCTGATGTCGTTAAGAGAGCGGGTTGAGGCCTTCAGTGAGGCCGCTCGCAGCCGCTTCGGCGTACAGCGCAAGAAGGACCTGAGGCAGAATTTCGGCGTCTCGAACGGCGCCAAGATCGTCGAGGGCGGGATTCAGCTGGGGGTGTCCAACCTGGACGGCTTCTCCGCCGCCACGGGACAGTTCGTCATGGGGTGCATGATCCGTTTTCCGCCGGAGGACGAGGTCTACTTCGCCATCCAGGTGAAGTCGGATCTGGCCGCCTTCGTCGGCCGGCTCGAGGAGATGAAGGCCCGCGGCGCGGCGCAGAAGGCCTCCGCCGGAGCGGGCGGGCAGGACCTGTTCGACGGCGAGGAGGAGACTGAGGAACCCGAGGGCGAGCTCCTCTATTCGCACCGGAACAACCTGACCCCGGTCTATCTCGCGACCGACGGCCGGCTCTATCTGCGGAACAAGAAGTTCTGGGACTCCCTGAAGTTTGATCTCTCGAGCGTCGGTCCCGGCGTGGAGATCGATCAGATCATGGTCTCCGTCTGGCCGCCTGCGGCCTCGGCCCGCCGCAGCCTGCTGGCCCGGCAGTTCATTGGCTATCTCGCCAGCCTGGTCGGCCGCGAGAAGGTCCATGAGGTCCAGGTCTGGTCGGACGCCGGGGAGGTGAGCGCCGGCATGCGGCGCATGCCGGCGACCCTGAAGGTCGCTGACCTGGAGGCGGGTGTCGCCGACCTCGGCGGCCACTACCCCGGCGGAGAGGTGGCCCGCTTCCATGGCGCGCTCAACTTCCTCGAGCACAAGCATTTCGTGATCCTCTCCGGCCTTTCCGGAACCGGAAAGACCCAGCTCGCCCTCAAATACGCGCGGGCGGTTCACGGTCTGAAGGACATGAGCGCGCCGGATCCCTTCCTGTTCGTCTGTCCCGTGCGGCCGGAGTGGACGGATCCTTCCGGCCTGACCGGCTATTACGACGTCCTGTCGGACCGCTACGTCGTGCCGCCCTTCCTGGAAGCGGTTCTGCTGGCGACCGCCCACAGGGATTCCCCGGTCTTTGTCGTCCTGGACGAGATGAACCTCGCCAGGGTCGAATATTATTTCTCTGATGTTCTCTCGGCGATCGAGACCGGAGAGGCCCTCCAGCTCCATTCGAGCGGCGTGCCCCTGGAAGGCTCGACAGGGACGGCCGTGCCGGCCGCCCTGCCGGTGCCGCCCAATCTCTATCTGATCGGCACCATCAATGTGGATGAGACCACCAACGCCGTCAGCGACAAGGTTCTCGACCGGGCGATGGTTATGGACATGAGCCGCGTGGATCTCGAAGGCTTCTTCGGCCAGCTCGTTCAGCGGGAGCCCGGGCTCGCGCCGGCTGCGGAAACGGCCGGAGCCGGCCTCCTCGCGGTTCAGGCGGTCCTGGCGCCGCATGGACTGGGTTTCGGCTACCGCGTCGCGGAAGAGGTCGTGCGCTACCATGACTTCGCCGGAAATCATCTGATGGACGGCGCCGCTCCGGTTCTGGACGACCTCATGGTCCAGAAGGTCCTGGTGAAGCTCCGTGGCTCCGAGCGCCAGCGACCCATGCTGGGCGCCCTGGCTCAGGCGCTGTCCGGCATGCCGCAGTCGCAGGCCCTGATCGGCAGGTTGCAGACGGACCTGGACGAGTTCGGCTCATTCCAGGCCGGCCGCTGAGCGTGACGCCCGCGCTCGCCATCCGGGATGAGACGTCAGGCGCGGTCTGGCCGGTCTGGCCGGAGGCCGAGGCCGGCCCCGTCTTGCAGGAGACGGGGCGCTATGTGTTCGAGCTCAGCGATTGCCCGGACGCTCAGGGCGCCGATCTCCTGATCGACGGCGCGGCGCTTGAGGCGCTTCGTTCCAGGACGCCGGGCATGGCGCGCTGGCGCTGGACGCCAGGCTTCCATGCGGGTTCCGTCGAGGCGGAGCTCAGGCTTCCGGGCCGCGCCGGACGCCGCATCGAGATCGTCACGGATCCGGATCTGCGAAAGCTCACCCGGTCGGACTTCGACGTCATGGTGCGGGAGATCCTGGAGGACACCTTCGCGCTGTTCTCTCTCAGCAGCTTCCGTATCGGGGTCGGCCGGGGGGCGGGCGCGCGCCCCCCCGCCATCGCCCGGCTTGAGTTCCTGCGCTCGCGCGTGGAGGAACTGGAGAAGGTGGTGGCGGACATCAGCCGCCGGCCGCGCCGGGTGCTGCAGGCCGAGGACCATGTTCTTCCCTATCATCAGGCCCGGGGCGCCTCAGGGCCGGAGATACTGAAGTCGCTTCACACCGGGCGGGTGCTGAGGGAGAGCGCCGGGCCGTCGCGACTACCGGCGCCCCTGAAGGGCTTCATGCCGGCGCGCGTCCGCATGCGGCGTCGGCGGAGCTCGATGGACCTCTCCGAGCACCGGCAGATGGCCGCCTGCCTCAGAAGCTGGGCCTCCTGGCTGTCCGCTGCGGCCGACCAGCTGGCGAAAGCCGCACGCCCCCAGGACGTGGAGGATCAGGCCGGCCGCTGGGCGAGCCGTTGCCGCGGGCTGGCGAGACGCCTGAATGTCCTGACGACGGCGGAGCCGTTCCGTGACGCCGGGCCGGCGCCGGCCACGCTGACCCTGTCGGCGGTCTTTCGCAATGATCCCGCCTACAGCCGCTTCTTCAGGCTCTGGCAGGATATGAACCTCGGCATAGCCTCCGTGTTCGGGGACTTTCTGAATCTGCCCCTGGCGCGGACCTATGAGCTCTATGAGCTCTGGTGCTTCCTGCGGCTTCTGCGGGCCTCGGCGGAGGTGTTCGGCGACGACGCTCTGGATCTCGCGCCCCTTTTCGTCGCTGACGCCGTAGGAGGCGTGACCATCGCCTCAGGCGCCGTGTCCCTGCCGGTGGGCGAGGGGTGGAGCCTCTGTTTCCAGCGTCGCTACCGCGAGTTCTGGATCGAACCGGACGGGCAGGGCTCCTACAGCCGGAACATGACCCCCGATATCGTTCTCGTCAGGCCGGCAGAGGCCGGCGGTCCGGTTGGCCGTCTGATCGTCCTGGACGCCAAATACAGGATCGAGGACGGCCTGAACGATGCGATAAGCTCGATCCACACCTATCGTGACGCCCTCGTGCAGGGCGCGGACGGCGCCGAGAGCGCCGTGACGGCCGCCTATCTGCTCGCGCCTCACGTCCCCCGACTGCTCGGGGATTATAGGGCGACGCCCATGCCCGGTCGCCTGTTCCATCCTGAATACCGGGGCGGGTTCCGGTTCGGCGCGGTCAGTCTCCGGCCGGGTATGACGGCTGAGGTGATGGCGGACGCCCTGCGGGAGATGGTCCGCGACGCGGGCGTCGCAGCGTGACATGGACGTCCTGACGCCGGAACAGCGTCGCCTGAACATGAGCCGCATCCGGGCGCGCGACACCCGGCCGGAGATGTTGATCCGTCAGGGGCTTCACCGGGCGGGATTCCGTTACCGCCTGCATGTGAAGGCGCTTCCGGGCACGCCGGACCTGGTGTTTCCCGCCAGGAAGGCGGTCATCCTCATTCATGGCTGCTTCTGGCACGGTCACGACTGTTCATTGTTCCGGATGCCCGCTACGCGAGGCGATTTCTGGCGCGCCAAGATCGGGGCGAACCGGGCGCGGGATGACCGGGCCGAGGCCGCCTTGCTGGCCGCCGGCTGGCGGGTGCTCACGCTCTGGGAGTGCAGCCTCAAGGGACCGGGGAGGCTGGACCTGAAAGAGGTGCTGAACGCTTGTCGCGCCTTCATCCTCGGAAGCGAGAATGAGGCGACGATCCGCGGCGATCGGTGACCTAGTAGAGGCGGGTGAGCGCGAAATGCTGCTCGATCTCGCAGTAGGGAATAGGGTTGGTCTGGGTGCCCGCGCGAATGAAGAGCTCCCACGCATCGCCCTTCTTGAGGAAGGTCAGTCTCTGGCGCGCAGCAACCCTGGCCCGCACGAAATTCAGACCGTCCTTTTCGTAGCACTCGGTGCGGACATAGGCGCTGAGAGCGGCCCCGTCGCTGAACCGGCTGCGGATCAGATTGCGCAGATGGAGCTCCCAGCCGTCATAGTCGGCCTTGCTGGCGTTCACGGCCGCGAAATCCTCGGCCAGGCCGCAGATGTTTCCATCATCCTCGACGCCCAGGTAGAGGGTGCCTCCGCCCGAGTTGGCGAAGGCGGCGATGGTCTTGAGAGCCGAGCCAAGGACGCCTTCTGACCGGTATTCCGCCGGGGCTTTGCCGGGATCGTGCGTCATCCGGCGTCGGTCGACCTCAAGCGAGGATTTGAACTCGACGGTCGCCGTCTCCAGACGCGCGATTTCCTCCATAACCGGTCCCAGGGATCCCGCGGCCTTGTTGGAAATGACGCGGGCGTCCCTGAGCCCCCCCTGACCGATCGGAGGGGCGCAGTTCAGACCATAGTGGTCGAAACAATCCTGCAGAGTCCTCAGGCTGATGAGGAGGCGCTGATCCCGCTCCAGTTCATATTCGTCAAGGAGTTGCTCAAGACTCGTCTCCACCGGCGAGCCGAGCGCCTGGGCCGTTGTCGCGCTGAGTAGGACCGGCATGGGTCAGACCGCGGTCTTGCTGTAGATCTCCTCGGTAATCATATCGGCTCGTCGCTTCCAGAAGGCCTCGACCCCCTGTTCATTGCGCATCAGGTCCTCGAATGCGTCCCGGTCAATGAAGTACCAGTTCCATATATCCTGGCGGCCCTCATAGTCGACATTCCGCTCCTTCAGGAAGGTCGAGGGCGAATTCTTGCGCCAGTCATTATTGGTGCGGCGGTGCATGGGCATGAGGTTGGCGGCGGAATTGACCCAGCCCTCCCCATCACCTTCAGCGCCCAGCACATGCTCAAGCGCACCCGCGTTATTCTTGCACCAGTCCTTGGGATAGATGTGGTGCAGATCCATCATTCCTGACTCAAGCGAGATGTTGAGGTCTGGCGTGATGACGTCCTCTTTGGCGCGTGCATGAAGGAGGAGAAGAGCCGCTCTGCGTGCCGCGCCACGTTCCTCGCCATCGGAAATCAAGGCCATAATGTCCGACTTCACCGGTCTGGGGCCAACCGTCTTGTCCAGCCATGCATTGGCCCGGGTCCGCCAATAATCCTCAGGGGTGTCCGCCTTCGTCTCATTCAGGAAGGCCTTCATATCCTGAATGTCAGCGCCGATCTGAGTCAGGAAACCCTGATCGTAGCGCGACGCCAGGGCATTCCGCCAGAAGAAGGCGCGGTAGAGCCGGTCAAGCTTATCGACGTCCCAATGGACGGTCGCGCCGTCAAATTCGAGGAACCACCGCAGACCCACGTAAACAGCCGCGCTGGCCGGGTAGGGGCAATGGGCCATGCCGAAATTGCCGCCTGCCACAGCCTTCTGGAAACCGCCCAGGAAGTTAGCGAACTTCGGACTCTCATCGAAGATCTTCCGCCAGAAGGCTGATGGAAGAGCCAGAAGATCCCCGGATTTCACACTCGTGATCCTGGTTTCCCGCCCACCTGTGGGGCGCGGCGCGGCCTTGGTCTCCGATGCGACATAGGCGGCGGCCACAAGCTGTGCGACCAACTCAGGCCGGTCTTTGGCGCTGGCCCAGCCGACCGCGCCGTCGAGTTCACCCAGAGCGTCGATCTTGTCCCGCAGGAGGAGCGGCCCTCCAGCGTCCTCGACCGTATCGTTGAAAAGGTTGCTGTGAATGAGGTCTACGGTCGAGACCTTCGTTCCGGTCGTGTTGAGAGTTGAGAAAATCTCGCAGATATCCGGGAGCGTATAGTCCCTGGGGACAATGTAGACTGCGAGCTTCGTATTGAAAATTCCCGCGAATGCGCTCGAAAGAATGGCGTTTCTTCGTTGGAGTTCTTCCGCGTCCGGGAAGGCGCCTTCAGGGTAATAGGTCTGATTATAGATGAGCTGGAGGTACTGCATCCACTGGCCCATCATATTGTCCGGATCTTCTACCGCGAGCGGGAAGAGGCCTTGGCCGATGGCGCCGGAAAGCGTTTCAAGGTTCTTGCGACCTATCTCCTTCAGAGTGAAATATTTCACGCGCTCGCCATCGTCGCGCGCGGTTACGTCGAGGAAGTAGGCGCCGGAATTCCGGTAGTTTCCCGACCTCGCGCGAAGACCGCCGAACACAAGGGCGAGCGCCGTCGAACGTTGCCGGCCATCTAGAACGGCGTAGTACCGGCCTGGGCGCGCTTCTGTTTCAACATACTCACGCCGCCCGGCCTTGTTGTCCTCGGCGATCCAGTCAGGCACCGACACAGGCTCGAGTTGAAGCGGGGTGTTCTCCTGTTGCTCCCAGAGGGTGACCATCCCCACGGGGCGCGAATCGATGATTGAATTCACCAGGGCGATTACGGCCGCGTTCGACCAGACGAAATCGCGCTGGAATTGCGGAACGAGCCATTCACGGGTGCGCAGCTTCTTGAGAAGCACGGGCACGGTGATGTCGGTGACCTGTAGTTGAGACAAGCGCTTTCCCCCCTGGATGACCGGCCATCATATCCACTGCGCTAGGTTCGCATAGAGGCGTCGGGCAATTGTCACCTGCGGCAGAGCTTGCTGCGATGCCCGACTAGGCAGGTCAGTGTCGGGGGCGAGAAGGCTGGGATTCTGCGAGAGCTGGAGCGGGCAGATCACTCTTGCATTCAAAGAGAACAAAAGAAGAACTTTTGTCTTGTGCAGCAGAAGGCAGGTGGCTTACAGCGGCGATGGGTCGGTCGGCCGCTTCTGGAGCTGCACCATGCAAATGAACTTGGAAGGAAGGGCGCTGTCGGTTGCGGAACCGACGCGCGAGGATTTCGTACTCGGCCGGCTGATGGCGGTCTGGCAGCACGGAAAGGCCGCGCGAGCGGACCCCGTCCTGCTGAACATGCAAGTTCGCATCGCGGCCGAGCTGGCGCGGATATCACCCGATGCGGCGGCGAAGGGCAGGGCGCTCTTCGAACGCCTGACCTCGGGCGGCCGCGCTTGAACCATGGATTTCCGCGCCTGGGAGCAACGTCCGCTCGCCTGTCATCTGGCGACGCCGGTCCGGCGCCGGAGATGCAGCTGCAGAAGGTCGCCGGTGACAGCGCAAAGGAGGCTTTGGGATGAGAACGCCGCGTCGCGCCCGTCCGAATGATCACGACCTGGCCCGGCTGAAGGAGGCCCGGGATATTCTCGAAAGCTTGATGATCCAGCTGCGTCCTGCCACGCCCGAGCATCGGTCCGTGGTGAACGCCTTCGACGCCGTGCGGACTGCGGCGATCGACTGGACGGGCAATCCTGAGATCTGGAGCGGAGCGGACTCGGCAGGCCGCCGGGGCCTGCCGGACGCCTTCGTCAGACGCCCCGAACATCCGAAGTGGCCGCGCTAGGACGACTCCACAACCGGGGTTCTGCGTGCGAGGCTGAACCCATGTGCAACAACTACGCGCTGACCAAGGGGCAGGCGGCGATCCGCGAGGCGGCCAGGGCCATGCGTGACCTCACCGGCAACCTGGCGCCCATGCCCGGGATTTTCCCGGACTATCCGGCGCCCATTGTCCGGACCGGCGCCGACGGGGTGCGGGAACTGGCTCTGGCGCGCTGGGGCATGCCGTCGTCGCCCCAGGTCATCTTCGAGGCGGCGCGCCGGCGCGCGGACAGGATGCGGGCCAGAGGCGGCAGCGTCGATTTCGACGCCTTGCTGAAGGTCGAGCCGGACAGGGGTCTGACGAACATCCGCCATACGGACAGCCGGCACTGGGCGCCGCATCTGGCCCCCGCCATGCGATGCCTGGTCCCCTTCACCAGCTTCAGCGAGTACAATCGCGAGGCGGGCGGCGACATCTGGTTCGCCCTGGGGGAGAACCGCCCACTGGCCTTCTTCGCCGGCCTCTGGACGCCGGACTGGACGGGCGTGCGAAAGATCAGCACGGGCTTCGAGACCATCGACCTGTTCGGTTTCCTGACCTGCAGGCCCAACGCCGAGGTGGGGGCCGTACACCCCAGGGCCATGCCGGTAATCCTGACGGAGCCGTCGGAGATCGAGCGCTGGATGTCGGCGTCCTGGGAGGAGGCGAAGGGCTTGCAGCGGCCTCTGGCTGATGGAGCGCTTCGAATTGTGGCGCGGGGAGTAAAACTTGATGACGCCTGAGGACGAGAAAGCGCTGGCAGTGAAGCTGTCGCGCGACGCCCTGTATCTGCATGAGCGTTCACGGAAGGCCGGCTGGATCGGGGCATCGATCTGGCTACGTTTCAGGGCTCTGATGTGTGAGGAGACGGCGGCGCGACTGCGTCGCCGCGCGGGCTGATCCGAACAGGCTTCAGAGTTTTGCGGATGGTCTGCCGGCGCTGCTGCGGATCGCCGCAGGCGTAGGGGATCTGGATGAGGCGCTTCGATGCGCCACGACCCCCATCTGTATCGGCGTTTCCAAGCCGGCCAAGCCGATCAGCATGCCGTCCTGAGCACATCGCGGTCTGGCTCTGTCTTTTCAGGCGCCAGGAGCGGCGTCCTTGAGGCGGCTGCCGCAGGGTAGGGTTGGACGTCGACGCCCTGCCAGGTCTCTGGCCGCCGCAGGTCGTTGGCGGATCGTGTGGATCGGTTCGTGCGGCCTGCCTGAGCGAGGAGGCACCTCGGTAGACAGGTGTTCCCCTGCAGACGCGCCGGCCGGCGCGACCTCTCGAAGGGCGGATCTGACCGGAACCCGGTCGGCTGGCGCAACCGCGCGTTCGACTTTCATCCCCGGCCTGACGGCCTTCCTCGCGAAACGGGAAAGTCTCCCTTGCGGTCCTCCGCTGCGCTGCGGGGGCTCGACTGCGTCCGCCCTGCGCGCCGCCCGGCCCCCGGTCTCCCGATCGCCATCGAGGCCGCGGCAGGCGTGGCCCGACAGCAAGGAGAGACCACCATGGCTTCCATCGGCACCTTCACCGCCCAGGGCGACGGCTACACGGGCTCGATCAAGACCCTCACGCTCAACGTCAAGGCGGCGGCCTTCCGGCCCAACGAGAAGAGCGACGACAAGGCGCCCGACTACCGCATCTTCGCTGGTCAGACCGAGTTCGGGGCCGCCTGGAAGAGGACGAGCCGGGAGAACCGCGACTACCTCTCAGTCAAGCTCGACGACCCCAGCTTCCCCGCTCCGATCTACGCCTCCCTGGTCGAGGCCGAGGACGGGCACAGCCTGATCTGGTCCCGCTGATCCAGCTGCGGCGGCGCTGAGGCAGCGCCGCCGCCCATCCCTTCCGTTCCAGTCGAGGAGGCCGCCATGACGCGCCCGAACGAACCCGCACGCCCCGACATTCACACCCGCATCACAAACCAGATCATCGCCCAACTGGAAGCCGGCGTCCGGCCCTGGGTTCAGCCCTGGAAGATCGGCGCCCCCGTCAGCCGCCCCCTCCGTCATGACGGAACACCCTACAGTGGCGTCAACATCCTTCTCCTCTGGTCCGAGGCGGTCGAGCGCGGATACCTCCACCCGACCTGGATGACCTTCCGTCAGGCGCTGGCCCTCGGCGCCCACGTCCGGAAGGGCGAGCGCGGCGCGACGGTCGTCTACGCCAACCAGATCATCCGGGAAGAAGCCGACGAGGCCGGGCAGGCTGTCGAGCAGCGCATTCCTTTCCTGAAGGCCTACACCGTTTTCAACCTGGATCAGATCGACGGTCTGCCTGAGCGCTATGCACTGCAGCTGCAGCCGACGATCAATCCTGAGGTTCGGATCGGCGCGGCAGAGGCCTTCTTCAGGGCTTGCGGAGCAGACATCCGGCACGGCGGCGGAAGCGCCTTCTACGCGCCTGGGCCTGACTTCGTGCAGATGCCCGCATACGAGAGCTTCCAGGATGCTCAGAGCTACTACGCCACCCTCGGCCATGAGATGATCCATTGGACCCGCCATTCCAGCCGGCTGGATCGGGATCTGGGTCGTCAGCGTCACGGCGACGAAGGCTATGCCCGGGAGGAACTGGTCGCTGAACTCGGCGCGGCCTTCCTCTGCGCCGACCTTGGTCTGGCGCTTGAGCCTCGCGAGGACCATGCGGCCTATATCGCCAGCTGGCTGGAGGTCCTTCGTGGAGACAAGCGTTTCATTGTATCGGCCGCCGCTCACGCACAGCGGGCGGTGGCTTGGCTCCATGGCTTGCAGATGGAATAGCGCTCAACGGCTCAACCGTCGTCCGGTGGCGTCTCATCGCTGCCGGACGACGCCTCTGGCATCTTCCTGCGAAGCGTGTCCCACCAGGGCAGCACCTCGGACATCCGGTCTATAAGAGGGTAGGACTTGTCGAGGTCTGGCTCCTCGTTTCTGTAGATATTCGGCAGCATCCAGCCTGTGAACCGCTCTTCCTGGGCGGCCGACAGATCCGCGATGAAGCCTGCCTCGTCCCGGCGCTGCAGCGTCGTTTCCAGATCTTCGATCGAGCAGAAGACGATAGCCCGCCGGTCCTGTTCTTCGATCAAAGGATCTTTGCGTCTGGCAAGCGCCTCGGCCATCGCCCGAACCCGTCGCTGCCGGTCGCCTGACATCTGCATCCAGTTGTCGAGCGTCACCAGTACGGGCGTGGTCTCGGGATCTGGCCCGGGGCCTTGCGCAATGCCCAGCCGGTGGTGGGCGAAGAAGCGCCATAGTTGGAACACGCCTTTGGCCAGCTCCTCATGGCCGCGGTCAGCTTCTGAAGTCTCGGAGAAGCGGGCGTCGAAGCTCATCTTGCGCGCCTTGCATTCGAACACTGCCGCCAGACGTCCCTCGTGAACAGCGAGGAGGTCTGGCGGATCGATCAACTGCTTCCCGTGGCGATAGGGCGAACTGCGACTGGTTTTCATGCCCGGCAACGAGGCGTTCAGCAGATCGCGGACATAGAGTTCGAACCGTTCTCCCATTTCATTGCGGACGTCTGCAGGTGCATTCACATGATCGTAGAACAGCCCGGAGGTCACGCGTGCACTGATCAGATCGGGTATCGGCGCGACCAGATCGGCGGCGCCGTTGAAGGTGATGATAGGCGCAACCCGTAAGACGCTCCGCTGATAGGCGGGTCCGCCCGGCGCTTTGCGCTCGGACTTCGCCAGTTCACGCGCTGCTTCGGGCGTCTGGCTCAGGAGGCGAAGCGCACGGTCGCTTGCCTGAGGCTCAAAACCGACCAGGTCGAGCCATTGGTGCCGTCGCCATACAGGTCGTCCGTCAAAAATGCCGTGGGCGGCGAAGCCGTAGAACATGAAATCCGGGATCGAGAGACCGCCAGTTTTTGAGCGGAAGTGGGCGTCGGCCCGCGGACCGCCGTAGAGATAGGCCCAGCGGTAGTAGGCGGCCCCATTGCGGAAGCCTCGTTGCCATTCGAACTGACGATGGGTCAGGCGTGGCATTTCCTTCATGACATCGAGGCGATCGAGCACGATCCCGCTTTCCGCCTCCTCCCAGGCGTGAAGCAGCCTGGCGAGATGGCGCAAGGCTGAAAAGCGATTGGTGTTGTAGGCTTTGATGAAGCCGCCACGGCGCGGCGGGGGCGGAAAGGGCGGCGTCATGAACCGCTCGTTGACCAGGGTTTCCAGGTGCCAGGGCGGCAGGGGGCCGTAGTCCTGGCCGAAGTCCCAGGGTTGCTGCGGCGCATCCGGGATAATTTTGACCGCCAGATTCCGTCGGTCGGCCACGAGCGCCCGAACCGCCCAGATCTGCCATAGCAGCGCCTGGTCTTCAGTGCACGCCAGCAGGCTATGCAGTTTCTTCTGATAGCGATGGCGTCGCAATTGATGGGTGGCGCTGGCCGACCTCCGACGCCCCTCGGCGGCAGTACGGTGCGTGCGGGTCATAGCTTCAGCGTGGACAATAGTGATCACCCAGGCAATGGCTTGTTCGTCTTTGAGCAAGTTTCGCAGACGGCGCGAACTTGGCGAGAGGCTGCCGGCCGGCTCCCGTAAGCCTACGGGGCGAGGCGGTGGAGGGTCTAGGGCAGGATAGGCTTTGCGCCGGCAATGTCTGACAGAGCCAACTTCTCATGGACCGCTTCACTGTTCGCCTTCCGCCTGACCTGGCCCGCCGCTTCGATGTGGCGGCGAGCGCATGCGGCGGGCGGTCGAGGCTGTTAAGGCGGTTGATCGAGGCCTCGGCGGCGGATGGGGAACCGCGCGCCGGACCGGAGCCGGTCGCGCCGCTGGCCGGAAAACTGACCCTGAGACTGGGCACCGCAGATCTTGCCGCCGTGGAGGCGGAGGCTGCGGGGGTCGGCCTGTCGCGCACCCAGTGGGTGGTCGCCCTCGTGCGCCGTCGGCTGTATGCGCAGCCGCAGCTTTCGCCGCCGGAAGCCGCCGCCTTCATCGAGGTCCAGCGCGACCTGCGCCGTATCGGCGTGAACCTGAACCAGATCGCCCGGACCGTGAATGCGACGGTTCCGGGAGAGCGGGCACCTGATCTCGAACTGGCCCGGGTCGTCGCCTTTGCGGGGGAAGTGAGGGACGGCCTGTCGGGTCTGCGACAGGCGTTCGAGGGCAACCTCGACTACTGGTCGGCCGGGTCGTGACGGACTTCCGCCCGCCCTTCGGTTTCGAGGAGGCGCTGCGGCCGCCTGTCCGTCCGGCGCGCGCGCGGATCACCCGGTCGGTGCTCGGGCGTGGCGGGTCGGGCGGCGGCGAAGGGGCGCGGGCGACGCTCGCGCGTGTGGCCCGGCGCGCGCCGGAGGCCATGGTCAAGATCACCGGCAAGACGCATGACGCCGGTCATCTCGCCCGGCACCTCGACTACATCTCCCGCAACGGACGCCTGTCCCTGGAAGGTCCGGACGGCGAGCGGTTGAAGGGCCGCGCCGAGGTGCGGACGCTGGCGGACGACTGGGCGGGAGAACTGTCGGCCGAGCCTTTACGACGGCGAGGCGCCGTCTCCATGTCGATCGTTCTGAGCATGCCGACGGGTGCCGAGCCGTTTCGTGTGGAGGACGCGTCGCGGGCCTTCGCGGAGCATGTGTTCGGTGAGCGTTTCTCCTACGTCTTCGTCCTGCACGACGAGGACCGGCATCCGCACGTCCACCTGACGGTGAGGATGTCAGGCCGTGACGGCACGCGGCTGAACCCGAGAAAGGCCGACCTTCAGAGCTGGCGGGAGGTCTTCGCCGAAGCTCTGCGGGAACGCGGCGTCGAAGCGGAGGCGACGCCGCGTCGGGCGCGGGGCGTGGTGCGCAAGGCGGAGCGGACCTCTGTTCGCAAGGCGCGAGAGCGGTTCGAGGCGGGGGCGGGCGCCATGCCGAAGGTCCTGGCGGGCGCCCTGCGCGAGGCGGCGCGCGGGGAGGGTGAAGGGGCACCCTGGGAGCATCAGGCGATCGAACGTCAGCGCCTCATCCGGCGCGCCTATGTCGCGGAGGCCCTGGCGCTGTCCCGATCCGATGACCCCCAGGATAGGGCGCTTAGTCGTTCGGTGGAGGCCTTTGTGCGCAGCCTGCCGAAACCCGAGACGCGGCGGATGCGTCTGCGCGACGAGATCGCGGCGGTGAGGGAGCGTGGCGACGGCGGCGCGGCGCGGTCGCTCGATCCGGGTTCCCGGGGCCGTGCGCGCTGACGTCAGTCGGGGTGGGCCGCCTTCAGTTCAACCCGGAGGGCGCGCTGGATGCGCACGGCGTCGGCCTCATAGACGCCGGCGTCGTCGGCGTAGGCGCGCCAGGCCGAGACCGGGGCGCTGACTTCTTCGACCAGGGCGAGGGCTCTTCTGCGGCTGAAGCCGCAGTAGCCCCCGAAGGCGACGAGGTCCTCCAGGTCGAAGTCGTCGCGTTTGGCGTTCAGGCTCATCTGATGCTGCCGGGTCCAGGGACCGGAGGGGTTGTAGGCATAGGCTACGTCATAGGCGGGGGAGAGCCGCCAGGCGCCGGTGCGGTCCATCAGGAAGGCGATGTTCTTGACGTGGTCGTCCTGGTTGCGGATCAGGATGTTGAAGACTGCGCGACGGAACTGCTGTTCGACATCGACGGCCGGCAGGCCGAGCCTGCGGATCGTCTCGACGGCCTGTTCATAGGCATAGGCGCCGGCGGCGTTGAAATCGAAATGGCGGATAGCCGCCAGGGACTGCATGTGCAGCTTGTCGCCCGTCGACGTCCGGTCGAAGCGCCGGGTCATGAAGTGGCTGCGGCCGCCCTCCTGGTGGAGGCGGCATTCGGACATGTCGATGCCGGCGTCGGCCGCCATGCGCGAGAAGGCGTATTCGATCAGGCCGAAGCCCTGGGGATCGGCCAGTTCCTTGTCGCGGTTGTTGCTCACCCCGTCGAACTTGATCAGCCAGTAGGTGAAGCCGGCGTCCGCCGGGAGCTGGCCGGAGCGGAATTCGCCGGTGGCCTCATTCCAGGCGAGCACCGCCTTGGCGCGGGCTCCGCCGGCCGAGGTGCCGACGCGCAGGATCTCCTCCAGCGTGTCGCGGTCGTCCTCCCCGGACAGGACGCCGTGCAGGTCGGCGCGGGCGTCGAGGACCTGGTTGGCGAGGTCAACGAGGGCGTCGATCTGTATGGGGCGCGAACGGCGCTCGGTCTTGAGGATGGTCGGGTGGAACTCGAGCGCGCCCATGCCGCGCGTGCCGATGTAGCAGAGGCGTTCCACCGGATTGAAACTGGCGGCGTCGCGGCCTTCGCGTGCGAGCCAGGCGTCGATCAGGGCGTTGCCGTACTTGTCGGGAAGGGAGTCCGCCAGCAGGCCGGGCAGGCCCTTGAAGGCGTCCCGCGGTAGTTCGGGAAAGGCGTAGGGAGCCGCGTTCAGCGGCATGGCGATCGGCGCCAGCTCCACGCCGCTGCCGAGGAAGTCGGGCATGTACTGGAAGACGGCGTGGCCGCGCGCCTCGACCCAGCTGACGGCGCCGATGTCGGTGCCCCACAGGCGGATGACGGCGTCGGTCATGACTGGTCGCCCCAGGCCC